>FKKE01000093.1_pt2 | contig 15639 bp, 15 predicted proteins | sample 1106331 | NCBI WGS metagenome assembly FKKE01 (sample SAMEA3931202, study PRJEB13176) | freshwater metagenome | biome: Drinking water system; feature: drinking water; material: freshwater | place: China | collected 2013-02-06 | reverse complement strand
GGCCGGCGCGGCAGCCGCCGCCGGCACCGGCCTGACCGGCGCGCCCGGCGCCAGCAGGTGCAGGCCTTCCACCACGATCCGCTCGCCCTCACGGAGACCGCTCTCGACGAGCCACTGGGTGCCTTTCCAGCCCGTGGCCTGGACGCCCCGCACCTCGACCTTGTCGTCCGCGCCGACCACGAAGACCACCGAGCCCTTGGGCCCCTGCTGGACGGCGCGCTGCGGCACGACCGCGATGCCCGTCCGCACCTCCCCCTGGATACGAAGCGTGACGAACTGGCCGGGGAACAGGGTCTTCTCCGGATTGGGGAAGACCACGCGGAAATCCCTGGTACCGGTCTCTTCGCGCAGCGTCACGTCGAGCAGGTCGAAGGTGCCTTCGTGGGGATAGCGGCTGCCGTCGGTGAAGGTGATCGTGCCGCGCAACTCGTGCATCTCCGCCCCCTGCACCCGCTTCATGGCCCGCTCGCGGAGGCGCTTCAGCACGAACGTCTCCGGCGCGCTGGCCGTGACGTACATGGGGTCCAGTTGGTGGATGACGGTCAAGAGATCCGTCTGTGCGGCGACCAGCCGGCCCTCGTAAACCTTCGTCCGTTCGATCCGGCCGTCGATGGGCGCGACGATGACGGTGTTGTCCATGTCGAACTGGGCCTTCACCAAGTCGGCCTTCGCCGCTTCCAAGCCGGCTTTGGCGGCCAAATCTTCCGCCAGAGCGTCGTCCACGTCCTTGTGGCTGACGGCTTTCTTCTGGAGCAGCGGCTGGTAGCGGGCCAGGGTCCGCTGCGCCTGCACGACCCGCGCTTCCGCCTCGGCGACCTTGGCCTTGGCGCTCAACAAGGCGGCGCGGAAGGGCACCGGATCGATCTGGTAGAGCTTGTCGCCCTTCTTGACGTCGCGGCCTTCCTGGAAATTGCGCTCCTTGAGCAGGCCGGTGACCTGCGACCTGATTTCGACGGGCCGCACGGATTCCGTTTGACCGATCCATTCGTCTTCGACCGGCACGTCTTGAAGATGCACCGTCAGGACCGCAACCTCGGGAGGAGGCGGTTGCGGCGCCTGGTTGGCCTGCGGGTTATCGCACCCGAGCATGGCCGCTGACCAGACACCGATCGAGAGGGCCCAGCAAACCGTCGCCCGGCGCGAAGATCGAACAGCTTGCCGTATGATCGTACGCTCACGCATAGGGCACAGCCTACCCTACCCCTTTCCGTTCCTGCAACGAGCCGCGCAGGACGACAGGAGATACCGAGCATCCTTCCCGCCCTCTTCGCTATCATGATATAGTCACAATCCTGATATTGCTCTAGGAGGTACCCATGCCTACCATCAAGCCGATTTCCGACTTGCGGAACAAGGCCAACGAAATCTCTGACCTCGTGCACAAGCGCAAAGAGCCGGTCTTCATCACGAAGAACGGCGAAGGCGACATGGTCGTGATGTCGCTGGCCCACTATGGGGAGATGCAGAAGCGGCTGGAACTCTACGGCAAACTCGCCGTCGCCGAGTCGCATGCGAAGGCGGGAGACAGGGGTCGGACGTTGCACCAGGTCATGGCAGACCTGAGGAAGCGCATCCGTGAGTCACAAACCTAACCGTACCGTCCGCCTGCTCTCGATTGCGGCGCAGGACCTTCAAGACCTGTTGCTCTATATCGCCGCGGAGGACCCGGCCGCCGCGCTGGCCCTGGCGGACAAGATCGAAGCGGAGATGGCCAAGCTCGCCGCCTACCCTTACCTCGGCAAGATTCCACAGGATACGCATCTGGCCCAACTGTCCTACCGCGTCTTGGTCGTCGAGGATTATCTGCTCTTTTACAAGATCAAGGGTCAGACCATCTTGGTTTACCGAATTCTCCACGGCGCCCGCGACGTGCCAAGGCTGCTTGAGGATGCGTAACCAGCGAGGGCTTGCCGCCTTCCCACGAATGAACCGGCCGCATCAGGGTTGCGCACCCGTTCCGTTCGGCGGCCAGCCCCCGCCCAGGGCCTTGTAAACCTGCACGACGGCGACCAGACGCAAGCGGCGCGTGCTCGTCAGAGCCAACTCGGAGTCGAACAGATTGCGGCGCGCCACCAGCACGTCGAGGTAGCCGGCCAGGCCGCCTTTGTAGCGCTTCTCCGCCAGGTTGAGCGCCGACCGGAGCGCAGCCACCTGGGCTTCCTGCGCCTCGACTTGCTCGCGCGAGGTCTTGATCGCCACCAAGGCGTCGTCCACTTCCTTGAAGGCCGTCAACACGGATTTTTCGTAGCTGGCCAGCGCCTGCTTGGCCTGGGCTTCCGCCGCCTGTTTCTCGAATCCCAGGGTCTGCGCGCTGAAAATCGGGCCGGCCAGCCCCAGCCCCGCTGCACCGAACTGGGAGCCGCCCGTGAGCAAATTGGAGAGCTGCGGGCTCGCCACGCCGAGCAGGCCGGTCAGCGTCAGCTTGGGGAATCGTTCCGCCTGGGCCACGCCGATTCTGGCCGTGGCCGCGTGGAGATCCTGCTCGGCCACCACGATATCCGGCCGCCGCTGGAGCAGATCGGACGGCAGGCCGGCCGGCACGGACAGCGGCACCTCTTGATCGGTCAACGAGCGGCCGCGCGGAATCGCGCCGGGATTCCGTCCCAACAACAGGCTCAACTGATTTTCTTTCTGGACCTTGGCCCGCTCCAGTTCGGCGACGCGCGCGGCGGCGCCGGCCCGCTCCGCTTCGAACTGGTCGGCATCCAATCTGGAAATCAACCCTTGCCGGAGACGGGCTTGGGCGATCTTGACCGCTTCCTCCCAGGCTCCCAGGGTTTGCGCGGCGATCTCCTGCTGCAAGTCGAGCTGGCGCAGGTCGAAATAGGCTTCGGCCACGCCGCTGACCAGTTCCAGAATCACCGCCCGCTTATTCTCCTCCTGTGCCAACAGTTGCGCCCGGGCCGCTTCGTTGGTGCGGCGGACCCGCCCCCAAATATCCAACTCCCAGGACAGGGTCGTATCCGCATACTTGTTGAACGGCGTCGGGAATCCGGCCGGACCGAACCCGCCGGTCTTAGCCATCGGGTTGAGGACGCTCGCGCTGACCGTGGGGGCGAATTCCATCCGCGCCACGTAGAGCCGGGCTTGATACTCTTCCACACTGGCCGCGGCGCGCCGGAGGTCCTTGTTTTCCTTGAGCGCGATCTCCACCAGTTTGCGCAACTCCTCGTCGTGCAACAGCTCCCACCAGGGTAGGTTGGCGATGGACTCCGTATCCGGACCGGTCGTTCCCTGTGCCGCGTCGGCCTGGCGGAAGGTCTGCGGCGTCTCGACGGCGGGCCGCTCGTAATCCGGCCCCATCGCGCAGGACGCGAGGGCGAGACACGCGAGTACCGGCACACGGCGAGCCATCTCACACCCCTCTTTCGCCGACAGGCGGCTCGTCCGCCACAGGCGTAGCGCCCGGCTCAGCCGGTAACGACCCGGTCTTGCGCCCGCCGATCGAACGAATGGCCACGAAGAAAAACGGCACGAAGAAAATGGCCAGGAAGGTCGCGGCGAGCATGCCCCCCAACACGCCGGTGCCGATCGAATGGCGGCTGGCCGCCCCGGCGCCCGACGCGCGGACCAAAGGCAGGACGCCCAGGATGAACGCCATCGAGGTCATGACGATCGGACGGAACCTCAGCCGAGCCGCGTCCAAGGCCGCGTCCTTGAGCGGCAGGCCCGCTGCGTACCGCTCGTTCGCGAATTCGACGATCAGGATCGCGTTCTTGGCGGCCAAGCCCATCAGCGTCACCATGCCGATCTGGAAATACATGTCGTTCGTCATGCCGGCCAAAAGAACCGCCAGCAGGGCGCCGAAGAGCCCGACCGGCACGGCCAGGATCACCGCGAAGGGCACGGCCCAGCTCTCGTACTGCGCCGCCAGGACGAGAAACACCATCAGCATCCCGAAGCCGAAGGCCCAGGCCGATTGACTGCCGGCCTTCTTCTGCTGGTAGGCGATGCCGCTCCATTGAAGCCGGTAACCCTGCGGCGCCAGCACCTCGGCGCCGACCCGCTCGAAGGCCTCCAGCATCTGGCCCGTGCTGTAGCCCTGTGTCACGTCCCCCAGGACCATCGCGGCGTTCATGCCGTTGAAATGGGGCACGGGGTCCGGGCCGCTGGTAAAGTCCGTCGAGACCACCGTATTGAGCGGGAGCATGGCGTGCGTCGCCCCGTTCTCGCTCCGGACGAAGATTTTCTCGATGTCCTGCGGGCTCGCCCGGAACTCCGGCTCGGCCTCCGTCTGCACCCGGTAGACGCGGCCGAATTTGACGAAGTCGTTGATGTAGTAGGTGCCGAAGTAGGCCTGCAAGGTGTCGAAGACCTGCGCGATGGGGACGCCGAGGCTCTTCGCCCGCTCGCGGTCCACGCTGGCATAGAGGCGCGGCACGTCCGTGCGGAAACTCGTGTTCGCCATCGCCACGCTCGGCTCCTGCCCGGCCCGCTCGACGAACTGCCGGAGGGCCGCGTCGAAGGTCCGGAAGTCGCCGGCGTTCGGGTCCTGGATCTGCGCGGCCAGTCCGGCCGACGCCCCCAAGCCCTCGATCGGCGGCGCGTTGAAGGCCAGCACCTGGGCTTCCCGAATCTTCGCGAACTCGCCGAAGGCCGCGCCGATGAGCGCCGTCACGTGGGCCTCGGGGGCCCGCCGCTCCTCCCAGTCTTTCAACGTCACGAACATGGTCGCGCTGCTGGAGTTGCGCCGGTCGAAGACGAAATTCTGCCCGTTCAGCGTCACCACGTTGGCCACGGCCGGATCGGCGAGAAAGTACCGTTCGGTGCGCGCCAGCACCGCGTCGGTCCGCTGCTTGGACGCGCCTTCCGGCAGGCTGACGACGACGATGAAATAGCCCTGGTCTTCCTCCGGCACGAAGCCCAGCGGCACGGTCCGGAACAAGTGCGCCGTCGCGCCCATCAAGACGAGAAACAACAGGGCCGTGACGAACCCGCGGCGCAGGACCAGCCGCACCGCCCCCGTGTAGCCGGCCTGCATGCCGTCGAAGAGGCGGTTGAAGAGGCCGAAGAATCCGCGGCGCGGGCCGTGGGCCGGCTTGAGCAGCAGGGCGCAGAGCGCGGGGCTCAGGGTCAAGGCCACGAAGCCCGACAGGATGACGGACAGGGCGATGGTCACCGCGAACTGGCGGTACATCTGCCCGACGATCCCGCCCAGGAAGGCCACCGGCAAAAACACGGAACAGAGCACCAGCACGATGGCCACGACCGGCCCGACCACCTCCGCCATCGCCTTGCGCGAGGCCTCCTTCGGCGAGAGGCCACCCTCCGCCATGTGCCGCTCGACGTTCTCGACGACGACGATGGCGTCGTCCACGACGATGCCGATGGCCAGCACCATGCCGAACAGCGTGAGCGTATTGATGGAAAAGCCCAGCGCCTGCATGCCGGCGAAGGTGCCGATGAGCGACACGGGCACCGCGATCGCGGGAATCAGCGTCGCGCGCCACGATTGCAGGAACAGGTAGACGACGAGGATGACGAGCGCCAGCGCCTCTTCCAACGTGTGGAGCACCTCGCGGATCGAGACCTCGATGAACCGCGTCGTGTTGTAGGGAATGCTGTAGGTCAGGCCCTGCGGAAAGGCCGCGGCCAGGCCGTTCATTTCGGTCCGGATGCGCGCGAGCGTGTCGAGCGCGTTGGCGCCGGGCGCGAGGTACACCACGATCAGGGTCGAGGGGGTGCCGTCCAACCGTCCCTCCAGCCCATAGGCCTGCGCGCCGATCGCCACGCGCGCCACGTCCTTGAGCCGGATCATCGACCCGTCCGGCTGCGCGCGCACGATCATGTCTTCGAAGTCCTTCACCTCGTTGAACCGTCCGCGGGTGATGACCGGCACGGTGAGTTGCGTCCCCTGGGGCGCCGGCTCCCGCCCCACCGTCCCGGCGGGAAAGTCCCGGTTCTGCTCCTGGACGACGTTGGCGATGTCCCCGGGCGTGAGTCCCAGTTGCGCCATCTTGCCGGGGTTCAGGATCAGCCGCATGCTGTAATCCTGCTGGCCGAAGACCGAGGCCTCGCCGACGCCCGGCAGCCCCTTGATCCGATCCACCACGAACCGGTTCGCGTAATTGGCCAGGAACACCGAGTCGTGGCGGGCGTCGTCGGACCGCAGCGCGAGCACCGCCACGAGGTTGGGCGTCTGCTTCCGGACGGACACGCCCTGGCGGATCACCTCCTGAGGCAACTGCGGTTCGGCGAGTTTCTCGCGGTTCTGGGTTTGCACGGCGGCGATGTCGAGGTCCGTCCCGATCTCGAAGGTCAGCTCGACCTTGACGTGGCCGTCGCCGGTGCTGGAGGACTGGAAGTACAGGAGATTGTCGATGCCCGGCAGTTGCCGCTCGATCGGTCCGGCGACCGCTTCCGCGGCGACCTCCGCGCTCGCGCCGGGATAATCGGCTTCGATCAACACGGTCGGCGGCGCGATGTCGGGGAACTGCGCGACCGGCAGCGCCCCGATGGCGGCCAACCCGATCACGACGACGACGATGGAGAGGACCGACGCGAAGACCGGCCGGTCGATGAAGAAGAGCGGGCTCACCCGGCCGATTCCGTGCCGGCCGCCCGCGTCGGCGCGCGATCCGCGCCCGGCTGCTGCGTCACCGGCCGCACCGTCATGCCCGGCATGACGGCTTGAAGTCCCTCGACGATCACACGGTCACCCGCCGCAAGTCCCTGCTCGACCAGCCACCGGTCGCCGAGCCAGGCCGTCGCCTTGACCGTCTTGCCGTCCACCTTGTTGCCCGGCCCCACGACCAAGACCATCGGCCCCTTGGCGCCCTGCTGGACGGCCTTCTGCGGAATCAGGTAGGCCCCCAGGAGCTTCGGCCCCTTCAGCCGCACCTTGACGAATTGCCCGGCGAAAAATTTGTCCTTGCCTGGATTCGGGAATTCGGCCCTGGCTTCGATGGCCCCCGTGTCCGCTTTGAACCGGACGTCCGCGAAGTCGAACAGGCCCTCGTGGGGATAGACCGTGCCGTCGTTGAAGACGGCGACCAGCCGCATCTTGTCCTGGCCGGGATCGTGGATCTTGCCGGATGCGGTGCCCTTGAGCCACTCGAGCACCTGCCGCTCCGGAAAGGTCCAATTGACGTACATCGGGTCGAGGCGCTGGATCGTCGTCAGCAAATCGGTCTGCGCGGACACGAGACGCCCTTCCGGCAACTTACTCTTGTCGATCCGGCCGGCGATGGGCGCGACGATCAGCGTGTTGTTGAGATCGAACTCCGCCTTCTCCGACTCCGCCTTGGCGGCTTCCACATTGGCCCGGGCCGACAGCTCCTCCGCCACCGCGTCGTCCACGTCCTTTTGGCTGACGGCCTGCTCGGGCAAGAGCGGCTTGAGGCGGGCGACGTTCTGGCCGGCCTGGACGAGCCGGGCCTCGGCCTGCGCGACCTTGGCCTTGGCGCTGTTCAGGGCGGCGCGGAACGGGATGGGGTCGATGAGGTAGAGGCGGTCGCCTTTCTTGACGTCCGTCCCTTCGGTGAAATAGCGCTCCTTGATGAGGCCCGTGACTTGAGAGCGGATTTCGACGGTCCGGTAGGCTTCCGACTGGCCGATCCATTCGCCTTCGAAGGGGATGTCGCGGGGCTGCACCTCGACGACCTGCACTTCGGGCGCGAGGCGAGGGGTCGGCGGCGGGGCTTCCGGCCTCTCGCAGCCGAACGCCAACACCGCCCAGAGCGCGAGGATCAGCCGGCCCATCGTTCCCCCCTCGGACATGGGGGGCAGCCTACCTGACTCACCCGGTCGATGCAACGAACCGGTCGTGGCGGGGTGGCGTGGGTCCGTTTAGGGTCGAATGCCGGCGACGTTCATCCTGATCCGGTAGATGCTGCTTAGGGCCGTGACGTAGAGCGTCTGGCCGTCGTCGTCGCCCCAGGCCAGATTGTGCGGCTCTTCCGGCGGCACGATCGTCCCCAGATGCGTGCCCTCCGGCGACAGGACCCAGATGCCTCCTGGTCCGCAGACATAGACGTTGCCGGCCCGATCCACCTTCAATCCGTCCAGCGCCGTCTCGCCCGGGACGAAAGTCATGTCGAAAAAGACCGTGCCGTTGGCCAGCGTGCCGTCCGGCTTGACCTCGTAGCGCATGACGACTTTTTTCTTCTCGTTCCAGTTGTCCACGTAGAGAGCGCGTTCGTCGGGCGAAAACGCCAGGCCGTTCGGCGCATCCAGATCGGATGCGACGAGTTGCACCTTTCCATCGACCACGCGATAGACGCCGCTGTACGGCAGCTCTTTGCGCGGATCGTCGAAGACGTTGGGTAGGCCGAAGGGCGGATCGGTGAAATAGAGCGACCCGTCGGACTTATAGACCAAGTCGTTCGGACTGTTGAGCCGTTTGCCGTCGTAACGGTCGGCCAAAACGGTAATGTTGCCGCGCGGCTCGATACGAATCACACGGCGATTGCCATGCTGATCGATCGTGAGCCGGCCCTGTTTGTCCACCGTGAGACCGTTCGATCCCGGCTGATGGTATTCGCCGATGTCGAAGCCCGAGTACCCGCTCTTGGCGCGGAAGACCGAGGGTTCCCCGTCCGCCGTCATGCGGTAAATCAGATTGTCGTTGGGCACGCTGAAGAGCAGATAGCCCTCGGTGCCGTCCTTGCTCGGTACCCAGACCGGCCCCTCGGTGAACGAAAACCCCGTCGCCAGCTTTTCCAGCTTGGCCGTCGGCGCCACGATCGCGTCCAAGCGCGAGTCTTTGCGGACGACCTCGCCGGTCCATTCTTTCGCCGTCGCAAAGCGGGCGACCGTGTAGAAGTCGAGCGAGACCGACCGGACCCAGATGAAATTGCCGGGCGGGCTGGAGAGCGGTCCGTTGGCGCCGAGCACGGCGAGTTGAATATGCTGGCCCGGCCGGACGTTGCGCGCGACGACAACCCGATTGGGCGCGTTGAACCCCTTGATGAGCGGCCCGCCGGTCTGCCCCAGCACCAGCGGCAATTTGCCGTTCACCCACACTTCCGCATAGTCGTCGATCACGATCTCGAACACGACGGTCGCGCCGGTGGGATCGAACCCGCCGATCTTCTCCGGGATGACGACGTTGATGCGGTACCAGTTGAAGCAGAGTCGTCCGCCGGAGCGACGTTTTTCAAGCGAAGGCGGATCGATGACTTCCCATTTGGAGTCGTCGAAGTCGGCCGCGCCGGCATGCGGAATCAAATCGAGCGTCCGGTTGGGCGGCCCGCTCGGGCCCAGATCGGCGCCCGGCCAATGGTGATCCACCTCGACCACCCTGGCATCGCTGTAGCGCCACTGCCCCTGGACAAGCTGCGCGCCTTCGGCCGTCATCAGGTCCACGACGGCGTCGGGCTTCTCCGCCAGCACGTCCTTCTGCGCATGTGCGGGCACGGCCGCAAGGCCCAGGAACAGGACGAGTACGATGGCACCAAGCCGGCTATTCATAACGTGACCTGTTTGCCTCATGCCTCTCCCTCTCAGCGGACTTTGACGACGTAATAGTTGAACGGCGACGACACTTCCTTGAACCAGTGCGGCACGTTGTTCGGAATGATCACCACGTCGCCCGGCACCAACTTGCGCGTCTCGCCGCCGTCGATGGATGTGCCGCGGAACTCGTTCGGCGCGATTTCCTTCGGCTCCACGGAGCGCCCGCCGGTCACCAGCGTCGCCGTGCCTTCCAGCACGTAGACGATATCCGTGTCGAGCGTATGGACCTCCGAGACGCCGGGTTTGTCCCGGTGGCTCGCGTGCACCATGTAGTTCCGGGCCGCGTGCATCATGTTCTCGTCCTCGCCCACCAGCACCGCGCCCTTGTCGAACGCCGCTTTGACGGCACGGCTCTCGATGTAGGTCACCGGCCCGGCATGGCCGTTCATTCCGGCGTCGCTCGCCTGCATGGATTCGAGCGCATTGGTGCCGACGACGGCCAACTCCTCGTCCTGCTGGGCGCTGGCCGCCCCGCTCACGCCGACGGCGCCGACGACCTTCCCTTCCCACGACAGCGGAATACCGCCCTGCAACGGCGTGAAGTTCTGGAGATCGCCGCCCAACGTGACCATCGACGTCCGCCCGCCCTTGATGGCCTCCTCGAATACTTTCGTCGGCTTCTTGAACAGCGCCGCGGTCCGCGCCTTGCCGATGGCGATGTTCGCGCTGGCCGCGAAGGAGCCGTCCAGCCGCTCGAGTGCCAGCAGATTGCCGCCCTCGTCCACCACCGCGATGGCTCCGCCCGGCGCGTTCACCCGCTTCGCCTCGGCGACGGTCGCCGCGATGACCTTCCGCGCCCCGTCCAGCGTGAGCCCGCGCTTATCCGTCACCGACTCGGCGGAAACCGCCGACGCCGCCAACGCCATCGTGCCGATCAGCATAAGTGTCAGCCGTTTCATCGTTCGTCTCCTTACGTCTTGCGCTCCATCATCGGGATCGGATACCCAGGGGGGGCGACGCCTGCGCCTCGCCCCCCGCATGCGGTCGGGGGCATTACCGACCCGCGGCCATCGAGCCGGCATGCATCGCGTCGCCGCGCATGGCGTCGGCATGCATCATGCTGTCGCTGCGCTCGCCCGCCGCCGTCATGATCGGCTTGTCGAACGAAGACTCGCCGAGCAGCACTTCGGCGTAGGCGCACCAAATCTGCACCTTGGCGACATCGTGCACATAAGCCGGCACGACGATCGTCCGGTTTTCCTTCTCGCCCAACACGCCGCCTTTGACCTTCAAGCGATTGAGCAGATAGACGTTGCCTTTGGAATCCACCACCTGCCAGTGGGGCGCCGGCGTGTCCGGAATCTTGAACTCGTCGGACCAGGTCAGCGTGGTGGTGCTGCCCTGCTTGGCCAAGGTCGCGTAGCCTTGATTGGCCTTCACGCCCTTGAACGCCGTAGTGAGGTAGTTGTCGCCCGCGAAGCCGGCCGACACCAGCCCGAGCGTCAACACCGCCGCCGCCATCGCCGCCGTCCCGAACCGTTGCATCCTGCCCATGACGAACCTCCCGAGTTGTAGGTGACATATTCGCCGACCGTTCAGCCGTTCGGCGCGTTCACCCCTGAGTCGGGTCTCGATGCCGCTTCTTACAGGGCCCGCGGCATCGACGACCGCGAGGCGGCGCCGGGCTTGCCGCAGAAGATGCAGCGGAAGGGATTGTCGTGATGGAGCTTGGGACAGGCGAGCGCCCGCACACGCGTGACGCGGACGAAGACTTCGGCCGCCGCCAGCATGCCGAGGACCGGCGCGGTGAAATAGACCCACAGACCCGTCCAGACCTGCGCAGGCCAGGCCGAGGCGAGCGTTCGGGCCGGGTTCATACTCATGCCGGAGAGCGGCGCCTCCAGTGTGATGTAGACGGCCACGAGCGCGCCGGCCCAGAGGCCGGTCAACCGGGCCAGGCGCGGGGCGTTCGACACGGTCAGGACGACCAGCATGAGCCCGAAGGACATCAGTAATTCGGCCAGGAACGCCGTGCCGGGCCCGTCAGGCCCCGGCACCGTCACCGCATAGTTCACGGACGGATCGGCCAGCCACGGCATCGCGACTGCCCATACGAGCCCCACGCCGGCCAACCCGCCGAAACATTGCGCGCCGATATACCCGGCGGCATCCGCCGCCGGCATGCGGCCCAACCGCCAGAACGTCAGCGTGACCGACGGATTCAGATGGGCGCCCGATTGCTTGCCCCAAGGCGAGTAGATGAGGCCGATGGCCGTCACGCCCATCGCGAGGCCGATGAGCCCGCGGCGCACCAACGGATCGGGGATCGCCTGGCGGACCGGCGACGCGGGATGTTCGAGCAGGATGGTCGTCACGCAGGCCGAGACCATGAAGAGACCCAACCCCACGGCCTCCATCAGATATTCCGGCCAATGGCGCGCCATCGCCATGTTCATCATGCGGACACCGTCCGTCCCCTCCCGACGCGCGTCGATTCGCCTTCGCGCGAGCCTGCGCTCGCACGGAGGGAGCCTCTAGGGAGAGGTCGAGGAAACCGGGAAACTCTTACGGAGCGATGCGGCGGACGGACCGGGCGGGGACGTTCAATTCCAGCGGATTTCGTCGCGGACGAGCAGGTAGTGCATCAATTCGAGCTTCGTGCGTAGCGCATCCTGCGCCTGATCGGATAGGGACAGGACAGTGCCACCCTGTTTGACCCCATCGAGCAACGAGAGAAGCGCCTGACCGTCGTCTTGTTCATTGTCTGTATGGTAGGCGGACATGGTCTTTCCTCCTGGTCATGACTGCTATCAGTGTACCGGCTTCCAGACACGTTGCATAGGGCTCAAGATAAGCAAAGACCGGACCAAGTCAAGAGAAGGCGGTGACGACGGCAGGTGTCGACGGCCATCGCGCAAACCGTCGTTTTCCCGATTCTTTAGGGAGTGGAAGAGACGGGGGCCAGCGCGCCAAGGTAGGCAAAACCGGCCACATTGCGCAACGGACTGTCGGCACGGAGGCGATAATCGTCCCTCGCGGGATCGACAAACCGCGGATCGCCGGGCATGTCCGCGGCGGATTGCAGATCGGGGGCCGGCACCGGCGGGGACCCGGCGCGCAGATAATCGCCGTCGGCATTGTGCATGGCGTTGGCGGCGAAGGCCACCCGGCTCGTCGGCGCTACGACGAACCCGATGCGATTCAAGCCCACGATGTTGCCCGCCACGTCGCTCTGCGAGGTGCCGAGGAACGCCGCGCCGCCGCCGTTTTTGACGATCGTGTTGCTGCGCACGGTGGCGCGCGCTTGGTCCGTCACCACCACGCCTTCGAACAGGCTGCGGGTGATCACGTTGCGCTCGAGGCGCACCTCCGACTTACCGGCGGCCTGCACGCCGTGGTCATTGTCGTGGATGAAGTTCTCCACGAGGACGGCCTGCGAGTTGGCCAACTGCACGCCGGTCGTCTCGCTGCCGCCGATGACGCAGCGTTCCACGCGGACGTTTTGAACTTGCTGGCCGAACAACATGCCGTTAATCCGCACGCGGCGCAGGACGATGCCCCGCCCGTTGAAAATCCCCATGGCGTGCCCGCCGTGTTCGTTGATCGTGAGATCGCTGATCTCCACGTCCGTGGCCCCGTAGGGCCACTTCCCGACGTGAAAGACGCCGACGCGCTCGCGGCCGAGGATGGTCACGCGATCCATCCCCTCCCCGACCAGTTTCAGCCGTTCCTTGCTATGAATCGTCACGTCTTCCGCATACCGGCCCGCCTTCACGAGGATCGTGTCGCCCTTGCCCGACGCGTCCACCGCCTCCTGGATGGAGGCGAACTGCCCGCTGCCGTCCTGCGCCACCACCCAGGTGCGCGGCCCCTGCGCCGATGGGGCCGGGTGCTCGTCCGCAGCGCGGGAGAGGCCTCCCAGCGCCAAGACCAGCAGGCCGGCAAGGGCCGTCAGCCCGACGCTCTGGCGCAATCGTGTCATGCATCTCATGCGAATCGTGATACAGGGATCGGCGGCAATCTGTCAACGCCGCGGTTGTGGGGATTTTTCGGCCCGTGTTATGCTCCGCGCATGATGCTGGTCGGCCTCACCGGCGGCGTCGCGACCGGCAAGAGCACGGTCGCGCGGCTATTTCGCGACTGTGGCGCCCACGTGATCGACGCCGACGACCTGGCGCGGCAGGTCGTCGCGCCCGGCAAGCCCGCGTGGCAGGAGATCGTCAAGACCTTCGGCCGGGACGTGCTGCGGCCGGACCGAACCTTGAACCGCGAAGCCGTGGCGCGCGTCGTGTTCCGGCACAAAGGCAAACTGGCGCGGCTCAACGCCATCGTCCACCCCCGCGTCGCCCGCCTGCAAGCCGCCTTGACGAAGACGCTCGCGACGCGAAACCCGCATGCCGTGATCGTCTACGACGTGCCGCTGCTCTTCGAAGCCGGCGTGGACAAGCGGGTGGACCGGATCGTCGTCGTCACCGCCGACCGGGCCACGCAGATCGCACGCCTCATGAGCCGTAACGGTCTCACCCGCGCCGATGCGCTCCGCCGCGTCCGCGCCCAGATGCCCCTGTCGAAAAAAGTCCGCGCCGCCGATTACGTCCTGGACGGCACGCAACCGATCCGTGAGACCCGCAGGGCGGTCAAGACGCTCTACGCCGAGCTGCGCGCCCTCGCGTAACCCCACGATTGGTTCAATCCTCGCCCGCCCTTTCGAGCGGGCGCTACGGCCCCTTCTCCTGCACGCACCAGCCCGATGAAAGGCTTGCAGATCGGTACGTCGCAGGGTAGATTAGAAACCGATATTCTGGTTGCATATCGATACGAGGTATCTGATGAGCACTATTTCCGTCAATCTACCGGATGACCTGCTGAAACGCTGCACGCGCTACGCACAGTCCTTGCGCGTGTCTCGGGCGGCCTACATCCGCCGCTCCCTGGAGCGCATGAACCGCGAGACGGAGCGACAGCTCCGCGCAGACCGGCTGATGCGAGCCTCGCAGAAGGTCCGCGAAGGCAGCCTGCGGGTGAATGCGGAGTTCGACGCCATCGAAACGGACCTCGATGCCTAAGCGCGGCGACATTTGGCTGGCCGATCTCAATCCTCGCCGCGGCACAGAGGCGGGGAAAACTCGCCCCGTCCTCATCGTCCAGGCACAGGCCCTGCTCGACGTTACCCATCCTTCGACGCTGATCGTTCCCCTTACGACGCAGCTCATTGACGATGCCGAGCCACTGCGCCTTCGCATTCCCGCACAAGGCAAACTTCGCAAAGACTCGGACCTTCTGTTGGATCAACTGCGTGCCATCGACAATCGCCGACTGATCGACGGACCATTGGCCCGCCTCACCGCCGCGCAACTTCGCGCCGTGGCCCACGCGCTGAAAGAGGTCATGGATCTAAGCTGAACGTACCGCCCCTCGGCCCTTCTATGGACCGTTTCAATCCTCGCCCGCCCTTTCGAGCGACTCAACGGGACTGGCCTAGAGCGCCCGCGAATTGGCACGCGCTTCAATGGGGCCACGGCGGTGAAGCCGTGGAGTCCCGGTTCCGCATCTTTGATCGTCTCCGCATACCGCTTGCTTCAATGGGGCCACGGCGGTGAAGCCGTGGAGTCGTTCGGCTACGACAAGGCCAACATGCAGGACCGGGCGCTTCAATGGGGCCACGGCGGTGAAGCCGTGGAGTCGGTGCGTGAGATAACAGGGATGAATTTTGTAGAATTGCTTCAATGGGGCCACGGCGGTGAAGCCGTGGAGTCCCAGTGGCATCGACAAATCCGTTCATCAACTTATCGCTTCAATGGGGCCACGGCGGTGAAGCCGTGGAGTCGCTCAGGCGCAGATGCTCGCCGCCGATCAGGCATACGCTTCAATGGGGCCACGGCGGTGAAGCCGTGGAGTCCCCGAAATGCCAAGGCTTCATGGCGCGCGACACTTAGCTTCAATGGGGCCACGGCGGTGAAGCCGTGGAGTCAGAGGCAGGTTTGGCATGATGTTCTTCGTGATGCAGTGCTTCAATGGGGCCACGGCGGTGAAGCCGTGGAGTCGGCGACGGGCGTAGATGCAGCTGGCATCGCTCATGGTGCTTCAATGGGGCCACGGCGGTGAAGCCGTGGAGTCCTACAAGGACTCGCACACAGCCTACGTGGTCTGGCTGCTTCAATGGGGCCACGGCGGTGAAGCCGTGGAGTCTTGCGACATGCCGCGATTCGTGATTTTATAGACGGGGCTTCAATGGGGCCACGG
>FKKE01009677.1_pt1 | contig 15703 bp, 12 predicted proteins | sample 1106331 | NCBI WGS metagenome assembly FKKE01 (sample SAMEA3931202, study PRJEB13176) | freshwater metagenome | biome: Drinking water system; feature: drinking water; material: freshwater | place: China | collected 2013-02-06 | reverse complement strand
CCCAGATGCAGATCCGGCGCCGTCGGGTCGAACCCCGCCTTGACTCGCAGCGGCCGCTGTTCCTTCAGGGAACGCGCCACCTTCTGTTCCAATTCCGACTGGGAAATGACCTCCACGGCACCACGGAGGATCAGGTCGATCTGACGGGATAATTCGGTCATGAAAGTGTGCTCTCCGAAACGATCCATGAGGTCTGGCCCGACTGCGCGGGCGCCGCTGACCCGACGGTGACAAAGGGAACCAACCGCTCGTACCGCTTGACCCCGATCCCCTTGACGAGTTGCAGGTCTTCGACGCGACGATAGGGCCCATGCGCCAACCGGTAGGCCACCAGGTGCTTGGCTAATCCAGGCCCGACACCGGGGAGGCGTTCAAACTCCTCTTCAGAGGCCTGATTCAGGTCGAGCTTCGTATCGCCGGCCTGCACCTTCATCACGGCAGGGCGCGTGGGTCGTGCCGCCCCCCCGACCCGCAGCGGCGGCTTGGTCGGGGACGACGCGGCCGGCACAGCCACCGAGGTGGCCTCCTGCACACCCACCTGCGGCAAGGCAGGCGATTCTCGAAGGGGCGCCGCTTCCACGACCAACGGATCGGGCGACCGCAAGATCCCCTGCGCCTCGTCCATCGGCGCGGGGAACGACCAGAGCATCGCCGCCACGGCGCCGGCTGCCCCCGCCAGCATTCCTCCCTTGATCGCGAGAGAACGCCACCTCTCCATGAGCTCACCCACGTTTGCGCACGGCATGAATCGCCTGACCCTGCACATCTTCCGCCGCTTCCATGAGCCCCTCCGCCAGCGTGGGATGGGCATGGATCATCGTCGCAATCGCCTCGACGCCGGCGCCCTGCTGTATGGCGAGTGCGGCCTCGTGGATCAGATCCGCTGCGTGCGATCCGATGATGTGTGCCCCAAGAATCGCGCCGCTGTCGGCCCGCGTAATCAGCTTGTACAGCCCGACCGTCTCGCCCGTAGCCTGTGCCTTTCCCAAGCCTTGATACCGAAACCGGCCGATCTTCAAACTCTCGTCCGGGTTCCGCCCCGCTGCCTGCTCCCGCTCGCGGGCCTGTTGCTCCGTCAGTCCAACCCGGCCGATCTCCGGCAAGGTGAAGATCCCCGCAGGAATCACTTCGTACCGAACGGTACGGGAATGACCGAGAGCATGTTCCACCGCCACTTTCCCCTGCTCTGACGCGACATGCGCCAGCATGGCCTTGCCCGTGACATCCCCGATCGCGTAGATGCCCGGCACGGAGGTCTGCAGGGAGTCGTCCACGAGAATTTCGCCGCGCCGCCCCACGGCCACACCCACCGCTTCCAACCCAATCCCGCGCGAATTGAACCCGCGCCCCACGGACACCAAGAGACAGGCGGCCGAAACGTCCGAGCCATCCGCAAGCGTGGCCTGAATCCCGTCGGTCCCCGTCCGCACGGCCGACACCGTCGTGCCGGTCATCAGCGTGACACCCCGCTTGCGAAGTTCGCGATCCATGATGGCCGCGATTTCCTCATCCTCCTGCGGGAGGATCCGCGGCTGCACTTCCACGACCGTCACCTGCGTGCCCAGCCCACTGAGGAGGCTGGCAAACTCGCAGCCTTCTACCCCAGCGCCCACGATCACCATACTCGACGGCGCACACTGGAGATCCAGCGCCTCCTTGCTGGTGAGAATCCGTATGCCGTCGACGGGAAACAACGGCAGCTTTGGCCAGGACGACCCGGTTGCGAGCACGATGGCATCGGCAGTCACCGCCCGAGTCCGTCCATCCGCTTCGGCGACGGAAACCGTCCGTCTGTCCAAGAGCCGCCCGGTACCGGGGAGATGCTCGATATTCCAATGTTTGAACAGCGTGGCAATCCCCTTCACCAAGCCCGCTACCACCTTGTTCTTGCGGGCCACCATCTGAGCCAGGTCGTACCGCACTGACTCGCCGAGGTGGAGCCCCATCTCGGCAGCCTTCTTGGCCTTGTCACCCAATTCCACGACCGAGAGGAGCGCCTTACTAGGGATACAGCCAGCATTCAAACACACCCCGCCCAGCGCCTGTTGCTCGATCACTGTCACCCGTGCGCCAAGCTGGGCGGCACGAATGGCAGCCACGTAGCCGCCGGGACCTGCGCCGATGATGGCGATGTGACGTAAGGCCGACATGAGAGGGTCTTGTTCAGGTGAAGGTTGAGGTTCCGGGTGGCGCGCAAGGGCTGACCGTAGCCGCCGCCCGATCCGCTATCCCTTCTTCTGCTTGGCGAGAAACGCGTCGTACTGGGCGGCCGTCATGAGGGCATCCACCTGCGCGGGCTCGCTGAGGGTGATGACGGCCATCCATCCCTCTCCGTACGGATCGCTGTTGACGACCTCGGGATGATCCTTGAGTTCGGCGTTCACCTGCGCCACCGTGCCGCTGACCGGCGAATAGATGCTCGAGGTGGTCTTCGTGGATTCGACCTCCCCGATCTGCTGGCCCGTCTTAATCACCGCGCCCACTTTCGGCAGATCGATAAATACGATGTCGCCGAGGGCATCTTGGGCGAACTCGCTGATGCCCAGTGTGGCCTGGGTCCCGTTTACGCGAATCCATTCGTGCTCTTCGTGATAGCGTAGGTCAGCAGGGTTCATGGGGAATACGGTCTCCTTTACGTGTCAGCGCCCCTCAGGGCGTGTGCGGCGTTGGGATCGTAGAGCAGGCCCCAGACGGTGTCAAGAAGTGGGCGCGCTCAGGGTCCTGGCGCCGTAATCACAAGATTGATGCCTTGGGCCCGCAACTGCTGGGCCTGCGGCGTACTCAGCAATCGCGAGACGGAGCTTCGATCCAGGTGCGGGACCGGCTCCAGCAACCACAAACGCTCGGACGATCCCACGAAATCCAACGCGTGGTTCACACGGTCCGGGAACCCCGACCCCGGAGGGGCCCCCGGCCCGCTGGCGGACTGCGGGGCCAACGCGGCAAGCGGAAGCGCCACCCCGAACCCTCGGTGAGTCGCCTCAAGGAGATCCTCGCCATGTTCAATCAAGGCCATCGCGCTCAGGGAGAGGGCAACATCGTGAAACGCCACCGTCACTTGGAGCCCCGAGCGGACCTGCCGCATGGCGGCGCGGATCCGCGCCAGCACATTGAGTCGCTCGCGGGCCTGCCACCCGGCCCATCGCCAAAAGGTATCGGCGATGGGATCAGCCGGGGTCGTCCCTCCTTCGCGCCCCACCCCACGGCCATAGCGGAGCATCCGCTCCGGGTCCAATTCCACCCCTGAGGCTTGCCCGAATTGCGCAAGCCCCCTCGGGCTGATGTGCGCACGGGGCCCGGTTCGGCTTCCCAAGAGTGCCACCAATCCATCAACCTGCGTCCGTGCGAGATCAGACAGGAACCCCATCAGATACTCCTGCACCGACGGATGCAACAAGTCAAAGGACGTGCTGGGCACCACCTGCCGACTGGTCTCATCCCAGACGTAGCTGGTCCACCCCAACGTGGGATCCAACCACGGCATCTGCGTCAGGTCGAGTGAGGCAAAGACGGTGAGGCCCAGGTCATGCGCCAACGGCACAAGCTCGGTGAACAGATCTCGTTCCAGACGCGCCCAGGTCGTCCGAAAATACACGCCCCGTTCCGTGGGAGCACTGGCCGGACGAACAATCGGAGCCACATCGATAATGAGAGTCGTGATGCCTTCGGCCAGCAACGGCGTCAACCACTGCTGCCACTGTGAGGGATCTGGGAAATGGGCAGGGTCCAACGCAATCGCCGCAAATCCAGAGGACGAGGGCGAGGCCCGCCCCAACGTGCGCGTCAGCACCGCGATGCGGTCCCGCACCTGCGTATTCATGACCGGTGTCAGCCCCGGCGGACGCGTCGCCTCGTTGGCGATCAGACGGTACTGGGCCAGCGCCGCATGCCATTCGCCCAATTGCTCATGAGCGCGTCCCAGCAGCCACCGCGCGTCAACCGCGTTGGGTGTATGGGGATGGAGTTCCAGAAAGTGCCGCAGCAACCGCGCCGCCGTCGTCGACCGGCCGGCCTCGAAATGAGCCTTGGCCTCCGCCAGCGCCCGTTGCTCCCCCTCAACAGCTGCCGTGCGTGGGGGTGGAACCATCGGCGTGGATGGGAGCGATGTCGGGCGAGGGGCCGAACAACCAACCAACGCGAGCAGGACGCACAGGGGAAGGAACCACGCGGCACTGACGGGCCGCGCACGCCGCGGCTGCAGAAACCCACGGCCGGCGAGTGCGCGACGTAATCTCAGGGAGTCGATCAAGGATCGCAACAGGTGTTACCGCGTCACCACGTCCATTTCAGGGAAAAAATATCCGATTTCAAACCGGGCCGTGTCCGGACCGTCCGAGCCGTGCGTGGCATTGAACTCGATATTCGTCCCAAACAACTTGCGGAGCGTGTTGGCCTCCGCCTTGGCGGGGTCCGTCGCCCCCATCAGGTCCCGGTGCTTCTTGATAGCGTCGTCACCCGAGAGCACCAGCACCACACAGGGACCTGACGACATGAAGCTGCATAGGCTATCGAAAAACGGGCGGGCCTTGTGCACCGCGTAGAACCCCTGCGCCACCGATTTCGACAGGTGCATCATCTTGATCGCGACCGGCTGTAACCCAGCCTGTTCATACCGGCCGATGATCTGCCCGATCACATTCTTCTTGACCGCATCCGGCTTAATGATCGCCAACGTCTTCTCAACCATGCTTTCCCAACTCCTTCAAGGGGTTATCACGCATTGACTCGTAGCGCCGCATTATAGAGAAGCCCTGGAAGCCAAGGCAAGGCATACCAGGTGACCGCAGGCGCGACGCTCGACTTCAGCTCCGCAAGCTGAGCCTACACGGCCGGGCCACTCGTTGTCCGAGACGGATCATCTATGAAGAGACGAGGCTTGGCCCGAACGCAGGCTAAGAGAAGGCACGTGCCAGGTCGTTGGGCTTGAACACCCCGCGTTCGGTAATGATGGCGGTGATGAGGTCGGCGGGGGTGACGTCAAACGCGGGGTTCAGCACGGATACGCCTAGCGGGGCCACCGGCGCCCCGCCGTGCACGGCCGTCACCTCAAGGGGGTTGCGCTGCTCGATCGGAATGTCCTGCCCCGACGCAGTGCGCAGATCGATGGTGGAAGAGGGAGCGGCTACGTAAAACGGGATGCCGTGTGCTTTGGCCAGCACGGCCACCGAATAGGTCCCGATTTTATTGGCGACATCCCCGTTGGCGGCGATCCGGTCGGCGCCGACGATACAACCCTGAATTACGCCCTGCCGCATCAGACTGCCGGCCATATTGTCGGTGATCAGAGTCACGGGGATGCAGTCCTGCATCAATTCCCAAACTGTCAGGCGCGCGCCCTGCAACACCGGTCTCGTTTCGTCAGCGATCACGCGGATGTGCTTCCTGGCCTCGCAGGCGGCGCGGATCACGCCCAGGGCCGTCCCATACCCCCCAGTGGCCAATGCTCCGGCATTGCAATGCGTGAGAATCGTTTGCCCGTCTTCCAGAAGCGCCGCCCCATATCGCCCCATGGCTTTGTTCATGGCGATATCTTCATCCAGGATCGCCTGGGATTCGGCGACGAGTGCCGCCTGAATCTCCGCAATCCCGCTCGACTGGAGTGCCTCCATTCGTTGTTGCATGCGGCTGAGCGCCCAGAAGAGATTGACCGCCGTGGGTCGTGTCGCGCCAAGATGGTCACAGATCGACAGCACTGCCTGACGGAAGGACGCATAGTCCGAGGCCTGCACGGCGCTCGCGCCGATGGCCACGCCCATCGCGGCGGCAATGCCAATAGCGGGCGCCCCCCGCACTTTTAGGTGGCGGATGGCCTCCGCAACCGCCTGATAGTCTCGGCAGTCGAGAAACTCGACCTGCGTCGGTAACCGGCTCTGATCCAACAGACGGACCGCGCCGTTCTTCCATTCGACAGTTGGGACCATACGGGGATCTTATCAGGATTCTGGAGACGGGAGAAGGGTTGTCCCTCCCGCCGAAACAGCGCACCGAACGGGAGCGTGACTGAGGCGGAAAACGACCTTCGGAGCAAACCTAGGCAGCTCGGCGCTGCTGGCGCATGTCTCCCATCAACACACTTTCAAGATTCACAATGTGATGGGACCAGTTCAACTCCCGCTCGACTAGGAGCCGCCCCTTCCGCGCCAACCGCTCCTGCTCACCCGGCAGAGCGGCAAACCGCCGGAGGAGCCGCCGCAGTCCTTCCGCCAGCGAGTCGGCATCCACACCATCGGTCACCAAGGCGAGGTCGATACGGCGCAGAATTTCAGGAAGCGCCCCCATCGGAGTGCCCACCACGGGGGTCTGGCAAGCCAAGGCTTCGACGGACACAAGCCCGAATCCCTCCTGCTGCGCCGTGGGGACCACCACAAGATCCGCCGCTTGATAACAGAGACTGAGCCGGTTTTCAGGAACATAGCCGGTCAACTGAACGCGGGAGCCCAGCCCTTGGCGCTCGATCTGTTCCGCCAACGCGCCCCGCAACGGCCCTTCCCCGCCGACATAGAGCACCACCTCGTCCGCATCCTCGCCCAGCCGTCCCACCGCGTCGATCAGATGATCCACGCCCATCCGCGGGACCAGGTTGCGGACGGTAAACAGCACCGTCTTGTCGACCGGCCATCCCAGTTCCCGCCGTACACGAGCGCGGTCGGAGGTGGGATGAAACCGTTCGGGATCGGCCGCACCGGGGATCTGCCAAATGCGCCGCAAGGGGACCTGGTGCGCACCCATCACCCGATCGCGCATGAAGTCACTGAGCACGATGACGCGCGAGCAGCGAGACAGCACCAGATGTTCAGCCCAGTAACGCCCCTGCGAGTTCGCGGAGCGGCGGATCCCGCTGGTGGGATCCTGCTTTTCCTGAGCCCGCAGGTCATATTCCTCATGCGCCAGCGCATGGCACAGGTAGGCCCAGGTACGCGGGACGCTCCGCCGCAACATGATCGGGCCGAGTCCGGCAGTCGCCTGGTGTATGAGCACGATATCCGGCCGCGCCTGGCTGGCCAGGCGGTCGAACACCTCGACGGAACGGTGGAGGGACGAGAGGAGAAAGGACACCTCGTTGCCCCCCGAGACACCAAAACGCCATTCATCGACCTCCCCGATCCGCACATGCGGCCGCCCATCTCCCATGGGGGCCCGCGCGATCACGGACACCTGATGTCCCAGGTGGGCCAGGCCAAGCGCCTGTTCCCGCACCATGCGTTCAGTGCCCCGCACCACATGAGCCGCCGACACATCGGTAAGCAACACAATGTTCATCGTGGGGTCCGCCGCATTAGTGTGAGGAGGACGTTGCCCGCCCAGGGCTCCATGGCGGGAGGCCCGCACTTGACCGCACGACCGGTACGCCTGCGGCATCCTCCGAGGTGGCAAGGACGACCCGTTCAAGTGCCGCCGCCAACTGTGCCGCAACGGCCTCGACCCTGCAACGGCCGGCACGGAGCGCCCCCTCGGCGCACAGTTGACGCCGGAGTCCGTCGTCCAACAGCCCTCGTTCCATCGCGGCCGTCATCGACGCGACATGCTCGGGATCGATCCAGAGCGCCGCCGTACCCAACCATTCAGGCATGGCACCCCGCTCTGACGCCACGACCGGAGTGCCACAGGCCAAGGCCTCCAAGGCCGGCCGCGCGCTGGCCGCTTCCAATTCAGGCCAGAGGCAGAGGTCGGCGCCGGCAAGGACGGCCGGGACATCCGCCTCCGCCACGTCCCCAATCCATCGAACGCGGTCCGCACAGCCCCAGGTCTCGATAATCCGCGACAAGGCATGGGCATAGGCATTCCGCGGGCCGGCCAGCACCAAGCGATACCGCTGGCGCAACGCTGAGGGCAGGCGGCCGTAGGCTTCCACCGCCCGCAACACATTGTGCTGCGGGGAGCAATCCCCCATCACCAACACGTACGGCTCGGCGACCCCGTACCGGCTCCGCACTGCCTCGGTGGCCACCCCAGCATGGAAGGCCCCGTCGATCGTTTCAGGGAGGACCACCACCTTGTCTGGCGCCACTCCCACCTGGGAGATCAAGACGTGCCTTGACCAGGCCGACCCGGTCAGCACCAAGTCAGCACTGAGCGCTTGAAGATGGGCGGCTTGGATACGCGCCCAATCCGAGAGGGCGCGAGGCGCCTGCTGGGACCGAAACACTCTCACGTCGTACAGCGCCATCACCGTGGGACAGGGAGCCTTCAACGGCACCCTTCCATCGGATCCGAGGAAAACCGTTACGCGATCCCGCCGCATCATGCGGGGCAACTGGACCTGTTCCCACCACAGACACAGGGGTCGCCACGATCCCGACTTCCACGGCCCGCCTCCCTCGCCCGGCCGCAACACATGGGATGGACGATAGGCGCGACCAGCCCATCCCCCCGACGATCCCCCCTGGACCAGGGCGCGCAGCACCGGCCCGATACCCGTGCGCCTCGCTGCCCGTTGTTGACTCTCTTCAAATCCGATGATCCGACCGATTTCCATGAGACGTATTGCGCTCCTGCGCTAGGCGACAAGGGCGTCATAGACGCCGCTGACGGTTTCGACGTGCCGAGTGAGCGTGAACTGGTGCTCGACGCGGCTACGCCCGTTGTGTCCGAAGTACTCCGCCAAGTTCGGATTCGCGAGCAAATTGGAAATGCCGTGGGCCAGGGCCGTCACGTCGCCGAGGGGTACGAGTAAGCCAGTCTCGCCCGGCACGACGATCTCCGGTGCGCCGCCGCTCTTGGGGGCTACCACAGCCTTCCGCATGGACATGGCTTCGACCAGCACTCGACCGAACACGTCGTGCAATGAAGGCGCCACAAAGACGTCGCAGGCCGCCAGCACCTCCGGCATGCTCTCCCCGGGACCGATGAGGTGGACGCGCTCGTGCAGTCCGAGTTCTCGGCACCGCGCCTCGACGACCGCCCGTTCCTCCCCCCCTTCCACGATCACCCAGTGGACATCCGCCCGCGCGGCGGTCACCTGGCCGATCGCGTCGAGCAAGGCGCCATACCCCGACCCAGGCGCCAGTCGTCCCACACTCAGGACGAGCGGCACGTTGAGCGGAATCCCGAGGCGACGCCGCACGGCGTCCCTCGCGGCAAAAGACGGCGGCGGGAACCCATCGAGATCCACACCGCTATAGATACAGAGCAGCCGGTCCTTGCGCACAAATGGAAACCGGCTGGCGACCAGCTTCGAATTGACCACGATCCGATGGGCAAGGCTGCTCAAGAGACGATCGCTCAGTCCCTCGGAGACGTGGGTGCGCACATGCCAGATCACCCGGCGTCCCTCCAGGCGACCGGCCCAGCCGGCATAGCGCATAGCGAGCGCACTGTCGGCATGCAGCACCGCGGCGTCGGTCACGCGGATAATTTCACGAAGCCGCCGGATGCCCGTCCGAAATTCCTTCCGCAGCCATCCGGCCACTGGCATGGGAACGACAAACACGGGAATATCGTCGCGACGGCACTCTGCCGCCAGCTCGCCTTGCGCCGGCACGACCATCATCGGGCTCCACCGCCGACGGTCGAGCCGACGCGCCAGCTCGAGCAGACCGCTGTCGGTCGCCGCCGGGATCGCACCCTGAGACGAAAGGTACAGAAGGGGGATCGGGGTATCGGACATGATCGTGTCTGGGGGCCGTTCGGTGCCCGGCCTGGCGCGGGCATCCCCGCATGCCACCGTGAAAGCCTATGGTACCGGAAGGTTGCCGAGAGCCGAACCAAAAACGGATTTGGCGCGGTTTATCCCAAGAACGGACAAGCGTCCTCGAAGGTCCGTCGGCACAGGCGGCTGAGATTGCGCCGCTCGGTCCCCCATAGCTCGCCGACGAAGGAAACGGGCTCGAATTCCAGTTGGCGAGCCGTCGTGATCGTGAAGGATGTCCCGGCAAGGGAGGCCGTCACGGTCACCGCGCCATCGCGATCCGTCCGGAACAGCGTGACGTTTTGAGCCGCATAGGCCGCCAGCACATCGGGGTGGGGATGGTGGTATTGATTGTGCCGGCCTGCAGAAATGATCGCAATCCGTGGACGGAGCGCCTCCAGCCAGGGCCGAAACAGGGAGCTACGCGCCCCATGATGCGGCACCTTCAGAATCGTCGCCCCGCCGGTCATCGGCTCGCTCAGTTGACGCTGGAGCCCTACCGTTTCGGTGTCGCCTGGAAAAAGCATGGCATGTGCACCACATTGGAGCCGGGTCATGACGGAGGCATTGTTGAGGTCCCGTCCAGTCCTCGAATGCGCACTCACCGTGAGGGCCCCGTCGGCCGGTGACGTCAGCGCGACCAACCGGCAGGGTCCGCTGTGCGCAAGAATCTCGCCGGCCTGTGGGATCTGCTCGCGCAACTGTCGCTCGGCCAACGCGGCCTGCAGGTCCTGATAAAAGCTCTCCGCCCGAGCGATCCCATTTCCCCAGTAGCGGCCGACCGGAAAATGTCTGAGCACCCACGGCACACCTCCGACATGATCCAACTGCGGGTGGGTGCCGATCACGTGATCCAGATGGGTGATGCCCCGATCCCACAAGATCGGCCCGACAATGCCGGCTCCGGCGTCGAACCGCTCGTACTGCGCTCCCGCATCGATCAGCACGGTCTCCCCGCCAGGGAGCTCCAGGACCGTCGCATCGCCTTGCCCGACATCGACCATCGTCACCCGCACACGATCCGGCGGGAGCGTCCGATGTGGCCACGCCCACCACCCCACCAACACCACGAGACACACCACTCCCACCCCACGGACAGCTGACGAGTCCGTTCGGCGTATCACCAGCAAAACCCCGTAGTAGGTGAGGATGGTCAGCACAGAGGGTGCGGCGAGATGCCAGTCCACCAGAGGGATCTGCGCCAACAGGGATACCACCTTCGTCATCCCCCACAGGACCCACTGCAGGAATTCGGGAAACGCCAACGCCTCGCTGTGCGCCACAATGACCCAAACCGAGGATAAGAGGCAGAGGGGCACAAGGACCCCGGCGAGAGGAATCAGCAGGAGATTGGCCACCGGACTGAGCCACGGCAATTGATGAAAATGAAGGGCCACCAGCGGGACCGTCACCGCCGTCACAATCAGGGACAGCATGAATGCCTGCTGCAGGCGCTTCGCACGGCCCTGCCACAGGCCCGGGGACGCCAAGGGGGCTGGTTCCGAGTCCGCTTTCGAACGGGCCTCGGTGACCAAGGCAATGGCCAGCACCGATCCATAAGACAGTTGGAAGGACACGTCATACAGTACCTGAGGATCCAGCAGGAGCATGACGAGGGCCGATGCCGCCACGAGCGACGACAACAGCCGTTCCCGCCCGATCCACAGGGCCACCAGACAGAGCCCAATCATCCACAAGGCCCGCGTCGTGGCCACCTCGGCGCCGGCCAGCAACGCGTAGCCCAACACAAACGGGGCCGTCAGAAGAATGGCAACGCGCGTGGGGGTCAACATCGTGCGATTCAGACGGAGCAGCAGCGCAATTGGCAGCCACCGGCAAGCCGTGCGGACGCACCAAAAGATGCACACTGCGAGGAGCCCCAGGTGCGAACCCGAAATCGACAGAATGTGCACCGTCCCCGTGGCCACGAACCCGTCACGGACGTCCGAGTCGATCAACGCCTGATCCCCGGTGACCAGGCTCAGGAAGAGCCCGGCCGCCTGAGCATCGAGAGACGCGCTGGCAGCCCCGGCAATCCGCTGACGCCACTCGTCCAAGCTGGTCCAGAGGGTCCACCGCCAGGAAACGTGCCCAGATTCGATCCGCGTCACCGCACCGGGTCCCGACACCGTTCCGATGCCGACGATGCCTTGCCGGCGCAAATACGCCCCGACATCAAACCCGCCCGGATTGTGCGTGCCCTGCGGCGAACGCACGCGGACGGTCGCCTCAATCGTGTCCCCCTCATACACCGAATGATCAGGATACCGCCAGGTGAGGCGGAGGAGGCCGGGAATCGACGTGGCAGAGTCGGCGGCGCCCGGAAGGATGAGTTCGATGACCATCCGCGCACGGTCAGCCGTAACCTGGACAGGCGCAACCACCCGCCCGCGAATCGCGACAGATTCCCCCTGCTGCAGCACGAGCGGTGCGTCAGGATGCCATACCACGGTGAAAAACACCCAATACACCACGCCGGCCAGCACAACGGCGTAAGCCGACATCCCCTGTGGCGGCGAGAGACGCCCACGACGTTCACCGCGCACCAGCGCGAGGCCAAGGAGGATGAGGGAGACGAGCAAGCCCAGAGGGAAGAAACGGGCGTAGGATCCCGCGAGCAGACCGACCATGAACCAGGCGGTCACAAAGATGAGCATCCCTCATTTATAGAGGGAGGGTGTCGAAGGGATCAACCCAGGTGACTACGTACCACTCCGGCCAGGTCATCGGCCAACGCGCGGATCAGGCCGTCCTGCGGGCCTTCGACCATAATGCGGAGCAACGCTTCCGTGCCTGAATAACGCACCAAGATACGCCCCTGCCCATTGAGCCTAGCTTCGCAGGATTGAATGGCCCCATAGACCTCCGGGACGGTCGCGAGATCTCGCTTCTGTTTGACCTTCACGTTGACCAGCACCTGCGGCACAGGCGTCATCACGTCGCACAGGCTCGACAACGGACGGCCCGTCTGTTTCATCAGGGTCAACATCTTGAGGGCCGCGATGACCCCGTCACCCGTGGTGTTGTCGTCGAGAAAAATCAGATGGCCGGACTGCTCCCCCCCGACATTGTAGCCATCAGCGATCATGCGTTCGATGATATATCGATCGCCGACCGGCGTTCGAACCAACGAGATCCCGGCCTTCTTGAGGGCCAGCTCCATGCCGAAGTTGCTCATCACCGTGCCGACGACCGTATTTTTGGCCAATTGGCCCTTTGACTGCAGGTCAAGAGCCAAGGCCGTCATGATCCGGTCTCCGTCGATGACCGTGCCCTGCTCACAAACGAAAATCGCCCGATCGGCGTCTCCGTCGAGCGCAATGCCGATATCGGCATGCTGCCGCCGGACTTCCTCCTGCAACAGCTGCGGATGCACCGCTCCACATCCGGCGTTGATGTTCACGCCGTCGGGTTTGCAGCCGATGGAAACCACGGCGGCGCCCAGTTCGTGCAGAATGGAGGGCGCGACCTTGTAGGCGGCGCCATGGGCGCAATCGATCACGACCTTGAGCCCCTGAAAATCCACGTCTTTCGGAACCGCGCGTTTGACAAACTCGATATAGCGGCCGTCTGCGTCGTCGATTCGGAACGCCTTGCCGATCGCGTCCGCCGTCGGGCGCAGGTGCTTGATCTCGTCCGAGACGATCAGCGACTCGATCCGCGCTTCGAGTTCATCGGGGAGCTTCAATCCATCGTTCGAAAAAAACTTGATGCCGTTGTCCTGGTAGGGGTTGTGGGACGCTGAGATGACGACGCCGGCGTCGGCGCGGAGGCTGCGTGTCAAGAAGGCGATGGCGGGCGTCGGCATCGGGCCCACCAAGAACACATCCACTCCCATGGAGCAGATCCCTGAGGTCAGGGCGGACTCCAGCATGTACCCTGACAATCGCGTGTCCTTGCCGATGACGATCTGGTGCCGTCCCGCCCGGCGCTGAAAGATGTAGGCCGCGGCACGCCCGAGTTGCATGGCGATTTCACTCGTCATGGGCTCGAGATTCGCCACCCCGCGCACGCCGTCTGTTCCGAATAGCTTTCTCATCAATCGCCTACCGTGAGGATGGTGAGGGTCCGCTGTCGAGAACCGCCGCGGCCACAGCCACGGCATCACGCATGGCCGCCACGTCGTGCACGCGCAACAGCGCCGCTCCGCGTTCCACCGCCAGCGCAAGGGCCGTCGCCGTCGCGATCGTCCGGTCCTCTACGGTGCGTTGCGTCAATCGGCCCAGAAAGGCTTTGCGTGAGATGCCGACCATGAGCGGACGCTCCAGTGAGGTCAACGAGGCCAGCTGCTTCAAGAGCGTGACGTTATGTTCCACAAGCTTACCAAAACCGAACCCTGGGTCAAGCACGATTTGCCGGGGGGCAATCCCGCTCGATTCGGCAAAAAGCAAACGGTCCTGCAGGAATGCGCGGACCTCCTGAACCACGTCGTGGTAATGCGGATCCTGCTGCATCGTCTGAGGGGTCCCACGCATGTGCATCAACACCAGCCCCGCCCCGCGCTCCGCAATCACCCCGGCCATGCGTGGATCCGCGCGCAAGGCACTGACGTCGTTGATCACGACGGCACCGGCATCGAGCGCCCGGCGGGCCACACCCGCTTTCATCGTATCCACGGAGATGGGAACGGCGACCTTCGAAGCCACCCGTTCCAAGACAGGGAGCAACCGCGCGGTTTCCTCCGCCTCGTCCACCGGCACCGCTCCCGGACGAGTCGATTCCCCGCCGATGTCGAGCCACGCCGCCCCCGCCTCCACCAGCCGTTCCGCATGCGCGACGGCGTGATCCACGTGGAGGAATCGCCCGCCGTCTGAAAACGAATCGGGCGTGACGTTCAGGATGCCGACCAATTGAGGCCGGTCATAGGTGAGCAGCCGACCGCAGGCAAGAATGGAAAAGGAGAGCGGCATCGGATACTCCCTCGGTACGCTCACCGGCGACCGAGGGAGCAGCATGAGGTGGCGGATGAACGTGGGAATGGACTCGATCGGCCGGGCATGACGAGCGTCGTGGCGATGCCACTACGCCGGAACCGGCTGCGCCGACGACGATTGGATGATGTCATCGATCTCGGTGCCTTCCAACACTTCCTTCTCCAGCAAGGCCTGAGCCAGCGCCTTGAGAGAAGCCATGTGCTCGGTCAGCAACCGCTTGGTCCGTTCATAGTTTTCGTTGACCAGCCGCCGAATTTCATGGTCAATTTCGAGCGCCACCTGCTCACTGAAATCACGGCGGGTGGTCATCTCGCGGCCCAAGAAGATTTCCTCTTCCTTCTTGCCGAAGGTCAACGGGCCCAGCTTTTCCGACATGCCCCACTCGCAGACCATCTTCCTGGCCAAATCAGTGGCGCGCTCCAGATCGTTGCCCGCCCCCGTCGTGACGTTCTTCAGCACCAGTTCCTCCGCCACGCGCCCACCGAGCAAAATCGCCAAGGTATTGTACAAGAAGTCCTTGGAGTAATTGTGGCGGTCGTCGGTCGGCAACTGCATGGTCACACCCAGCGCGCGCCCGCGCGGAATGATCGTAACCTTGTGCACGGGATCGGTGCCCGGAAGCAACTTGGCCATGAGCGCGTGTCCGGCCTCATGATAGGCCGTGGTCCGCTTCTCTTCGTCGCTCAGGATCATGCTCTTGCGCTCCGCGCCCATGAGCACCTTGTCCTTTGCCATTTCGAAGTCGGCGTACTCGACTTCCTTCTTGTTCTGCCGGGCGGCCCACAGCGCCGCCTCATTGACCAGGTTCTCCAAGTCGGCGCCCGAAAAGCCCGGGGTGCCGCGCGCAATCTTGTCGAGCACGACATCGCCCGCCACCGGCACCTTCTTCGTGTGCACTTTCAGAATTTCAGCGCGGCCACGGACGTCGGGACGATTCACGACGATCTGTCGATCGAAACGCCCGGGCCGAAGCAACGCCGGGTCCAACACATCCGGGCGGTTGGTGGCCGCAATCAGAATGACGCCCTCGGTGGTATCGAACCCGTCCATCTCGACGAGCAATTGATTGAGGGTTTGCTCCCGCTCATCGTGCCCGCCGCCCAAGCCGGCTCCCCGCAGTCGGCCGACCGCGTCGATTTCG
>FKKE01005146.1_pt4 | contig 15717 bp, 13 predicted proteins | sample 1106331 | NCBI WGS metagenome assembly FKKE01 (sample SAMEA3931202, study PRJEB13176) | freshwater metagenome | biome: Drinking water system; feature: drinking water; material: freshwater | place: China | collected 2013-02-06 | reverse complement strand
GATGGTCGGAGAGGAGGCGACCATGGCGCCCGATTCGGCCTTGATCGTTTCGCCCGACGCGAGTTCCACACGCACCAAGGGAAAGGCGCCCGGATAGAGAATTTCACTTTTCATCGTTGTTCGCTCCGTGAAGTGATCAAAGGGATTGAGTCGGCGATTGTACCACGCGGGCCGGACCGAATCAGGCCGGCTGTGGAGAGTCGGTCATGAGCCGGCCACCCAGCCGTAGAACTGGCCGGCATACACCGTCGGCGCTCCCGCATGGGCCATCTTGATGCGGCCGATGTAGTCCTTGGGCACCGCATGGCGCGCCGCGGCCGCGTCGACGCGAAAGACCTTGGCGGCGTTGAGACCGAGAATCTGGGCTTTCACCTCAGTCGTCAGCGGCTGGTAGCCGTGGCGTTCGACCAGGCGATCCGGAATCTGGAATCGACGAAACGCCTCGAGCTGCCACTGGGGGGTGCCGTACCAGATGGAGTCGGTTCCCCAGAGCACACGGTCGGCCCCAAAGGCTTTGAGAATCTGGCCGAGCACGTGCGCGCAGAGTTCGGGCTGCGTCGAGACAAGCTGGCCGAAGGTCGATCCCAATTCCATGTAGATGTTGGCTATCGAGGGCTCGGCCGTCTTCATCCGACAGAACTCGGTCGTCCAGGAAATCTCGCCCGTGCGACGAAAGGTCTCCTCCAGCCCCGTCATCCCGCGAAATCCGGAGTGATAGACAAGGAATTGAATGTCGGGGAAATCCTTCGCCGCCTTGATCAAATCGCGCGGATGGTTGTAATCCTCGATAGGACCCAGTGGCAGGCCCTTATGCACGCAAATCCGCGGGACCTTGAGGGCGCGTGCCCGCTCCAGCATCGGATATGAAACTTTCTCATCATCCATCCACCAGCCTTGGTCGAGGCCTTTGGGCGGTGAGCCCGTATAACATTTCCAGGCGTCCACCTTGAGCAGCCCGGCCTGCATGTCCATGAAGTCGAGATCGGCGCGTCCCAACTGCGGGGTGGCCAGGCCGTGGGCCAGCATGCGCTGCGAGCCGGCCACGCGGTTGATCTCGTCGCGGATGTGCGTCATTTCGCCCGGCGGGACGACAGCCTCTTGCGGGTAGGGCCCCGGCGGCGTGCTGATCAGCGCGATCGAGGTGTCGCTCTCCAGAAACACCTCGCGCACGAAATTCTCCCAGGAGAGGTCGGTGATATTCCCCTTGTCGCGCCGCAAGTCCGGGTTCCATCCCATCTCGCGCCCATGCCGGCGCAGCGCCAGCAGCCGGTCTTTCGACACCGCGCCCTTGCGTGACGCCTCGGCATCGAGCGGATCGTAGCGGGTGCCGACATAGTGTGTTTGCACGTCGAAGATGAAGGGCGCCGGCCCTGCGCGTTCTGCGGCCGCCGCGGCGTCCAGCCGTTCGACGTCCCACACGTCGAAGAACCGCCCGAAGACGGAATTCATCGCCAGGAAGACCGCGGCCATCCCGCCGGTCGTGCGCAGAAACTCGCGCCGGTTGAGCCCAAGGCATCGCGCAGTCGAGTCGGCCAATTGGTTCGTGAGGTGCTCGACCTGCCGCTGCGCCGCGGTTTGCGGGAGCGGAGGAAATTCTTCGTTGGAGACGAGCCGGGTCGGAATCGGCGGGTCGGCGCTCAGGCCCTGCCGCATGTCGGGGCGGATCTGAAATCGCAGCGGATTCGGTTTCATCGGAAGGCGACCCAAATTCTGTGAAAAAACCCGAGAGGTGTCAAATCGGGGGCTCGGATCATGGGAATGAGAGGAGGCGCCTTCAGGGAACGGATGGGATCGGAGGGAGGATGGCATCGAGTGTGTGAGACTGTTCGGCAAGGCATCGGACGGCTTCCTGGCGATCGATGGCCGTGAATCGGATGTGGTCGCCGGGCAGCAACTGAGCCGCCATCCGACGGTCTGCGGCGATGAGGACGGCAATCGCCGGATAGCCCCCGGTGGTCTGACAATCGGCCATGAGAAGGATCGGTCGGCGATTGGGCGGGACTTGGATGGCTCCGACCGGCGTCGGTTCCGTCAGCATGGTCCCCGCATCCGGGTTGAGATGGTCGAGCGAAGGCCCTTCCAGGCGGTAGCCCATCCGGTCCGATTGAGGGGAGAGGGTGTAGATCGATGAGGTCAGAACGCCGAGCGCCTCGGGGGCAAACCGATCGCCATGAGGCCCGAGGATCACCCGCAAGGTCGGGCAGGGGATGAGCTCCGGCCTCATCGCAGGAGGCAGGGCGTCGATCCAATCGCGCCGATCGCGGTCGATGGATCTTGCGGTTCCGCATCGAAGCCGATCGCCTGCGCGGAGGGCACGGCCTTCCACACCGCCGATCTGGCTTGGGATGTGTGTCGCCCGGCTGCCCATCACCAGCGGGACGTCGATGCCGCCCGCGCAAGCCAGATAGGCCCGCGCGCCACGGAGACGCGCGCCGAATTTCAGGATCGAACCGGCGCCGGTTCGGATGCGGGTCCACATCGGAACGTCGGCGCCGTCAAGGGTGAGGCGAAAGCTCGCGCCGGTGACGGCAAAGGTGATCCCTGACTCAAAGCGCAGCTCCGGTCCCTTCGCGGTAACCTCTAGTGCCGCCGCATCGTCCCGGTTCCCGACGAGCCGATTGGCGCAGCGTAACGACCAAGGGTCCATCGCCCCGCCCACCGGCATGCCATAACGTTGAAACCCGGGCCGACCGAGATCCTGAACCGTGGTCAGGAGACCGGCGGACAGGATGCGGATGGCGACAGGGGACGAATCAGTCACGGGGATGCGCATGACAGGAGACAACGGCCGCCCCAAGCCGCTCCAACGTGGCGCGAATGACTGCCAGGAGGCGGTCCGCCCCGGGCGTGTCGCCGTGGACGCAGATCGTATCGGGGGTGGGGCAGACCGGGGTTCCCGTGCGAGAAGGGATCACGCCCTCGCGAACCAAGCGCTCGAGGCGGTCGGCCACGTCTCCGGGATCGGTGATCACCGAACCCGCAAGGTCCCGTGACGCGAGATGGCCGTCGGCTTCATAGGCGCGATCGACAAAGGCTTCTTCGGCGGCGGCCAAGCCATACTCGCGCGCGACCCTCGTAAGATGCGCGCCAGCCAGCCCCACGACGGCCAGCTGTCGGTCGACGGCTACGACTGCCTGCACGAACGCTTCGGCAAACTCTGGATCACGCGCCGCTCGTCCGTACATGGCGCCATGCGGCTTCACGTGGGTGAGCCGCTCCCCTTCGCCCGCGGCGATGGCGGCCAATGTCTCGATCTGCGAAATGACCAGCGCTTCGATCTGCGCGAGGGGCAGGCCCAAGTCGCGCCGGCCCTTGTGCTCGCGATCGGGTAATCCGGGGTGAGCGCCAATGGAGACCTTGTGCGCTTTCGCCCGTTGGACCGTCCGGCGCATCAGCCCCGGATTGCCTGCATGTTGTCCGCACGCCACGTTGACGGAGGTCACGTAGGGGAAGACCAGGGATTCGAGCCGCTCCTGCTCGGCATCCGCCGCCTCGCCCAGATCACAGTTGAGATCAATCTGCTTCATGTGCTGACAGACGCCGGTATGTCTGGTCATCGATCGGCACGAATCGGACCCGATCACCGGGCGCGAGGAGGCAGGGTTCCGGACGGGCGGGATCAAACAACCGACGAGGAGTACGCCCAAGAATTCGCCAGCCTCCCGGGCTTTCAAGAGGGTACACCCCTGCCTGTTGGCCGGCGATGGCCACCGAGCCAGCCGGGACCCTTTTCCGGGGCTCCGCGAGCCGAGGCACTCTGATCGCCGGCGGCACGCCGCCCAGATAGGGAAACCCCGGCAAGAAGCCGATCAGGTACACGCGGTAGATGACGGAGTGATGGAGGGCGACAACCTCAGCGGGACTCTTCCCGGTAAGACGGGCAATCTCATCCAGATCCGGCCCGTCCGCGCCCCCGTAGCGGACCGGAATGTCGAGTGTGCGAGAAGTTCCTGATCGAGATGAGGGAATGGACTTCGAGAGAGACACCAGCTCGCCGACGAGCTGCTCACCGTCGCACACGAGGGGATCGAAGTAAACCGTCGTCGACCGGTAGGTCGGCACCACGTCACGGACGCCGGCAATCGAGCGCTGTTCGATCGCGTCAGCCAGCGCCAGCGCGCGGTCGCTCGCCGATGGATCGACGCCTTCGCCCAGCTCAATCGTGAGCGCCGCCTCTCCGGCCCAACGCAGGCATGGGTCATCCGGCATGGCCTGCAGGCTAGGGAAGCAGGGCACGACTGTCAAGCGAGGACAATTCGTTATTAGAGGGGGGAGGCTTCGGAGACGAGCGTCGGGACTGCGTCGACGGATTGGGGCTGGGCCTTGGCTGTGAGGGGCTCGCTCGGTCTGGGCTGAAAGACTCGAGAGGCGACGAGCGTACGGAGACGCGCGTCGGCATCGAAGAGCAGAGAGGCCTCGTGTTGCCACGAGAGGTGATCCGGGGTCAGGAGCAGGTTATCCACGGGATTGATGAGATAGTCCAGCGCATCCTGCGCGGGGCTATTGGTATACGCGTAGGGATCGGTCGGTGTATGGCGCCCCTGCTCGGGCGCGCGAATCAGGGCTTCATAGTAGTCCGCATGCGCATTCAGCGCCCGCTGCTTGGGCAACGGGAGGTGAGTCAGCAGGGTGGTCAACCATCCAGGCTCCTGTTCTTTGTCGTCCTTGGCCCGGAGGCCCGACTCCACCCGTCGCACCTCGAGCAGGAGTTCGTTCTGCATGGGCCATCGGAGCGACCGCTCGACCTGGTCGAAGGGCCTGACAAGATGGGCGAAGCGCGGCAGTGTGGCGGCCTCGGCCGTCCCACGCTCGGCCACCGTGGCCAGGATGGCAATGTCTTCCTTCACCGCCTGCGCGGCCAGCAACTTGGTGGCCATGGTTTTCGATCGGGCCAGCACATTTCGCCAGGCGATCAGGTCACGCTCCAGGCGATCCAGCCCCTCGGACGTGCGACGAACCAGACCCTCAGCGAGATACAGTCGGTGGGCGGTCAAGACTTGCGCGCAGTCGGGGCTCGCGAAATTCCCGTACCCGCGGTCCTCGAACGGCATCGTGAGCCAGTGTTGATACCGCGTCATCAGAACCCGATGCTGGGCAGCCCATCGTTGCACCAGTACCTGCTCGCGCTGAAGCTCGGCCACGGGATCCCGGGCTTGGAGCCACAAGGCGAGGGCCCGAGTCTCGACCGGAAAGGCCATCGACGGGCGCGCGCCGGTGGCCAGGCCGAAACATTGCCGAGACTGATCTTCCTGGGCCGTCTTCCACTTTTGATACCCGGTCTTCAAGGCATCGACCGATTCCTCGGCTCCAAATCCCAGCAAGAGATAGTAGCCATTCTTGGTCGGCTCCTCCACCGCGCGCGGAGGGGCCTGGGTGAGCTCGAGGTAATTGGCGTTCGGTTTCTGTTCCATCAGCAGCCATGCGGCGGTCACGACCGCCAGGGCCATGACCGGAAGGCCCACCGCCATCGTGCTCAGCAATAAGACGAGACGAACCACGAAATCAGTCGCTGTGAGAGTCGTGTCGGTGACGGTAGAGATCCCGGCGCTGACCCACCGTTTGATCTGTCGTAACGGGCGCGACAGGATCGACCGTGATCGCTTCGGCACCTCCGGCACCCCTGACTTGGCCCTGCGCAGGCGCGCTTCCTCAGCCTCTGCCTCTTGGCAGAGCGCGCAGGGGTGCGCCTTATGTGTACGGTGAGGCTCGGGGGGCTGTTCGGAAACGGCCTCCTCAGCCATGTCGGGCAAGGGATCTTCGACCGCGGTTGGGGTCTCCTGAACTTCCTCATGGGGGGCCCAGGCCAATTCTTCAATGGGAGCCGGCGACTGGTCCCGCGCCGCTTCTATGGGAGGGATCGCATCCGGTGATTCCTCCACCGGCTGCCAGGCGTCCTGGGTCTCGACATGATCTTGCGTGGCAATCTCCGGCTCCAATTCCCATGCGGGACCCTCCGTCATCGGCGCGATGGCCTCGGCCGCCTCGGCCGGCTCGAGCGGGACGGTCGGCTCGGGCATCGTTTCGGCCTGCGGGATCGGAACGTCTTCGGTCGCATGGATCGGCGCCAAGTCCGGTTCGGCCTGAAGCGGAAGCGGCTCCGGCTCCACGGCTGCCTGGGCCACCGACATCTCCGGTTCAGCCGAGACTGGGGCCGGCTCAGCGACTGGAACTTCTTCCGGTCGCAACGACGCCTGCTCCATGACTTCCGCTGACGCGACGGAGTCGGAAATCGATGGAGCCGATTCTTCTGACGCGAGTGCAGCCCCGGCCATCTCTTCCGGCGCTTCGGGACGAGGTGGCGTCGCGTCCTGAACGGACGAGTCTGTCCCTTCGGAGAGGGGAGCCTGGTCGGGCTGGGATTCGGGAAAGGGCGAGAAAGCCTGCGCACGGTCCGTGAGCGGCGTCTTTTCTTTCAAGAAGGTTTCGAGCTCCGCCTTGAGGTCGGGATCCAGCGCCGTGATGGGGGAGGCTGCCGCCTGTCGCGGGTGATCCTGCCCGATGTCCGTCGCGGGCTCTTGTTCCACTGCTGTAGATAGGTCAACATTGACGGACCGGGCCTCGACGCCGGCTTGTTCTGGCGTGGCGGCCTCCCGTCGGATCGATTCCGTTGGGGCTGACGCTTGGACCGGATCAAGAGTGGGCTCGGGTGCGCGCATCTCGATTTGTACCCGACTCGCCATCCCCTGCAGGGCCGCAGCCTGCTCTGGCGACTTTCTCTTGGCCCTCCACCTCTTGTCCGTCTTCTTTCCCGACTGGTCCGGGAGCGGGATCGTCGTCTCTTGGGTCCGCGCCGGCGGCTTCGGTTGGATCCTGGCCAAGGGTTCAGGCGAAAGAGGTTCGTGGAGCCACTCTTCCAGCGAAATCAGCTCAACGGATTCTTCGGGTTTTGGGCGAGCGGTCGACTCCGCGACCGGTGTCTGTCTCGGGGTCAGCGAACCATGCTCATCGCTGGGAGGCGCCTCAAGAAGTTCCGGCTGAGCCAGACGGGCTGATGCAGCCTCTTCTGGGACCGACTGCGGATTGTCGATCGGAGCGACGGCCGGTTCTACAACGGGCGCGGCCTCGATAAGAGGCGGCGCCGTCGCTGAAGTCATGACCGGTTCAGCCACGGCAGCGGCGGCCGGTTCCGGTTGGGCTGGTTCAGGTGCGGCGTCCCGTGTCTCCACTTCCGGAGACGAGGGAGCTGGAGCGACCTCGATCTGCACGTCCGGGCAGGGCATAGGTTCGGTGGCCTGAGGCTGTTCCGATGGTGAAAGAGATGCGGATGGCGCCGCCGTAGTGGCCGATGAGTTGTCGGGTGCCGTCGCTTCGGATGGCGCAGCCGCAGCATCCGCGATGGGTGCAACCGTCTCTTGAGGTGGTGGGGGCGGCGGGGCGAGCGCAGCGGCCAACCGGGCCACCTCAGGGTGATCGGGTGCCAGCGCCTTAGCTTTCTCATGGAGGCGCTCCGCATGGACTCGATCCTCGGGGTCGGGGAATTCCAAGAGAATGACGACGGCCTTCGCCAACTCGGTCACGGCTTCAGCAGTTTTCCCCTGAGCCTCACAGGCCTGACCCAACAGTTCCAAGAACGGCACATACCGTGCAGCCGCTTCGAGATATTCCCTTAGATAGCCCTCAGCCCGGCCATAATCGCGCTGTTGCATGGCCTCCTGGGTTAAGGCCTCGAAGGCCACCTTGGCGGCCATAAGGCTACCGGACTTCAGATGGAGTTGGGCTGAAAGGTGCCGGCCCGGTTCGTGGTCCGGGTCCTTATCGAGCAGTTCTTTGAGGAGCGCGGTGGCCTCGGAATAATTGCCGGCTTCGACGGCCGCACGAGCGGAATCCAAAGGAGACCGCGTCGCCGGTTTCTTAGTAGCCGGTGATTCAGCAGGGGGCGAGGGTGTCTTCCGTTTGACCATGGTCACATTGTCATGTGTGTCGGCTTCGGCAACAGCATGCACGATTGATCCCGACGGACCGATCATCCGCGAACCGCACGGGGGCTCCTCTTCGGGTCGCTCGATCAAAAAAGGTCGAGCCCTAACGATGGAAGTCTAGCAGCTGATTGTCAGGATGTGGCCGGAACGGGGACAGGGGAGAGAGGGCGGATCGGTCGTGCCCATTGCGGGTCATTGGTGCAGAGGAGCGGCCGGAAAGGATGCCACCATGAAGACCAGACGGGAGGGACGCCCCGGGGAAAGGCACCCCGATCCTTTCCAGGCAATCGGCGGACAGGGGACACCAGGGGTCTGGAGGAAGCGGGGGAGGCCGGAGTGGTCGCTCAGACCGACCCGGACTTCCGAGGCGCTTTCTCCGCGGCCGTGGTGGAGCAGAGGGGCTGGATTTTCTTCCGGTGACGAGCTCGGCTCCGCTGGTGCGCCCCTCCAGCGTGCTGGAGGGATCGGTTCAGCAGAACGATGGGGTCGGTATGGGCCCCGCATTGGAGACACCGGTGGACCGGGAGCCGCACGGGCCCCGTGTCGGACAGGAACTCCACGAGCTCCTCCGGGATCAAAAATCCTCCACACCGCCGACAGGCGGGTTGCTCCAGCATCCGCGGATACTGAAGGCTGATGGTTTTGGCTGAAAATTCCGGCATACCTTCTTGCTAAGCAAAGGGAGTGCCGAGCTTGATCCAGAAGGGGGAGCGGCAGTGATCGCCTGATCTGTCCAGGCGGTTTTCAATTCGCGCCGATCAGCCATAGACAACAACCGGCACAAATGTGCATGGATCGGCCTTCATCCTTTCTGATCTACCCAAATGCATCTTCTTGATTTATCATGGGTTCGCTCTGTAGTGGTTTCCCTTCAGTCATGAAGGGAATTGCCGACAGTCTTAGTGTATTGTCCGTTTTCGATGGTTGGACGAGGGGGTTGAGGTGAGACTGTCCGTCTTCTGGCGGTTGGCGTTCGCGCTCTTTGCCATCATTGTCGTGATGGCAGGAGTCAACATGTACGCGATCGTCCAGCTTCGGCAGCTCACGACCCTCAGCACCGGCCTCGTCTCCGACCACTACCCGGCGATCGAATCAGCCAAGCGCCTGTTGGCCAACCTCTATGTCCAGCTGGGCAGTGAGAAAAAATACCGCGTGCTGAAGGACCAGACGTTTCTTCGCAGCTTTGAAGAAGAAGCCCAGGAATTTCGGCGGGACCTTCAGTCGCTTCGGCTCAAGGAAGCCAGCGAGCAGGAACTGAAGCTGCTCGGCGACGTCGAGCGCCTGCACGACGAGTATCGACGGCTGGTCTTATCGAGCGTCGAGCCGGGCGTCGAGCCCGCCTCCGACGCCGCGCACCAATATGAGGCGTCACGCGACACCCTCATGACCCGGATCACCGACTCCCTGCAATCCTACATCGCGCTCCACGAAGGGGCGGTGACGACGGGGCTGAGCGACTCCCACGCCCGGACCGTACAGGCGGAAGTCATCACCGAGCAGTTGGTCATCGTCGCTGTCCTCTTGGCCTTGGCGTTGGCCGGGATCGCCAGCTACAGTATTCTGCACCCGCTCCGCCGACTGCAGGAACATATCCGGCACATCGGACAGGGCCTGTTCGGTAAGGCGGTCCAGGTGAAGGCGCCCAGCGAGTTGCGCGAGCTGGTGGACACCGTCAATTGGATGGCCAAGAAACTTCAAGAGCTCGATGACATGAAGGCCGAGTTCCTGGCGCACGTCTCCCACGAACTCCGCACCCCGCTGGCCTCCATTCGAGAAGGCACCCAGCTGATGCTGGACCAGATTCCCGGCCCACTCACCCAAGACCAGCGGGACACGCTGCTGATCATGGCGGACAGCTGCGAACGCTTGATCCGGCTGATCTCCACCCTGCTCGACCTGTCGAAGATGGAAGCCGGCATGATGGAGTACCGATTTGCGCAGACGGATCTCAAGCGCATCGCCGAGGTCTCGATCAACAAGGTCCGGCTGTTGGCCGACCGCAAGCACATCAAGATCCTGACGGAGCTGCCGGCCGACCGGTTGCGCGTCCCCGCGGATGCCTCCCGCATCGAACAGGTGCTGGACAATCTCATGTCGAACGCCTTGAAGTTCAGCAGCGAGGGCGGCGTGGTCAAGCTGGCCATGGAGCTGCAACACAAGCCGGGCCTCGTGCGGGTCTCGGTGTCCGACACCGGGCTCGGGATTCCCGCCGACGATCTGCCGCACATTTTCGAGCGATTCTATCAAGGGCGAGGGCAGGCCAAGCCGGGCCTGGCCGGAAGCGGACTCGGGTTGGCGCTGGCCAAGAAGGTGGTGGAGGCGCACAAAGGGAAGATTTGGGCGGAGAGCGAGGCGGGCAAGGGCACGACGATGCATTTCGTCCTGCCGGTCGGGAAAGAACGGGGAGCCGCCGCATGACCCGACGATCCGCCGGCATCTTCCTGGCCATCCTCTCAGTGCTGAGTCTGCAGGGCTGCAGCCTGTTCGGTCCGCAGGAGGAAGTCCGAGTCGTCGCGCCGCCGCCCCCACCGGCTCCGCAACCAATGCTGGCGGCTACGGCACCCTTCTTGCTGCCGGATGCCCGGGATGCGAAGTTTCTCCAAACGATGGCGAAGGAACAGGATGCCCTCTTCGCCTATTGTGGCGACAAATGGCCCTGCGAGCGAGTCCACTATCATCGCGGACTCCTGGCCCTCTACGAAAATCGAGAAGCTGCCACCAAGCACTTTCAGCGCGTCATCGCCACGGCACCCAAGAGCCGTTTCGCCACCTCCAGCGCCGTGTGGCTCCAGATCCTACAAGATCCCCGGCTCGCCGCGGAACGGGAAGGGCCCTATGCCGCGGCGACCGATCGACTGATTCGGGACCTGCTGGACAAGGAGTTGGCCGTCCACCAAGCCACCCGGGCGAAGGATCAGAGCGCGAGCTCGCTCCAGGAACTCCAGGAAGCCTTGGCCCAACGGGATAAGAAGTTGAAACAGTTGACAGCCCAGATGGAAGCGCTGAAACAAATCGATCAGGAACTGAAAGATAAAGCGAGACCACGATGAGCACCACAACCGTGACCCCGCCGCGCGAGCGAACTGCCGATGTGAAAGATTCTCCGGTCCAGGAGCGGATCCTGGTCGTCGATGACGACCAGAATCTCCTGCATCTGCTGAAGATGCGGCTCATGGCCATGGGATTCAGCGTCACCACCTGCACGACGGGCGAAGACGGGGTGGCCGAGGCGCACAAAGAAGTCTTCGATCTGGCCATCACCGATCTGCGCCTGCCCGGGCAGGACGGATTGGCCGTGCTGGAAGAACTGCTGCTCATCAATCCGGCCCTGCCCGTGCTCATGCTCACGGCCCACGGCAGCATTCCCAACGCCGTGGAGGCCATGCGCAAGGGCGCCTATACCTATCTGATCAAACCGTTCGACGTCACTGAATTGAAAGTCTGTATCGACAAGGCCCTCACGCAGTCCCGGATGAGCCGCGAAATTCAGCGCCTCAAGTCGTTGGTGAAGGAGCTGTATGGGCTGGAAAACGTGGTGGCCCGCAGCGCCAAGATGCAGATCCTACTCCAACAAGTCGCGCAGGTGGCGGATACGGACACGACGGTCTGCATCACGGGCGAGACCGGGACGGGCAAGGAAGTGATTGCCCGTGTGGTGCATTGCAACAGCAAGCGGGCGCGCGGCCCGTTCGTTGCCGTGAACTGCGGGGCTATTCCCGACAATCTCTTCGAGAGCGAACTCTTCGGCCACGTGCGCGGGGCCTTCACGGGAGCCTTCGGCGCCAAGCGGGGCCTCTTCCAGAGCGCCAGCGGCGGCACCTTGTTTCTGGATGAGATCGGCGAAATGCCCTTACCACTGCAAGTCAAACTGCTGCGCGCCATACAGGAACGAGAGGTGCGCGAGGTCGGCGCCGAATATGCCCGCAAAGTGGACGTGCGGATCATCACGGCAACCAACCGGGACCTCAGCGAAGCGGTGAAGGCCGGCAAGTTCCGTGAGGACCTCTACTACCGGATTCAGGTGGTGCCGTTGCACGTCCCGCCGCTTCGGGAGCGCCGCGACGATATCCCCTTGCTGGCCCAGCATTTCTTGAAAGAGAGCGCGGCCCGCATGAACAAGCAGATTCGCGGCTTCCAGCGCGATGCGATTCAAAAACTCACGGTCTACTCCTGGCCGGGCAACGTGCGGGAGCTGGAAAACGTCATCGAAAAGGCTGTCGTCATGGCTACGCAGGATATGATTACGGCGGACTCCATGCCGACCCTGGCCACCGGTGGCGAAGGTCAGTTCAAGCCCCTGACCGAAGCCAAGGAAGAGTTCGAGCAAAACTACCTCCGCGAACTGCTCCAACTTACCGGGGGGAATATTTCGAGGGCGGCGCAGATGGCCGGTCGGTACCGGGCGGACTTTTACAAGCTGCTCAAGAAATACGGCCTGCATCCGTCCGACAGTCGTCTCCGCCAAGAAGCGGAGATCGAGGAGGAAGAAGGCGACGCGCCGCCGCCCGCAGACGAGTAGACTCCCGCCCGCCCCTGCCGCTGAAGTATACTGAAGGCCTATGTCGGATCATGGTCCGAGTGGACGCCCGCCCACGCCGCCAGTGCTCGTCGAGCCCCCGTCGAATCCCGCGGGTGGCCGCACGCTCGTCGTCGACAGTCGCGACAAATCCGCCTATCCCCGGCCCAGCGACGCCCTGAAAGACGCCGGGCCCGATGACCAAGTGTTCATTCGCCCGGGCATCTATGAGGACAAGATCTTCGTCGCCGAACGGTCGGTCAGGTTGGTGGGCGCCGGGCGTGATGCGGTTCAGATCTTCTCGCGACGGGGCGGTCCCTTTTATCTTCAACGGGTGCCGTCGGGCCACGTCAGCGGGATCACTTTTCGCTACGTCGGGAGCGACCAACACTCGGCGATCAACCTGCTGGATTCCTGCTGCACGATCGCGCACTGTCGGGCGCTGGAAGGCATTCTCTCGGGGGTCGTCATCTACGGAGCCGAATGTCGGCCCTCGCTCGTGGAAAACGAAGTCTGTCGCAATCGGGAATCGGGCATTTTTTCATTTGCGGGCGCACGGCCGTACCTGGCCAATAACCGCTGTTTCGAGAACCATCATTTCGGCATCGCCGCCAGAGATCCAGAAACCCGGCCGGATCTTGTGCGGAACGAATGTCGCGACAACATGCTCAGCGGCATCCTCCTCTTTCACCATGCCGAAGCCATGCTCTTGGAGAATGACAGCCACGACAACCAGCAGTGGGGTCTGGTCACGACGCCGGAGTGCCGGACAAGCCCCGATCGCGCCGAGTTGCTCCAGGCGAACCGGCTGGACTGCAACCCGCGCGGCCCCCTCCACGTGACGGATAGTCCGCTCGCCGAGATCGGACGGTAAGAAGCGCCCGCAGCGACGCAGGTGTGATCGGCGGGAAATCTTGCGGGACGGTCGGCGGAGGAACCGCCGCTAACCATCCCGGCTAGCGGCAGGGATCGAAGTCGTAGTAGTCGCCCTCGCACATCCGAGAGCCCACCTGGAAGACGAAACCCGACGGAAAGCCCCCGTGCTCCCGATCCTTGCTGCGAGCCAGCACCTTCCCGCAACGGACGCAATGCTGGATGCCCTCCCAGGACAGCGGTCCGGCGAGGTGTTGGATGGGGCGTGGTTTGGGATCCGCGTCGGTCGGCGGCATCAGCACGTTCCGCACTTCCGAGATCAGTTGGATGTAGTGCGTCGGATCATCTAGGTCGGAGCCCTCGATGACCATGACCAGGAGTCCCAGCGCGCGGACACGGTCGCCATTGGCTTCGGCCAACAATTTCTGAGCCAGCACCTGAACCTTGTCATGGATATCGATGGGGTCCATCGGGCGTCTCCTTGGGTTGGCGTCCTTACAATAGCTGGGATGTCGGGGCCCAGCGCCGGAGCATACCGAGGCGATAGTTCTGTATCGGCGCCCCTGGGGGAAAAGCTGAGTCGCCTGAAGCAGACGACCGGCTCACGGGATACCGGTTACCATGGGGGCCCTGGATAGAGGAAACAGTTTGAGATGAGTTGACAACCACTAGATATGGTGTAGTCTATTTATCAAATTCATATATGTTGAGGTTTATGTGATATCCCTTTCTCCGCTCGCTCGGCCTTATATCTACGTAGATTAGCGTAAGATCCGTCCCGCTGAGCGGGCCGTCCGAGGGCAACCTCTGCGTGACCGTCCAGGCTGAAAGCGCCGCCGTGCTCAAGTCTCCGAACTCGACGAGACGGGACAAACGCGCCTTTTTTCTCGACATGGCTCCGCTGCGGGGCCCCCCCACGAGGGCGATCGAACGATTCTGCTCCGCAGCGCACTCACCCTAACACGAGGAACCGCCGTTCCCACCACGGCTGGAGGAGGAGTCCATGGGCGACACGCATGCAGATCTTGCCAGGGACCTAGACGTCATCTCGCAGCGGTTCAATGATTTAAGCGGCCGGCTGATCCGGATGGCCGAAGAGCTTCGCGGATCCGGGAATCCGCCGGACGAAACCGTGATTCAGGAGTTGGCCGTCTCACGCCAAACCTTCAACGATCTCAGCGCGCGCGCGCTGGAGGTGGCCGGCCTCCTGGCCGTCTCCCCCTCAAAACCATCCGAAGGGGTCGGTTCCCTGCGCGAACTCGAATCCCTGCTGCATTCGCTGGCGGAGGCGGAAACGCGACGGGCGGCGGAGGAGGACAAGAAACTCCTGGCGATCAATGTGCTCGACCACATCCTCGGGCTCGCGCATCGCGGGGCGGCGATGTTCCAGCCGCTGATCGACTGTCAGGCGAAAGCCGACGCGTTGAAGCAGGCCATTGCCAGCCTGACCTGGCCGGACATCCATCCTGAGGTGGAGATGCTCGTGCAGGGCCGCCATCCGCTCGCGGAGCTGTTTACGCTGGTGAAGGAAAACGAAAGTCTGGACGACGATCTCTGGCAGCTCTTGGAGCAAGAAATCGCCGAGGCCTTTGGCAAGCCTCTCTCGCTGGCTGCGGCCCGTGGCCGGCTGATCCCGGCCGGGCAGGTGGCGGCGGGCACGGCCTGATCACGACCTTCAAAGGACAAAAGAAAGAGGCGGCTCCCTGGGAAGGGAAACCGCCTCTTCGTTTTCTTGGAGATTTTCCAGGCGTCAAGAGGCCGTTAGGGCTTTTTTTCTTCTTGGGGGGCCTGCTCGACCTTGAGGATCTTGACGTCAAACGTCAGCTCTTTCCCGGCCAACGGATGATTGGCATCGAGAATCACTGAATCCGGCGTGGTCTCGACGACCCGCAATACCCGCCCCGCTTTGTCCTGCAGCACGGAGCCCACTCTGGCATCGGCGGGCACCTTGGTTTTCGGCACCGTGAGGCGCTTGCCGCTGTCGTAGGCGCCATAGGCTTGATCTGCCGGCACCACCACCCGTTTCTTGTCGCCCGCCTTCATGCCCGTCAGGGCCTTTTCCAATCCGGGCACGATCAGATGCGAGCCTTGGGTGTAGGAAAAGGGCTCCTTGCCGACGTTCGTGTCGGCGACAGACTTGTCGGGCAAGGTCAGGGTGTACTCCAGGGTTACCAGCATGCCGTCGGCGATGGTCGGGACCGATGCCCCGAAGGCCGGACCTTCCGGCGCGAGTGCGGCCAGGACGATCCCGCCCGCCGCTGCCACAAGAGAAGAAAATTTCGTACGATCTTTCAAAGCCGCTCCCTTGCCAACCCTACCAGCGATCACGCGGCCGGTTCCGATCGCCGCCGCCTTCAAATCGCCCCCCCCCTCCGCCTCTACGCGGCTCTTGCGGGCGGGCTTCATTCA
>FKKE01007053.1_pt1 | contig 15719 bp, 13 predicted proteins | sample 1106331 | NCBI WGS metagenome assembly FKKE01 (sample SAMEA3931202, study PRJEB13176) | freshwater metagenome | biome: Drinking water system; feature: drinking water; material: freshwater | place: China | collected 2013-02-06 | reverse complement strand
TGGCGACGACTCTCATACGATCTAGTCATGAACCTCATCACCACCACCCACCAAGAGCCCAGCCGGCCAAACTTACTGCGCTGCGACAGGCCTGGCGAAGATCTTCCAATAGCCCGATCACTCTGGGATACCGCCGACCGCCACGGTGACCTACGCCAAGAGTTCCAGGTCAGCGTCTTCAACGCGCTCAGACAACTCGAAACCGAACTCTCTGAACTGAAGTCGAGACTGGACGACAGGACTGCATGACGCGATGAACAGCGAGGACAAGTCTCATCTGAAAATCGCCCCGATGAGCGAGGACGACTACCGCCGAATCGGTGCAATTCTCAGGGCAGCCGCAAACCATGGGAACGTCATCTGGGGAGCATCGAGCTATCTCGATATATGGGTCACTGAACACAGAATCCGCGCCGAAAAGGAGGCTTCTGACCGCCTGACACGTGCTACTTGGGTCCTAGCGGCGATGACGCTCGCGCTCTTTCTCGCGACCGTCGCACTCGTGTTTGTGACAATCGCCCAGTAGGTTCTACTCAGACTAACCCCTCAGCTGCCCGGCCGTGCCGCCTAGCCTTCAGGCATTGGTGTTGAGCCTTGCATTCCGCATCGTGTAGAGACTCGCGCCGTCGACGTTCTAGCGAATCAGGTTGAGGAATCGGGACCTATCAGAAGACCGCCAACCATACCTCGTCAACCTGGACTGGGGACGAGTTAACAGCAGCGAGCGCCGTGCGCGGCTGACCGCGACGTAAAAAGTTCTCAGCTCGGCGGTCAGATCGGCACCCGACTTTGCCCTGAAGTCCGGGAGCTGACCATCGTTCAGACCGACGACCGCAACTGCACGAAATTCCCGACCCTGGGCCTTGTGAATCGTAAGTAGGCGCACTCCCGGGTTCAAGTCATCCCCGCGTTGCTGCCTGGCACAGAACAATTTGAAGTTCCCCCACGTAACAGCGGCGCGGTCAGTCTCTGCGTCGAAGCGTGACCAGGCGTCACTGATCAGGCTCAGATCCGATTCCCACGCAGCGAGTTCCTCGCGCTCCAACGATTCGGGCATATCGATGGCAGTAACCGCGGTTGCGAAATCGCGAACGTCTTCAACCGCTGCTGCGGAAGCAATGGCAGACACTGCCGGATCGCTGTGGGCCCGCAGTGCGTTATGCAGTCGGTCGAGCGTCGACACATCGTCCTCGGAGACATCCAACAGCCGCCCAAGCTGCCAGTGCGTTGACTTATGATCTTGCGAGGTTCGGAGCGCGACTATCTCCATCGCGATACGGCCTGGGAGGCTCGCAAGCCAGTCACCTGATGTGCTGGCGGACACGAACTCGATTCCACGTTCCGATAGTGCCGCGCCAACTGATCTGAGTGCACTGGTTGCCCTGGCGAGAATGGCAATCTCCTCAGGTGCGACGGTTGGGTTCTCATCCTTGGCGAGGATGTCTATATTGAAACCTCGTACAAGCAACCCGTGCACCCAGTCCGCAACCAAGCTGGCCTCTGCTGCCTCATCTGGCGCCTCACGGACGATGACTTCGCCTCGCGCTGCATAGTCGCCTGTCGGATTAGCGTGGCCCAATTGGGCCGCAATTGCCTCCGCGGCCTGGGCTATTGCGGTCGCGGATCGGAAGTTGGCAGTAAGGTCGAACCTCGTGGCACCGAACTCTTTCCCGAACTGGAGCATTAGCTTCGGGTTTGCTCCAGCAAAGCTTACGATGGACTGCTTGTCGTCGCCGACGAGCATTGTCGGTGTTTGCAGTTGGCCGTCCGAACTGGAAACCAAGGCCATTAGAAACTGATATTGCGCAGGAGTCAGGTTCTGAGCCTCGTCCACGATCACCTGCACATAGACTCGACTAACCTGGCGCTTTACCGACTTGATTTTCATCAGTTGGGTCGCTGCCACAAGTAAGGCCGGATAGTCCAACGCGCCGGCGTTGTCGAGGGCCTGTTCCCACTCCTCGAGAAAATCATCACTTGCGCAAGTGGACCTCGCGAGGTCGAGTCGACGAAGAGTTTCGGTTGTCTCACTGTCGTCTGGAGGAATGATTCCGCGGTCTTCGAGCCAACGGTCGAGCAGCACCGCTCGATCCTCATCGCGTACTAGAAGTTCGGGTTCAGTAGGCAGACCAATGTGCGTTCCGTATTGGCGGAGCAACTTGTGCGCAAAGCCATGAACAGTCTCTGTCTCGACGCGCCTTGAGGCACTCCCTAGGCGAACTCGGAGCCGCTCCCGGAGTTCCGTGGCGGCCTTGACTGTGTAGGTCAAAGCCAAGACACGGCCAAGTGAGTCAGGCTGCTCCTCGAGGAGGCGCTCTACGCGCCTTGCCACTACTTCAGTCTTTCCGCTTCCGGCGCTCGCGACGACGATCAGCGCCATGTCGTCGCTAGCGATCGCCGCTGCTTGCTCGGGGCTTGGGACCAGGCCCCCCGATGGGTCCGGCATATCAAAGCACCGCCTTCAGTAGATCGACAAGGGTCTTAAGAGGTTCTGGCCAGTCCTCCACGGATGGGTACTTCTCAATGAGGTTGCCTGCAAAGGCTGCACCACCGTTCCCCTTGAGTTTTGTCATCGCATCAAGAACTGAAGCCGATTGGTCCACGGTGACACCTATGTCCGCGCACGCTTGACGGCAGAGCTGCTCGTCAAACGTGGTCAACATATGTTCGAATGCGCCTTCGATCGGTTCGCCCGACGAGTCGATGCCCGCCGCCCAAACGAGATTGCTCTCGTGACCCACACCGTGCTCCGTGATCAATCGATTTGCTGCTCCCTTTCCGGATTTGTCGGAGTCAGCGAATAGAAACCAAGGCATTTCTGTCATGTTTGCGAACTTTGCGGCCGCGTGCGCAAGCGGGCTGTCCATACTTCCGGGATCGATCACGCAAACTCCATGCGCCTTCTCCCTGAGAGCGTGCCGCAGTACGACGGGTAAAAATGCGCGTTCGCTTGCCCCATCCCCAATTACCAGCGCATTCGCGAACAGCAGTTCGCCGAACGGGCGTTCCACCAGGCGGCGGAGTTTCTCCATCTCTGCTTGGTGCGAGCTTGGCCTGAAGGCCCTGTGGGTTGCTGCGGTGTCAGAGGACGCCGGTCCGAGGTCGACAATGCGCAGGTCGGGTCGGCCACCTGGCAGTATTCGAATGCAGCGGGGATCCACTGCTGTCACCAACTGGGCCGAGTGAGTACTCACAACCTTTTGGCCCTGGAGGCGGCTCAATAGGCTGGCTAGTTCGAGGCTTGCCTGTGGGTGAAGATGAGCTTCTGGCTCTTCAATGAGCGTGAGAGGGTGTGGCCTTAGAGACGGTCCGTCCATCCCTAGACGCCTGTCATATAGCACGCTCTGAATCTGCAATGACGCGAGACTTCGAGATCCTGAGCCATGTAGTCGAATCGGTAACGCTCCGTTCCCGCTGTCGAGGTCGATCGAGATCGACCTGGCGAGTTCTTCGAGGCGGATTGGCAGAGGGTTAATATCTGGTTCGCCAATACTGCCGATTCGGGAATTCAACTCGTGAAGTGATTTCTCTATTGAGGCGAGAGTCTGGCTGCTATCGACGATGCCTCTGCTTAATTCCGCCAGCTTTGTCTCTAGAGACTGTCGATCGGATTCTTCAACCTCGAGGTCGTTCAGCACTTTTCTGATGCTTGAACCGCGCCGTGTGAGTTCTTCCATCAAATCTCGACCTGTGTTTACAAGATCGACTGCGAATGTTTGGCGATGCTCACGGGTCAACTGAAACGGATTTCGTTGCTCCGTCCACGCTTCGGAATTTGCATCGAAAGTAAGAAAGACAGATTCCGCCTTGGCGCCGGTGCCTTCTGAGGACCGGCGGATGTGGGTCCGCCACGCGATACGCTCCCGGAAGGGCTCTTCCCTCGTTGCTTGGCTTACGCCTGCAAATCGGCGACCCAGTCGATCATCGAACGCGTCTTCGACGGCTTCCGAAACAGGCGGCGATGGAGCCACGAACACGTCGATTTCGGGCTCGGCTGTACCGCTGACGGTGAAGTCGTCGACCTCCGCTAAACGCCCACCGAAGGCGATCTGCAGAGCACTGAGAATGCGTGATTTACCAACGTTGTTGCGCCCGACCAGAAGCGTCAGGTCGGGCTCCATCTCTACTGTGCATTGCCGTATACCGCGGTAGTTGCGGATTGTTACCCGCTCTACATAGATCGACGCAAACTCGGCTGACCCCTTGGCTGTCTGATTTGTAGCCGAAGAACCCCTCGGATCGCCTATGCCACCGGAGCTACTTGCGGCAACAGTGACTGCCTCATCGGTCACGAGTGAGCCTCTCTCTGCGGTTGTCCCCGCGCCTTTAGAGTTGACACCCCGATCCTAGCCGCCAGCGTGGACTAAATGGAGGCGAGGACTGCCGTTTCGCGGGCTTGGCTCGTCTTTGGTGTGGGTCGGTGCTTCGAGTGCGAGGCTCAACCCCCCGGGCGCGCCAGTCCCAGATTGTTCCGCAGCGTCGATCCCTCGTAGTCGGTGCGATACACGCCCAGCTCCTGCAGCACCGGCACCACCTCGTCGACGAACCGGTCGAGCCCGCCGGGCACGATGTGGGGCACCAGGATGAAACCGTCGGCGACGTCGGCCTGCACGAAATCGTTGATCGTGTGCGCGATCGTCTGCGGCGAGCCGACGAACGACTGGCGGCCGGTGACCTCGATGATGAGTTCACGCGTCGTCAGGTTCTTCGCCTCGGCCAGGTCGCGCCATTCGCGTGCCACGGCGACCGGGTCACGGTGCATACGCACGCTCGCGCGTCCCTTCGCGACCGTGTTCTCTCCCGGTATCGGATCCACCTGCGGCAGCGGGCCGTCGGGGTCGTGATCGGACAGATCCCGATTCCACAGCTGTTCCAAGAACTTGATCGCCGTCTGCCCGCTGACCTGTTGCAGGCGCACCTCGTGGGCGAGTTCGGCTGCCTGCGCGTCGGTGTCGCCGACGACGAAGGTGGCGGCGGGCAGTACCAGGAGCTGTTCGGGGCGTCGTCCGTATGCGGCGAGTCGTCGTTTGACGTCGGTGTAGAACGCCCGGCCGGCGTCGTAGGTGGCGTGCCGGGAGAAGATGGCGTCGGCGGTCGCGGCCGCGAACTCTCGGCCCTCGTCGGAGTCCCCGGCCTGGAAGATGACCGGCCACCCCTGTGGCGGACGAGGCGTCGGAAAGTGTCCGCGGATGTCGAATTGCGAACTGGTGAAGTCGAATTCACCCGCCTCGAGGCGTGCCAGGAATCGGCCGTTCTCGGCATCGGCGACGACGTCATCGTCGCGCCATGAGTCCCAGAGCGTCGCGGCGGCGGTGAGGAATTCCTTCGCGCGTGCGTACCGTTGGTCCTCGGGCAAATAGCCGCCACGGCGGAAGTTCTCGCCGGTGAACTCGTCCCACGAGGTCACCACATTCCAGGCCGCGCGTCCGGCGGACAGGTGATCGAGGGTGGCGAATTGCCGTGCGACGTCGACGGGTTCGTTGAAGGTCGAGTTGATGGTGCCGGTCAGGCCGAGGTGGGTGGTGACCGCCGCCAACGCGGACAGCACGGTGAAGGTGTCCGGTCGCCCGACCACGTCGAGGTCGTAGATCAGCCCGTTCTGCTCGCGGAGCCGCAGTCCCTCGGCGAGGAAGAAGAAGTCGAACTTCCCGCGCTCGGCGGTCTGCGCGAGGTGGACGAACGAGTCGAACTCGATCTGGCTGCCCGACGCCGGGTCGCTCCACACCGTGGTGTTGTTGACCCCGGGGAAGTGGGCGGCGAGATGGACCTGTTTGGTCATGCGACACCGGCCTTTCCAGTGGCGAAACGATTGGACGGGCGCGCCAGGCCGAGGTGCCCGCGCAGCGTCGAATGGCTGTACTCATCGCGGAACAGGTTGCGGCGCCGGAGTTCCGGTACGAGCCCTCGGGTGATCGCGGCAAGGTCCTCGGGCAAGGCGGCCGGGTGCAGCCGTATCCCGCTGATCCCTGCCACCGCGGCCCAGCGCTCGATCTCATCCGCGAGCCCGACCGGGGTTCCGACGAAGACCGCGCTGTCGGGAGTGAACGGTCCACCGGCCCAGTCGTCGAGCCGCGCCCGACGGTCGTCGGCCTCCGCCTCCGATGCGGCGAGCACGACGAACAGGTCGACGAACAGGAGTGCTGGATCGGTGATCTCGCGACCGGCGTCGGAGTGCGCGGTGCCCACGGCGTCCACCGCGCGTACGGCGTCGTCGACGTCGCGCGGGCTGATGAACCCGAGGTCGGCGCCCCGACCGATCAGCCGCAGATCGGTGGGGTGGGCGCCGGTCGCGGCGATGACCGGCCGGCCCTGCGGCGGGCGCGGCGTGATGGCGGGGCCGCGCACCGAGAAATGATCCCCGGCGAAGTCGATGTAGTGCAGCTTGTCCCGGTCGACGAAGCGACCGGTTGCGACGTCGCGGATCTCGGCGTCGTCCTCCCACGAATCCCAGAGCAGACCGAGCACGGTCGCGAAGTCGAGGGCCTCGGACGCGAGATCGGCGAGCACCGCCGGATCGTCGGGAAATCGTCGTCGGCCGAACAGCGCGGCCTCGTCCGGGTCCGCGGTCGTACGCAGCAGGACCCCGGCGCGACCCTGACTCACATAGTCGAGGGTCGCGATCGCCTTGGAGACGTGGAACGGCTCGGTGTGGGTGGCGGTCGCCGTCGGGATCAGCCCGATCGAACGGGTCGTGGGAGCGAGACGGGAGGCGAGCAGTACCGAGTCGAGTCCTCCCGTCGCCCGGTCGGTGCGGGAGTGCCCGCGATGCAGGGCGAAGGTGTCCGCGAGGGTGACGAAGTCGAGGAGCCCGGCTTCGGCCTCGCCGACCAGTTGCTGCCAGTGCGCCGCTGCCGTGAGCGCGTTTGCCCGGGCCCCGGGCGCACGCCACGCACCCGGATGCGACCCGCAACCGTCCAGCGCCACGGCGACGCGTACGTGTTCGGTCATCGAGTCTCCCCTGGAGTCGTGTCGTCGATGTGTGTCTCCGTCTCGAACAGTGGCGGCATGACACGGGATTCCAGGGCCCGGTCATCGGATCGGCGTGGGCCTAACCCTTCCGATGTCCCGCCGATGCCGCTTCGGTGATCAGGATGAGGTGTGTTCGGCACAGGACTCGAGACGGTCGGGGAGCGGTATGACGGGACATGAACCCATACCGCTGTCGGTGCTCGACCTCGCGCCGGTCACCGAGGGAAGTGACGCGGCGACGGCGGTGCGCCGCAGCGTTGCCTTGGCCCGGCACGCCGAACGTCTGGGATATCACCGCTTCTGGCTCGCCGAGCATCACTTCGTGGCAGTGGCCAGCTCGTCGACGACCACGCTCATCGGACTCATCGCCGGCGCGACCGAGTCCATCCGCGTGGGATCGGCGGCGGTCCAGACCGGCCTGCACACCCCGGTGTCGATCGTGGAGGCCTTCGGGACCATCGACGCGCTCCACCCTGGCCGACTGGACCTGGGTCTCGGTCGTTCCGCGCAGCGTCGCACCGAGTTGGCGACCGCCGACCGGAAATCCGCACCCCGCGAGCCCGCACCCCGACAACCCGACGAGGTCGTCGACGGCCTGCTCATACCGTCGCCGTTCCCCGTCGAGTCGATCCTCAACGCACCGCGGGTCGTCGCCGCGTTCGACGCCTCGCAGTTCGACGGTGCGTCGCCGCCGGACTTCGACGACGCCGTCGGTGATGTCTTGGCGCTCCTGACGGGCGGGTTCAGTCACCGCGACGTCGAACTCACCGCGGTGCCGGGGCAGGGCGCCGACGTGGCGGTCTGGATCTTCGGGAGCAGCAAGGGGCAGAGTGCCCAGACCGCAGGTGCGCGCGGGTTGCCGTTCGTCGCCAATTATCACGTCAGCCCGAGCACGGTCCTGGAGGCCGTCGAGGCGTACCGAAGTGCGTTCCGGCCGTCGCCGGTCCTGGCCGAGCCGTATGTGGTCGTCTCTGCGGATGTCGTTGTCGCCGCGGATGAACCGACCGCACGGCACCGAGCATCCACCTACGGACACTGGGTGTACGGCATCCGCAGCGGAGCCGGCGCGCAACCGTACCCGGACCCTGACACGGCACGGCCGCTCGACGATGACGCGCTCCCGCTGGTCGACGATCGCGTGCGCACCCAGTTCGTCGGCGACCCCGACACCGTGGTGGACGGGCTGCGCACGCTCGTGCGGGTGACCGGCGCCGACGAACTGCTCGTCACCAGCGTCACCCACGACTTCGACCACCGGCTGGCGTCGCATGAGTTGCTGGCGGCCGCATGGGGATTGCGACGGAAGTGAGGTGACCGGCTACGCGGCAGAGGGTTTCGGACGACGCGCCGGTGTGCGGTCGTCGTTGAGGGCGCTGTTCACCGGCATCCGGCGTCGCGTCGACGTGGACCTACTCGCCGTGTGTGCGGCGCTGCATCCGGAGGCACCGCCCCTGGGTCTCCCGCTGGAGTCAGCAAGAACGGTCGGCCGCGGAAAGGTCTCATAACCGGCTCCCGGTGGCACCATGAGGTTCTCCGGTGACGACGGTCGTCGCCGATGAGCAGCCACGAGGAACGCCCACAATGTACGAGACCCCGGATGAACTACACGAACTGCAGACCCTTCTCGACGCGTCCCTGTCCCGATCGACTGATCATCTGCGGTCCATCATCAGCAGCGAGAACACGGTCGGCGCACCGCAATTGGTCGAGATCCTGACGGGCATGCGTGTCCTCGCGCTCTCGACCGTGACCGCGGCGGGCGAGCCGAGGATCAGCGCCGTCGACGGGCATTTCCTGCACGGGAAGTGGGTCTTCGGCACGGCGCGCACTGCGGCCAAGGCTCGGCACCTCGCCGCCCGTCCGGCCGCCAGCGCGGCTCACATCCAGGGCGAGGAGCTCGGGGTGTTCACCCACGGGACGGTCGAGATCCTCAACCCGCTCGACGGCGACCGCGCAGATGACTGGCCCGAGTTGGTGGCCCACTTCAAGAAGATCTACGGCGATGATGCGTTCGACTGGGACGTCGAGGTCGTCTACTTTCGCCTGCACCCGCATTGGATGACGGTTTACGCACCTAACCAGTCTCATTGACCGTGCGTCCAGATTCGTGGCGGATTCAACCAGTCGACGGTCAGTCGACCGGGACGATGAAGCCTTCTTTCACGAGCCAGTCGTAGGCGACGTCGGAGGGGTCGGCGCCGTCGATGTCGATGAGTCCGTTGAGTTCCTGCATGAGCTCGTCGGTGAGTTTCGCCGACACGGGAGCCATGAGTTCGGCGATTTCCGGGTTCGCGTCGTTGACGCCGGTGCTCACCACGAGGCAGCCGCTGTAGGGCAGGAAGAACTTCTTGTCGTCTTCCAGGACGACGAGGTCGAGGTTCTTGATCCGGCCGTCGGTGGAGTAGACCATGCCGAAGTTGCAGGGTTCGCTCCGTGCGGTCGAGGTGTAGACGACGCCGGAGTCCATGGTCGTCACGTTGCTCTTGGGCACGCCGCCGGGGGCGTCGAGCGGGATGTCGTAGGCCTCCAGCATGGGGATGAATCCATCGGCGCGCGAGAGGAACTCGTCGTTGATGCAGAACGTCCGCTCGGATTCGGGCAGCTTCGCGATGTCGGACATCTTGGTGACGTTCAACCGTTCGGCCGTCGGTGCCGAGGCGGCGAAGGCGTAGGTGTTGTTGAACGACGAAGGCGGGAGCCACTCGACACCGTTGGCGCGTTCGGCGTCGCGGACGCGCTCGTACAGCTGCTGCGGATCCGCGATGGTCTCCGTCTCACCGAGATAGGTCTGCCAGGCCGTGCCCGTGTACTCCCACACGATGTCGGCGTCACCGTTGAGAACCGCTTGCCGCGAGGACATCGAACCCGGTGCGTTGGTGAGGTCGTCGACGTCGGCCCCGGCCGCTGCCAGATAGGTCGCGGTGATCTTGCCGAGCAGGACCTGTTCGGTGAAGTTCTTCGACGTCACGGCGACCGACGTACCCTCCAGCGGACGTTCGCCGCCGGGAAGGGAAGCGGGACGGAAGGTTCCGGACGAACTCACCAGACCACACGCCGACAGCGTCATCACGAGGGCCGCCGACGCGGCCAGGATTGCGAGTGCCCGGGAGCGCAGCGAGCGGGCCGAATGCGACCGGCGCCGGGAGCGCAGCGAGCGGGCCGACTGCGACCGTGTCATCATGCGATCCCCCGTGGTGTCGCGACGAGTTCGACGAGGCGGCCGAGCCAGTCGATCGTCATGGCGAGCAGGGCGACCAGGATCGCGCCCGAGACCAGCAGCTTGGGCAGGAACAGCGTGATGCCGGTGGTGATGAGTGTGCCCAGGCTGTTCGCGCCGATGAACGTGCTGAGGGTGGCGGTGCCGACCAGGATCACCAGTGCGGTCCGCACCCCGTTGAGGATGACGGGTACGGCGAGCGGGAGTTCGACCTGGACGAGGGTGCGGACGGCGGACAGGCCGATGCCCCGGGATGCCTCGACGGTCCGTTGATCGACCTGACGCAATCCGACGATGGTGTTCTGCAGGATCGGTAGCACCGCGTAGACGACCAGGCCGACGACGGCGGTGTTGAAACCGGTCCCGAGCCAGAAGGTGAACAGCACCAGCAAGCCGATCGCCGGTGCCGCCTGCCCGATGTTGGCGATGTTCACCGCGATCGGGTTCAGCCACCGGAGCGACGGTCGGGTGAGTGCGATACCCAGTGGGATCGCGATCACGACGACGATGACGGTGGCGACGAGAGTCAGTTGGATGTGGTCGAGGATGGTGGCGCGCAGCGCGGCCCATGACATCGACGCGCTCTCGGTGGTGGTGAACGTGGTGTTCGCGTACCAGATGGCGAAACCCACGCCGACGACCACGATTACGAGCGGTTCGAACCACACGTCGATGGGGATACGGGAGAGCCGTCGTCGAAAGCCGCTCGGGACCGTTTCCGGGGCAGGCGGTTTCGCAGTCTCGGTGATCCTCGCCTCTTCGGCGATGAAACCCGTCACCGCTCGGCGCTCGTCTCGGGTGTGCCCACCGGCGCTGTCGCGGAACCGGCGCCTGCGGCAGGTTCCAGGCCGGGCTCGTCGTCGGCCGCGACGACCGGGGTCTCGACGGGAGCCGAACCCTCGGCGTGGTCGAGATAGCCGCCGTGGTCGTCGTCCTCCCGCACCGTCGCGAGTTGGCCGCGGATCGCTTCCATCACCGAGGCGATGTTCAGCGCACCGACGACCGCGCCGCGTCCGTCGGTGACGAGAACACCACCCTGGCTCGTCGCGAGCATCGAGTCGAGAGCGTCGTTCAGCGTCGAGGACTTGGCCACGACCGGGAGTCGATGGTCGAGGTAGTCGGAGACCTCCGGCTTGGCGCGGATCTCCTCGACCGACGGCCAGGCGCGTGGGCGGCCGTGTTGGTCGACGACGGCGACCCAGTCCTCGCCGGCCGCCTTCGCGCGGGTCACCACGGCGCCGGACGGTTCTCCGACGCGGGCGGTGATCACCTCTTTGAAGTCGACATCGCGGACGCGGGTGAGGGTCAGGTGGGCGAGAGTCGCACCCGATCCCACGAACTCCTCGACGAACGGGCTCGCCGGATTGGCCAGGATCTCCTCCGGCGGCGCGAACTGTTCGATGTGCCCGCCCTCGGAGAGGATCAGCACCTTGTCGCCGAGTTTGGTCGCCTCCTCGAAGTCGTGGGTGACGATGACGATGGTCTTGGCCAGCTCGTGCTGGATCGCGATCAGCTTGTCCTGCAGGCGTGCTCGGGTGATCGGATCGACGGCGCCGAACGGCTCGTCCATCAGCAGCACCGGGGGATCGGCGGCGAGGGCGCGTGCGACGCCGACCCGCTGCTGCTGGCCGCCGGACATGTCCTTGGGGAGCCGGTCGGCGAAGGTCGCGGCGTCGAGTCCGACGAGGTCGAGCAGGTACTCGGTGCGCTCGGCGATACGTTTCTTGTCCCAGTTCAGGATTCGCGGAATGGCGCCGATGTTCTTGCTCACCGACCAGTGCGGGAAGAGTCCGCCGGACTGGATGACGTAGCCGATGGACTGCCGCAGCTTGTCCGGGTTCTCCGCGGTGACATCGCGTCCACCGATGTAGATGCGACCCTCGGTGGGTTCGATGAGGCGGTTGATCATCTTCAGCGTCGTCGTCTTGCCACATCCGGACGGGCCGACGAAGGCGACGATGTCACCGGCGTCGATCTCCAGGTCGAGACGGGCGACGGCCGGCGTGGTGGCTCCGCGGTAACGTTTGGCCACTCCGTCGAGGCGGATGGACTCCCCGGTGACGTTGCGGTTGTTGCCGTTCGGCGCGGACGAGGTGGCGGAGTCGGTCATGAGAGTCCCTTGGAGATGGTGAGTCGGCCGAGCAGAACCAGGAGAGCGTCGAAGACGAGGGCGATGATGACGATCAGGATCGTTCCGGCGAGCGCCATTTCGAGTGCATTGGCACCACCGAGGCGGGAAAGCCCGTTGAAGATCAGCGATCCCAGGCCGGGGCCGAGGACGTAGGCGACGATCGCGGCGACACCGACGATCATCTGGGTCGACACGCGGATGCCGGTCAGGATCACCGGCCAGGCGATCGGCAGCTCGACGGTGAGCAGGATGCGCCATCTCGAAAGCCCGATGCCGCGGGCGGATTCGACCACGGCCGGCGGCACGGACCGTAGGCCGACGACCGCGTTGCCGATCACCGGCAGCGTGGCGAAGAAGGCCAGCATCAGAAACGACGGCGTCACACCGAGTCCGAACGGCACGATCAACAGGGCCAGGAGGGCAAGCGACGGAATGGTCAGTGCCACACGGCTCGACGTCAGCGTCAGCGCGCTGGCGAGCGGGAGGCGATAGACCACGGCGGCGATGAGGATCGCCACGGCCGTACCCACGAGCACTGTCTGAAATGACAGCGACGCGTGTTGATAGGTCAGAAAAGTGAGTGATCGGGCGTTCTCGCTGAGGTAATCCCACAATTGCACTGTCGGTGTCCCATCCCCGGTGTCTGCGTCGACATTACGCAGAGTTGAACGAGACTGCCGACATTTGGACCGATCCAGTGTGACTTTCACGCGGCGTGGGTCGATCTCCGCTCGACTCGGTGCCATCCTGGATGGGTGAGTGAGACTGCGCTGACCAGCTCGGAGGTCGGACCCGACGACGATCGGGCCCACCTGGCCGAGGCCGTGCGTTCCTGGACGCGCATCGTCGCCTGGGTGCTGAGTGTCGGCGGGGCCATCGGCTTCGTCGCGGCGTTCGTGCTGACCGTGGAACGATTCGAACTGGCGGCCGACCCCGACTACGTGCCGTCCTGCAACTTCAATCCGGTGCTGAGCTGTGGTTCGGTGATGGCGCAGCCGCAGGCGGCGCTATTCGGGTTCCCCAATCCGCTGCTCGGGATCGCCGGTTTCGCGGTCGCGATCACCACCGGGATGGCCTTGCTGGCCGGGGCGCGCCTCGCCGGCTGGTACTGGGCGGGGCTACAGGTCGGGGTCACCGCGGCGATGGTCTTCATCGGGTGGCTGATCTATTCGAGCCTCTACTCGATCGGGGCGCTGTGTCCCTACTGCATGGTCGTCTGGGCGGTCACACTGCCGATCTTCGTCCTGGTCAGCGTGCGCAACGCGCACGCGAGCGGTCTCACCTCGCGGTCCCGTGTCGCGCTCGCCCTGGCCCGCAATCACGCCCCCATCCTCGTCGCGGCGGTCGGCCTCGTGATCGTGCTGATCGCGGTGCGATTCTGGTCGTACTGGTCCAGCCTCTACTGAACCCGACCTCGCGCGACCGCTCGGAATCTCCCGAGATGCACCACTACGCTGGGTCCATGGCTATCGGGCGTCCATCGGAGGGTTCGGCGGAGGTGCAGCGCGCGCCGCGGGCGCGGATGACCGGCGCGCAACGGCGATTGCAGCTCATCGAGGTGGCGCGCGGGCTGTTCGCCGAACGGGGTTTCGAGGGCACGTCGATCGAAGAGATCGCGCAGCGCGCCGGTGTCTCGAAACCGATCGTCTACGAGCACTTCGGCGGCAAAGAAGGTCTGTACGCGGTGGTCGTCGACCGTGAGATGGAGACCCTGCTGGAGATGGTGACCTCGTCGCTGTCGAAGAACCGCTCGCTCTATCGCATCCAGCAGGTCGCACTCGCGCTGCTGACGTACATGGAGGAGCGCACCGACGGCTTCCGCATCTTGGTCCGCGGCGACAGCACCGCGAGCACGGACGAGACGGCGACCTACTCGAGTCTCCTGAACGACGCGATCAGTCAGGTCGAGCACATCCTGGCCGGGGACTTCGAACGACGCGGCTTCGATCCCGCCCTCGCACCGCTCTACGCCCAGGCGCTCGTCGGGATGGTGTCGGTGACGGCGCAGTGGTGGCTCGACGTCCGCGAACCGTCGAAGGAGGTCGTGGCGGCGCACCTGGTCAACCTGTGCTGGAACGGGCTCACCCGACTCGAACCCGATCCCGAACTCGTCGGGCCCGACTACGTCGAATCGCGCAAGCGGACGACCGTCGACGACGCCTGACCGGGGGCCGTTCACGCACCGGCCCACCGCGGTGCCGCCACCCGACCCGAGGTGCACGGCAGTGTGCCCCAACCGCGTCTATTGTTGATTCACTCTGCGTGCCCCGGCCGGAAGGATCAACCGATGTCGACCCCGCACGGCGCCGGCCGGCCGGCCATCGCATCCCGCTGAGGCGCCGCGCGTGGAGACCGTCGGCATCTACCTGGTCGTCATCTTCGCGTGCGGGTTCCTCGCACGTGTTGCCCGCCTGCCGACCCTCGTCGGCTACCTCGCCGCCGGGTTCATCCTGCACGCACCGGGAATCGACGAACTGCCGATCATCGACACGATGGCCGAACTGGGCGTCACGATCCTGCTGTTCACCATCGGGCTCAAGCTCGACGTGCGGATGCTGCTCCGGCGCGAGGTCGTCATCACCACGGCGGCCAACCTGCTCGTCATCCTCGGTCTCACAATGGGTTTCCTCGGCGTCCTGGGTGCCATCGGGGTGCGGCTGCTCGCCGGCGAGGGCTGGGAGACGGTGGCGCTGTTGGGATTTGCGCTGTCCTTCTCGAGCACGGTGTTCGTCGTCCAGGTACTCGACGAGCGGTCGGAGTCGCATTCCCTCTACGGCCGGATCGCCATCGGCGTCCTCGTGCTGCAGGACATCGTCGCCGTCGTCTATCTGACCGCCATGCAGGGCGAGCCGCCGAGCCCCTGGGCGCTGGCCCTGGTGTTGCTGATCCCCGGCGCGTGGATCGTCCGCCGGTTGTGGAACACCCTCGGCCACGGCGAGTTGCAGACGTTGTTCGGGATCGTCATGGCGCTCGTGCCCGGCTACTGGCTCTTCGAATCCGTGGGTGTCAAGGGTGATTTCGGCGCGATGATCATCGGCGTCCTCCTCGCTTCTCACCCCCGTGCGGGGGAGCTGTCGCGGACGTTGTTCGGTTTGCGTGAGCTGCTGCTGGTCGGGTTCTTCGTGTCGATCGGGCTGCACGTCACGCCGACGACCGAGACCGTGCTGCTCGGTCTGCTCCTGCTCATCCTGCTGCCGCTCGAGGGAGCGGTGTACACGCTGGTCCTCTCGCTGTTCGGCCTGCGTCGCCGGACGTCGATCCTCACCGGACTCGCTCTGGCCAACTTCTCGGAATTCGGGCTCATCGTGATCGCGACCGGTGTGGGGGCAGGCATCATCGGCGAGGACTGGCTGGTGGTGACATCGGTCGCGGTGGCGGGGAGCTTTGTGTTCTCCACCCTCG
>FKKE01010081.1_pt1 | contig 15722 bp, 17 predicted proteins | sample 1106331 | NCBI WGS metagenome assembly FKKE01 (sample SAMEA3931202, study PRJEB13176) | freshwater metagenome | biome: Drinking water system; feature: drinking water; material: freshwater | place: China | collected 2013-02-06 | reverse complement strand
CTTTTGTTGCAGAAAAACCAGATCACTTACATTTTTTAGAAGGCAAACAGGCAGAAATAACAAGTGAGTTATTAAAAACAATGCAGCCGGAGGAACTGGATCAAATAAAACTCAATCAAGATTTCCGACGCCAATTATTATTTGCGTATGAAATTTATTACAAGCTGCATATACAGGAATTCGGGACATTGAAGACGCTGCCCGTATTGAAAGAGGTGTTAAACTAACTTTTTAGAAGCCGAAAGTTCATTATCAAGTAATGTTATCCCCGGCCTCTTCCTTTTTTCAAAACTACCCAATTCATCATCCCATTTCAAAGCTTTGGCGCCGTTGAGAGTTGCCCATTGTAAAATTGTTTCAATTGATAATGATGGAAAATGGTGGGTAATTGCTTTGATCTCTTTTACAATACTTAATTGCCAGTTGCTGCTATAACTATCAGTTCCTAATACAATCGGGCAATTATTTTTCATGAACATTTCTATCGGTGGCACTTTGTTTTCAATGTAAAGATTTGCATTTACACACAAACACCAAATCAGCGTTAATTGGTTTTCATTCGCATATTCCTTAGCGAACAAAACATCTTCTTCAGTCATACACGTATTATGTACAAGAAAAATGGTTTGGCCATTATTAAAATGAGGAAGTACAGAACGAATACTACTTAATCCGGTAACGGGAAATGGCGAATGATCGATGCCAAAGATTTTAAAAAGCGTTAAGTATTCACCACCGCCTGTTTTATATAAAACATTTTCGGCAGGATGTTCCTGGTTGTGTATAGAAATAACCTGGTTCTTTGTTAATTGGTTAAGTAGTTTAAATGTTTTTGGTGAAATGCTATACGGAGCATGTGGGACAAGAGAGGTGCGATTTTTTATGTTGAATGTTGAATGTTTGTGCCACATTTTGATAATACTGAATGTTTTCATCTGCTTTTTCATCAGTGAAGCCAAGCACTTCAACAAAATTTTGCCAGTGGATCCTGCTTTTGCTTTTTACTTCGGCAGTATCAGCAGTATTTCCAATATCCCCAACAGCAACAATGCCATTATCATACATTTCTTTTTCTGCTTTTATTATTTCCTTTTGAATGACCTCGGGATCGAAACCTCTTTTAGTTACCACTGAACAAAGAAATTCAATCAACCCTGTATGCGGCGGAATCACATTTTTCAAATGACTAAGTTCAAGATGACAGTGACAATTGATCAGGCCAGGAGTGAGAATTCCATCGAATGTTTGAATATCATCACCAGCATCTGGCAATGAAACAACATCTTCAATTTTTCCTGAATCATCAGTGATCAGAACCTTGTCATTTCCATGCAGGCGATAGCCATCGAATAATTGATCGGCTTTGAACTTTCTAAAACTCATGAGTTGAATTCTTTTAACTTTGCTGCCCTTAAATTGATGATCAGAATTGTTGCAGCTGAAGAGTGCGACGCAACGGAAGTTGAGAAGAAATTCTGCAGCTGGGGACATAAAAATAAAACTTTCAGATGTTAGATAGGTTAGAAGCCATAAAAGCAAGATTTGAGCAATTGGGTGTAGCACTTACCAATCCTGAGATCGTTGGTAATAACAAAAAGTTTGCTGAAACCAGTAAGGAATACCGTAGCCTGGAAAAAATAGTACAGGCCTATGATGAGTATAAGAAAATACTGGATGATGTACATATGTATAAAGAAGCATTAAATGGAAATGATGAGGAATTAAGAGAATTGGCAAAAGAAGAATTGCCTGTTTCAGAAGAAAAAAAAGAGAAAATAGAAACATTGATCAGGCAAATGCTGATACCGAAAGATCCGCAGGATGATAAAAATGCAATCATTGAAATTCGTGCCGGTACAGGCGGTGATGAAGCAAGCCTGTTTGCTGGTGATCTATTGCGTATGTATATACGCTATTGTGAGAGGAAAGGCTGGAAAACCGCCATCTTAAGTGAGAATGAAGGAACGGTAGGTGGCTACAAAGAAGTGCAATTGGAAGTGGTAGGTGATGATGTGTACGGGACTTTGAAATTTGAAAGTGGGGTACATCGTGTTCAACGTGTACCCGACACTGAAGCTTCAGGCCGTGTGCATACGTCTGCCGCTACTGTCGCTGTAATGCCGGAAGCAGAAGAAGTGGATTTTGAATTAAAAGAAAGCGATGTGAAAATGGAAACTGCAAGAAGTGGAGGCGCTGGTGGCCAGAATGTAAATAAGGTAGAAACAAAAGTAATGTTGACACATATTCCAACAGGAACAGTTGTTATTTGTCAAACAGAAAGAACACAGCTTGGCAATCGTGAAAAGGCAATGCAGATGTTGCGTACCAGGCTTTATGAGGAACAGGTAAGAAAACAGGAAGATGAAATAGCCCGGCACAGAAAAAGCCTGGTAAGTACAGGCGATCGCAGTGCCAAGATCAGAACATACAATTATCCGCAGGGCAGGGTAACCGATCACCGGATAAATTTTACTTCATATAATTTGCCTGCCGTAATGAATGGTGATATACAAGAGTTTATTGAGGCACTTCAGTTCGCAGAAAATTCGGAAAAACTGGCACGTCAGAACTAATCCCGGTTCCTGATCATTTCTTTGATCTTTTTTTAACAGGTATGGCAGCCGCACTGACGTCATATTAATGCAAACGTTTTCTAAACATCCAGGGAAAGTTATTTTGTCATTTGGCCGTCAGATTTATTGTGTTAAGGGTTACATTTTGACCCGGTTTTGAATAAAATAATTGAAGTATCTGGACGTTTATATGATATAGGTTCTTTGCTATAGGAAAATGAAGAAAGTTGAAGTTATGCGTAGAATTTTTTCGACAGCGATTGGTGGTAATACTGTGTAAAAGACCTTTAATAGTTCATTAACATCGGGCCTCAAAATATTGGCAGTAAATTTGCGTTATACATAAAAGTTCTTCACAAATAAAGCAGTCAATTTTCTCATAAGCAGTTAGTTTTGGTTGCGACCCCTGTTTCTACAGGGGTTTATTTTTTTATATACCTGTCTGATTTTTTTCCTAAAAACAAGAGAAATTTATTTAGAATTTGAAAATGATACCAGCTTTTAAAAAGCGTGGAGACCCGGCTGTATAATGAATTTCGGAAACAGGCTGAGGTTCAAACTGAAGCCTTGATTCGGTGTCAAACTGGGCTTCTCTCCATTCCCGGTTAAAAAGGTTTTCTATAGAAAAAATGAACTCAATTTTTTTCAAAGAATACCCTGCTGCTATATCAGCAATAAAATACCCCAGTGCTTTTTCAGAATTAGTTTCATTTGCCGGACGATCATTTATAAAGCGATAACGCAATGAACCACTAAATCCATTTTTCATTTTTGCAGAAATGCCGCCAATGCTGGTAAATGATGGAGCAAGGGGTATATAGTCTTTTCCTTTTGCTTGCTTAATAGCTCTTGCTTTTGTATAATTAATATCAAGATCGCCGAATAACCACGCATTAAACTGATAACGGGCAGAAAGATCAATGCCAACTCTTCTCGTTTTACCACCCGGTTCTACAATACCCTCATCACCCACATATACAAATTCCTGATCAGAGTAAAGATGCCAGATTGCAGTTTTCAAAACCAGGTTTTTTATTGGCTTTACAATGATACCAAGATCTGTACCGTAAACTTTTGGCAAAATATCGTTTGCAGCATTAGCAAGTATCACTCTTGTATCGTTTGAATGAAAACCAATACCATTGTTGAAATAAATTCTTAGAACCGGGGAAGCCGTATAAACAAAATTCAGTTTGGGACTAAGAATGCTTCTTGGCTGATGATAAAAATCTTTTTCACCCGCAAGAATATTTCTGTAAGCAAACCGGAAATGATCAAATCGCAAACCGCCGTTTATGTTTATTTTATCTGAAAGATCTATATTCTGATTCCAGGATAAATAAGTATTTAATTCTCTTACATCACCTTTTTGTATAGAACCCATGAATTGCCTGTTCACGGTTTTGGACAGCTCAATTCCCATTACATCATCATAACGAAATCCCCCGCCAATATCAGTATGAGCATTTTTATTTCCCAGCATCCATGCTTTTGAAGTAGAATGGCTGTACCCATAAATATTTCTTGTTTCTATTTGATTGATCTCATCCCCATTAACCGGATCATTTAAAAAGAAAGTAAAATTTGAATAGAGATTAAAATGATAACGGCTATAATAAAACTGGTCTGTTGTTTTCCAGTTATTCTTCCATTGTCTTATAAAGCGGATGTTCAGATTTGTTCTGCTGGTATTTCCTCCTTCGCTATCATCAATATATCCATAGCGGCTGATCATGCCGCTTTGTACGGCACGGTCAGGTATTTGTCCTGATGCATTCCATTTACTATCAAAAGTAGAAGCCGTAATTGTCAACTGGCTTTGATTTCCAAACCAGGCATTGTATTTACCCATGATATTAAAACGGTGAAAATCCTGGGGGCTTTCAAAATATCCATCTGATCTGAAATACTCAGAAGCTATATAAAACTGCTGCCTGCTATTTTCTTTTTCTGTATTGAATATTTTCAACAGGCCAACAGCTCTTTGTGTGTTAAACTGTCCTGCTTCTGTTTTAAATGAATTATTTTTTAAAAATTCTTTGGTATGAAATTCTGCATAACCTGCTGTTGCCAGGTTTCCTTTATTGACAAAGTAAGGACCCTTGTCAAAATTTACTTTCTCTACAGTTTCTGGAATTAAAAAATGAAGATCGGCATAGCCTTGTCCGTGTGCATGGCTTACCATATTAGCCGGCATACCATCAACAGTTATATTTATATCAGTGCCATGATCAATGTCAAAGCCGCGAAGGAAAATTTGTTCCGCTTTACCTCCGCCTGCATGCTGGGCTATAAACAAACCGGGAATTATTCTTAATACATCCTGCGAGGTAGTCACAGGCCTAAGCATGATATCTACGGAGCTAATAGAATTTAATGGCGGGCTTTTCTTTCCATTGATTTTTACTTCAGCAAGATTAAGTCCTGTTTTTTTCAAGATTACAGAAATGGTAGAAACAAGATCTTCTTTTACTTCAACCGGAATGATCTCTGTTTTATAGCTTATATGAGAAATAACCAATTCATATAGACCGGGGTTGACACCCGCAATTGAGAATTTTCCAAAAGCGTCGGAATTATCACCTTTTTTTCCGGCTATTATAACAGATGCACCATTCAATGGAGTTTTATTTTCAGCATCTGAAATATATCCTTCAATTTTTCCTGTTTGAGAAAAAATCGAATAAGTAAAACAAAGTAGTAAGCCCGGTAAAGATATTTTTTTCAACATACCTGGTTTATAGCCCAAACTTACGAGTACACTATTTTAATGGTTTCCAAGGTTTGCCTTTTTTAAATAATTAATTATCGTAAATCCAAAGTTGACCAATAGCCGTACATGATGGGGTATCCGGAACATTGAATACTGACTACAAGAACCTTTCAAAAGTGCATGGCTGCAGCACTTTGATACAAACACTCATCAAAAACTTAAAAAAAACTGATTAACTATCATGAAAAAGAAACTATTGCTCATACCTATCATTGGCATTGCATTGCTTGGTGGTATTATTTATGCTGCTGATCATATTGATGCGCCGGCTGTTACCGGCCCTGGAAGCTCAAGTGTGGGCACAGACATCACAGATATTTATGCTTTCCAGAGTCCTGCAGATAATTCCAAAATGGTTTTTGTAATCAATACGCAGGGATTATTATCTCCTGCATCTTCAGGCAGTGCCACTTTTCCTGCAAACGTTATGTATGAAATGAATATTGATAATACCGGTGATAACGTTGAAGATCTTGTAATTCAATTTTTAGTTCAAAATGGAAAAGTAAGAGCCTATGGTCCGGTGGCTGTTGGCACACCGGGAACAATAAGTATGGTAAAAACAAATGGACCGATGACCGAAGCATCTGTTACTGCATATGGCTCAGCGGCAAATATTGGAACGAATTCAAACGGAATAAGAATTTTTGCAGGCCCAAGAGATGATCCCTTCTTTTTTGATCTGACAAGGTTCAAAGACATCATCGCAGGTTCGCAAACAAGTTTCCGCAACCCGGGTGTTGATGCTTTTGCAGGTACAAACGTAATGGCGCTGGTAATTGAAGTACCCAAATCATTATTAGGCGCTGCTGCTACGATCAATGTTTGGGCTGAATCAAAAATGAAATAATAAAATCAACTTTTAAAAATCAATAAAATGAATCATTCATATAAAGTATCAGTTTTATTTTGCCTGGCTATATCTGTATTAATTACCAGCTGTAAAAAAGAGGATGACATGGATAATTTTGATACCAGTGGCACCTATACACAGGCAGATCAAATGGCAAGACCGGCTATCAATACAGTGTTTGTAAATTCTGCCCGCAAGAATGAATTTAATACAACAACTCCTTCTATGATGAATGCCGCTTTTAATGCACAATTTCAATCTGTACTCACAAACTTTGGCTATACCAGCAACGCTTTGGGAATGGATAAACCAACATTTGCAGGAGTTTTAGTAACTGATGTATTAAACGTGAAAACGAATGGAACTACTACATTTTTTGATGGAACAAATGTATTAACGGGGAGGGCACTTGCGGATGATGTGATCGATACTGAGTTGTTACTGATATTCGGTGGACCAATGGGCACATCCAATCCAGGACTGACAAAGGACAATGTAAATGGAAACGATAAAGCTTTTCTTCCCACATTTCCTTATATGGCCAATCCTCATTGATGTTTTATTCTTTTATAAACGCCGGACTTGTTGTAAAGCAAGCCCGGCATTTTAAATTATCTGTATGAACTGGATATTACATTTCGTTTTTTTGATTTTTATCCTTAGTGCTTGTGGTACTAAAAAGGTCGTCAACTCAAAAGACTATAGTGTTTTTCTTTCTGACCCGACAAGAAACGAAAAACAATTAAAGAAAATAGCGGCTGAATCAGAATTCTGGCAAAACAGGCTTTCAAAAGATACAGGCAATTTTGTTGATATGTGCCAGCTTGCTTCTGTTTACATAAACAGGTTTAGTGTTTCAGGGAATGTAAACGATCTGCATGTAGCCGATTCCTTTTATGCCATCAGCCTTCAAAAGACCAAAAACTCTGATCCTGAGATTTATTTTTCCATATCTCAGAATGCGATCACACAGCACCGCTTCAATGAGGCATGGAAAAATTTATTGATAGCTGACAGTATCGGTGCAGACCCTTACCTGTTACGATTATTAAAGTTTGATGCTGCTATGGAAATTGGCCTTTATGCAAAAGCCGCATCATTTATTGAAAATATACGGCGTAAAAATGATTTTGATTGTTTGATTCGAAAAGCAAAACTGGAAGATCATTATGGAAGATTGGACAACGCTATTTCATTAATGGAAATAGCCTTGAAAAAAGCAGAATCAAATGGTAATAAATCCACGGCTCTCTGGGCAAAAACAAACCTTGCAGATATGTACGGACATGCAGGTAGGATTAAAGATGCATATAGAAATTATATTGATGTACTTCAGAAAGACAGCAACAACCTTTATGCATTAAAAGGTATTGCCTGGATTGCCTATTCCCATGATCACAATACAAAAGAAGCAAAACGCATCATCAATTATATTCTATCACAAACCAAAATGCCGGAGCTATACCTGCAGTTGGCAGAAATGGATGAATGGGAAGGAAATGAAGTTGCAAAGAAAGAGAACATAAATAAGTTTTTATCTGAGGCAATAAAGCCGGGATATGAAAATATGTACAATAAATATCTTATCAATATTTATGCAGAAGAGATAATTGATCTTACTAAAGCCTTGAGCCTTGCACAAAAAGAAGTCAGCAATCGTCCCACACCGGAAACGTATAGCTGGCTGGCATGGGTCTATTTTAGAAAAGGAGATAAAGAAAAAGCCTATGATCTTGTAAAGGATTTTGTCATCGGCAGAAATTTTGAACCTGAAGCACAACTACACATGGCTTACATTTTAAAATCAAAAGGTGAAACAAAGAAAGCGCAGGAATTATTGAATGAATGTCTTGAAAGTTCTTTTGAACTTGGGCCTGTGGTCACATCGCAAATAAAGAAGCAAATTTGAGCAGGCATATTATTTTTTTATAAACCGTTTGGCAGAAATAAAATAACCAATAGCAGAGCCCACTCCGTCAGCAATTATATCCGGGATTTCAAAAGAACGGTAAGGAACAAAAAATTCTTGTACCAATTCAGTGCCGATCCCATAAATAAAGATTACAATACTTATCCTGGTGAATATTCTCTTTTTGTTTTCCCTCCATCTGAATGAGTAAACCCAACACCAGGCAATTACCAGTATGGCAAACAGGGCAGCATGTATCCATTTGTCGAGAAAGATTTTATTCTTCCATGTGATCCTGGGAAATTCTGTACCTGGAGTACAAAGAAGAGCGGTAAGGATCAGCAGCCAGGTAATGGCAAAAAGAAAAGAAAACTTTTTTTGTTGCAATGATTTTTTTGCAATAATAATGTATAAAAAAAGGAGCCCCAAAAGAGGCCCCTGTCATTAACCAACTATAGAACCAAGTCTTAATGATTCGATTGATTAGGGTATAACTCTAATTACGACAAAATCTATATTGGGGATTTACAGGGCTTAAAAATTATTGAAGCCTGGTTTTTTCCATCATTTGTATCTCTTCCATGGTAGGGCCGCCTGTATTGCCTCTTCTCTCTATTGAAATTGCAAAAGCATCTGCTTTTTGAGTGTTCTTCATTTTAAGGATGATGTTGGGTTCATTGGCATCAAATAAACCAAGATCGAGTGGCTTACCATCAATTAATGCCCAAAGCTGGTATTGCTTTTCAGTGGGGAGTTTCGGCATATTTTTTACCACCAGATAAACATTTGAGGAAGTGGAATCCCAATAAACATTTGCTGAACCGGGAACGGCTTTTTGATTGCCCACAAGACTAACTACCGTAACATTCGGATCCGTCATTGCCTTTTTCTCTTCCATCACACGACTCAAGAGGCTGTCTGTTCTGTTTATTTTTTCTTCCAGTTTTGCATTTGATTCTCTGAGTTCTTTATTCTGTGTATAAAAACTGTAGGCATAATAACCTGCTATTATAAAAAGCACAACTGAAGCAGCAGCTAACCAGCCGTAACCTGGTTTGCGGGTAGTGGCAGCTTCTATATTAATTATTTTCGAAGTGCTAGTTCCGGGCGGGTTTTGAATGGCCGCCCAAATCTTTTCTTTAGCATCAGGGGGTGGGCTCACCGCATTTTGCAATGCCTGTTTTTCAACCGCCATTTCAAAAGCTTCTCTTGCTTTCTTCAGCTCAGGGTATGATTGGCAATATTGTTCAAATTCGAATCTTTCCTGTGCTGTTAATAAGCCAAGTACATAGCTCTCTACCACTCCACTTGATATGTATTCTTTTATATCCACTTTATTGCATCATTGTTCTTAATTGAATAATGGCTGTTCTTATCCTCGTCTTCACTGTACCCAATGGTATTCCCAGCATTTTAGCTATTTCTTCATGAGTAAAACCCTGGAAATAGGAAAGGTCGATCAGCTTTCTGGATTCTTCATTGAGCTTTGTCAATATTTTCTTTAGTCCAACATCAGCTACTGAAGGATTTGCACTCATCCTGATTACATTGTTTTCCACGTCTGCTATGGGCAAATTCTTTTGACTATCCCTGTATCCTTTTGATCTTACCTTATCTATCGCCGCATTGCGGGAAATATTGAGCATCCATGTAAAGAGCCTTCCTTTAGCCGCATCATACATAGTAATCTTTCTCCAGATATTTACAAATACTTCCTGTAATACATCACTTGCTATGTCTTTATCGGGTACTATCTGGTTAATGATCGTGAAAAGTGCTCCTGAATAATGATCATACAAATAGGTGAATGCATCGTTGTTTTGCTCTTTTAGCAAAGCAACGAGCTGCTCCTCGTTGTATGTAGTTTTAGGTTCCAAAAGCTGGTTAAAAGGTAATAAAAAAAGCATCCCAAACAACGGAATGCCTTTATTTACGAAATAATAGTTTCAACAGATTTAAATTATAACAGCTTCATAAGCTGAAGCGTCCATTAAATTTTTAACATCGTCAGTATTATCTACTTTCATTTTGATCATCCAGCCAGCACCATACGGATCATTATTTACAGATTCAGGTGAATTGGCCAGTTCTTTATTCAATTCTGTAATCATGCCATCAACCGGTAAAAAAAGATCAGAAACTGTTTTTACTGCTTCCACTGTTCCAAACACATCACCCGCCTTTAATGACTTGCCAACTGTTTCAACCTCCACATAAACGATATCACCCAATTCTCTTTGTGCATAGTCAGTAATTCCGATCGTGGCAATATTACCATCCAGTTTTATCCATTCATGATCTTTGGTATAACGTAGCTCAGGGGGGAAATTCATAGTTGAAATTTTGAGCTGCAAAGATTATGAAAACACAGTAAATAAGCAGAAAGATTTTTTGGTGTCAGCTGTTTCGCTTCGATTGAGCTTTAGTTGCGACGCTCCGTTCATCTTTAGTAATTCTATTCAGCTTCTTCTCATTAGCACATTTGCATATTAGCAAATTGGCATATTATTTCTTTTTCCTTTTCACCAACTTCATCTTAATGATTCTTACATCCTCCATCGGCCTGTCTCTATCCTGCCCCCGGCTTGTTTGAACGGCAGCTATTTTATCTACAACATCCAATCCCTTTATTACTTCGCCATAAACGGTATAACCCTGGTCAAGATGCGGCGTACCACCTATTGTTTTATATGCTTCTCTTTGTGCCGGGGAAAGTTTTCTGCCACCTAATCTTGTTCTTTCTAATGTATCCAGCTCACCATCTCTGAATACTTTTCCCCCCACAATATAAAACTGGCTGCCACTGCTGGCTTTTGTTGGATTTACATTATCACCCATTCTTGCAGCAGCTATTACACCTTTTTTATGAAATAAGGTTGTTCTGAATTCAGCTGGTACTGTATAACCCGGGCCACCATTTCCTAGTGGCTGGCCTGCAGCCGCTCTTTTACTATTTGGATCACCACCCTGTATCATAAAATCTTTTATCACCCGGTGAAATAAAAGGCTATCGTAATAACCCACTTTTACCAGCTTTAAAAAATTATCACGATGGAGTGGGGTAGAATCTGATAAACGAATAACTATATCACCCATTGTTGTTTGCACCAACACATCTCTTTTCCTGTCTTTCTTTTTTACTGTAGAATCTTTTTGGGTAAAACCCAATACAGAAATAAACAAGCAGAGTAACAGGATAAAGCTTTTCTTCAATTCCATAAAATATTCTTTTTAGACATTAAAGCCGGGTTCAGAAATTGTGATCATGAAAATAAAGAAGGATATGATCTTTTAAAAAATTTTCCTGTTCTATCATATTCATTTCCGGCAATTGCTTCAGTTGTTTGAAATGGGGCCAGCCATCCCTGTCTTTTCCTTCCAATTTATAAAAACCACTTTGGGAAAACAATGTACAAACTGCCACATGCATCAGGTCCTGCTTCTGTTCTTTGGTGATCTTTTCTTTAATAAAACCGGTTTCCTGCATACCAATTAGAAAAAGGATAGTTTCAATATCCGGTTTTTTGCCAAAGCGTTCTACCAGCTTTGCTTCCAGTGTCCACCATCTTGATTGAAGATCATCATTTGCTTGCATGGCGGCAAAGATAAGAGAGAGAAACTGCCAATGTGCTAATGTGCTGATCTGCTAATGAAGAGCTAAATTCTTTGAAAATAAAAGCTGAACAGAATTACTAAAGCCAGCAACAAAAAAATATTTATACTTTTTCTACAACCACAGCAGTGCCGTAAGCAAGTACTTCTGTTACTCCACCCATTACTTCGTTTGCATCATATCGCATACTGATGACTGCATTAGCGCCCCTGTCAGTTGCCTGTTGCAGCATGAGTTGGTATGCATCTTCCCTGGTCTTTTCGCAAAGCTCCTGGTAAATAGAGATCTTTCCGCCAACTAATGTTTGAAAACCACCGGCGATATTTCCCAATATGCTGCGTGAACGAACAGTGATGCCCCGCACAATTCCCAGGTTTTTTATGATGCGATAACCGCTTAATTCGATATTAGTGGTTACCATAGTTGGATCGATCATGATGTATTTTTTATAAATGTATCGAAAAGCATTCATTGAATGTGTGGCAGCCAACAATTACCTTTGCCGCTTCAAAGGAAATCAGAAATGTTGCAGATAGCATTTATAAGAAACAATAAAGAAGAAGTAAAACAAAGATTAGCTGTAAAGAATTTTACCGAGTTAACCCTGGTAGATGAGATTCTTGCCCTGGACGACGAAAGAAAAAAATTGCAACAGGAATTTGACAATACACAAGCCAAAGTAAACAGTACTTCAAAAGAGATAGGCCAGATGATGGCGAAAGGGCAAAAGGACGATGCAGAAAATAAAAAGCTGGAGGTAGCTTTATTAAAATCATCACTACAGCCGATCTCGGATAAATTATCTGCAGTTGAAAAACAATTGCAGGATGTATTGGTCAGGCTTCCTAATCTTCCATCAGAAAAAGTACCGCCGGGAAAAACGCCTGCTGATAATATTGTTGTAAGAGCCGGTGGGAAAGAACCCAAACTCCCTGCCAATGCAGTACCCCATTGGGATCTGATAAAAAAATATGACATCGTAGATTTTGAAACCGGCGCAAAAATTACAGGCAGTGGCTTTCCATTATATAAAGGCAAAGGAGCAAAACTGCAAAGAGCATTGATACAATATTTTCTTGATTTCAATACGGCTGCCGGCTATACGGAATATTTACCGCCCTTGATGGTGAATGAAGCAACTGCTTATGGAACGGGCCAGCTACCTGATAAAGAAGGACAGATGTATTTTATACCGGCTGATAATTTTTATATGATCCCCACTTCTGAAGTTCCGGTTACAAATATTTATCGTGATGAAATTGTAAAAGAAGAAAACCTGCCTATAAAAATGACCGCATTTTCTCCCTGCTTCAGAAGAGAGGCGGGAAGCTTTGGTAAGGATGTACGGGGTTTAAATCGTGTTCACCAGTTTGATAAAGTGGAGATCGTTCAATTAGTACATCCTGAAAAAAGTTATGATGTGCTGGAAGAAATGGTGAATCATGTAGAAAAATTATTGAGTTCATTGGAACTGCCTTATCGGATTTTAAAACTCTGCGGAGGCGATATGAGTTTTGCTTCAGCATTGACATATGATTTTGAAGCATACAGTGCTGCCCAGCAAAAATGGCTGGAAGTAAGTTCCGTTTCCAACTTTGAAAGTTTTCAAACAAACAGGATGAAGATCAGATTTAAAGACAACAATAGTAAAATGCAATTGGTTCATTCACTCAATGGAAGCTCTCTTGCGTTGCCACGGATTGTTGCCTGTTTGCTGGAAAATAATCAAACTCAAAATGGAATTGATCTTCCGCAGACTTTACATTCTTACTTCGGTGATAACAAGCTCTGTTAATTTTTTTATTACTGCGTTAAAACGAGGTTAAACGAATCGTTTCTCATTTGGAAAAGGTTTTCTTGCTTTCATAAGTTTGGAAAAACCTTTACTTATGGGAAAATATTTAGTTACTGCAATAGCAGTATGCATTATTTATGGGCAAGCTTCTGCTCAAATCGAAAAAGGTAAGCTTTACCCCGGAATAACTATCAATCAGGGTCGTGGTCTTCAGTTCGGCATACAACCTTCAATGTCTGTTGGCCTGGGTAAACACGTTTTATTAGGAGTTCATTCAAGTCATTTAAGAGGCGATAATTTTTTTTATAATGATTCAAAGACCTATGCCATTAAAAATGGTGGTGGCATTTCTTATTCTTATTTCAGGTATTTTAAAAACAGCCGGAAATTGGGATGGTATATAACAGGTGAACTTAATTATCACCGGTATAATGTGTACCAGGTAAAAAATGATGAAAGACTTTTAAATAATCGGTATAGTCAAACTGATATTGATATCAGGCCGGGACTATTTTTTAATGCTTCGAAAAATATTCTGTTGTTTGCCAACGTTGGAGGGATCGGTTTACACAGCGTACGGGATAATAATAGCCTTGATCTAAGTTTCGGCAGGCAAGTCAATATTGGTATTCTTATAAACCTGGATGCTTTCAGGAAGAGAAAATAAGCTTTATTTATTCCTCACAGAAATTAAAACTTCTAATTGTTCATGCAGTCATAATTTCGCATATACAGGCGTAATTAATGGATGCATATACGGGAAAATATTATTTGCAAGGCGGCGAAGAACAGGAAGCAACAATCCTTTTTTTAAAAGATAAGCTTAGCATTGGATTAAGGGATGAATATGGAAACCCAAGAATTGTTTATTGGATGTATGATCAGATCATAAGGGATAATTTTTGGAAAAGAGGAATGGCGGTAGTGAGAAGCAGCACATATCCCATCCAAACAATTGAAGTAGAAGAAAAAGAATTTGCAGATAAATTAGAATCCATTTTCAAAGAAAGGGAAAGATCGTGGTTCAGCCGCATGATGAATAAGAACCAGTGGAGGCTGATAAGGTTCGTACTTATATTTTTTGCCATAGTAATATCGGCTTATATCTGGCTGGTGCCATTTCTTGCAGAAAGAATGGCGAAACGGGTACCGGTTTCTTATGAAGAAAGATTGGGAGATGTGATCTATAGCTCGCTGCAGCCTTCATTTACGATTGATGCAGAAAAGACCGCTTATATAAATGATTTTTTCAGGGAGTTGCAGATACCATCAAAATATAATATTCGAATCACTGTTGTAAAAGAAAATATTGCTAATGCATTTGCTATTCCCGGTGGCAATATTGTTGTGTATGATAAGCTGCTTTATGAAATGAATAATTATGAAGAGCTGGCTGCCTTATTATCACATGAATTCACTCATGTAAATGAACGGCACACAACAAGGGCATTATTCCGCCAGCAAGCTTCTTCACTTTTTATCTCGGTAATTTTTGGTGATGTGGGTACCTTAGGAAATGTAATTGCCAGTAATGCAGATGGATTAAAAAGCCTTGACTATTCCCGCAGCCTGGAAAAAGAAGCAGATATGAATGGCTTAAAAATACTAAATGAAAAAAAGATCGACTGCAATGGCTTTGTTGGTTTATTTGAAGTATTGAAAAAAGAAGTTGCCAACTCCGGTAGCCAGCCTGCAGAATGGATAAGCAGCCATCCTGATCTTGAAAAAAGAATTTCTTATATAAAAGAAAGTGATTTGTTCAATAAGAATGGAGTGCAGACAAATGAAACACTGAAGACCTTGTTTTTGAAAATGAGAACCGCCTATTAATCGAGTTTGATCTGTTTTAACTTTTTGCTCATCACCAGCAGGTTGCCCTACTCTAACTGCTTACAGCGCAGGCATCCAGAATGTTTGGCAACCATTTTTAAAATAATAACATCTCCAAAAAAGCGTTAACGGTTGTATACTGAGATAAATGGTTTAAACTTTGCATATTATCAATTGTCTTAATCAAAATTTTTTGGATGTCCCCCTCTAATCAAATCAAGAACCAGCACCTGATGTGGCGGGCTGGTTTTGGCCCCGCAGTGGAGCAGCTCGCTGATCTTCCCGATTTCTCTCCTAAAGAATTGTACAAAGCTTTACAAAAAGCTTCTTCAAAAAAGCCGGAGTATATCGATGTTGCCGATGATTTTTTAAAAGG
>FKKE01002018.1_pt1 | contig 15724 bp, 17 predicted proteins | sample 1106331 | NCBI WGS metagenome assembly FKKE01 (sample SAMEA3931202, study PRJEB13176) | freshwater metagenome | biome: Drinking water system; feature: drinking water; material: freshwater | place: China | collected 2013-02-06 | reverse complement strand
GGCGACCTCGTCGTGGTGCAGCGGGCAGGCGACGTCATCCCGCAGGTCGTCGGGCCGGCGGGCGAGCACGAGCCGGGGACGAGGCCGTGGCGGATGCCGAAGCGCTGCCCGCTGTGCAACGCGGGGATCGTCCGGCCCGAGGGGGAGGTCATGCACCGTTGCCCGAATCGGGCGTGTCCCTCGCGCGGGCTCGAGACGCTCTACCACTGGGTCGGCGCGGCGATGGACATCGAGAACGTGGGCGGCAGCACGATCAAGAAGCTCTGGGACGAGGGCATCGTCCGCTCGCTTCCCGACCTCTACCGCCTGACAGCCGAGCAACTCGGCGAGCTCGAGGGCTTTGCCGAGATCTCTGCCACGCGCGCCGTGGAGTCGATCCAGCGCTCGAAGGAGCAGCCGTTCTCGCGCGTCCTGTTCGGCCTCAACATCCCGAAGGTCGGTTGGGTGATCGCGCGCAGCCTGGCGCTCCACTTCCGCACCGCCGAGCGGCTTGCGGCGGCGTCCCTCGAGCAGCTCGAAGAGGTGGAGGGGATCGGGCCCGAGCGGGCGGAGCTCATCGCCGAGTGGTTCGCCGATCCCGAGAATCTCGCACTCGTCGACGAGCTGCGCGGGCTCGGGCTGCAGCTGGCGCTCGCCGAGGACGAGCGCCCGGCCGAGGGCCGTCTCACGGGCTCGCAGTTCGTCATCACCGGGACGCTCGAAGGCTGGACGCGGGAGGAGGCTCGCGCGGCGCTCGAGGAGCTCGGCGCGAAGGTCTCCGATTCCGTCTCGAAGAAGACGACCGGCGTCGTCGTCGGTGAGAGCCCCGGCTCGAAGGCGCAGAAGGCGGAGAAGCTGGGCGTGCCCGTGCTCTCCGAGGACGACTTCCGCGCGCTGCTGTCCTAGGAGCGCGCGAGCGCCGTCACGAAGCGATCCTGCGCCTCGCGCGCGGTCCAGTAGGGCACCGGGTCGCCGTTCTGGAGGATCGCGAAGACGTAGCGCCGGCCGACGAACCCGGCCAGCGCTGACGCGCGGAACGTCGTCCCGGTCTTCGCGATCACGCGACCGCGGGTGGGCCGTGCGGCGAGCCGCCGCTCGAGCGTCCCCGAGACGCCGGCGACCGCGAGCGACGACACGAACGCCTTGCCGATCGCGGGGTCGGAAGCGCCCACACGGAGCATCGAGGCGAGCGCGTCGGCCGTCAGCCGGTCGAACCGCGAGAGCCCGGAGCCGTCGGCGATGCGCACGCCGCCGAGCGGGACGTTCGCGGCGCGAAGCGCGGCGCGAACCACTCGGGCGCCCTCGACCGAGGACCCCTGCTCGGATTGCGTCGCACCGAGCTCCTTCAGGAGCATCTCCGCAGCGAAGTTGTCACTCTCGCCGTTGACCCTTCGCAGCACCGATGAGAGCGGCTCGGAGAGGTCGAAGGCGATCGAGAGCGCGTCTGCAGGGGCCTGGCGTGATCCCGAGGAGCCGGTCACGGAGATCCCGCGTTGCGCGAGTGCCGCGACGTACGCCCGTGCAGCGGCGATCGCCGAGCCGTTCACGCCCGTCAGCTGCGCCTCCGCGACCGACAGCGCCGAGATCGGACGCGACTCGATCCCGAGGTAGCTCGACTTCCAGCCGAGAGCGTCGCGTCGTGCGTCGAAGTGGCTGTCGTCCCCGAAGACGCGACCGGCGACGCGGCGGATGCCGGTCGCCGCGAACGTGCGCGCCAGGCGGTCGAGATCGCTGCGGCCCAGCGTCGGGTCGCCGTAGCCGACGAGCCACAGGTTGCCGCGCCAGACACGGCCCCGTCGTGTGCCGAGCCCCACGACCTCGGTGCGGAAGCGATACCTCGGCCCGAGGATCTTGAGCGCGGCGAACGACACGGGCAGCTTCTCCGCCGAGGCGGGCAGGAGCGATCGTTGCGCGTTGTGCGAGAAGACGGTCGAGCTCGTATGCAAGTCGATCGCGACGGCCCCGGTCGTGCGCGGGCTGATGCCCGGCGCCCGCAATGCGGCCGCGAGGGTCGACTCGAGGTCCGCCGGAGCTGCGGGCGAGGCGGTGGAGGCGCCGGCGAGCATGGCGGCGCTCGCAACGAGCGCCGTGAGCACGGCAGGTATCCGGATCACGAGGGACTGTGTAGCGGACGGCGCCGACGACGGCTCGGTCAGCGCTTGCGATAGACGGTGATCGTGACCGTCCGCCGGCCCCACTGGCGAGCCTTGGCCGTCGTGGGGAACCAGAGGTCGATGATCCGCCCCTTGATCGCATGGCCGACGTCCGCTGCGATCCCGGGGCCGTAGCCCGGCACGTGGAGCTTCGTGCCGAGTGGGATGAGCGACGGGTCGACAGCGACGACTCCCTTCCGCACCTGGATCCCCGAAGCCGTGTAGCCGGGGAGGCTGTAGGCCACTGCGTCCACCTTGATGCGGTACGCCTGCGGTGCCTGCGGCTCCGCCGAGGCCGACCCTCCGGCACCCAGCGCTCCTCCTGCCAGGACCGCGCCGAGCGCGATCCCCCACCTGCGCGTTCCCCTACGCACGAAGGCGGGACGGTAACACAGCCCGGGCGCAAGTGCGGCCGCAAGTGCCCTTTTTGCAGATATTTTGGCTCGGTTGTCGGTTGCAGGGGTCCGTCGAGGCTGGTAGCGTCTCCCACTTGTGACGGGCCAGACCGCCACCGGCGGGTCTGTCCGGAGACGTAGACGGGCCACGTTCGGAGGCTCGCGCGCCGGATGGACGCCGATAGTCGTTCTCGCTATGGCGACCGCCGTTGGGCTCCTGCTTGCCGCGGGATCGGCGACCGCGCAGACGATTCAGTCGAAACGCGCGCAGGCGGAAGAGATCATGGCCCAGGTCGAGGGGATGAATGCCGACCTCGAGCAGACGATCGAGGCCTGGAACTACGCGAACATCGAGCTCGATCGGATCGAGGGCGACCTCTCGAGCAACGCCAAGCACCTCGTCGCCGCGAAGAGGAGCCTCGTCGTCGCCCAGCAGCACATCCAGAGCCGGCTCCGCGACCTCTACGTCAACGGGCAAGGCGACTCGACGCTCGAGGTGATCCTCGGATCGAGCAGCCTCGACGACATCATCACGCGGCTCGATGCGATCGAGCGTGTCTCGAGCCAAGACTCTCGAATCCTCGAGACGGTCAGGCGGTATCGCCGAGCGGTCGAGGAGCGTCGGTCGAGGCTCGAAGAGGCGCGCGCGACCCAGGCGGACATCGTCGCTCGACAGGCCGCGTGGAGGCAGACGATCGAGTCGCAGATCACGGAGCAGAATCGGTTGCTCGCCTCCGTGAAGGACGAGATCGCGCAGATGCGTGTCGAGGAGAGCCGACGGCAGGCAGCGCTCGCCTCGCAGGCGAGGGCGCGAGCGCAGGCGGCGCAGTCGGTCGCACTGCGTCCGGCGCCCGCTCCGACGTATGAGCCGGCGACGCCCGATGTCGCCGCCGATCCGAATCTTCCTCCTCCCCGGTACCCGCAGGTCGTCGGTATCGCGCTCCAGTACCTCGGCATCCCGTACCGCTGGGGCGGCGCGAGCCCGTCGACCGGCTTCGACTGCTCCGGTTTGATCATGTACGTCTACGCCCAGGTCGGCGTGTCGCTGCCACACAACGCGGCGATGCAGTTCGGGTACGGCACCCCGGTCTCGCGCGACCAGCTTGCTCCGGGAGACCTCGTCTTCTTCCGGGGCCTCGGTCACATGGGGATGTACATCGGCGGCGGCCAGTACATCAACGCGCCGCAGACCGGCGACGTCGTGAAGATATCGAGCATGGATCGCCCTGACTTCGTCGGCGCCCGCCGGCTCTGATCCGGGCAGTCGGTACGCGTGACGGTCGAGTTCAGAGTCGAGAACGCAGGCTGCCCATCGTGCGCGGCGCTCGTGCGGGACGTCCTGAGCGCGGTCGGGGTCGTCGAGTCGATCACGGTGGACGAAGCCCTGGACGCAGCCGATGTTCGGCTCGCGGGCGCTCCGACAGTTTCCCTCGACGGTGTGAGTCGTCTCCTCGCGAGCGCATCCTCCGGCGCCGGCCACGCCTACCGCGTCGCCCCCGGATCCTGGACGATCGCGTAGCTCTTACGCTCGCGTTCCTCTAAAGAGCCCCCAGAGCTCCGATTCGGTGACCTGGCTCCGCACGATGGCACCGGCATCCGAACGCTGGCGAGCACGGGGTGGAGTTCGACGGGCTAGACACGCTGCACCACGTGCTGCAGCGGGCAAGCCGAGTTCGCTCCGGAAGCGCCGCTCGGCGTCGTGTCGATAGTCGCTGACGGCAGCATCGCCTCACGCGGCCGGAAGCCTGAGCCGTTTCAGCGAGATGGCGTTGAGGGCGACGAGAACGCTCGAGCCCGACATCGAGATAGCCGCGATCTCGGGGCTGAGGGTCAGACCCCACTCGGCGAACACGCCTGCGGCGATCGGCAGTGCGAGCGAGTTGTAGCCGATGGCCCAGCCGAGGTTCTGCTTCATCTTTCGGACGGTGCCTCGCCCGATCGCGATCGCCGTCGGCACGTCGAGCGGATCCGAGCGCATCAGGACCACATCTGCGGTCTCGATGGCGACGTCGGTTCCGGCACCGATGGCGATGCCCACGTCTGCCTGTGCGAGCGCCGGCGCATCGTTGACGCCGTCCCCCACCATCGCGACCTGGCCGCGTCCTTGCAGCTCCTTCACGACGCTCGCCTTTTCTCCGGGAAGGACGTCCGCGAACACCGTTCGGATCCCGAGCTCGCCGGCAATGCGCTCGGCGGTCTGACGGTTGTCTCCAGTCAGCATCGCGGGTGCGATCTGCTCGCTGGTGAGCGCTTCGACAGCGGCCCGCGCCGTCTCTCGCGGCGCATCGGCGATCGCGATCAACGCGACCGCCGAACCGTCGATAGCGACCTGCACGACCGTCCTTCCCTCACCGGCCATGCGCTGCGCCTGGGGAAGGAGGCCGTCGAGCTCGATGCCTTCGCGCTCCATGAGGCGGGCATTGCCGATGGTGAGCGTGCGTCCCTCTACCGTCGCGATAGCACCATGGCCGGGTACGGCTTCGAACCCGTCTACGTGTCCGACGGTGAGCTGCCGGCTCTCCGCGGCCGCCACGATCGCCTCGGCGAGCGGATGCTCGCTCTCGCGCTCGGCTGTGGCGACGAGGCGGAGGACGTCGTTCTCTGTGACGCCGGCTGCCGTCGCGATCGCGACCACCTCGGGCTCGCCGCGCGTGAGGGTTCCCGTCTTGTCGAAGACGACGGTGTCGAGCTTCGCGGACTGCTCGATCGCGATCGCGCTCTTGAAGAGGATCCCACGTCGGGCGCCGAGCCCCGTTCCGACCATGACCGCCGTCGGCGTCGCGAGCCCGAGGGCATCCGGACACGTGATCACGACGACCGTGATCGCGTAGACGAGCGCCTCCTGCACGGATGCGCCCACGACGAACTTCCACACGACGAATGTGCCGACTCCACCGAAGAGTGCGACGAGGACGAGCCAGAACGCGGCCTTGTCCGCCAGTCGCTGGGCCGGCGCCTTCGAATTCTGGGCCTCCTGCACGAGCTTGACGATCTGCGCGAGCGCGGTGTCGGATCCGACTGCGGTTGCTCGAGCTCGGAGCGTTCCGTTCTTGTTGATCGTCGCCCCGATGAGCGAGTCGCCGGGCGCCTTCGAGACGGGCATGCTCTCGCCGGTCACCATCGACTCGTCGACCGAGCTCTCGCCTTCGAGCACTTCGGCGTCGACGGGGATCTTCGAGCCCGGGCGGATCAGGAGGAGCTCTCCGACGCGCACCTCCGCCGTCGGAACCTCGAGCTCGACTCCGTCGCGTAGCACGGTGGCCTTCGGCGGGGCCAGGTCGAGGAGCGCCCGAATCGCATCGTTCGCGCCACCCCGTGCCCGCATCTCGAACCAGTGCCCGAGGAGGACGAACGCCGCGAGGAAGGCCGCAGCCTCGTAGAACACCTCGCCCTCGATGAAGAAGGTGGCGGCAACTGAGTAGAGCCAGCCCGTACCGATCGCGACCGCGACAAGGACCATCATGTCGAGGGTCCTCGCCCTGAGCGCGACATAGGCGCCGCGGAAGAAGATCCAGGACGAGTAGAAGATCACGGGCAGGCTCAGCACGAACTCCCACACGTCGTCGCGCATCCCGAAGGGTGTCGGCGGGACGCCGCCCAAGATCCGGTCACCCAGCTCCGACCAGATGGCGATCGGGATCGCGAACGCGACCGCCACGAGGAAGCGGTTGCGCATGTCGCGCGCCATCTCGTCCATCGACATGCCGGCGTGCCCGCCATGGCCGTGCCCGTGCGCCTCGTCTGCGCGCACGACACCTGCGTGGTCGTGGGCGGGTGCGAGCGGCTCCTCGTGTGCGAGCGGGTCACACACGTGGCCGGGAACCGATCGCCCTGCGCAGTGGTACCCGCATTCCTCGATCCAGCCCGCGAGCTCGTCCACGGACGTGACGTCGGGCTCGTACTCGACCGTCGCCGTTTGTGAGACCGGGTTCGCGTCGACTGCGACGACGCCGGGTCGATTCACGAGCGCGCGCTCCACGACGGCCTTTTCGGATGCGTAGTGCAGGCCGCCGACGTGCAGCGTCGCGGTGGAGGTCAGACTGCCCGTTCGGTCGTGGCGGAGTCCGTGATTCACGTCGTGCGATACCTCTCGGCGGCGGGGTGCTCGACCATCTCGGATCGGAATGAAGGTCGTGTGAAGACCATGCCGGCAATATACCCTATGGGGGTATATTGAATCCCTCGGGCGTCGGCCGCGGCTCCGAGTCTTCGCCCCGGTTTCGTCGCTCGGCATCCCGAGCCAGCCGTTCAGCCTCCGGCGTGGGGCGAGCCTCGAGGAAGAGGCGCGGAACCTGCGCGTGAACGAGCGAGGACAGGCCAGGGGGGAGCCAGATTCCGGGTGCTGCGACAGACGTCACACGAAGACCGGCCCGCTCGAGGAGGTGCCTCGCAGTCTCGTACGTGAATTGATAGTGATGTGCGTGAGCATCGAACGCGTCGACGTGCGCCGTTCGGAGTGCGGCTCGCAGGAGCCTGCTCCGGGGCAGCACGGTGACGAATAGCAGAAGGTTTCCGCCGGGTTTGAGCGCGCTCGCCGCGCTTCTCAGCAGTCTTCTCGGCGCGTCCAGATGTTCGACGATGTCTGACATCCACACGAAGTCGAACGCCGCGCTAGGCAACTGGCCGAGCCCGTTTCCGGCATCGGCGAGGGTTGCTTCGAGCCCGATCGCACGACAGAAGTCGACGTGCTCCTCCATGTTGTCGATGCCCAGAGATCCGGGTCCGAAGTGGGCGAGACAATGGCCATGCGCGCAGCCGACGTCGAGTACGGCCGAGCTTTGGAGGGGCCAGCGTCGCAGGGCGAACTCGAGGCGCTTCGGGATGCGCGCGAATCGGGCACCCAAGATCTCCTCGGTGCGTTGCCGGGAAAGGGGGGAGTGCGAGCGCGCAGTCACGCGGATCGCGCTGAGGCGCGCATGCGATCGCGCAGCGCGCATGTGGCGCGCGCTAGCGCTGGAGCGACGATCGGCGGTCACGCTCTGCCGGCGCCGGGGTCCTCGAGCCTCGCTATCTCGGAGTCCATCTCGGCGCGCTGTCGTCGCAGCTCGTTGAGCGACCGCGTCGGCGGAGTCTCGTCGTCGCTTGCGTGGCCGCTTGGCACGTGGCCGCCGGACGCACCATCGCCGCCTCGGTGCATGAAGACCATCATCAGCGGACAGGCCAACAGCAGAAGCACGAGCAGCAGCGTCCCCACGTCCATCACGACCTCCTGTGCGGTTTCGAGCTCAGGGTCGCGCAGGCATCTGAAGATCCCGTGAAGTGGCTCTGCCGTTCGCGTGAAGTGAAGCAGTGCTCACGAGCGGCAGCCAAACGCGAAACGTCGAGCCCGCCCGGGGGCCGCTCTCGACCTCGATCCTCCCATCGTGGGCGCGAACCAGCTCGTGCACGATGGCCAGACCGATTCCGGCGCCTCCCGTCGTGCGGGAACGGGACTTCTCGCCGCGCCAGAAGCGCACGAACACGTGCTTGATGTCCGCCGGGGCGATCCCGATGCCCGTGTCGGACACCTCGAGGAGCCCCGACCCGCCCTCTGGTCGCACGCGGAGCTCGACTCGCCCGCCCGGCTCGGTGTAGCGGAGCGCGTTCGCCAGGAGGTTCGACACGACCTGGCCGAGGCGGTCGGCATCCCCTCGAACCGGCGCCGGTTCGAGGTGAGCGGAGAACGCGATGGCCTTGGTCGTGAAGAGCGGCGCGAACACATCGGCCTGCTGCCGTCCCGTGATGGCGAGATCGACGGTGCGCTTCTCGATGAGGAAGCCGGGCCGTTCGGCGTCGGCGAGCCTCGCGAGGTCATCGAGCAGTCGCGCAAGGCGCAACGTCTCGGCGTGCATTGCCTCGAGGTTGGCGGGCTCGTCCTCGAGCACGCCGTCCTGCGCCGCCTCGATCCGCGAGAGGAGCGCCGACACGGGCGTGCGCAGCTCGTGTGCGAGATCGGCCACGCTCGACCGCCGAACGTCCTCCTCGTGCTCGAGCGTCTCGGCGAGCTGGTTGAGCGCGTGACCCACCGCACGCACTTCCGCGTCACCGCCGGGTCGCACGCGCGTGGCAAGATCGCCCGCCTCCATCCGCCGCGCCGCCTGTCGGATCCGCCTGAGCGGACGCGACAGCGTCTCCGCAAGCACGAACGCAAGCAGCAGCGCGACGAGAGCGGACACGGTCCCGGCAACGATGTGGAGCCGGTTCACCGAAGACTGGAGCGTCTCGTCCTCGGGTCTCAGGAGACCTGCCCCAGACGGCGCGACGGCAATCGTCCCGACGGTCTTCCCTGCGACGACGACGTCGGCCGTGGCCGCAGGCCCGGGGAGGGTGCCGTTGAGTCGGAACCGCAAGCCGTCGAGATCGGCGAGGTGGCCGAGCGTCCGCTTCGCTTCCGGTGTCCACCCCCGGTTCTCCCGATAGACCCCGGCGGCGATCTCGGCGAAGTGCACCGCCGAGCGGTCGAGCCTCGCCTCGGCTGATGCCGTAACCCGCGGATGAAGCCCGCGGTTCGAGAGGTAGGTCGCCAAGCCGACGGCGAGCACCGCGACGCTCACGAGTGCGATGGCGAGACGGGCGCGGAGGCCGACGTGCGAGAGAATGCTCACAGTCTGGCGAGCCGGTAGCCGACGCCGAAGACGGTCTCGACGTAGCGCGGCCTCCGCGGATCCTGCTCGATCTTCTTTCGAAGGTTCTTCACGTGGGCGTCGATCGTCCGCTCGTACCCTTCGAAGTCGTAGCCTTGCACGTGGTTGATGAGCTCGAACCGCGAGTACACGCGTCCCGGATAACGTGCGAGCGTCAGGAGGAGCCGGTACTCGTTGGGGGTGAGCTCGATCGAGTCGCCGCTGAGTCGGACCTCGTGCTGCACCGTGTCGATCTCGAGCGCGCCGTCGTCGAACGAGAGAATTTCGACGAGCGGCGTGTCGGTTCCCTGCGTACGTCTGAGCACGGCGCGGACGCGTGCGACCAGCTCGCGTGGGCTGAACGGCTTCGTCAGGTAGTCGTCCGCACCCAGCGCGAGGCCACCGACGCGGTCGTCCTCGGCCACCTTCGCTGTCAGCATCAGGATCGGGACGTCCGAGCGGCTTCGGATCTCGCGACAGATGTCCTCGCCGCTCACGTCGGGAAGCATGAGGTCGAGGACGATGAGCCCGGGCTGCGTCCGTTCCGCCAGCGCGAGCCCCTCCTGGCCGTTGCCGGCGACGTACACGAAGTAGCCGTCCTTCTCGAGGTAGCCGCGCACCACCTCCTGAACCGAGACCTCGTCGTCGATGACGACGATCTTCTTGTTCGGCTCCATCACCGCAACCATCACCGCCCAGTGTGAAGATGGAATGAAAGCGGCGCGCCGGGTGTGCCGTGAGCGACCGAATCAATCCGCAGACATCGCGACGCCGGTGCTTCACGGGTCCTTCATCACCGATCTCTAGCGTCGCGTCGGCTCATGGACGAACGCTCATCGACAGACCGGCAGCCGACGTTCTGGCTAGCTGCTGCAGGACTGCTCGCAGCCGTGTCGGCACTCGGCCTGGCGACCGTCGCGCTTGTCCGGGCAGGCGACTCGACCATGTCGGACGGTATGGGCATGTCGATGGGCGGGAGCGCCTCGATGATGGGGCACATGGCGCCCGTCTCGGCCGACGGCGTCCCGGAGGCAACCGCATCGCGTGGCGGCCAGAGGCTCCCGTACACGGTCGAGGACGGAGTCTGGGTGTTCCGCCTCGATACGCGGCCGACGCTCTGGAGGATCCTGCCCGCCAGGACGGTGACGGCCTGGACGTACAACGGCGTCGTCCCTGCTCCGGAGATCCGTGTCCCGTACGGACAGCGTGTCCGCGTGGTCGTCACGAACAGCCTGCCCGACGCGACGACGGTGCACTGGCACGGCATCGACGTCCCGAACGCCATGGACGGCGTCCCGGGGCTCACGCAGGATCTCATTCCCCCGGGCGGCACGTTCACGTACGAGTTCGACGCCGTGCCCGCCGGGGGCGGCCGAGCGGGCGGGACGTTCGTCTACCACTCGCACTTCGAAGAGGACCGCCAGCTCGGGCTCGGGCTCTGGGGTGCGTTCGTGATCGAGCAGAAGCGAGCGGTGCGCTACGAGGTCGAGAAGACGATCCTCATCCAGGAGTGGAACGTCGACGCGACGACGGGTGACACCCGGCCCGCGATGGAGATGGACGGCATGTTCCCGAACTTCTTCACCCTGAACGGCAAGAGCTTCCCGGCGACCGAGACGGTCAAGATGAAGGTGGGGCAGCGGGCGCTCTTCCGGCTCGTCGGTGCCGGCGCTTTCACCCACCCGATGCACCTGCACGGAACGGACTTCACGATCGTGGCAAAGGACGGGCAGCCGCTCGCGACGCCGTATAAAGCCGATGTGCTCCAGATCGGCTCCGGTGAGCGGTACGACATCGCGTTCACGGCGCGTCGACCCGGCAAGTGGCTCTTCCACTGCCACATCGGCCACCACACGACAAACGACGGCGAAGGCCCCGGCGGGCTGATGATGATCGTCGACGTGACCTGACGAAAGGAGTCGGACGTGAGTCGACAGATCGCAGCCGTCGCCGTTGGAGCGATCGTTCTCTTCGTCGTCGCCGTCCTCGGAGCGATGGCGTTCACGGGCGGCGACAGCAGCCCGATGATGACCATGCCCGACGGTTCGACCATGCCCACCGATCAGATGACGGACACGACGATGACGATGGACGACGGGTCGACCATGCCCGACGACGAGATGACGACGGAGAGCCCATGACGGGCGCGGCGGGGCGCATGTCCGCGGCTCGTGGCGAGCGCAGCCGGGGAATGGTGTACGATTCCGCGCTTGTGACCGGGCTTCGCACCATGCCGTGGCTGCCACACCGCGCAGCCACGACCGGATTCTCACTGCCGCGGTCTTGACGACGGCGCCTGCGGGCGCCTCGAGTTCATGCCACTGACGTTCATGCCGACTCGTTCTCGATACCGATCAAGGCCAGACGGGAGCAGGGCGGCCCTCCGCGTGGGCGTGACCGTTGTCCTCGCCGGCGGGATTGCGCTCGGCGCCAGCGTGAGCGCGGGCGCCCAGTCGGTCGGTGACAAGCGCGAGCAAGCGCAGGCCATCATCGCGGAGATCGCGAGCATCGACGAGGAGGTCGGCGCCGCCGCGGAGCGCTGGAACGGTGCGAATCTCGAGCTCGACTCGATCACGTCCGAGCTCGCCGAGACACGAGAGGATCTCGTGCGTGCTCGACGACTCCTGAAGGTCTCTCAGGCGCGGGCTGCCGAGAGGCTCCGAGACCTGTACGTCGACGGAGAGCCGAGCTCGACCCTGGAGGTGCTGCTCGGCGCGACCTCGCTCGACGCCGTCATCACCGGCCTCGAGGCCGTCGAGCGGATCGCGTCCCAGGATGCGAGCATCGTGCGACAGGCCACGACGTTCCGTCGGCGCGTCGTCGATCGCGAGGAGCAGCTCTCCACGGCGCGGGAGGAGCAGGCAGTCGTCGTCGAGCAGCTTGCGTCGGAAAAGGCGGCGATCGAAGCGCGACTCGCGGAGCGGGAGCGGTTGCTCGCGTCCGTGAAGGACGAGATCGCGCGCATCGAGGCGGCCGAGGCACGACGTCAGGCCGAGCTTCGTCGCCAGGCACAGCTTGAGCTCGAGCGCCAGCAGCGGGCCGCTGCCGAGGAGGTCGAGCAGGCTGCGGAGGTGGTCGATCCGGTCCAGCCGACACCTCAGCCCGACTTCGCACCGCCACCCGCAGACGCATCGAAGGGCGCTCAGGTCGTCGCCATCGCCATGCAGTACCTCGGCATCCCGTACGTGTGGGGTGGGGCGTCGCCCTCGCAGGGCTTCGACTGCTCGGGGTTGACGATGTACGTCTTCGCGCAGATCGGCATCTCACTGCCCCACTTGGCAGCGGCCCAGTTCGGCATGGGCGTGCCCGTGTCGCGGGATCAGCTCCAGCCCGGCGACCTCGTCTTCTTCCGTGGGCTCGGGCACATGGGCATGTACATCGGGGGAGGGAACTTCATCCACGCGCCGCGCACCGGGGACGTCGTGAAGATCTCGAGCCTCTCCGAGTCCTACTACGTCTCGAACTGGGTGGGCGCCCGCCGGATCCTCTGAGACGTGGCGCAGGCGCGGATCGTGATCTCCGCGGCGGTCGTGACCGTGCTCGGCGTCGTCGCCCTGTGGCAGCTGAGCCAATCGAGCCCGTCGTCAACCGACGGCCCCGTCCACGTTCACGGGCTCGGCGTGAACCCGGCAGACGCTGCGCTGTTCATCGCCACGCACACGGGCCTGTGGCGACTCGGAACCGACGCGGAAACCTCGACGCGGGTCGGTGAGAGTCGCCAGGACACGATGGGGTTCACGATCGTGGGCTCGAACGCGTTCCTGGGCTCCGGTCATCCGGAGCTCCGCGAGGATCTGCCGCCTCTCCTCGGGCTCATCGAGTCGACCGACGCCGGGGCGACGTGGCGCTCAGTGTCCCTCCTGGGAGAGGCCGACTTCCACGTGCTGCGATCCACCGGCGATCGCCTGTACGGCTATGACGCAACGGGGGGCCGCCTCCTGGTGAGCGGCGACCGAGGGCGCACCTGGATCGAGCTCGAGGCGCCTGGATCGCTGCTCGACCTGGCCGTGGACCCGTCGGACAGCGAGAGGCTGGTCGCGGCCTCCGACAGAGGGCTGCATGTATCCCGGAACGGCGGACGTTCCTGGGATCCGGTCGCGACCGCCCCACGCCTTCTCGCGTGGCCGACGGTCGGGCGCCTCTATCTCGCGGGCGCAGCGGGCGAGGTCTTCGTCAGCACCGACGGGGGTTCGACCGTCGAGTCAGTGGGCTCGGTCGGCGCCGAGCCGGCTGCGCTGCTCGCGGTCGGCTCGGACGAGCTCTACGTCGCGCTCCACGACGGAACGATTCGGTACTCGGACGACGGGGGCGTGACGTGGGTCGATCGGGCGACGCCGTAACGTGGCGTGCGCCTTTTCCGCTGCGGTATCCGCAGTAGCCCCGGATGCCGGCGCGCCGCCCAGGGCGCAGGATGATCGAGACGCACGAACGAGGAGGTGACGCGTGTACTGGGACCACATGGACGGCTGGGACTGGCTCTGGATGAGCCTGGCACCTGTTCTCTGGATCGTCCTCATCGGTGTCGTGGTCTACGTGGCGGTCAGGCTCGCCGGCACGACGCACAGGGACGGGTAGCGCTCGAGGGCTCTCCGCTGCAGCCTGCGGCGAGATGTTCTAGCCGCCGACGTCGTCTGCAGGCGCGACAGCCGTGTGCGGCTCGGCGTAGAGCGCCTCGATCTCGTCCGCGAAGTGCTCCTGAACCGCGCGGCGCCGTAGCTTGAGCGTGGGCGTGACCTCACCCGCCTCCATGGTGAAGTCGCGCGGGAGGATCGCGAAGCGCTTGACCTGCTCGTAGCGCGAGCGCTCGCGGTTCGCGTCGTCGACGACGCCCTGGATGAGCCCGCGCACGCGGTCGTCGTCGGCGAGCGCCGCAGTGTCGCCTTCGATCCCCTGCGCTCCCGCCCAGCGCTCGAGCTCCACCGGGTCGAGCGTGATGAGCGCCGAGACGTACGGCCGCGCGTCGCCGACGACCAGCGCCTGGGAGACGTACTTCGAGGTCTTCAGGTCGTTCTCGATGTTCTGCGGCGCGACGTTCTTCCCGCCGGCGGTGACGAGGATGTCCTTCTTGCGGTCGGTGATGAAGAGGAACCCGTCGTCGTCGATGTGCCCGATGTCACCCGTTTTCAGCCAGCCGTCGGCGCCGAGCACGGCCGCGGTCGCCTCCGGATCCTTGTAGTAGCCCTGGAACACGGTGTCGGAGCGCACCTCGATCTCGCCGTCGTCGGCGATCCGCACATCGAATCCGGGCAGCGGCTGTCCGACCGAGCCGAAGCGATAGAGGTCGGGACGGTTCGTCGCGCACGCGGTCGTGCACTCCGTGAGGCCGTACCCCTCCGTGATGCGCACGCCGACCGCGTCGAAGAACTCGATGATCTCCTTCGAGAGAGGCGCGCCGCCGGAGCCGGGCATCCGCAGCCGCCCGCCGAGCGGCTCGCGCACCTTGCTGAAGACGAGCTTGTCGGCGACTCTGTGCTTCGCCTTCAGGCCGGCCGGGATCGCCTCTCCCTCCGCCTCGAGGCGACTGACCTCGCGGCCGATCGGGAGCGACCAGTCGATGAGGCGTCGCTTCGCGCCCGTCGCCGCGTCGAACTTGGCGAGAACGGCGGTGTGCACCTTCTCGTAGACGCGCGGGACGCTCGGCAGGAGCGTCGGGCGGACCTGCGGCAGCGCCTCGGCGACCCGGAGGGGATCGGGCAGGAACGCGATAGTGAAGCCGACGTGCGCTCCGAGGAGGAGCATCAACCGCCCGTAGTTGTGGGCGAGCGGCAGGTAGAGGAGCATCACGTCGTCCTCGCGGTAGTACGTCTGCTCCATCCGGTCGACCACGGTCGCCATCGCGTGGTAGTTGAGGTTGGAGAGCATGCAGCCCTTGGGAGGGCCGGTCGTGCCGGACGTGTAGATGATCGTGAAGAGGTCGCTCTCCTCGATCGCGGCGGTCGCGTCGTCGAGCGCCGTGGGGCTCGTCTCCGCGAAGTCGCGCCCGTGCGCGGCAAGCCCTTCGAGGTCGTGGAAGGTGAGGACGTGCTCGAGCGACGAGAGCCCGCCCGCGACCTCCTCGACCTTCGCGAGCTGTGTCGCGTCCTCGCAGACGATGCCGACCGCCTCGGAGTGCTCGAGCAGATAGCCGACGTCGCGTGGCGAGCTCGACGCGTACACCGGGATGCCGACGGCGCCGATCTGGGCGAACGCGAAGTCGAGGAGCGCCCACTCGAGGCTGTTGCGGGCGAGGAGCGCGACGTTGTCGCCCTTCTTCACCCCGCGGGCGAGGAGGCCGTTCGCGTAGGCACGCACCCGCTCGTCGGCCTCGGCCCATGACACCTCGCGCCAGCCGTCGTCCGACTCCACGAGGTAGGCGGGCCCGGGACGGCCCGTCGCGACGCTGGTGCGCCACAGCTGGGCGATCGTGCGGCGCTGCGCCTGCGCGGATGCCGCCACGGGGTGTGCAGCGGTCTCGGTCACGCCTCTGACTGTAGCCCGGAAGGGGTTCTCCGTTCCAGGGCGAAGGTTGGAGACCCCGCCAAGAAACGGAGTCGGAGCCAGACTGAAGTCAGGCACCGACGAAGTACTCTCCTCTCATGCGTACCTCCTGGAACGG
>FKKE01004672.1_pt4 | contig 15762 bp, 13 predicted proteins | sample 1106331 | NCBI WGS metagenome assembly FKKE01 (sample SAMEA3931202, study PRJEB13176) | freshwater metagenome | biome: Drinking water system; feature: drinking water; material: freshwater | place: China | collected 2013-02-06 | reverse complement strand
ATAAAAGCCAGGGGTTGACGTTTGATAAAGTTATTATAGATGCGGGTGAGGCATTTGCACCCGGTCAGGTATATGTAGCGCTTAGCCGTTGTACTACATTACATGGTATTGTGTTGCAAAGCAGAATCAGGGCTGCAAATATGCTTACCGATGACCGGGTTGTTCAATATTCAAAAAACATATCGTCACGAAATAATATTGAGCTGGAATTAAAAGAGTCCAAAAGAAAATACCAGTTAAAAATTCTTCTTGATCTCTTTGATTATGCGGGAATAATTTCAGAAGCGAAGGAATTAACGGTGTATGTCTCAGAAAATTCATCTTCATTTAATCCTGAAGCTACAGATTGGATTTCTCAAATTTTAAACTTAGTAGAGACCTTGCACCAGACATCAAAAAAATTTCAAAGCCAGCTTAAATCGATTTTTGATAGCAAGGAAGAACCCGGAAACAATGAATTATTAAAAGAAAGATTATTGGCCGCGACAAAATATTTTTTAAAGGAGCAGATAAAACCAACAGAAGCATTGACCGGCTGTCCTGTTATTACAGATAGCAGGACTCATGCAAAAGTATTTAATGAAGCAGTAAGAGACATCTTTGCGGCACTTTCTCTTAAGAAACATTTACTTGAGGGGTTTTCTGGAAAATTTGACATTAATAAATATCATGAAAAGAAAAAAAATTTTGTTCTTGCTCCGTTTACTATCAATGTATATGCTGGTGCATCCCAATCAGGAACCGAGTCGCCACAACCGGTGCTTCATCAGCGGTTGAGAAAATTAAGAGATAGCATTTGTTCAAAAGCAGACTTGCCGATCTACATTGTAGCGGGTTCAACAACGCTGGATGAAATGTCGCGATACCTGCCCCAAACATTAACTGAGCTTCGAAAGATCAGCGGCTTTGGTGATGCGAAAGTCGAAAAATACGGACAACAGTTTTTAGAAGTTATTGTTGAATACTGCAAAGAGAAAAATCTTTCATCGCTTATACATGAAAAGTCTCCAAAGCGGGAAAGAAAGAGTGCCGCAGAGAAAAAGAATAAACCGGATACCAAAGAAGAGTCCTTTAAGCTATATCAAAGCGGGAAATCAGTTTTAGAAATTGCTAATGAAAGAAACCTTACACAGCAAACAATCGAAGGGCATCTCGCCTATTATGTTTTTTTAGGGAAAATTAATATTAATGATCTGGTTAGTGGGGAAAAAATTCGCCTGATGCAACCCTATATACAGAATTTTTCCGGCGGTTCATTAAAGTCTATTAAGGAAAAATTACCCAATGATATCACGTTCGGGGAAATAAGGCTAGTACTTGCCTGGAGTGATCGGGAAAAGAAATTATCGTCCCATATAAACCATTAATATCTGAACATCACTCGGGTTAATTCCGGAAATACGGCTTGCCTGGCCAAGCGTTGCGGGTTTAATTTTAGTTAGCTTTTCCCTTGCTTCATTTCCCAACGATGTTATTTTTTTATAATCAAAACTTTCGGGGATCATTAGGTTTTCTAATTGATTCATTCGCTCAACCAACTCTTTTTCTTTTCCTATATAAACATCATACTTAATTTGTATGGATGCTTGTTCCAGCATGTCCTTTGAAAAACCAATCAGTTCTTTTTTCAAGCGGGGAATGGCCATCATTAAATCACTTAACTCAGTTTCGGGACGAAGCAAAAGTTTTGAAGCTTTTTGTTTTTCTATGATCAACGAGGATGACTTTCTTTCAAAGAATGAATTAATTTCTTCCGGAATAATTGAGATGTTATTAAGAACCGATTTTATTTTTTCAACTGCATCTTTTTTGTTTCTTACTCTTTCCATTCTTTCCTGGGAAGCAAGGCCCAGTTTATAACTTAGTTCTGTTAATCGAAGATCTGCATTATCCTGTCTTAGCAAAGTTCTGAATTCAGCCCGTGATGTAAACATTCTATATGGTTCATTAGTACCCTTGCTTATCAAATCATCTATTAATACTCCAATGTAGGCATCGCTTCTTTTAAGTATCAACGGTTCAAGATCATTTACTTTTTGATGCGCATTTAATCCTGCCATTAAACCCTGGCAAGCAGCTTCTTCATAACCCGTTGTTCCGTTTATTTGTCCGGCAAAAAATAAATTGTCGATAAGCTTGGTTTCAAGCGAATATTTTAATTGAGTTGGCGGAAAATAATCATACTCTATAGCATAACCCGGTCTGAACATTTTAGCAGACTCAAAACCTTTAATACTACGAATTGCTTCGTATTGTACTTCTTCGGGTAAAGAGGTAGAAAAGCCATTTAAATATACTTCAACGGTATTCCACCCTTCAGGTTCTACAAAAAGTTGGTGTCTTTCTCTTTCTGAAAAACGGTTGATTTTGTCTTCAATGCTCGGGCAATACCTGGGACCAACCCCCTCAATTTTTCCACTAAACATTGGGCTTCTGTCAAAACCGGTTTTTAAAATTTCATGAACCCTGCTGTCAGTGTAAGTGATCCAGCAGCTTTTTTGTCTTACAGGTTTATAGCTATCGAGAAATGAGAAGCCAACAATTTCGTCATCTCCCGGCTGCTCTTCCATTTTTGAATAATCAAGACTACGTCCATCAATTCGAGGCGGAGTTCCGGTCTTTAGTCTGTCACTTTCAAAACCCAGGGAAACTAATTGTTCCGTTATTCCAACCGAGGCTTTTTCTGCAATTCTTCCTCCTCCAAAGTTCTTTTCTCCAATATGAACTAAACCATTCAAAAAAGTACCATTGGTGAGAACAACCGCAGTTGAATAAATTGAATGTCCTAAGCCGGTAATCACCCCTTTTATCTTTCCATCTTTAACAATCAACTCCTTCACCATGTCCTGATAAAAATCAAGATTTGGTGTCTTTTCAAGCATCTCTCGCCATTTCCATGAAAAAAGCACTCGATCATTTTGAGCCCGTGGGCTCCACATAGCAGGTCCTTTTGATCTGTTCAACATTCTAAATTGAATCAAAGACTCGTCTGTAACAATTCCCGAGTAACCTCCAATCGCATCTATCTCTCTAATAATTTGCCCTTTAGCAATACCCCCCATTGCAGGATTACAACTCATCTGGGCAATGGTTTGCATATTCATTGTTATTAGCAGCACCCTGGAACCAAGATTTGCAGCAGCTGCAGCAGCTTCACAACCGGCATGACCAGCTCCAACAACGATTATATCATACTTTGGAAACATGTAAGTCGGCAAAGGTATCAACTAAAAGGGTATCGTCAGACCTGTAATGTGTCACGTGAAACGTTTACTAAAATATTGTAGCAAGTAATAATTTTCTCTGGTTCTCATTTGTTTTGTTTGCTTTAGGCTTTTGTCATTGTAACCACATAAGTGTAGTGCGCCATGAAAAATTACCCTGTGTAATTCTGATTTAAAGCTCACCTTATGTGTCAATGAGTTTTCTTTTACCCGATCAGTGCTTATATACACTTCGGCTACCTTAGGTTGGCCCTGAATTGAAAGGTCAAATGTTATGATATCTGTATAAAAGTCATGTTGCAAATATTTTTTATTTAGTTCATATAAAACACGATCGTTAGAGAAGATATATGTTATAGACTCAAGCCTTGTTTTTTCTGTTTTAAACAGTGAAATAATAAACTTTTTCAGTACACTTCTATTTTCAAGATTCGGCTTAGATTCAGAAAAGAAAAAATTAACTTTTGACTGTTTGATCATTTTCAAAATTCGTAAGCAAATGTAATTCAGTGAAATTAGCTTTGTATAAATTGGATTTAATGAAGCTATCTGAAATGAAACCCGGGCAAGAAGCTGTAATAAGTGAGTTTGATAACAATGACATCTTTCTCAAATTAATGGAAATGGGATGTGTACCGGGAGAAAGGATTTACCTGGAACAGATAGCTCCGCTTGGCGATCCAATATCTGTAAAAGTATCCGGCTACTCTTTAAGTCTTCGACTCAATGAAGCAGAACATATCAAAGTCAAATTAATTAGTTGATATTCAACATTTTAAATGAAAATTGGTCTTTACTTTGGTTCATTTAATCCTATTCATATTGGCCATTTGATCGTTGCCAACCATTTTTTAAATGAAACACCAATTGAAAAGATCTGGTTTATTGTATCTCCACAAAATCCTTTTAAAGAAAACAAAAGCTTACTTAATGAATATGATCGGCTTCATCTTGTAAGATTGGCTGTACAAGATGACAACAGGATCAAATGTTCAGATATTGAATTTGGTTTGCCAAAACCTTCGTACACCTCCAACACCCTCGCTATTTTATCTGAAAAACATCCGGATCTTGATTTTTCAATTATAATGGGAAGCGATAGTTATCAGAATCTTGATAAATGGAAGAATTTTGAATCAATTATTAATCACTACGATATTTATGTTTATAAAAGAAAAGATCATCAGGTAGAAAAAACATTTGGCAGGGCGCCCATTATCATGAATACCCCGCTTATTGAGATCTCTGCCTCACAGATAAGAGAGTATATTAAAACAGGAAGATCTATTCGTTACCTGGTTCCTGAAATTGTGAGAGAAGAGATTGAAACAAGAAAATTTTATAAACAAAAAAATTAGAAAATAGACCCAAGGACCAGGCAGCCAATTACAATAAATGGAGGCGGCAGCCTGGTATATTGTAACAATGTAAAAGTACCGGCAATTACTATTGCATTGATCAGGCTTCCCAGTTTTATATCGAGTAATGAAATATCTTTCATTAAATAAAATGTTGAAGCGATCATTATACCCACAACGACAGCATTGATTCCTTCAAGCGATCGGTAAACAGCTGCATATTTTTTCAGATTGTTCCAGATCGGGAAAAAAAATAAAACAAGTAATGCACTTGGTAAAAAAATTGCGATAGTCCCTATCAAGCATCCAACCACCTGCATTAAACTTCTTTCTTCTGGTGTTTTTCCATAATCCTTTAAGGCCATGCCACCTGTAAAAGAAGCAATCGAAAAAACAGGCCCGGGCAAAGCTCTTACTATTCCCATTCCAGTGTACATATCATCTTTATCGATCTTCACCACTTCAGGATCTTTTTCTTTTATAGCATCTGGACGAACACAAAATTGCTCATACATCATTGGCATTAGTACCTGCCCCCCACCAAAAACAAGGCTTCCCATCCGGTATGTATTTTCAAACAAATTCATGGGTGTTCGGTTTGGCCAATCATTCTTTTTAGCTGTTTCACTAAAAAACCCGGCCGCAATAAAGATGATTCCAAATAACCAAAAATTCCACCACTTGATCTTTCGTGGTTTTTGTTCTACCTGGGGAATACGTTTGCGACTAAGATTTGTTGTTATTCCCCCTAAGGCAATAAGCAGCGGAAATATCCACGGTTGCTTGAATAAAAGGAACGTTGCAACAGCACAAACACCCATTATGATCCAGGTAACTGTATTTTTAATGGAGATATTAAATGCCATAACTGTTGCGTAAACCAAAAACCCAACTGCCATTGGCGGTATGAATTTAAATAGGTCAACATTCAAAGCTTTTTGATCGATATAATGCAAAAGGAAAGAAAGGGCCCCCATTAAAAAACTTGCCGGTAATATCCAGATGATAAGCGTTAAAACGGCAAGCACTACTCCCCCTCTTTTATAGCCGATCAAGGTGAGGGTTTGAGTAGAGGATGCTCCGGGTAGTAGCTGGCAAAATGCGGTATATTCCATTAATTCCTGTTCAGTTACATAAGGTCTTCTGTGAACAAAGGTTTTCATCATCATTCCCAAATGTGCCTGTGGTCCGCCAAAAGCAGTCCAGCTATGAATAAAAACAGCTTTTAAAAAGGGGATATGACGCAGGAGCATGGTTGATTAAAAGTAAAAAAATTATATCATGTCAGGGAAGTTGTTATTATGAAAAATTATTTCCGGTATATTCATGAAATTTTTATTTGATGAAAACACTTATATTTTTTACCCTTATCTCATCTTCATTAATTCTTTCTGCACAGAAAACAAAATCCTCATCAGATCATTCTAATCAAATCAAGATGGCTGTTGATAAGATTGAGGCAAAATGTATTTCCTGGCGAAGAGATATACATGAACATCCTGAATTAGGAAACAATGAATACCGAACGGCCAAGCTTATTGCTGATCATCTTCGTTCGCTGGGTATTGAAGTAAAAGAGAAAGTTGGCAAAACCGGTGTAGTAGGAATTTTAAAAGGGGCAAAACCAGGACCCTGTATTGGTTTAAGAGCCGATATGGATGCATTGCCGGTTGTAGAAAGAGTTGATCTTCCCTTTGCATCCAAAGTAAAGTCAACTTATAATGGAAAAGAAGTTGGCGTAATGCATGCTTGTGGTCATGATACCCATGTAGCTATCCTGATGAGTGTTGCAGAAATTTTAGCAGGAATGAAAAACGAATTGAAAGGAACCATAAAATTTATTTTTCAACCCGCAGAAGAAGGACCTCCGGAAGGTGAAGAAGGCGGAGCTCCATTAATGATAAAAGAAGGAGTACTTGAGGATCCCAAGGTTGATGTAATGTTTGGCTTGCATATCGGCGCACAAACCGATGTAGGAAAAATCACATATCGAAGCGGTGGAACGATGGCTGCATCTGATTGGTTCACTATTAAGGTGAAGGGTAAGCAAACACATGGATCGCAACCATGGGGTGGCATTGATCCTGTTGCAGTTTCAGCACAGATCATTAATGGCTTGCAAACTATAGTCAGCCGGCAGGTTGACCTCACTAAAAATCCTGCAGTTATTTCCGTAAGCACAGTGAATGGAGGAGTAAGATCTAATATCATACCCGAAGAAGTGACCATGACCGGAACAATAAGAACTCTTGATACAGAAATGCAAAAGATCATTCATGAAAAAATAAAACTGACAGCTTCAAAAATTGCCGAAGCATCCGGAGCAACGGCGGAAACAATTATTGATACGAAAACACTTGTTACTTATAATGACCCAGCATTGACCAGGCAAATGATACCAAGCTTTGTAAAAGCGGCAGGAGAAGAAAATGTTCTTGAAGTTCCACCCATAACCGGCGCAGAAGATTTTTCTTATTTCGCCGAAAAAGTTCCTTCGCTTTTCTTTTTTATCGGGGGAAAACAGATAGGTGCTGACCCTTCAAAAGTTTTTCCGCACCATACTCCTGATTTCTGGATCGATGAAAGTGGTATGAAAACCGGGATAAAAGCTTTTTTACATCTTGTTTTTGATTATATGAATTCACCTATTGCCAATCAATCTTCACAGAACAAGAAGCCTTTTTAATTCATTATGAAAAAATTCATTTTTATTGTGCTTTGCCTGCAAGGCACATTTTTTTTATTTGGTCAAAAAACTGATAAAAAACTCCAGGCAAAAATTGAAGAAGCTATTAAAGGATTCAAGGGTGATATGGGTGTGTATGTAAAAGATCTTCACCGCGGTAAAATAGTTTCCATTAATGCAGATACAGTTTTCCCAACAGCCAGTATTGTGAAAGTGCCGATATTAATTGGCGTGATGGATAAAATTCAAAAAGGCGAATTAACTTACGATTCGGCATTGGTTTATAAAGATTCATTGTTGTATGAAGGAGAAGATATTCTTGGTTCATTTAAGAATAACGAAAAAGTTTTATTGAAAAAAGTAATGATGCTGATGCTGACCACCAGCGACAACACAGCAAGCCTTTGGTTACAAAGTATCGCCGGAAAAGGAACCAGGATAAATGAGATACTCGATAGTCTTGGGCTTATTTATACAAGAGTAAACTCAAGAACGCCGGGAAGAGAAAATAACAGATCTCAATTTGGCTGGGGGCAAACCACACCGAAAGAAATGGGAACGCTGTTTGAAAAAATTTACCGCAATGAAATTTTTTCTGCAGCAGCCTGTGATCGTATGATGCGAAGCCTGGGAAGAAATTACTGGGATGTTGACGAAGCGATTTCTCAAATTCCGCCTTATGTTGAAGTATTCAGCAAAAATGGTTGTGTAAATGCAAGCAGAAGCGAAGTGTTATTGGTGAATGCGCCGCATAATCCTTATATCTTTTGCATTTTTACCAAAAACAATAAAGACATGCAATGGACACATGCTAATGAAGCATGGGCAATGGCAAGAAAAATTTCATTAATGCTTTGGAGATATTTTGAACCAAAAGATAATTGGGAGCCGGTTACAAAATAGTTACTTCAATAACTGGTACACGATCAAGCTCATCACATAAGCCAATCCGGTCATATAAACGAGTTGAATGATCGGCCATTTCCAGCTTCTTGTTTCTCTTTTTACTACCGCAAGTGTGCTCATGCATTGCATGGCAAACACATAAAAGATCATTAACGATAACCCGGATGCAAGGGTATAAACGGGTGTGCCGTTTTCCAATCTTGCGGCTTTCATTTTATCACGAAGACGAAGCTCTCCTTCATCCTGGTCGCCTACACTATAAAGCGTAGCCATTGTACCAACAAAAACCTCTCTTGCCGCAAAAGATGTGATCAATGCAATTCCAATTTTCCAATCAAAGCCAAGTGGCTCGATTACCGGCTCAATTGTTTTTCCCAAAATACCGGCATAAGAGTTTTCCAGCTTCTTTGCACTGTATTCTTTATCGAGCTGCTCAACATTTGCGTTCGGCTGTTGTTTCAACCCTTCATATCGTTGAGTTAGTTCATTCATCCTGTTGCCGGGGCCAAACGAACTCAATGCCCAAAGTACCAGGCTTATGATCATGATCACTTTACCGGCATCAAATAAAAAGATCTTGGCTTTGTTAACCATTGTTTGTGCCACATTTCCCCAGCGAGGCGAACGGTAAGTCGGTAATTCAAGGATAAAAAAACTCTTCTCATTTATTTTAATGAACCATCTTGCAATCGCTGCTACAACCAACGCCATCAATAACCCCAGTAAATAAAGACCCATCATTACCAATCCCTGCAGGCTGAGAAAGCCAAGTAAATAATTATTGGGAATAACCAATGCAATCAATATTGTAAATACCGGCAATCTTGCTGAGCAGCTCATTAATGGTGTGATCAGGATCGTGAGCAATCTTTCTTTCTTGTTCTCAATGCTTCTGGCACTCATTATTGCAGGTACTGCGCAGGCAAAACCGCTGATCATTGGCATTACACTTTTTCCATTCAGGCCAACGCTTCGCATCAGCCTGTCAGAAAGAAAACTAATACGTGCCATATAGCCGCTGTCTTCAAGAATAGTTATCAGTCCAAACAATATCATTATTTGCGGTACAAAAACAAGTATGCCACTTAACCCGGCAACTACACCATTAATAATAAGATCACTCCACCATGTTTCAGGCAGCGAAGTTGATAAGACCGAACTAAGCTTTGCAAAACCTAATTCTATCCAATCCATTGGATATTGCGCTATAAGAAAAACCGATTGGAAAAGTAAAAACAGAACAGCAAGCAATATCAAATAGCCCCAGCGCCGATGCAATAAGATATTATCAAGCTTATCGGTAAATAAGGTTCTTTGCAGTGGGTCGGGTTCTACTACTGTTTGCTGCATTATGGTTTTAATACGGGCATATCGATCTGTTATTTCCTCAGCTTGTGATACGGTTTTATTTATGGGAATATCTTTTATCGATTCTTCTACAATGTTTTTTACCGAAGGCAGAAGGGGAAGTTCTTTATAATTAAATGCAAAATGCAATGCTTTATAGTCGCTGAGTTGAGGAAGCTTTTCTTTGATTGCCTGTACAGTGCCTCTTCCCCAATGAGCATCCGCAACAAAATTTCTTACCGTACTGGGCGTAAGAGATGAAGAAATTTGTGCCAGCGTTTTTTTCAATTGTGGTATCCCCTTGTTCTTTCTTGGATTGACAGGAATTACCGCCACACCCAGTTCTCTTTCCAATCCCGGCACATCGATCTCAATTCCTTTTTTTCTTGCTATATCCATCATCGTAAGCACTACAACCGTAGGAAATTTCAGATCAATGATCTGCGAAGCGAACAATAGATTTCTTTTCAGGTTTGATGCATCAACGATCACAACAATTATATCCGGGTGCTCTTCATGCTCTTCATTCAGTAATAGATCATAGGTCACCTGTTCATCATGCCGGCGTGGATATAAGCTATAAGTTCCGGGCAGATCAAGGAACTCTGCCCACAGTCCTTCATCTATCTTTGCTTCTCCCACTTTTAATTCTACCGTTACACCGGGAAAATTGCCAACTTTTTGATTTAAGCCGGTTAAACAGTTGAACAACGAACTTTTTCCGCTATTGGGATTGCCCACTAAACCTATATGTAGATTTTTTCCGCCCACGATAACCTGCAAATGTAAAAGACAGACCTTGCCGGTATTTACGAAATTGGGTTTTTGAGGCAGTTTTTATTATTAACCCGGGCAACAATGCCACCATTAACCTTTTGTTGCGTCGTACCGAAGGCAATCTTCCAAAATCAAGTGACTTCTTAGGAGTACTCCTGTACTTCCTGTTCTTTACTCAGCAATATGACCCAACTTTAACCGATTTCATTTCGTCTATTCAATAACTTTGTCCCAATTAATTTCAAATTCTTATGAATAGTGTTCGTCTTGCAGTCTTTTTCATTTCATTTTTTCTTGTACAGGTTTCATTTGCTCAAAAAAAGAAGTCGCCCAAATTAAGTAAAGCAGATAATGTAACAGTAACAAATCTGCAGGCACATATAGCCTATCTCGCTGCCGATAAACTTGAAGGAAGAAGAGCCGGTACAAATGGAGAAAAATTAGCCGGTGAATATATCAGTCAAAAATTCCAGGAAGCCGGCTTGCAGCCAAAGGGCACCGATGGTTATTTTCAATCCTTTGAAATTTATGACGGCAAACAAATAAATCCGGCAACTCATTTTATTATAAATGAAAATCCTTTGGTGGCTGGTAAAGATTTTTTTCCATTTCCTTTTTCTCAAAACATAAGCCTGGAAGCATTGCCCTCTGTTGCTATCCAGGAAGCAGAAATGCCCTGGTTCTATGATCTGAAAGAAGTGATGGAAGAAAACAAGAACAATCCTCATTTTGATCTTACCGAATACATCCGTAACAACGCCAGGAAAGCAAAAGACCGCGGCGCATCAGCTGTCATTCTTTATAATACATCTGATGTGGATGATAAATTAAAGTTTGACAGCAAAGACAAAACAACAGTACTGGATGTGCCGGTCATTTATGTTTCAAAAGCGGCAGCAAAAAAATATTTCAGTGATCAAACCGCCACACTGGATATGAAACTGAAAATAGATATCAGTGAAAAAAGAAGAACGGGCCGCAATATTGTAGGCTATCTTGATAATGGAGCAGCAAGAATAGTAGTAATCGGTGCCCATTACGATCATCTTGGTTATGGAGAAGATAATAATTCAATGCTGCGTACGGGAGAAAAGGCAATTCACAATGGAGCTGATGATAATGCAAGTGGTTCTGCAGCATTGATAGAGCTGGCAAGGATCTTAAAAGCATCAAAGCATAAAAACAATAACTATCTCTTTATTGCATTCTCGGCAGAAGAGCTTGGATTGAATGGCTCAAAGTTTTTTACCGAAAACCCAACCATTGATCTTGGTAAAGTGAATTATATGATCAACATGGATATGGTAGGAAGATTGAATGACAGCAGCAATGTGATTACTATTGGTGGTTTTGGCACATCACCGCAATGGAGCTCGGTGATCGATCCGGCAAACAAAAAGAATCCATTTGCAATACGTATTGACAGTAGTGGTACCGGTCCAAGCGATCATACATCTTTTTACAGGAAAGATATTCCTGTATTATTTTTCTTTACGGGTTTGCATACAGATTATCATAAGCCGGGTGATGATGCAGATAAAATAAATTATACCGGCGAAACAAAGATCATCAACTACATTTCTTCCCTTGTCACTTCACCCATAACAACTGATCAGAAACTGGTTTTTACCAAAACAAGAGAAACACAAACAACATCATCCATGCGCAGCGGAGGGGTTACCATGGGCATCATGCCTGATTATACTTATTCCGGTGCCGGTGTTCGTTGCGATGGAGTAACAGAAGGAAGACCGGCACAAAAAGCAGGATTGAAAGCCGGCGATGTAATTGTAAAAATCGGGGAGCATGTTGTAAGCTCAATGGAAAGCTATATGCAAACCCTTGGAAAATTCCAAAAAGGCGAAAAGGCAAAAATAAAATTCAAAAGAGGCAATGAAGAGTTAGAAACGGAAGTACAATTTTGAGCACTGAACCAAACTACCGCTGTGAGCAAACTGATCTTAGATACACAAGACATTACCGACGGGTTTTTTGAAGATACCCGTTTGCTTGGCATCATGGCGCCGATAAAGGATTATCAGTTCTGCTGGCTGATCAATAATATGCTTGGTATTGATTTCCGCGTAAACAATGATATCGAGATACAACTGAAGAAAAAAAACAGGAATTATTTCTTCAGCCTGTATGAATACCGGGAACCTTCCACCTCGCTTGAGCACTATATTTACAATAACCAGTTTGACGGCGAATATTTATTACCCGAATTCAAACATCTTGATTTTCTATGGCTGATGAAGGGGGATGTTGTTACCGATGAAATGCTGCAACGGCAGACGGAAAGCCTTCGATCAATAAATGGCGTGCAACTTGTAGTAGAATTAACGAATGAAAAGATCAGGAATAAAGAACATCTTATTTTTTAATGTACTAATATGCCAATTTGCAAATGTGCCAATGGAGCTTCAATCTTCGAGAGGCATTTGCATATTTGCACATTAGCTAATTTGCAAATTATATTTTATGTGGCAGGAAATGGACAATAAGCTGTACAAAAAATTTGTCTTTAAGAACTTCAGCGAAGCATTTGCTTTTATGACAAGAGTGGCTATTGAAGCGGAAAAAATGGATCATCATCCCACATGGACAAATACCTGGAACACGGTTGAGATCTGGCTCCATACCCACAGTGCAGGAAATGTTGTTACTGATAAGGATAGGGAGCTATCTAAAAAGATCGATTCGCTATAAAAAGGTGTACTACTTTTTCATTTGAACGTATTCCTGGATGGCTTCAAATAATTCAGCTCTATACTTATCATTTCTTTCAGCAGCGTGCTGTCTTAAATTTTTAAATTCAGGAGTATCTCTTACGGGGTCATAAAAAGGATCGTTTTTCAAAAAAATAAAAATTATTCAATCCACGCTGAACAGCTTTGTTATAATTTTCAATGTAACGATTATCCTGCATAGCTGCATAACAACGGCTTATATCACTAAAATGCCACATATCACTAAAGCCAAGGAATTGTGATCTGCTCTTAATATTAGTTTCCAATATCCTTTTCCCTTCTTCGTTGCGGCCCAATTGTATTTTTACAAGACCCCTGTCAATATCATTTGGTTTTGATGAGACAGATAATAATGAATCCGCTTTTTGCCAATCCCTTTGAATCATATGATAGAGGCCCATGTTAAGATTAAATTCTTTTTCATCGCCGGCAAAAAGTCGTTTACTTAACTCCAGGTATTCTTCATGTTGTTTTGTAAAGGAATAATAATTTAATTCCAGGATCATCATTAAGGGAGATTCGTGTTTTGATCTTTTTGCCCGGTTAATACAACTCTTTAGGGAATCTCCCAGTGCCAGGTCGTGATAAATAAGCGCCTCTGCCGAATGATATTCTGGTTCATCAGGATCATATTCTCTTGCCTGTTTTGCCCATCGGTAAGCATTTTTATAATCTTTCTTTTTTAAATAAACTTCAACGATCTCAGATATTCCTGAAAAGGGTTTGATGTCCTGTGCTTTCAATAAATTTTTTAATTGTTCATCTGTTGACCCCTCCCACCTTTTTTCATAAGCCAACGCTGTATAACCGGCTTCACGATCGGGACCTATTGCAATTGCTTTTTCTGCCAGTATCACCGCTGAGTCGAGCAAATGCTTTGGATCATTTGCATTCAATGCTAAAAAAGTATAATTTTCACTCAATAATGCATAAGCGTCTGCAAAACGAGGATCAAGTTGAATTGCTTTTCTTAAAAGCTCTATCGCTTTTCTCCGGTCTTCCGAAACTCCTCCAAGACCCTTTCGTGCCGATATCAAAGAACTTGCTTTTAAGTATAGATCATAGGCTTCGAGGTTCTGTGTAGAAGAACTGACCAGGCCTTTTTGAGCATCTTTAGAAAGATCGATCTGGAATTTCCAGGCTATTTGCTGGGCAATGTCAGATTGAACTTCAAAAATATCTTTCAGCTCTTTATCATATTGCTCACTCCAGATATTATCATTTGTTGCTCCGTCGATCAGTTCGCTTGTGATGACGATCTTATTTCCCTGCTTACGTATCGAGCCGTTCAGAATACTCTTAACCCCTAATTCTTCTGCGATCTCTTTTGCCGGCTTATTTGAATTTTTATATTGCACTACCGAGGTTCGGTTTTTTATTTTTAATCCTTTTAATCTTGATAATCTTGAGATGATCTCTTCTGTGATTCCGTCACTAAAATAATCCTGTGTGGGATCACCACTCATGTTATCAAAATAAAGAACAGCGATAGAAATGTCTTTATCAGCAATAGTAGTTTTGGAAGCCGGCTTTATCATGAATATCACAGCGATCGCCAGCAACACTACCAATAAAGAACCCATTATAATTTTTTTAACCGGCGATTTTTTTTGAACAACTTTCAGTTTTCCGCTTATCTCTTCTTTTTTTGGAATAGTTAAGCCCTCATTTGATAAAGCAAAAACATCAACCGGGTCATCTACATTTTGGAACTCAAATTTTCCGAGATAAACAGAATTGAATTCACTACGGTTTTTTATCTTGTTATTTATTTCTGAGGAGAAAAGAATTGTATTTGCTTGTCCAACTGATTGGATCCTTGAAGCAATATTAACCCCATCTCCCATTACTTTACCATCTTCAAAAAATATCTCGCCTACATGAAGACCGATACGCAAAGGAACTTTCGGTTCTTCCTGGAGTTGTCTTTGTAACTCAACGGCGCAGCCTACGGCTTCGGTTGCGCTTGAAAAAGTGCAAAGACTGCCATCACCGTAATCATTAAGGATCTGGCCGGCATGGCCGGCAACAATTTTTTGCAAAACAGAACTATATTTTTTCATGATCAGCACAGCCTCCTCCTCGTTTCTTTGCATCATAGCGGTATAGCCAACTATATCGGTAAAAAGAATTGCGGCAAGGCGGCGTTGCTGGCTTTGCATTGAATTAAAACTTGCTTCTAATGTAAAACTTATTTCTCATCATCTATTTGCAGTTATATAAAACAATTTATTTTTATGAAACATGCAGATAACTGATACCATCCTAATGGTTCGCCCCGCCGCTTTTGGTCCAAATGATGAAACAGCATCGACGAATTTTTTTCAGTCGGCATCCGCCGGGGTAAGTAAAGAAGAAATTCAGCAATTAGTATTAAATGAATTTGATAACATGGTTCAATTACTCAGAAGCCATGACATACATGTTTTAGTTATCGATGATACGCCAACTCCAGCAAAACCTTCAGCAATATTTCCCAATAACTGGTTAAGTACCTCTCCCGAAGGGATCATTTCTGTTTTTCCCATGTATGCTGCTAACCGGAGACCAGAAAAAAGAGATGATATTTTAAAAATGCTTACCGAAAAATTTGTTGTGAAAGATGTGCAGGACTGGAGTGAGTTTGAAGCAGAAGGAAAATTTTTAGAAGGCACCGGCAGTATGGTGATTGATCATGAAAATAAAGTGATCTATTCCTGTTATTCTCCAAGAAC
>FKKE01005644.1_pt1 | contig 15770 bp, 15 predicted proteins | sample 1106331 | NCBI WGS metagenome assembly FKKE01 (sample SAMEA3931202, study PRJEB13176) | freshwater metagenome | biome: Drinking water system; feature: drinking water; material: freshwater | place: China | collected 2013-02-06 | reverse complement strand
CAGGCGCAAATGAAAAATGCGCCGCCGCCGGCCCCGCCCCCCACCGGGGGAGGCGGCCCCGGCCCCTACGCCCCCGGCCCCAACTCCCAGCCTCTCTTCGCTGGGAACCCCGGTCTTGCTGCCGCTCCGGTGGCGCAGATGACCGGCTTCGCAGACGAGCAGGCCGCGCGTCAGTTCGACGCAACCCGCCCGTTCTAATTTATCACTCTCAGAAGGAGAAATCGTAAACACCCTTATGTCTACGACCGCTGACCAGAACCAGGGTGGCGGGGCCGTCGTTAACGACATCATGTCTTTGGACGACGACGGACTCATGGCCGCACTTGGCGTTGACATCGGCGGGAGTACCAGCGAAAAGCCTTCCAACGACGCTGCTACCCCCAAGCCGGAGGGCGAACCCTCCCAGGACGCCGACGCCGAGACAGAAGCGAACACTGAGGACAGTGACGGCAGTGACGGTGGTGATGTAGCGCCAGAAGGTGAAGCTGAGAAACCCGAGGGTGAGGGCGAGGACGAGGGCGCAGAAGGCGAAGACAAGGGCGAGCAGGCCGATGACAAGCCGGCCGAAGAGAAGAAGCCTCTTGCGCCCTTTACCGCCGTTGCCAAGGACGGCAAGCCGGTCGCCGCAGAAGATGTGCGGGTGACCTTCAGGGCCGCCAAGCGTGAGTTCAAGGACGTGCCGCTGGACAAGCTGGTCCGTATGGCGCAGAGCGGCGGCTACAACGAGCAGTTGCAGGGCGAGGTTGACGCACTCCGGGGTGAAGTGCCGGAGCTTCGGCAGCACAACGAAGAGCTGGTGCAGGCGCTCGAAGACCAGCGCGCCCTCAACCTGAAACTGCTGGACGATGACGACTACCTGTTGCAGTTGCGTGAGCGGCGTGCAGCAGAGCTTACCCCCGAAGCGCGGGCTTCCCGTGCGGAGGCGCGAGCCGCAGAAGTAGAGCGGCGCGCCGCCCTGGCCGAAACACAGCGGGCCGGGGTCGCTTTCTATCAAACCGAAATCCAGCCGAAACTCGAACAGGTAATTCAGGCTCATACCCACAACGGCAAGCCGACGATTACCGAAGACGAGCTGTTCGGCAAGTTCACCCGCCTGGTCGGGCCGCTGACCAGGAACGGGACAGTGCCTCAGTCGCAGTGGCGCAAGGTAGCGGAGATCGTGGCCAACGACATCCTCCCCTGGGCGGATCAGTTGCACGAGACCCGCGTTGCCGCACTCCGCGAGGTCGAGTCGAAGTCGGCGGTCGAAGTTCAGAAGGCCAAGCGGGAAACCGCTGAAACCAAGCGCAAGGTCGCGCGCGCAATGTCGCCTACCCCCACTGGGGCTGGTCGCCCTTCCGCGCCTCGCCGGATCAAGACAGCGGAGGACGCCGTAGAAAGCATCCTCGACGACGCTTTTGCCCCGGTGCGATAGCCGACCCTCTCGCAGGCCCCACCACCCCACCACACCACACCACACCTAACTCCCCCCTCTCTGTACAATGGCAGCTATTTTCATTACCGACACGGAGCTGGCCGGCCTCACCAAGAATGTCTATACCGGCATCCGTGAAAAGCTCATCCCGGTGATCTCGCCCGTGCTGGCGCAGGTCGAGAAGGCCAAGCGCGGCGGCGCTCGCAATTTCCGCTGGGGCGGTAAGGGCGTTATCTTCGACGCCGTTACCACTCGCCCGGGCGGCTTTGCGGCCTCCGCAAGCGGCACCTTCCCGTCTTCGCACGCTGCGAAGGAAGAGAACGGCACGCTCGACATCAAGCGGTTCTATGTGACCCGCGAAGTGGACGCCCTGGCCTGGCTGGGCACCGAGTCCAAGGAAGCGGCCTTCAAGTCCCTCGGTCGCAAGATCGTCGAGGAAATGAAGGACGCGATCACTCTCGGTATGGCCGAAATGATCCAGGGTGACGGCAAGGGCATTCGCGCCCTGGTCGGCACTTACACCAACGCGAACAACATGACCTTCGTGAGCCCCTACGGCGTCTCTGGCGCTGGACAGGGCGGCCTGTTCATTCACGAGGGCATGGAAATCGCCCTGCTGGACACCTCTGCCGCCGACGCCGTGTTGGGTCGGGCTATCGTCAGCACGGTGACCAACAGCGGCGACACCTGCACCGTCGTCCTGGCCGGCTCTGGCATCTCCGGCGGTGCCACTGGTGACAAGGTGGTCGGCTGCGCTCGCGCGACCGATACCTCGTTCAACCAGTACATCAACGGCCTCATGAACATCACGAACCGGGGTGGAAGCTACGCCTCACTGCACGGCCTGTCTGGTGCGCAGTGGGACGCTACGCGACTCACCAGCTCGGACGTGCTGGACGTTGAGGTCGTGAGCGAGTCCGACTTCTTCGACCTCATCATGAAGGTCCGGGGCCGGAGCGGCAAGGATGCCAAGGCCAAGCCTGGCGAGTTCCTGGTCTGCGGCACCCCTGGGCTCGAAAAGAAGCTGGTCGAGCAGTTCTACCCCTCCCGGACCCTGACTCCGCAGGACTTCGTCGAGTTGAAGGGCGGCTACAAGGCGGTCTCCGTCTTCGGCCTGCCGTTCATCTCCGACTCGTTCTGCCCCGCCGGCACTGTCTACCTCATCCACATCCCTTCTATGTCGTGGGTGGATGCGAAGGACTGGGGCGAGGTGCGGCTGGAGAGTGCTCCCGCCTGGCGGCCGCTCTCCAACCAGGACGGCTATCAGTTCACGATGGGTGCCTACATGCAGCTCGGTACGACCAACCGGGGAGCCCACGGCTCTATCACCGGCTACACCGACACCGGCCGCTACAGCATCGTAGTCTAACCCTTTCCCTCTCAACGACTGACTCCTTGGGTGGGCCGGCAACGGTCCACCCAGGGACCACTCCCTTACTGGAGTTTGTTCTATGGATACCTCTTTTCGGCCTCGGGAGCCTTACCGTTCCAAGGCTCAGATCGTCACGCAGAGCGTCGCTATCGACACTCTCACCGCCAACGCCACTACCACTATCCACATTCCCACCCCGGCGCGGAGAGCTTTTGTGCTCTCGGCAACCATTCACCAGGGGACCGTGGCGGCGGACTCGGACGGCGCTATCAATGCCACCCTCAAGCGGTGGGACGATTCTGCCGGCTCTGGCGTGAGCATGTCCAGCGCCTACAATATGGAAGCCGCAACCGCTCGGCGAGCGGAGAGGCTGACCATGCTCGGCGGCTCTAGCCGCGTCAAGGCCAAGGAAGACACCCTCTACCTTGACGTTGTGAACGACAGTGCTGCGATCAACACGCAGCCTGCGAACGCCTTCGTGGTTGTCGAGCTGGCACTTCTCGACTAACCCATGATCCTTGACGTTCGGGGCGTGCCTATCCCGCCTCCCGAGATCGTGCGTCGGCTCCAGCAGGTTAATCCCCGGCTGGGGCTGACGTGGTCCGAGGGGTGGGGTGGGCGCACCTGGGCCCTCACAATGGCGTGGGCCGAAAACGACCCGCGCCGGGCCCGTATCCAGGCCGGCACTCTGTCGCCGGACGAAGCCTACGACCTGCTGGCGTTTCTGCCGGCCGACTGCAACGTAGATCAAGCCTATGGCTACCTGGTCAACGCCTTCCGGGCCTCTTCTGAAGAGGGGACGCGGAAGTTGCTTGACCGGGTTCACGAGTACAACCGCAACACCCTGGCCGGCCACCAGGAGGCGGCGCTTGCGGACGCCCTCAATTACGTCGAGGTGCGCGGACACAAGTTCGGCGTCCACCACGAGGGCACTCCGAAGGTCTACGCCCCCACTACCCCCGCCAAGCGCGGGAAAACCGCTCGGGAGCTGGGTCACTAGATGACGCGCGGCGAAGCCCTGACCCGCATCCGGGAGTTTGCGGACGCGGAGAGCCACCCCCGGTGGACGGACTCCTTCCTCCTGGCCATGCTCGACGTGGCGCATGACGAGGAATGGGGGCACGTCCTGGCGGCGGCTCCTTACTACCGTACCGCTACTCGCTCGGTCACAGCCGACGCCAACGGGCTAGTACCCCTGTCCGGCCTGGACGCTTCGGGGCAGCGCTTCTACAGGGTAATTCATGCGCGAGAGCCGGGGACAAACGCCCTGGGTACTGGGCGCGTCTTCCGGCCGAAAACGCTGGCGGACGCGCCTTTTGCTACCGAGTTGACGGGCGCAGACAACCGCTACTGGCGCAGTGGCGACAATCTTGTTTTTTCCCCCGACGCTAAGAATCTGGCGCTTGAGATAGTGGTGAGCCACCTCCCCACCTTGCCCTCTGCGCTCGCCAACAACGACGCTACTGTCGTCTTTCCTGCACCCTACGAGATACTGCTGGCCATAGAGGCGGCCGCCCTTGCTTTGGGCAAGGGTGGGGCAGAGACCTCGGCGGCCCGGGAGCTGCGACACATGGCCGAGCCGGTCCGTGAGTCTATGCTGTCGCGCATCGGTCGCGAGTCGGCCGAGCCGGTTGTGTGGCGCTTCTCGGACAGTTCCGGCGTTTGGGGCGGGCAGTAGGGGTCAATGCCGCGTCGTCGCGTAGTGGACGTTCAGCCCTCTATCCGGGGGCTCAACCTGGCAGCGGACTCAAACCACCTCGCCCCTGACGAGCTGAGGGAGGCCAAAAATGTTCGCCTCAGCGAGGCCGGCGGAGCGACAGGACGCCTGGGGACGCGGCGCATTCACGCCGCCGCCCTGCCGGCCTCTGTCCAGAACGGCTTCGGCTGGATACAGTCGGGGAGCGCGTCGGAACTTGTCGTCTCGAACGGCACTCTCTATACCGCCACCTTTGGCACCCCGACCACTTTTACCCCCCAGTCCGGGGCCCTGTCCAACACAGGGGCCCCCATGTTCGCCCCGTTCCGGGACGCGGGAGCCAACGTCGTCTACATCGGCGACGGGGGCCCGCTGAACAAATGGAACGGTACCACCCTGACGGTCAACATTGCCAGTACGCCCAACGTGCGGCTCTTGGCCGTCTACAATGAACGCCTCTTCGGGGCGAGCGGCAACGATGACACCCTCCACTTCAGCGCCCTTGGCGACGGGGACACTCTAGGCAACGCGGGCGCTGGCGGCGGGGCGGCGGCTGTGCGGGTGTTCGGTCAGCGCCGGATTACCGCCCTGCTGCCCCTGGGCGGCTCTCTGCTTCTCCTGCACGAGCGCGGCATTTCCCGGTTCACTGGCCTGAGCCTGGACGACATCAACATCTCGGCCGGCACCCAGGGATACTCGGTGGACGTTGGCACCACGGCCCCGCGCTCCCTGGTGAGCGTAGACCTGGCCGCGATGGTCGCCACCGAGCGCGGTATTTACTGGCTCACCGAAGGCAACGCAGAGCTGGTTTCCCAGAAGATTACTCCCGTCTTCCGCTCCCTGGCCTCTACCGACCTGGCCAACGTCACGGCGGTACACTGTCGCAGCTTCAACGAAGTCTGGTTCTTCATTCCGGGCGCGGGCGTCTACGTCTACAACTATCTCGCCCGGGAATGGTCTGGCCCCTGGCCGGACGGCTTTCTCAGTCCGGCCCTCACCGCAATCTGGGAGACCCAAAATTCCAATGGCACGCCTATCGTCCTCGCCGGGGACTCCTCAGGGTGGGTCCGGTGGTGCGATGTACCTAGTCTCTATCGTGATAACGCTCTCTCGGACGGGTCCGGGGGGACGACCTATAAGAGCGTAACCAAGTTCCACCGCATGACTTGCGGCGATCCCGCCAACGAGAAAAGCCTGCGCTGGGGCTACCTCTACGCCGACCTGGGGGGCTCGCTTCAGTGTGTAGTGCGCTGGCAGACCCGTTCCGGCGGAGGGTCTTTCACCCTAACGCCCAATGACGTAGTGGCCTGGGACGATGCAGGCACCGCCTGGGATGCGGGACAGTGGGACGAAGGCAGTGGCACGGCAGTACAGATGTTCAGGGTGCCCATGAGTGGCTATGGCCCCGACGTGGACGTGAGCGTCGAGGACGACGGTGGGCGCGCAATCCTAATCTCTCGCTTCGACCTTGAGGCGTTCAGTATGGGACGCCGGGGGTAGGTAATGGCTGAAACAGTAGGCAATCACCAGGTCTCGACGTTTACTGGCCCCAACTTTGGCCAGGCCCCCATCTCTTCTGCCCTGGTCAAGGGCAACGACGACGCCAACCGCACGCAGATCAACGCGCATGACGCCGATGCCGGGCTGCACTTTCAGAGCAGCACTGCGGCGAACCGGCCGTCGGCGGGGACTCTGGGTCGGAAGTGGCTGGACAGAGACACCGGCCGCGTCCGTTACGACGACGGCACCAACTGGCAGGAGATTGCTTACCTCCCCCTTGCGGGCGGTACGGTAACCGGGGCGGTGACTTTCAACGCCGCCACGACCTTTGCTGCGGCGGCCACTTTCAACGCTGGCATCACTGCCAACTCAATTACGCCCACTACGGTTGCGGGCAACCCCAACCACACTGGGACGCCCACTTTCGCGGCCGGCCTGACGGTCACGGGTGGCACAGTCAACCTGGGTTCTGGAACCCTGAGCGTGGGCCCCCTGACGGTCGCCGGCAACCTGACCTTTTCGGGGGCGTCTAGAAAGCTTCTGGCGTCGTCCACCGCCTTCGACATTCGCAATAGCGCCGATACCTACTCGTTCCTGTCGGTTTCGGGGGCAGGGCTGACGATTGGGGCCGGCGTCAACTACGACGTGATCCTGGGCGGTCAGGCAATCGCCACCAATGCGACGGCCGGCTTCGTGGTGCTCCCCAACTGCTTCGGTAATCCGACCGGGGCCGGTCCCGCCAGCGCTATCATCCTCGACACCGCCAACGATCGGGTTTACTTCCGTTTCGGTTCGACCTGGAAGTACCTGACCCCGACTACCTAAATGAATCTAGCCCAGCAACTTCTTGGCCTGGCCCAGGAGGCGCGGGACCAGGTCAACCGTTGGACGGGCGACCCGGCCAACGCCAACTCACCCGCCTTGACAGAGGTAATGCAGCTTGGGAACCAGCTCGACGCCTTCCTGGGGAAGTTGCGGGTTCTCGCCGCCAAGACCGACAAGGCCGGCCTGCTCGCGCAGCGGGCGCAGATAGACGCCAAGGTTGCCCAGCTCGACTCCATTATCGCGGGTAACTAGGTGGCCCAGGAGACTACCTGGCTGCGCCGGCTGGTGCAGCGCTGGTTGCCGCAGGCTGGCAACTTCGTAGCTCAAGCCGTCAGTAACGGTGCCACAAGCGTTGCGGTCACCTTCCCCCGCGCGGAGCCAGATACGGCTTACGGGGTGAATGCTACACCCAACTGGGGCACTACCGTCTGGGTAAGCAGCAAAACCAAGACGGGCTGCACAATCAACTTCGGTACGGCGGCCGGTGCCAGCGCCACCGTAGACATCTCCATCTTCCGCAGCGAATAACCACATGGCCGTAGACCCCATCTCTCTAGGTATAGGCGTTTTCTCCGGACTGGGCAAGCTCTTTGGCGGCGGGGGCCCCTCTAAGGCCGAGCAGGCCAACAGCGCCCTGGACCTGGAGCGCATTAACCAGAACGAGCGCCAGTTCGCGGCTCGCCACAACGCCGACCAGCGCCAGCAGGGCTTCGACGCCCTGAAGGCCCTGTTTGGTGGCCGCATGGACCTCGACGAGCGGGCGCGGGCCGCAGCCGCCCACAACACACGGGTGCCCATAGAGCGCGCCATGCTGGACCGGGTGGCGAAGCGTTTTGGGGCGACCCCTACCGACTGGTCCCGGGTCTCGCCCTTTGCTTACCGCGCAAACCAGAACGCCTTACAGGGGGCGGCTGACCGCATTACCAGTGCGTCGGATTATCGGCCCACGAAGGTAACGGCCCCCAAGACGAAGGGTCCTGGTCTACTGGCCAAACTGGGCGGCCTGTTCGCCGCAGGGGCCACTACCTATGCGGGTCTCAGGGGTGGCAGTGGAGACTACGTCAGGGATTATGTCGCCCGTGGCGGCATGGACCCGGACCCTATCCGTCGCCAGCCTTTGCCGATTTCGGGCGGGCTGGAGTTCAATGGCAAGATGTCTATGCCGCGCGGGTACTAGACAATGCTCTACGAAACCCCGACCCAGTACGCCCAGCAGGGCACCAATTCGCAGCAGGCCGATAACGAGCGTAGGCGACAGCGCTACGAAGCCAACGCCTCTCAAGGCATCTACCCCTATGCCCAGCAGGGCAGTGAGGTGGCGCAGGCTACGGGCGCTGCGTCCCAGGGCGCAACACAGCAGCACGCCAGCGATCAGCGGCCTCAGACTTTTGCGCAGATGCAACAGGCCGGCTATGCCCGACCTGCGCCTCCAGGTGCGGCCACCCCGCCGCCTCCGTCTCTTCCTCCGGGCGCGAATCCCTCGACCCCGCCTCCCCAGTCTCCGCCGCCGCCGAGCTACCAGCCGAGCTACCCGAGCTTCCAGCCGGCGGCCGCTTCGCCGTCTTCGGGCGGGCTTGCGCCAGATATTCAGAGGCAGATAGTCAGCCTCCTGGCCGACCCCACCCAGGGAGCGAGTGCGGGTTACCGCGAGTTGTACGCGCGGGGGGCGCAGGACATTGACGACGACTTCAGGGGTCGAGAGCAGGCGGTTAACGAAGAAATGGCCAGGCGTGGCCTTTTCGCTTCGACCATTGGTGCGGGGCGGCTCTACGATACCAATATCGGCCGACGGTCGGCCATGTCGGACCTCAACTCCCGCCTTGCAATCGCTGAGGCCCAGGGTCGGGCCGGGGCGCTCAATTCCGCCCTTGGCACTGCCATTGACTTCCAACGCTCCCGTGACGACGTAGATGCCCGGGCCGCTTCCCAGCGGGCCTCCGAAGCCCTTATGGCCTACAATGCTGCCCGCGACGCCGATGACCTGCGCTATCGCTACTCCGAGCTGGGGCAGCGTGGCGCGCAGTTCGACCGTGAGCTGGCGCAGCGGGGCCGGGAAGGCGACCGCAACTACGACCTCGACAATCGGCGACTCGGCCAGCAGGGTTCGCAGTTCGACCGGGAACTGGGGCTGCGTGAGCGGCAGTTTGGGGCCGACGACTCCTACCGGCGCGAACGGGCCGGCCGTAGCGACCTTGAGTTTGACCGCAGGCTGGAGTATGACCGTGGACGGGACCAGGACGAGCTGGACTACCGCTACACCCAGTCCTTCAACCCTACCGGCCTGGAGTACTACGATCCCGAGTACAGCCCGCCCCCTTCGCCGGAGCTGTACTATGACGAGCCCGGTCTGCCCACCCTTCCTCCGCTCCCGCCCCCCGAAGTCTACTATGGGGAGGCCGCGCCTCCGTACAACCCCGCCCTTGAAGAGCGGGGCCCTGCCCGCCTGCTCTACTAATGAGCTTCTGGGATGATCTGGGTCGGCTCTTTGAAGCGGCCGACGTAGGACTTCGGGGTTATGCCGACCATGACGATCTGCTCCGGCGACGCAAGATTCAAGAACAGAACCTTGAGTCCGACCTAGCCTACCGGCGCGCCCTTGAGGCGGACCGAGAGGAAGACAATCGCCGGCTGCGTGCCGACTACATCGCGGGCCTCGAAGCCAAGGGCTTTGTAGACGACCCCAAGAGCACGTTCCGAGACAGCTACACTGGCCGGCGCGGGCGGTTCGACTGGGCCAGGTCGCCCCAGGGCCAGGCCGCAAAGTTCAGACAGGACAGTGAGTCCGACGAGGCGAGCAGGATTTCGGGCCTGATTACCGAGGCCCAGTCCGGCGACCCGGTGCGGGCGCAGCGCGCCGTAGCCTCCCTACTGGGGCAGGGGGCCGGGGCTCACCTTCCGCCCGAGTTGATGCGCAAGGTGTTCGGAGTAACCAAAGAGGTTGACCCAGTCACCGCCGCTACGCGCGCCCTGTTGCTGGAGCAGCGCCGCGCCCTCGCCGAAGAGCGGAAACTCAAGGGCAAAGAAGAACTCTTCAACGACGCCCTAGCTCTGGCGCGCTCAGGGGCTACCTCTCCCGACGTGCCGGCGAAGGGGTTGGAGCCGGCCCGGTTCCACGCCGGGTCCTTGGCGTATCTGGCGTCCCGCAGTCCCGCGCTTCAGCGGCGGGCTGCAGCCCTGGGGATGACGATGGATGACTGGACCGCCCTGAACGCCCGCGCTATCGGTCAGGGCGCAGAGTCCGCGCGGGTGGCCGGGGCCCGCAGGGAGCTGTCCTCCCGCTCCGGGACGCGAGAGCTACTTGAAGGGCTCTTGCAGGAGGGGGACTCTTCTACTACTCCCGCCCCCACTGTCACTGCAAAACCTCCCGCTCCTACCTCTACGACCTCCACAACCCCCGCCCAGCCCACTGTCTCCGCAGACGAAGCCGAGAAAGAAGCCGAGAAAGAAGCCGAGCGCGCTGCCCTCCGCGAGAGCTACAAGGTCCGGATGAGAGAGCTGATGCGCCGGCAGCCCGGCCTGCGAACCGACACCGCCTCCCTCAAGTCCATACTCCGTAGCGAGTTCGGGGCCAGGGCTGCCCGCCTTGGTATTCCCCTGGACGACGAATAGCGATGGGGTGGTTCGACGAAATCTACCGCGAAGCCCTGGCTGAACCTCTCGACAACGGCCGCACCCAGGCCAAGCGGCCTGGGCTGTTCTCCGAGCTGTACGACGAGGTGCAGCGCGAGGGTCTTTCTCCCAGGCTGCGGCCCCAGGCTCCGGCCCGGCCCGGCTCCACCTTCGAGGACGACACCAGGGTGTTCAGGGCCACCCTGGGCTCTCGCAATGAACGGGCGGCCCTGGAGCGCACCAAGCTCTCCAAGACTGTGCCTCAGATAGTGGCGGGGGCCGTAGAGTCGGTGCCCTTCTACCTGAGTGGGGCGGCTCGGGGTGTAGAGTTCCTAGCCCGCTCTGCGGCCGGCATGGCGAAAGCCGGCCTCGGCAACGTGGGCGGGGCCCGGGCCGCAGTGCTGGACGCCGCCGTAAAAGCCAGGGACAACCCTGTCGTGAGCCGCGCCGAAGAGGCCGCCCACGGGGCCATTAACAAGACTTTCGGTGAACCTGGCGAAGGCGACGAAGGGCTGCGCGTGGCCGGCGGCCTGCTGGCCGGCGCGGGTTCTCTTGCTCGCTCTATAGGCAAGAGCGCGCAGCGTAGAGCCGCCCGCCTTGCAGCCCAGGAGGCCCAGCGTGCGGCGACCGAGACCCAGAAGGTAGCGTCCCGCAAGGCCGCAGTAGCTCTCGGAGAAGACCTGCGCGGTGTGCTCAAGCGCGCCCCGGAGCGCCCCAACCTAGAGGTTGTGGAGGGTTTCAAGCCCAAGACCAAGGTTACCCAGGCTGAGATAGACCCCAACTACCTCCCCACCGCCAGAGAAGTTGGCTTGAAGCGCGGCGAGCGGCTACTTTTAGGCAATGCCGCAGCCGCCGACGGCCCGACAGGTCGCACAGTACTGGCCCGGGGTACACCCGCGCTGGCTGGCGACGCCCGAGACGCGGGCGGCAGCGTGGGCGTTGCTGGAGTGGGTGCAGGCAGAGCGGGACCGGGAAGGAAAGCCGGGGCCGCTCAACTGGCCCGGCCGGCCGTCTCCTTCCGAGAAGTAGACCCCGAAAAGTTCGAGGTAGCGGTAGATCGGTTTGTGAAAGCCCGGCCCGACGAGGCCGGCTTCCTCACTGTGCGCTCTGCGGAACAGATGCGCAAAGAGGGGATGCGCACCTTCCTGTCCAAGGACGGCAAGGTGGGCTTTGCCGTTGAGCCCAGCACCGGCGACATCCGCAACGTCTTCAACCTCGGCGGCCCCAAAGGCGCTGGGGCTGCTGCGGTTATTGAGGCGCAGAGCAAGTATGGCGGCAGAATACTGGACGCCTACGACACCAGGCTCACTGACATCTACCGGGACCTGGGCTTCAAGGAAACGGCTCGGTTTCCCTGGGACGAGGGCTACCGCCCTCCGACCTGGAACGAGGCTAAGTACGGCAAGCCCGACGTAGTTGGGATGCGGTACGAGGGTCCCGTTGGGGGGGTTGACGAGCTGTGGGAGGCTTACACCCAGCGTCGTGGAGTCCGCCTTGGTGGCAGCGAGGCTGGCGTGGCCTCGCCGACCACCCTTGCCCGCATTGCTGGGGCCGGAGTGGGTGCTACCCTGGGCGCTACAAGCGCCGACCACGAGGACGGACTCCAGCAGGCCGGTCGCGCTCTAGTCGGCGCTGCCGCCGGGAGCCTGGCCCCCAGCCTACTGCGCCGCACCGGCAAACTAACCGCCGCAGAAAGAGCCTACCAGAACCTCTTCGACGAAGTCTACTCGCTGAGAAAGTTTGGCCGGCAAGTTGGCGGCTCAGACGCTCTGTCCCATGCCGCCAGCACTGCGAAGGGGCACATCGCTTACGCTGACGAGTTGCTGGGTTTGCGCGGTCGGGCCAGTGGGGTCTTCCGTAGCACCCCCACTCTACGAAGGGCGCTGGAGTCCGCCAAGGGCATAGAGGACGACGTAACCAAGGTGGCACAAGCCCAGCGCGCTATAGAGCTGGACGACGCCGGTATGGGCTGGAAGTTGGGCGGGCTTGACCGCGCCGGGGCGGAAGCCCTGGTGGCGAGCTATGCCGGGAACGCCCCTGTACAGAAAGCCATTCAGGACCTGCGCGACTACTACGCCCACCTACTTGAGCTGAAGCACAAGGCTGGTCTTCTCACCCCAGAAGAGTTCAAGGCGATCAAAGAGTCTGGGGAGTTCTACGTTCCCTTGGTCCGTGACTTCGAGAAAGAAGGTCTCTTTTTCGGTGCGGGCGGGCGTGGACAGCTCCAGTCCGGACAGGCCACGCGCAGAATGTTCGCGGGAGAGGCCAGCTCCGACATTGTAGACCCCTACCTTCAGGCGGTCAAAGACACGCACGTCACTGCCCGTGCGGTACTCCGGCAGCGCGTTAACCAGACCTTGGGGCGGATTGTCGAAGCCAACCCGCGCGAAAGCTCCACCTGGCTGCGCGACCTGGGCACCGACCTGGAGGCGATCCCCACTCGCACCAAAGCAGAGGGGCGGCTGGTTTCGGCGACCCTGGACGGCCGGCGTCACTACTACGAAGTCACGGACCCCGGCCTCTTGGAAGCGGTGGCCTACGTCCCGCCGCATCTCGACGGTGCGCTTATGAAAGTGTTGCGCACCGCCAAGAACGTCTTCCGTACCGGGGTGACCATTCTTCCCGGTTTCACGGTAAGCAACGCCACCCGGGACGCCTTCTTCACCAGCACCGCCTACAGGCTGCCGGTCGGTGCCGCTGCGGCGGGCAGTACTGCCGGCGCGGTACTGGGCGGCCTCACAGCCGAAGACGGCGAAGTGGCGCGCGGCGTGGCGCGCGGCTGGGCCCTGGGCCTCGGGGCAGGGGTGATGGGGGTACATGCCAAGCGAGTCCTCGGGGCAATGGGACACATCCTGGGCCACAGTGAGGACTACCAGCACTTCCTCCGCAACGGTGGTGGAGGGAGCGGTATGTATATCCGCAACACCCATGACGCCGAGAAGGCGTTGGCTCTCCTGAAAAAGAAGGGCGTGGGGGCGCAGGATATCATCTTCCCTCGCAACCCCATCGAAGCCCTTAAGATTCTCAACCAGGCCGTCGAGGAAGCTCCCCGCCTGGCAAGGTTTAGGGAGGCCAAGGCGGCCGGCTCTGACCTTATGAGCGCTGCGGCTCTGGGGCGGGACGTGTCAGTGGACTTCAGCCGGGCCGGCAACGATCCACTGGTACGCCTCGCCAAGAGCACTACGGCGTTCTGGAACCCCAAGATACAGGGCCTTGACAGGGTGCGGCGCGCTCTCTTTTCGGAGGGCGGCCGCAGCGCTCGCGCCTGGGCGGTAGGGGTGGCAACCATGACCCTGCCGTCCTTGGCCCTGCTAGACATTAACAAGGACGATGAGTCTTACTGGAACCGCCCGGTCTGGGAGCGCAACATCTTCTGGCTCGTGCCAGTGGGGAAGAAAGAAGGTGGCGAGACCCGCTTCCTGCGCATCCCCAAACCCTTCGAGCCGGGAGCGGTCTTCGCCTCCCTGCCCGAGCGCCTGGTGGAGTACCACTACCAGCGCGACCCCGAGAAAACCGCCGCCGCCCTGAAGGCTCTTCTGTCTAACACTACAGAAGGGGCCCTGCCGGTGCCCACTCTGTTGCGGGCCCCGGTCGAAGCCTCTATCGGCAAACAGGGCTTCGACACGTTCCGGGGCAAACCCATTGTGGGGGCGGCGCTGGCGCGGGAGCCGGTCGGCGAGCAGTACACGGCCGACACTCCGACGGCCGCCCTGGCTATCGGGAGGGCTATCAACGTTTCTCCGGAAAAGGTTCGCCACGTCCTGCGCGGCGCGTTTGGGCCGGCCGGCGAGCTGGTCAGCGAATACCTCGTAGACCCCGCCGCCCGAGCGGCCGGCCTGGACCCGCGCCCGCCCAAACCCAAACGCGACATCCTGGAGCGCACCCGCTTCCTCACGCGCTCCACCGGTTTCAGCTCCGACAACGCCGACGCCATGTTCCGCAAACTGGAGCGGGGTGAACCTCACGCCGTAGAACTTCGGCGTCTTGTCGAGAGCGGCGAAAGGGAAACGGCGCGCACTTACGCGAATAAGCACCGCACGGAACTGCTCGACTACCTCTCGGTGGTGGACGCCGTTTCCGACTTCCGCGCCCTGGCTTCCGTGCGTCGCAAGGTCGAAGCCAGCCGCAACATCTCCCCGGAACGCAAGCGCCAGCTTCTCGACCGCCTCAGCGCTGCCGCTGCCCGGGTCACCTCAACCACTCCACCCTAACGATGACCTTTTCTGTAGCCGGCCTCTCCTTAGACGCGGCCGCCCTCACCGCAATCGTCACCTTCCTAGCTTCTGTTGTTGGTAGCGCAGTGACCGTCGGCGTAGCAGTCGGCAAAATGTCGGGCCGCACTAGCGAAGCCCTGATCGAAGTCAAGGGAGCCGTCACCTCCCTCCGTGTCGCAGTGGAAGAGGTAGGGAAGAACCTTACCGACCACCACGGCCGGCTCTCCTACCTCGAAGCCCTGGAGAGCGAGCGCGCCTACGCCAGACGGTCGCGGCGGCGTTGAGGGCCGCGCTAGTAGCTGCCTTCGCCCTCCTCTCTGTCGTCACTCCAGCCACAGCACCGACTCTGTCCAACGCAAGATTTGCCACAGTCAGTGAGGCCGAGCTGTTCGAGGCCGCACTACAGAAGACCCTGAAGGCCGAGGGCGGCTACTACGATGGCTCTGGGGCCCACGACCCCAACCCCACCTACCGGGGCATCGTGCAGCGCACCTACGACGGATTCCGGGACCGGCGACGGCTGCCGCGCCGGCCGGTGCGGGAGATCGCCGACGAGGAACTGCGGGACATCTACCGCAATTATTGGCGTGCAGCCAATTGCCACCTCCTGCCGCCCCTGACCGGGCGGGCCGTGTTCGACCACGCCGTCAACGCCGGTCCGGTGCCGGCCACCAAAGTGCTCCAGCGGGCCCTGGACGTGAAGCCGGACGGGGTGTTCGGCCCCAAGACGGCCGCCGCGCTGATCGGCCGGGACGACGCCGCCCTGGCGCTACGGGTGGCCCTCTATAGGGCGGCCCACTACTGCGACATCGCCCGCAGCAACCCCACCAAGCGGCCCGCCCTGCTGGCCTGGATCGAAAGAGCCACGGACCACGGCAAAGACGCTGCGAACTTTAGCAGCACCAATGGCTGTTGACGCCCTTCAAGTCTTGAGTAGATTCAAGTCGTGCCTCCGGGAACACACGGGACACGGTCGGGCTAGCACCCAATTTCTCCTTTGCGTTGCCTGCGCGGGTTAGGGCAGGAACCACTTTCACGGGGGTGTTTCCCGGCTCGGGGTTTAGGCGCGGTGGCGGCGTTCCTCCCTCGTCGTCACCCGCCGCCCCACTTGCTGAAATAGCTCAACTGGCAGAGCAGCGG
>FKKE01015644.1_pt1 | contig 15787 bp, 14 predicted proteins | sample 1106331 | NCBI WGS metagenome assembly FKKE01 (sample SAMEA3931202, study PRJEB13176) | freshwater metagenome | biome: Drinking water system; feature: drinking water; material: freshwater | place: China | collected 2013-02-06 | reverse complement strand
CCTCTCGCCGTGGATACGCAGCACCTGAGTATAGCAGCGATAGAGCGGTAATTCTTAGGAAGAACGGGTAAGGCGCGGGTGACCGCTGCGCCGTCCTACTGAGAGGAGCATCGCCATGTCTTCGAGACGAGCATGCGAACGGCTCTCGCCAGATGAAGCAGTGGATGACGCTCGGTGCGTGGCGCGGAGTCGACGCCCGCGGGTCGAAGAGAGGCGATCAACTCGGCGACCGCGATAAGTTCGGGGTGGTCGCGAAGCAACTCGAGTGTCTCAGGGTCGAGTCGAGACCGCCGGGCGTTCGCCGTCACGGTGCGATGCCCTGCTGTTCGAGGTCCCTACGCAGCGCGGCCAACGCGCGTTGGAAGCGCATCTTCGCCGCCGCCTCCGTTACCTCGAGCGAGCTCGCGATCTCGCGGAACGAATACCCACGGAGAAGTCGCATCACGATGACGTCTCGCTCGCTCCTCTCGAGCATCATGATCGCCTCGATGACGGCACCGCGATCGTCGGCGTCGCCGTCGGCGACCACACCGATCTGGTTCCCGGTCGATGGGTTCATGATCGGCCGCTCCCTGCCGGCCCGTGGCCGGCGGCGTTCGCCCTCGATCACGTGCGGGATCGTCCCCGCCGAGACGAATGCGGCAGCGCGGGCGTCGACTTCGGTGCCGTCGACGATGGATCGCTGGTGGCCGGGTGCGGTCATGTCAGAAGAACCTCCTGAGGAGCCGGCACTCACGCCGACCTTGGACTTGCGACGTAGAACACACTATCTTATTTCTCATGATGTTTACACCGATCGAATCCGCGAAGAGGAGCCGACGATGCGAGCCGTGACCGTCCGAGAGTTCGGGGGGCCCGAGGTCCTTCAGATCAGCGAGCTGCCCGACCTGACCCCCGCTTCCGGTGAAGTACTCCTGGGGGTGGCGGCCACGGCCGTCAACAAGGGCGACACCCATCAGCGCGTCGGGAACTACCCACCGCCACCGGGAATCACCGACGTGATGGGCCTCGAGTGCAGCGGCACCGTCCTCGCGGTCGGCGACGACGTCACGCGATGGAAACCGGGCGACGAGGTGTGTGCGCTGATCGCGGGTGGTGGTTACGCGAGCCAGGCCGTCGTGCCCCAGGAGCAGGTGATGCCGATCCCCGCGGGTGTGGACCTGGTCTCGGCGGCCGCTCTGCCCGAGGCCGCCGCCACCGTGTGGTCGAACGTCTTCATGGAGGCCGGCCTGGCGCCCGGCGAGACCCTTCTCGTCCATGGCGGCACCGGCGGGATCGGTTCGTTCGCAATCAGTCTCGCGGCCGCTCGCGGGCATCGAGTCCTGGCGACCGCGGGCAGCGCCGACAAGGTCGCCACCTGCCGAGACCTGGGTGCCGACGTCGCGATCGACTACCGCGACGAGGACTTCGTCAGCGTGGTCAAGGACGCCACCGGTGGCCGGGGTGTCGACGTCATCCTGGACAACATGGGCGGGTCGTACCTGGACCGGAATCTGAAGTCGCTCGCGACCGGCGGACGACTCGCGATCATCGGGATGCAGGGTGGCACCCGGGGCGATCTGAACATCGGCCGGCTCCTGGTGAAGCGTGCGCGTGTCATCGCCACGTCGCTCCGCCCCCGCCCGATCGCCGAGAAGGGCGCGATCTGTGTGCAATTGGTGGACGAGGTCTGGCCGCTCTTCGCATCCGGAGCCATCACACCCGTCATCGATTGCGTCATGCCCCTGTCGGACGTGGCGCGTGCACACGAACGACTCGAGGCGAGCAGCCACACCGGCAAGATCGTGCTGACTCCGTAGATCCCCGGCGGGCGTCAGGACGGAGCTCTCACGATTGATCATGATGAAACATTGCCATCGGCTGATCCAGGGATTACATTCGAACTGGCTGTTACCCCGGTCACACGTTCAGCTCTCGAGCTCTCCCAGTGCGCTGCAGGCGAATTCGACGCGCATTCGCGCCCCGCGCACGCATGTGACTGATTCCTGTCCACCAGTGAAGGGTTTCCATCGATGACTGTCATCTACGATCCTGCGGCGGCCGATCCGGTCGACGTCGTCGAGTACACGCTGACGGCCGATGTCACCCGACCCGGTCTCCGGGTCGGGCTGGTCTCGAACGGCTTCCCCGATGCCGGGACACTGCTGTCCGCGGTCGGGCGTCTCCTCGAGCGGGATCTCGACCACCCGGTGATCACCCTCTTCGAACGAGATGACCCGACGGTCACCGTCGGGGAGGAGATGCTCGCAGAGGTGCAGAACTGTGACATCGCCGTCACGGCCTTGGGGCAGTGCGGTTCCTGCACCTCCAGCACCGTGCGCGACGCCGCCGCGATCGCGAAGTCGGGCGTGCCCGCCGTGGCCCTGGTGTCCTACAAGTTCCTGGAACTCGCACAGTTCATCGCCGATGCGGCCAGAATGCCCGACGTCCCCAGAGTGGCGCTACCCCACCCTGTTTCGGGGACCGGCGCGGAGAACATCGAGCGAATCGCCGCCGGAGCAGTCCAACAGGTGATCGGCACTCTCGCGGGACAGCCGCTGCACGCAAAAGTGGGCAACTGAGATGACCCGGACGACACTCGCCTCCCTGGAGATCGACGGACGCTCGGACGACGAGCTGCAGGATTGGTTGCGCGACAACCGACGCACGGATGGCCTGCCGGTCATCCTGCCCACCCGGGAGCGTGTCGAGGATATGCTCTTCGCCGCGTCGCTCGCCGGCCTCGATCACGATCTCATCCCGGGACGGATCGCCCCGCAGATGGGCGAGGCAACGATCGAGAAGGTCGCGATCAACGCCGTCATGGCGGGGTGCGTTCCGGACTATCTGCCCGTCGTCGTGGCCGGCGTGAAAGCGGTGTGCGACGAACGGCTGGACATGTCCGCGGTCCAGGCGACCACGCATGCGCTGACTCCGCTGCTCATCGTGAGCGGCCCGATCGCCCGCACGCTGGGGATCTCCGGTTCGTACGGCGCACTGGGTTACGGGCATGCCGCAAACCTCACAATCGGGCGGGCGATCCGACTGTGTCTCATCAATCTCGGTGGTGGCTGGCCTGGATTCACCGACATGACGCTGCTCGGCCATCCGGGCAAGCTGTCGTACTGCCTGGCGGAGCACGAGGAGAGCCCGTATCCGCCGCTACATCAGACGTTCGGCTTCGATGCCGAACAGAACGCGCTGACCGCAGTCAACGTCCTCGGCCCGCACACCCTCACATGCGTTCTCGACGACGACGACCCTGATCAACACAGTCGCCTTCTCGAGTTGGTGGCTCGGACGATCACATCGCCCGGGAACAACAACGCGGTGGCTGGGCGCGGCACTGTCGTCGTATGCCTCAATCTCGAACACGCAAAGGCGCTCCATGCGGCGGGGTACACCCGTGCAGACATCCAGCGTGAGCTGTACGAGAGGGCCACCAACCCCTACGAGCTGGCCGCGCTCAACGGCGCGATCCCGCTCGCGGACGAGGCGCCGGTCGACGCCCACGGTAACCGCAGGGCGCTGGAGTCACCGGAAGCGGTCCTGGTGCTCGTGGCCGGCGGACCCGGCGCCTATTCGAGCGTCATGATGTCGTGGGGCTACGGCGCACACGGGAATGTGCCTGTCTCCAAGGAGATCGTCACCACCGATGTCTGTGACGTCGCCCTGCCGGCGGATGTCACCGACTGACGACCACGCCGCTCGGCACCCGCCGACTCCGCAGCGCTCGCCCCGCGGACGACACCAGGCGGCGCCGAGCACGGGCACGAGCCCGGTGCGCGGTCACCACACGAGCTCTCCCACTTCACTTTCGACACGAACAAGGTGATCCCGCGTCAAGTCGCGGAGTGAGCTCACACCCATGAGGTGGGCAGTTCGCCGCATCTCGGCATCCAGCACGTCGAGCACGCCGGACACGCCCTCGGCACCACCGACGGCCAACCCGTACAACCAGGGACGGCCGATCAGGACTGCCCTGGCACCCAGCGCCAGTGCCACGACGATGTCGGAGCCCGAACGGATTCCGCCGTCCACGAGAACATCGACGTCACGGCCGACCCGATCGACGATGTCGACGAGCGCCCGGCCGGTGGGCAGCGTTCCGGCGAGCTGGCGGCCGCCATGATTGGAGACGATCACCCCGTCGACACCGGTGTCCACTGCACGCACGGCATCGTCGGCGTCCAGGACGCCCTTGACCACGACGGGTCCGTCCCAGCGGTCTCGCATCCACGCGAGGTCGTCCCAGGAGAGGTCGGGACGCATCGCGATCGCGTGTCGCCGAACCGACTCGGCGATCCCGCCTCGCCGACCCGGCTCGGACAGATTTGCCAGACCGAACCTCCGGTGGCGTGCCGCGTCGAGCATCCAACCGGGGCGACCGGCGTACCGTACAGCGACATCGGGAGACAGCCACGGCTCCGAGTTCATCCCGTACCGACGCTCTCCCAACCGATTGCCGACTACCGGAACATCCACTGTCACAACGAGTGTGCCGAACCCGGCGGCACGCGCCCGGTCGATGAGCGAACCGGTCAGATCCCGGTCGCCCCAGGGGTACAGCTGAAACCACCCTCCAGGTGTGGCCGCCCGTCCCACCTCCTCGATCGAGTGGGTCGACCCGGTGCTCAGGATCGCGCGGGTCGAGTGACGTGCCGCAGCTTCGGCCGCGCCCAGGTCGCCCGCCCCTCGGACCGCGCCCGCCAAACCGATCGGCGCGAGCAGGATCGGTAGTCCCAGCTCGTCACCCGCCACGGAGGTGGCGGTGTCGACCCCACGGACACCGGCCAGCACACGCTGGCGCATCTCCCACCCACGCCATGCCCTGGCATTGGCCTCGGTGGTTCGACCGTCGTCGGCGCCGTTCTCGACATACGCCCATACCGGGCGAGGCAGACGGCGCCGCGCCCCCGCACGGTAGTCCGCGACGTTCATCAGTTGATCTCGATGTGTGGGAACGATCGCAAAGGGTCCGATCTTCATGTCTCCCAATATAACCGCTCGATCCTTGCCTTCACCTAATTTATCCGTATGAATTACGACGGGCTTGCTAGCATTCGGCAATGACCGAAATGAACTCCAGCCCAATCGCCTACGCGGTTCGTGACGCCGTTGCGTACGTGACCCTCGACCGTCCCGAATACGCGAACGCGCAGAACTCCGCGATGACCTACGCCATCGACGACGCCCTCACCCGGGCCGTGAACGACGACGACGTCGCGGTCATCGTCTTGTCCGGCGCGGGCAAGCACTTCTGCGCCGGACACGACATCGGCACCCCGGGCCGTGACGTCGACCAGAGCTTCGACCGGCGCGCGATGATCTACTGGGATCACGTCGGCCGCAAGGGCGTCGACTCTCGCTTCGCCCGCGAGTCCGAGGTCTATCTGGGCATGTGCCGCAGGTGGCGAGAGATCCCCAAGCCGATGATCGCGAAAGTCCACGGCGCCTGCATCGCCGGTGGCCTGATGCTGGCCTGGGCGTGCGACTTCATCGTCGCCTCCGACGACGCGTTCTTCTCCGATCCGGTTGTCAAAATGGGCATCCCGGGAGTCGAGTACTTCGCCCACCCGTGGGTGATGAGCCCACGAATGGCCAAGGAGTTCTTGTTCACCGGCGACCGCTTCGATGCCCGGCGCGCACTGGACGCCGGACTGGTCAACCAGGTCGTCTCGCGCGGTGAACTCGACGGTCACGTCGACGCCATCGCAGCGAGGATCGCGGCGATGCCGGCCTTCGGTCTGGCCCTTGCGAAGAAGGCGGTCAACCAGGCCGAGGATCTACAGGGCTTCCGATCCGGACTCGACTCGGCGTTCGGACTGCATCACATGGGCCACGCCCACAACGCCGAGATCGCCGGAGACTCGTTGAATGGGATGAACGTTCGGAACCTGCGAGGCTGATTCCGGTCGCGTGACCGGAACGTGGAACCGGCCCCGGCGACAGTGTCGCCGGGGCCGGGGTCTGTGCGGAGCTCAGTCCTGCCAGCGCAGGAGCCGACGCTCCGTGTACTGGAAGACCGCGTTGACGAACACCGCGATGATGACCAACTCGATGATGATCGCGAACACCGTGTTGATCTGATACCCCGAAGAGAACAGGACGATGTCCTGGCCGATTCCGTTGGTCGCGGCGATCATCTCCGAGGCGATGACACCGAGCAGGGAGTACGTGAAAGTCAGCCGCAGACCCGCGAACATGGTCGGGATCGCCGACGGCAGAACGACTTTCCAGACCAAGGTGGGACCCTTGAGCCCGACCACTCGCGCCATGGTCATGAGATCGGTGTCGACCGACTGGACCGCCGACCTCGCGTTCTCCGCGAGGATGAAGAACACGATCGTCACCGCGAGGAACACCTTGGCGTTCATCGTCAGACCGAACCACGCGATGAACATCGGCGCCAGCGCGATACGTGGAATGCTGTTCAGCGGCACGAGGAACGGCCCGAAGATGTCGTTGGCCCAGGTACTCAGTCCCAAGATGAATCCGCACACGGTGCCGAGGATCGAACCGATCACGAATGCGAGCGCGACCGCCTGGAACGTTGCGCTCAGCGACGCCAACCCCTCCGGCGACGGCACGTACTCGAAGAACGCGGTCCATACCTGGCTGGGTCGTCCGAACAGCAGCGGATCGATGACCTCGGCCCGCGACGCCCACTCCCAGACTGCCAGGAAGGTGACGACGACGGTCACCTGGATGGCCGTGACCGCCACGCGGTGTTTCATCTTCGACGGCCCTTTCGCCACGCCGTCGTTCTCCGTCGTGGGCGAGGACGCCGCAACCGTCACCCGTTCATCGGAAATGGTCATCGCTCGGTCCCCCCGTCCGACGTCGGTGCAGCGATCGCGCCCTCGAGACTGTCGAACAAGCCCTGGGTGATCGCGCGAAACTCGTTGGTGTAGCGGACTTCACCGAGGTGATCGGCGCGGGGACGCGGCAGATCCACGATGATGTCCTCGGCGATACGGCCGGGTCGCGGCAGCATGATCACGACGCGGTCGGCCAGGAGAACCGCTTCGTCGAGGTCGTGGGTCACGAAGATGACCGTCTTCCGCGAGTCCCCACCGTTCTCCCAGATGCGCAGGAACTCGCCTTCCAGCGTGAGTTTCGTCCGCGCGTCGAGCGCTGCGAACGGCTCGTCCATCAGCAGGATCGATGGGTCGGAAGCCAGGGTCCTGGCCAGCGCAACACGCTGGCGCATACCCTGCGAGAGCTGATTCCGGTACTGCGTGTGCTTGTCGCGGAGTCCGACGAGATCGAGCATCTCGTCGGCGCGTTCGCGCCGGCGTTGCCGATCCCACCCGCGGACCTCGAGCGGAAGTTCCACGCTGCGGCGGGCACTTCTCCACGGAAGCAGCGCATCTCGCGCAAACATGTAGCCGATGTCCAGGTTGGGGAGACGGGGAGCCTCACCGTTCACTTTGACGGTCCCGTGAGTGGGTTTCACGAGTCCGGCGACCATGTTCATCAAAGTGGTCTTACCGCAGCCACTGGCACCCACGAGCGCGACGAACTGACCGTCGGGGATCTCCAGCGTCACGTTGTCGAGCGCGACCACCGTCGACGCCGCGGAGGTGTCCTTCTTCGATTGTCTCGGCAGCTCGAACACTTGCCGGATGTTGGTGAAGCTGACCCTCGGCTCGGCGGCTGGGTCACCGGCTCGTGCCGCTGCGCTCATGGGCTTGCCGCCCTTTCGTGTGTTCGGCGTGACTGTGGTCATGTCAGCGTCCCACCGTGTTCACGAGTTCTGACGCGTCGAGCGGGGGTTCGGGCTTCACGATGCCCAGTTCGACATACTTGTCGAACGTCCGCTGGATGTTATCGGTGGCGATGTCCGCCGAATAGCCCCGCTCATACGTCTCCAGAACTGCGTCAGCGACCTTCTCATCGGAAATACCGCTGTCCTTCATCGATATCTGCCGGACCTCGTCGCGGTTGGCCGGATCCTTGATGTACTCGAGCGCGGTTGCCGTGGCATTGCAGAAGCCCTTGGCCGTGTCGGGGTTGTCACGGAGCCAAGCCGTCGGACCGACCCACGGGCTGCCGTACATCTGACCGTAGAGCTCGCTGTGGTCTGGCAGGTAGATGAGCTCCTTGGCCGACCCGGTCCCGACCAGCTGCTGCGTCCCCGACGGACTCGACTGCGCCACATCGACGCTGCCGTTCTGGAGCGAGGCCTGGGTGACCGAGTTGCTCCCGCCCACGTTGACCCATGTCAGGTCCGTCGCGCCGCCTTCGGTGAGCGCCTCGTCGAGCATCACCTGGAAGCCGCTGCCGACCGGAGTCTGGGCGCCGACCTTGCGGCCCTTGATCGCGGCGAAGACCTCGTCCGGAGATGCCCCCTCGGACACCGATGGCAACGGCGAGCCGGCCGGCGCGACGATCGAGGACTGCGTGACATCGATTCCGCCGCAGAAGGCTTGAACCTGACTGCCCGCCTGGACGCCCTGTGCGAAAGTCGAGGTGCCCATCATGCCGGCCTGGGACTTGGTGGCCTCGAGTGCCTGTATGCCCTGCAGATTGTTGGGCTGCGCGATGACGTTGATGTTCACGCCCTCGTCGGCGAAGAAGCCCTTCTCCTGGGCAACGATCACCGGGAGGCGGTAGGCGACGCTCGGGAACATCATGACCTGCATGGACCCTGCGTCTCCCGAACTGCCGCCGCTCCCGCATGCTGCGATGCCAACGGCTACCGCTGCGGTGCCGGCAAGCGCCGTCAGTTTTTTCCAGCTCATGAGCGTCCTTCCGAGGTGGCGGTGCGTCGCGTCACTATGGCGACTGTCACATCAAAGTGTTTATCATGAGGAATAGGTTGTCAAGCGGCGTCACACTTGATGCGCGCAGCGATGCAGATCACATCATCAACACGACTGGCGAGGTCACAGGCATCTCGTGACCATCTGTCGACCACACAACGCGAGCCGTCAGCGCAGACAGGAGCAGCAGATTGACACACATCGAACCCAGATCTGAGATGCACGATCGCGTCGCCATCGTCACCGGTGGCGGCTCTGGCATGGGGGCGGCAACGGCCCGGCTGCTCGCCGGCTCCGGAGCGCGAGTTCTCGTCGCCGATCTCGACGAGGAGCGCGGATCGGCGACGGTCGATGAGATCGCCGCAGCCGGCGGGACCGCAGCGTTCGCGCGGGTCGACATCTCGATCGAAGACGATGTCGCGAACATGGTCGCGACAGCGGTGGAGCGGTGGGGCCGACTCGACTGCGCCGTGAACAACGCCGCCCTACCTCCCGACTCCGCGCCGATCGTCGACCTGGACATCACGACGTTCGACCGCATCGTCGCGGTGAACCTCCGGGCCGTCGCGTTGTGCCTGAAATACGAACTGCGGCAGATGGTCTCGCAGAGATCCGGGTCGATCGTCAATATCGGCTCGGTCAGCTCGGTGAAGGCGCGGGCACATAATCCGGCCTACGTCGCGACCAAGCACGGCGTGGTTGGCCTCACCAAGACCGCAGCCCTCGAACATGGGCGCGACCAGATCCGCGTGAACGCCGTCCTGCCCGGCGGCATCGACACGCCGATGATCCGCGCGGCACGCGCGGCGTCCGGAGTGACCCCGCCCGACGAATTCGGCCTCAGTCTGTTCGGGCGCCTCGGCACCCCGGACGAGATCGCCGAGGCGTGCATGTGGCTGTGTTCGGACCGGTCGTCCTACGTCACCGGGCATTCGCTGGCGGTCGACGCCGGGTTCTTGGCCCGCTGACGGCGAACGTCGATGTATTGATCATGATGAATAGCGTAGGGTGTGCGCCAGAGCATAGAAGAGAACGCGAGTGAGGGACCTCATGAAGCTGAACAATCGTACCTCTGCACCTCGAGGAACAGTCGGCTCAGCCGCTGATCTCGACGTCCCCACCGAGGCCGACGTCGTCGTCGTCGGCTCCGGTGCATCAGGCATGGCCGCTGCGTTGAGCGCAGCCGCCAAGGGAGCCGAAGTCCTGGTCCTGGAATCCGAGCGGCTCGTCGGCGGCACATCCGCCATCTCTGGCGGTGCCATCTGGGTACCGAACCACGGCTACTCGTACAAAGCGCTCGGCACCTCCGACTCCCGAGAAGAGGGTCGCATCTACTTGCTGGGCGAAGGCCGCGACGAAACTCTCGACCCGAAGGTGGTCGACGCATTCCTCGACACCGCCCCCGAAGTCGCCCACTTCATCGAAGAGCGAACCGGCCTGCGCTGGATTCCGGTCGCTTGGCCGGATTACACGTCCGACATCCGTGGCGCATCGAACTTCCGCGCCCTGTTCCCCGCCCCCTTTGCCCCCGATGGCTTGGGCGAAGACGCGGCCCTGGTGCGGCCGCCGAAGAAGTCCGGCATGGCACGGAACCCGCTGCCGCTGTGGCTGATGAACGGAATCCAGCGGGTCTGGCTCGGAGGATATGCCCTTATCGGAGCTCTCCTGGAGGGCGCACTCGATCTAGGTGTCCAAGTCCGCACCGACACCCGAGTCACGCGTCTGATCAGCAGCGGCGGCCAGGTCACCGGTGTCGAGATCGACGGTCCGCGCGGAGGTGCGACGGTCTCCGCGAGGCAGGGAGTCATCCTTGCTTCGGGTGGCTTCGAGGGTTCGTCGGATCTCACCTCGAAGTATCTCGGCGGGGAATTCGGTGTCCAGGTCAGCGTGCAGGGACACCTCGGGGATGCGGTCCAGATGGCCACTGACGTGGGCGCCGACCTCGTCGGCATGGACCAGGCGTGGTGGATGCCGGGTATCCAGGTGCCCGGGGAAGAACTGGACGGCAGACCCATCAGCCGCCTCGTGCAGGGCGAACGCGCCTTGCCGCACACCATCATGGTCAATCGGCATGGCGAACGCTTCGGTAACGAGGCCGCGTCGTACAACGACCTCGGCGCAGTGATGCGTACTGCCGACCCCGAGACCGGCGAGATGGTCAACGAGACCGCGTGGATGATCTTCGACGAGTACTACCACGAGCGCTACGCATTCCTCGGTGCGCAGCCGGGCGGCGAATACCCGTCGAACATCGTAAGCGCCCCCACCCTCGAGGCACTCGCGCGACAGTGCGGCATCGACCCGACGGGGCTCACCCGCACGGTGCGCGAATTCAACCCCGAAGCCGCCAAGGGCCGCGACCCGTGGTTCGGGCGTGGGACGACCACCTTCGAACGCTTCTTTGGTGATCACAGCCCGTTCCTCGGCCGGTTGTCGTGGAATTCGTGGTCGCCGCGCCTCGCCGGACGCAGCCGGGATCTCCTCGCCAAGCTCATCGGCCCGATCGCCGGGTTCGTGATGGCGTACTTCTCGAAGTCGCGCCGGGGCGACCTGATGCGCCGCTTGCTGGTGCGTCCGCTGGCGACAGTCATGCGTCCCGCCTTGAGAAACCCGGCATCGGGTGCCCTGGGACCCGTTGACCGCCCGCCGTACTATGCGGTGAAGGTGCAAGCGAGCGCGATCGGCACCCTGGGCGGTCCACGCACCGATGAAAAGGGACGCGTCCTCGACCTGGCGGGCGACCCGATCGAGGGCCTCTACGCTGCTGGAAACGTCGGTGGCGCCGCCACTCTCGGCTTCTACGGCGGGGCCGGCGGAACAATCGTCCTCGGCGTCGTGTTCGGATTCCTCGCCGGCGAAGACGCTGCCAACCGACCCATCTGAGTATTTCGACAACAGAAAGACGACTGTGTCTGCCTCCCATGCGCTGACCATCGTCGACCTCGACTCCGAGACGATGCCGCCGAACGAGCACAACGCGTTCGGCGGCGTCGTCGTCGCGGTCAGCACCAGCGGCTCTGTTCATCGCGGTTCGGTCGCCGATCTGTGGGCGGAGCGTGCCTCGTTCACGATCACCGATCACGACACGGACGATCGACGCCTGATCCGCGTGGATGCGATCGACGGGGCCCTTGCACAGGTCCGTGACACGGTGGCGGCGAATCCTGTTGCCGCACAGGTGTGTGACGACGTCCTGCGCGCGAACATCCCCGGGACCGGCACTCGTCATGGACTGACGTGCGAGTCGCTGGCCTATTCGACCCTGCAGGCAGGTCCCGAGTTCGCCCGCTGGCTGGCGGGCAAGGGCCGCTGCGCCCGACATGACCAAGACGACGCCGTGCTGCTCGACCGCCACGACGACACCCTGACGATCACATTCAACAGGCCCGATCGGCATAACGCCTTCAGCAATGCGCTGCGCGCCGGACTCATCGACGGCCTGGACATCGCCCTCGCCGACGAGTCGATCGCCTCGGTCGTGTTCACCGGCAACGGACGATCATTCTGCAGCGGTGGCGATCTCGTCGAGTTCGGATTGCTACGCGATCCCGCCGACGCGCATCTGGCGCGCACCCGCCACAGCCCCGCACTCCTGCTCGACGCAGTTCACCAACGCCTCGGCGCGCAACTCGGAGCACGCGTCCACGGCGCCGTACTCGGCAGCGGCCTGGAGATGGCCGCATACTGCGGAACCATCACCGCCCGCCCCGACGCCGTGTTCGGACTCCCCGAGCTGGGCCTGGGCCTCATCCCCGGCGCCGGCGGCACGGTCAGCATCCCGCGCCGCATCGGAAGATGGCGCACCTCGTACCTCGCGATGTCCGGACTACGGATCGGTGCCGACACCGCGCTGGCCTGGGGACTGGTCGACGACGTGGTCGAGCCCGGCCGGAGCGCACCGTGCTGATCACCGGCGCGGAGCTGCTCACCGGTGAGTCGGTCGACATCCGAATCGGCGGGGGGCGGGTCCTGGCGGTGGAGCCGCGACTGCGCGCATCCGCGGGAGAACCGGTGGTCGAACTCGAGGGCGGGACGGTGCTGCCCGGCCTTCACGACCACCATGTGCACCTGCGGGCGATGGCAGCCGCCGAACGTTCGGTGCGCGTCGGGCCGCCGGAAGTGGCCGACGCGCACGGATTCCGGACGGCACTGCGCTTTGCCGAGGCAGACGCCGACGGCTGGATTCGTGCGGTCGGGTATCACGAGAGCGTCGCGGGACCCGTGAATCGCGGCGACCTCGACGAGATCGAACCGTCGCGTCCCATTCGGATCCAGCACCGCAGCGGTGCCATGTGGCTCTTGAACAGTGCCGGCCTCGCGAAACTCGGTATCCACGATCACCCGAGCGGGCGAGTATTCCGACAGGACCGGTTGTTCGCGGAGCTGACGGGAAAGCCCGCCCTTGATCTCTCGCATGTCAGTCAACGTCTCACGTCCTGTGGTGTCACCGGCGTCACCGAGGCGACGCCCGATCTCGGAGAGCACGACATCGAGATGCTGAGAACCGAAGTCGATACCGGCCGGCTGGCACAACGCCTCCACATATTGGGCCCCGAGTTCGGAAGCGCCGAGCCGCGAGTGTCGTTCGGAGCGGTGAAACGCATACTCGACGACTCCACGCTGGACGTGCTCGACCTCGAGCGGTGGATTCGCAGTCACCACGACGCCGGTCGACCGGTCGCAGTCCACTGCGTCACCGACGTCCAACTGGTCGCGACTCTCAGTGCCCTGGCCAACGTCGGCACCCGTCCCGGCGACCGGGTCGAACACGCCGCCGTCGTACCGGACGACTGCATTCAGCTCCTGGTCGACCTGGGGCTCACGGTTGTGACACAGCCGAACTTCGTCGCCGAGCGCGGTATCCAGTACCTGGCCGACATCCCCACGGAGGATCTGCCCTCGCTGTGGCGCATCGCGAGCCTCATCGACGCCGGGATCGCCGTCGCAGGCAGCACTGACGCACCTTTCGGCAGCCCGGACCCTTGGGCCGCGATGCGCGCCGCTCGTGATCGCCGTGCCGCCGACGGCAGACGCCTCAGTGCTCACGAAACCATTAGTGCGCGTAGATCTCTCGAGCTGTTCCTCGGCAGCCCGGAGAATCCGGCCGTGCCGCGGCGGGTTGCTGCAGGAATGACGGCGGACCTCTGTCTGCTGGCAGCTCGACCCCGTGACGTGCTGGCGGAGTTGACCGCCGAGCTGGTCGCGGCGACGGTGATCGCGGGCGAGCTCGACGCTGTGGCGGGGTGACCCGCTGGGATCAGATCCCCGACACCTCGGCCAGACGCCGCACCGCGAGATCGGGTAGGCCCCGAGTCACCCAGTGCTTCTGGTGGCCGGCCGACTCGGGAACACGCGGCCGCAGTATCTCGAGCGCATCGGGGTCCGCCACGGCGAGGGCGGGCAACATCGCATACGTTGCCGCGACCTCCGCCATCGCGATGTCGATGACTTCGCCTCCCCCTCGTCGCAGGGACTCCACGACGGCACCGGCCGCCTCGATCCCGGTCAGCGGGTCCGCGATCGCATCCCCACAGAAGACCGGCCCATGCCGCCCGACGCCGACGAGTCCGCCTGCCACAGCGGCATCGTCACCGAACGCGACGAGCCCGCCGTGTTCGGGTCCGTAACCCGTGATCCGCACCCACACCCGTCCCGGCTTCGGCCTTCCGGAGTTCGCGTCGAGTCCGGCCCGTTCGAGCGCTCTCGGCCTCGACGCCTCGATCACCACGTCGGCCACGTCGAGCAGTCGCCTCAATTCCGTTGTGTCGCCGCGGAAACTCGCCTGATGAGAGTGTTTGTCCGAATTCATCCAGGCGAAGAATCGCCGATCGCCTGCGCGCGCACCGTCCGGCCGATCGGGGCTCTCCACCTTGATCACCGTCGCCCCGCCATGCGCCAGGAGCATCCCACACAGGGGTCCGGCCCACATGGCCGACAGGTCGACCACGAGAACATCCGGCCCCGGTGCCCGGGGCTCGCGTTGTGGCCACGTGTCCGTCACCCGCGGCGCGGACGCCTCGATGGACCCGGCAACGGCCGACGGGATCTCGAAAAGCTGTGCACGCTGGACGAACGCGGACGCCTCCCAACGACCGGCTGCCGCGGCGATCAGCGGCCATGGGTCTTCCATCGCGTCATCGGTGGACAGGAGACCGTTGACCGAGTCGAGGTCGCTCTGCCGGGAGAGCGTCAACGCCACCCACCCGTCCAGAGCCCGGAGCAGCCTCGTCGCCCCTCCGGCGGAGATCTGTCCGCGACGACGCAGTCCGCGAAACCCGGCCCGGCCGGCGAGCAGTTCCGCCGCATCGTGGCCGAAACGCGCTGCCAGGGAGTCTGCGCGGGCGAGGACGGCAGCCCGCGAGAAGTCCGGTGGGCCGTCGGGATCTCCTGTCAGATAGGCCAACCCGCTCGAGGCCCACCGGGTGGCTTGCCCATCGGCTGGTGTCATCGTCGGTCACTCCGTGGCGGCGGTTGCGGAGGGTCGGTCAGGCGTGGCACCGATGCTACCGTTGCCACCGCGCCGGGTTCGGGCACGGCATGCTCTTCGTTCACCACGGCGCCCCGGTTCAGCGACTCGCCGCGATCTTGAGCATGCGGCCGAGAGTTGCCTGCCACAGCGTTCCGTCGGCCGCGATCGTCCCGGTCAGCTCGAGTGGTTCGTCGAACGGCGCCGTCCCGACCGGCACCGTCGCCACCCGCCGGCCGGTCGCGAAGTCGGTTGCCACATAGTCGACTTCACCGATCTGCTGTGGGAGGTTCGGCCGGATCGGACCGTATCCGAGCGCGTGGATCAGGCCATCCGCGCGAGACAGCTTGGGGAGCGTCGCGATCCGGTCGCCGTTCTCCCACACGCGACGGCAGCCGCCTTCCCCGACGTCGATACGGGTGGCGCCCCCGACGAACGGCGCATCGGCCGGGTCCGACGGCCCCTGCACCGCCACCGGCGGGTACTGGTAGCCGTAGGTGCTCGGGATGACCAGCGAGTTGCCCCAGGCCATCGGCGAGTTCTCGGTGCCCGGCCCGGACGTCGAAAAGGCCCG
>FKKE01002788.1_pt1 | contig 15824 bp, 19 predicted proteins | sample 1106331 | NCBI WGS metagenome assembly FKKE01 (sample SAMEA3931202, study PRJEB13176) | freshwater metagenome | biome: Drinking water system; feature: drinking water; material: freshwater | place: China | collected 2013-02-06 | reverse complement strand
GCGCTCAAGGATGCGAAGCGGTGCGCCGCCTTCACCGAAGTAGTTCTCCGGATGGGCCTCCATCCATGCGACTGGAGGTGGCTCCTCCAGAATCTCTCGATACTGTTGTGACCGCAGTCCGATCCCGGCCTGAGCCGGGATCGGGAGGGGCTGTTGAACCGACATGACGGATCGTCCTACATCTTCTTCATTTCTTCTTTCATCTTGGCCATGTCTTCTTTCGTGACGGACAGCACAGTGCCTTTCGCAATCTTGGTGCACAACCCTTTCGGCAGAAACACATACGAATCCGCCTCATTGTCGCTCTTGGCCATGCCCGCACAGGCATGGAGACTGGTTCTCACGGCGCAGTCGTTCATCCCGGCCTTGGCAACCCCTCCGCAGGCTTCCCATCCAGCCGGCAGTTGTGGAACCTTGGGCTCGGCGTTTGCCACCTGGGCACCGGCGAAACTCAAGGCAACCAACAAAGCTGAATGGATCACGGCGTTCTTCTTTGTCTTTGCGTTCATATGATTCTCCTGTAAAAAGTGTTTCGCTGATACGGCTCTCGTGCTGACTCGTGAACTTGCTTTCCGTCCAACTGTACGTCACCACATCCCCAACGAGTACCCTCCTTTCTACAATGCGAGAACATCATATTCCCGACCGAGTGTGGATTCAGGGCACAGTGGCACGCTCACATCCTACCGATCGAGCCGAAACTTCGCTGTGAGGCAGCTTACAGTTCGGAAAAAGAGTCGAGCGATCGGCTCTCTTGATTCGGGGAATTCCGCCCGCCCGAATCCATTCAGATTTTCGTGCCTCTGACTCTCCAAAAGAGGAGTATCATCGCCTTGTGAGCGGAGTGTGATCGGGAGGAGGGAAAGCCGATGGAGTCCGTAGATCTCATTCGGATTGGATCGTACGTATCCGTCCTTGGTGTGATGGCGACGTGGGAACTGTTGGCGCCGCGGCGTAAGCTGACGGCGTCGAAGCTCTGTCGTTGGGGCGGCAACCTGACCATCGTGGTCTTGAACACCGTCCTGGCCCGCCTGCTGTTCATGGGCGGCGTCGTGGCGACGGCGGCAATGGCGCAGGACCGTCATTGGGGACTCTTGAACTGGGTCGAAGGGCCAGCCTGGCTCGAACTCGCCCTGGCGATTGTCGCACTCGATTTCATCATCTATTGGCAACATCAAGTCTTCCATGACGTGCCGATCTTGTGGCGCTTCCATATGATGCATCACTCCGACCTGGACCTGGATGTCACCAGCGGCGTGCGTTTTCACCCTGTGGAGATCATCATCTCGACGGGAGTGAAAGCCCTGTCGGTCCTGATGCTGGGGGTGGCACCGCTGGCGGTCGTCATCTTCGAGATCGTCCTCAACAGTACGGCCCTCTTCAACCACAGCAATGTGCGGATGCCTGTCGCCCTTGATCGAGTGCTTCGATGGTTCATCGTCACGCCGGATATGCATCGGATTCACCATTCGACGGATGTACGAGAGACCAACAGCAACTACGGATTCAACGTGCCCTGGTGGGATCGCCTATTCGGAACCTATTGCCCACAACCGACTTTAGGACAGACCGGCATGAAGATCGGCTTGGAGCATCTTGGTCCACCGGTCTGTCTGAACTTGTTCATGATGCTCCGCTTCCCCTTCGTGACACAGCTGGGGCGATACGCAAACCGTGCACGATTGCAACCATAGTGAAGAGAGGGAGGGGTCGTGGTCCGTTGTTGAACAAACGGTAAGGAACTGAGGAGTCCAGTGCCGGTTCTGATTTCTAGCTGGCTTCTCCTTTCCCGCCGCTGATCAGTTGCGTCCTGCCATCACCCCACCATCGACATCCCAAATAGCACCGGTCACCCACGCAGCATCGTCGCTCAGTAAGAATTGGATGACTCGGGCCACGTCGTCCGGAGTCCCAATCCGGCCGATGGGGTGAAACCCGTTGAAGGAGGCTAATGTCTCGTCCACCTTACTGGGCTCGATGAAGGTCTGGTAAATCGGAGTGTGTACTACGGCCGGTGATACCGCATTGACACGGATGTTGTGGTCCGCCAACTCCATGGCCATATGTTGTGTGAGCGCATGCAGGCCTGCCTTCGCCATCGAATAGGCAGAGGACGGCGTCGCTTTGACGGCTTGTCGCGCCCACATCGACCCGATATGCACGATCGAACCACCGCCGTTGGCGGCCATGTTCTTGGCGACGGCCTGCGAAATGAAGAAGAGGGATCGATTCAGATTCAGATACCTGTCGTAGTCCTCGGAGGTGTGATCGCAAAACGGTGTAGGTTTGAAGTACCCCGCCGCATTCACTAAGTATTTGATATGGCGACTGTGGTTCTCGGCAAAGGCAAGAATACGCTGGACATCATCCGGCGCGTATAAGTCGGCGGAGAATGCTTCGACGGTTCCAAGCGCCGACAACTCGTGCACTGCCGTTTCCAGTTTTCCTCGAGACTTGCCGATGATCGCGACAGGGATGTGACGTTCCAACAAGCGCTTCGCCGTGGCGAACCCTATACCACTGGTTCCTCCCACGATGAGCGCGACGGGGTGATTCGACTCTTCCATTGATGACCTCCCATGAACAGGGCCTCAGTCAAGAGGCAACTCGATACCTTGGTGAATGATGAACGATGGACCACTACACCGCGTTGAGGACCGAGTCCTTAGACCTCTGCGCCTGTCCGTCATGGCAAGTACCGCGATGGGCGTCAAGAAAACGTTCGAGAATGCTGGCAAGATAGACCGGCGTCTCGTCCATCGGAAAGTGACCGGCATCTGTGATGAAGGTGAACTCCGCATTCTCGAACCAGGTCCCCAACGTCTTTCTCAGGTGCTCCTCTTGGAAACCAGGAAGATCCTGACGCCCGCCGATCACCAGCACCGGCGTGCCGACCTTGGCGCCGAGGACTTCCTGAGAAAAGTCTGTTTCCAACCACATCCGGTAATAGCCCTGGACGGCTTCCTTTGTAGACATCCGGAGATGCCGGGTTGCTCGCGAGTGCGCCCAAACAGGTGAAAGTCGTTGCCCTGTCAGCATCAGGAGCCCCTGTTCCGTCAGTTCACGTTGGTGAATCAAGTCCCAGAGAAATTTCTTGGTTCCCTCGTCGGCGGGGTACCCATCCGCTGATACCGGCGTAATGCCGACAGCACTCTTGATCCGCTTCCTACCGGAGAGCCAGTCATCGAGGATCATGCGTTGCATCACCATGCCGGACATGGAATGGCCGATCACATGGAACTCCGTCCACCCAAGACTGTCGGCGAGACGAAACGCATCCGCCGCCACCTCGTCTACGGTGTAGGCGCCGGCAAGATGTCGCGACATGCCATAGCCTCGCAGATCCGCGAACACATAGGAGTAGCGGTCCTGGTTGAGGTAAGGAATCAGCGGATCGTAACTTCCTGCATCACCCATCCAATGATGCAACAGCAGCACGTTCTCGCTGCCTTGCCCATAAGTCATATGTCCCAAGATGGCCCTCGAAGCCTGTGTCATGATCACAACACTCCTTTCTCGAAATGGCGTCAAGCAACACCTAAGCGCTGCGCCCGTTTGGATGACCAATAGATCCACACATCGCGGATATCGAAGAGCAACGAGACGCCGATGGCGAGAGACAGCACGAGGAGATAACCGGCGAACAGTCCTTCGATCTGTTGAAGTTGAATGATGAGATACCCCAGCAAGGGAATCCAGAATACGTGTCCCACGCCGAGGATCCGTGCGAAACCGAATACCGCATAGAGCCCCATCATCAGCATGGCCGACAGCATGAAGACGACCAGGATGAGTTTGGCTAGCGGTTCGCTCCAGAATGCGAGGCTGGCCATATTGATCACCATCAAGGTAAAGACCCAGCCCGCAACCCAGGCCGGCTGGTCCAACAATTCACTGAAGAACCTCAGGGGGTTTCGCAGTTGATTCTGTCGTGATGGTAACGTGTTCATGTTCGATCCTCCTTTGTGGTCCCGGCACATGGCCATCGTGAGCGCTTACGAAAGCCGACATTGAGACTGATTGGGCGTGCTCGCAACCGCATCGCCCGGGACCGTAGCTAATAGTTGGTAGTGACCCAGCCCCAGCTCCTTGCCATAGGCCTTTCCAACCAGCAGGTCCTGCACATGCTGGTGGTCCGACGCACGGAAGTAGGAGCGCCCTTCCTTCAACCCGTCGAAGGCATGTCCTTCGAGCGCCTTGCTCACAGCTCCTGTCTCAGTCGTACCGGCCCGTTGGACTGCCTCCAAGATTTGCGTCATGGCCGTATAGCCGTGGTAGCAGCGGGAGGTCGGGGTGTGGTTGTACTTATCGATGACGCCTTGAATGAACCGCTTGGAGCTATCCGTGTTGATTTTCGGATCCCAGATCAACCCCCAGATGCCGGCATGGTCGGCGTAGCCAAGCGGGCGCCCAATCTGTTCGCCGCTGACCATCCCACCGACACCGATCTGTTCTTTGGCCAGCTCAAGTCTGCTGTAGGCCTTCAGGGCATGAACGAGATCCCAACCGTAGAGATTCAGAATCACGGCACTCGGTTTCGCCGTCTTGGCCTGGGCCATCGCGCTTATGAAGTCGGTGGTCCCGAAGGGTGTCCCGACCGAGCCGAGCACGTCGCCACCCTCGTCCAAGAGCGCAGCGGTCATGGCCTGTTCTGCCGCGCGGCCATCCATCGTCTCGGCTGTGACCATAAACCAACGATTCCCATAGGCCTTCACGAGATGGGGCGTGACGGCTTTGGATAACATCCGAGCGTTCGGCATGAACACGAAGGTGTGCGAGTTGCAGCCGACTCCCGTCAACTCCGGGACATGCGCCCCCGTCACCATGAAGAGCAGGTGTTCCGCTTTCGCGAGATCGGCCACTGCAAGGGCGACCTCTCCGTTTAAGGTCCCCATCAAGAAGTCCACTCGGTCTTCTTTGATGAGTTTGGCAGCAGCTGTGAGCCCGGTCCGGACATTCGAGGCATCGTCGGCCCCCACAAGTCTCACCGGTCTCCCCAGCACCCCGCCGCTCTTGTTGAAGTGTTCCACTGCCACCGTTGCGCCGTGTACGTCGTGAATGGAGGATGTGCTATATGGACCGGAAAGCGGATCGATGATCCCGACCTTGATCGGTTCTGAGGCATGGGCGATAGCTCCTGACCTTGAGAACTGGAGTAAGTCGGTCAAGCCCCCGAACGCGAACGCGCCACCCGTGACAGTCGTGAGCTTCAAAAACCTTCGACGTGAAATACGTTGCATAAGTCCTGTCTCCTCTATGTCGGCAGCGACGGAAGCTCGATCGCATCCACCGCTCTTCTACGCTCTAACCGAGCCGAGCTGCGCTTCCAACTCGGCAATGCGGGTTTTCAACGGGGCCATGGCCTCCTCCACCTCGTCGAGGGAATAGCGCGGAGTGATGTACTTCGGACAGTTCCAGTCGTAGGACACCACCTCGATGGTGACGACCCGCTCGACCTTGTTCCGCCTATCCCCCTGCGCGAGCCGCTCAGCGAGAGCCGCATTCTCCCGGACATCTTCTACTCGCGCATGACCGAGGATTTTCAACCGTGCCTGATTCTTATAGTCCATGAGAAACAAGGCTACCCGGTCGTTCATGTGGAAATTCCCCGTGCTCAGCAGTTGCCGGTTCCCCCGATAATCGGCGAATGCAAGTGTGGCGGGATCCAGAACTTTCAGAAAGCCTTTCGGCCCGCCCCGGTGCTGGACATAGGGCCAACCGGTTTCACCGACCGATCCCAGATAGAAACTGTCTCGATCGGCAATAAAGCGAGCTTCAGCCTCGCCGAGCGGATCGCGGTCAGGAACATCGCTGAACATCGGCGCATGTCCGTAGTACCGTTGCTGCGCCAGGCGGACCGACTCGGTCATTGCCACCTGCAGATATTTCATCGCCATCGTATTGGCCTCCGTGGGGGGGAGGCAGACTGAGACCGTCTCCCCTCCACCCCTGCTCGGTCGATCAAAACACCACCACGCTCCAGCCGTCTGCCAAGTACCGCCTGAGGCTCAAGAGGCCTGACGTTCCCGGCAACGCGTTGTCGTTCACGCTCGCCACTCCACACGACTTCACGCTCTCCGTCGCCCCGAACACCTCCGCGCAGGCGCACGAGGCACCCTGGACCACATCGCGTACGGATTGATAGAGCGCATGGGCCGGGTGTGTCAGCTTGGTCAGCTCCGCCGGCCATCTGGTGCCTGGCCCATTGAACACCACGGCGACGTCCTCGCCTTTCTGCTTGGATTCAGCGGCTAGGGCGAGCGCATTGAACACGCGTCCCAGCGCTTCTTCGGCGCCGCTCTTGGGATCGGACAATATGACGATTGCTGTTTTCATTGCTTCCTCCGTTCTCAACATCTCAGCGAACAAAATGTTGTCTCTTAACACTCCCTGAACGTCTCGCTTCTACCCGCAGGCGCAGGACGAGGCAGCGCACCCGCTGGTGAGTGAGACCTCCGGAAAGTCAATGACGGTCCCGGCGATGTGGTTGATGTAATTGCTGAAAATATTCAGCGCGACATGCGCCACGGTCTCGACGATGTCTCCGTCGGTCAGCCCGGCCTGGCGCGCCTGATCGAGTCCTGCCGCCCCAAGTTCTCCGCGTTGCACCACAATACTCTGTGCCAATTTCAAGATGGCGTCAGTGCGAGGATCCACTGCCGCAGCCGTCCTGGCATCGGCGAGGTCCTGCTGCGTCAAGCCCAGCTTACCGCCGATGAACGAATGGGCGCTGAGGCAATAGGCGCAGCGATTGGTCTCGGCGACGGTGAGCGCAATCTGTTCGCGGAGCTTCGGAGAAAAGCTTCCGTCCCCAAGGGCGGCGCTGAAGCCGAGGTAACCTTGGAGCGCAGCCGGAGCGTTGCCCAAGACGCGAATCAGATTCGGGACCACGCCTAACTTCTTTTGGACTCCCTCGAAGAGCGTCTTGGCTGGGCCGGTGGCTGTCTGCGGATCGAGTTGTGCGATGCGAGTCATGATACCTCCTTCAACGGTGTGGGTTGCCCGCGCTTCAAGTACGCGATTGATCATCCTATTCAGCAGTAACTGTGCCTTAGTGCATGAATCTCTAAATCATTGATAGTACGATCGTTTGTTAATTCATTTACAAAATAGATCGGTACGAGTATTCGTAATCTACGATTGTTCGTTGTATTTCATATCGAAATCTCGTAGCTTGAGTCCTATGAATCCCAAACAGCTTCCCCAGGTGATGGTGACCACCGCGCGTCACCGCGGGCTGTGTGATGTCCTGCGATCTATTACCGACGGCATCGCCCAATGTCCGAATACCGTTCTGACACGCATCTGGTTGGTCGAACCGGATGCGATCTGCGACCTGTGCCGAAGCCGAAAGGATCTTCCTACGGGTGAACGATCACTGCACCTCGTCGCTAGTGCTGGCATTCCCGGTGACCCGCAAGCCGACTACAGCCGCCTCGACGGCGATTTTCACCGGTTTCCACTAGGCGAACGCAAAATCGGGCGCGTGGCTGCGACGGGGGAGCCGCTCTGGCTGGCCGGACTGCAAGGCAGCGAAGAGTGGATGGCGCGCCCGGCTTGGTTTACACGCGAGGGAGTGAGGACCTTCGCCGCGCAGCCCTTGACCTACCGGGGCGAGATTCTCGGAGTCCTGGGGCTCTTCGACCGGGGCTTGCTCAACGAGGAAGCCTTCGAGTGGTTGCGGATCTTCGCAGATTACGCGGCGGTGAGCATTGCGAACGCCAAAGCGTATGAAGAGATCGATCTCCTTCGTGCCCGCTTGGAAGAAGAGAACCTCTATCTGCGCGAGGAAGTCACAGCAGCCCTGGGGATGGGAGAATTCGTCGGCGAGAGTCAGGCGCTGCAGCATGTTCTGCGCCAAGTGGAGTTGGTCGCTCCGACTGATGCGGCAGTCTTGATTACCGGCGAGAGCGGAACCGGCAAGGAACTGGTCGCGCGCGCGATTCATGACCGGAGCCCGCGCAAAGACCGAGCCTTGATCAAAGTGAACTGTAGTGCCGTCCCGGATACGTTGTTCGAGAGCGAATTTTTTGGTCACGTGAAAGGCGCCTTTACCGGAGCGCTGGCCGATCGCCCGGGCCGTTTCGAAATGGCCGATCATGGCACCCTCTTTCTCGACGAGATCGGTGAAGTGCCGCTCCCGATGCAAGCCAAATTACTGCGTGTGCTCCAGGAAGGAGAGTTCGAACGCGTCGGGGAAACCAAGACACGCAAGGTGAACGTGCGGATCGTCGCCGCGACGAACCGGGACCTGAAGCGGGAAGCCGAGGCGGGCCGCTTCCGTGAGGATCTGTTCTATCGCCTCAGCGTGTTCCCGATCCACATTCCTCCGCTGCGTGAGCGGCGTGAAGACATTCCGAAGCTGGCCGCCCATTTCATCGCTCAGAGCGCTACGCGAATGAACCGCCGGGCCCCGCGCCTGACTCAAGTGGCCTTGAGCCAACTGGCAGCCCATCACTGGCCGGGAAATGTGCGCGAGCTCCAAAACGTCGTTGAGCGCGCCGTCATCCTTTCTCAAGGGCGCACCCTGGACATTCATCTTCAACCCGCTCCCTCTCGTGACTCGACAACACCCTCACCGTCACCTCTCACCGCATCGCAAGTGGCAACTCGACATGATTGGAGACGGCAGGAGCAGGAGAACATCATGCAGGCCTTGCGACTCACGAAAGGCAAGATTTTTGGGCCGGACGGTGCTGCCGTCTTATTGGGCATGAAGCCGACGACGCTGGCGTCGCGCATCAAGGCGCTGGGAATCAAGAAAACGAAACCGGATCTCTGACTGCGCCATCTCGCCTCCGGCATGGCCGCAATCGACATGGGCTGATCCCTTTTTTGTTTCTTTCTGTTCGCTACAGCTCGGTACACGCCTGTCAGCCCACGGTGTTGGCCGGTGCCTTTCACGCTTGTGCCGCAAACTGCGGATCTTGAGCACACCCTATTTCCCTGACGGACTCCGATTTAAGCCCCTGATCATCGGATCACCCTCGACACGCCGTCTCCACCATGGGTCGGGGTGATGAGCGGGGCTATGTACGCTGTTGGATGAGTGATCGCGAACGTCGCTGAATGTTTGAGGGGTGTTCCCAGAGCGCGCTGACTCATGAGACCCATGACGATTGGTTTCAGCCGTCACCCTACTCTCCTTGGTTTCTCTTGAGCTTCGCACACGTTCGTCCATGCCGAAGCGGTCATCACGACCGAGCCGGTGGTCGGCCACGGTCTGAATCACGGAGTTCTGATCGAGCAATAACGTGCTGCCTCTCTCACGATCCATCCAGCTCGCTCCTAACCCAGGCCACGTATTGGCCGAGACTGAAGCAGGGACCGTGAACCACACAACCGACAACAGACACGCATAGATGATTCGCATCACACACCTCCTCTGAGACCTGCCTGCTCATGTGATAGATCGCTTAGCCTCCCGTGGCGCCCTTCGCCTTCCACGATTGCGCTGCAAACTGTGGATCGAGCGGCGTGTGCGCGATATGGTTCGTGTAATTGCTCAAGGTCTTGAGCGCCACGATCGTCAGCACATCCAACAGGTGCTGCTGAGCGTAACCTGCCGCAGTAAATTGGTTGAGATCCTCTTCCGGCACCCATCCCCGATGGTGCAAGACAGACACCACCAGCAGGCGCAGCGCATTGAGCTTCGCATCCGAAAGGTCGCGCTGATCCCGAAGTTCTGCGAGAATCGGCTCCGGCATATGGACCATTTGCGCCACCGTGGAATGGGCTCCCATGCAGTAGGCACAGTTGTTGGCGGCACTGACCGTCAACGTCACGACTTGCTGCTCAACTGGTGTGAGCGCGCTCTGCTCCAACGCTTTATTGATCCCCGCATAGGCCTGCACCGCCGCAGGCGACCCGGCCAGCACACCATACAAATTCGGCACAAATCCGTATTTCTTTGCGGTGGCTTCGAGCATCGCCCGCGATGCCTCCGGAGCCGTGTCCTTCGTATGAATCTGAAACTTCATGATAACCCTCCTTTGTGGTATGAGCCGGCCTTATGCCGTCATTTTCTTCAGCCCATCGTTCGTGACCAGTGTTCCGCTGACGTTTCACTACCGGACCGAACTTCCGCTACTGATGACCCGCGTGGCATATTGTTCACTGCTTCTCTGTTGTGCGCGTGTATCAGGATCGATGGGCCCACCCGATTCTCGCTTCCTTTCTAGGCGGACACCATCCGATGATCAAAATGGTATTGTGTTCGGCACTCTCCACAACACACTGTCCAAAGACATCCATCGGGGTAGTAATCGCATTGGAGCAGCGGCATCAGTTCAGGTTTGCCGCACGAAGGACAAGGGAGTTGATGGAGTCGGATGCGAAGAGCCATGACCGGTTCATCGTGGCGTGTCATGAGGCACGTCCTTCCTCGATCCTCCCTCACTCATCGTTGAAGAGGGTGTGATCACATCGATTCCTCTTCCTGCCCCCTATGCCGCCACAAGTCTCGACGTTCGAGGAGTGACGCTTCGGAGCGGCTTGATCGCCCCTGTGGACCGCCTCCTATGCTCAAGGATCGTTGCATCAACGACATCGCCGCACAGGAGGCAACGATATCCTTCTATGCACGGATTGCTGCTCAGCCCCTGAAGATCGTAAATCCGCTCGCTGACCATCAGCCCATCGCACCGCTCGCAGGTCATGGCCCACCTCCTTTGTCCGTGACAGACATGGGTGTTTCTTGACGCGATTCTACCTGCTCACATACCCCCTATCTGTAAGGCAGCTCACCAGTCGGCAAAGAAAATAGTTGGGCGGGTTTGTAAGGCAGATCACGGATGGATTCACCGGACGTGCGCTAGCATGCCGATTCATCCGCCCTCTCACATGAGACGGAAGCGGTTTCTTCATTCACCCACTGCCATGCTGAAAGGAGTACATCATGTCCAAAGTCGCGATCATCGTGTTGGCTGATACGGAAACTCATGAGGCGCTGGGGCGCGTCGTGAACGCCCTGGAAGCCGTGAAAGAATTCAAGGACGGCCACGATGACGTCCAGCTGATCTTCGACGGCGCCGGGCCCAAGTGGATCGTTGAATTGGAGAAGCCCGACCACAAGCTGCACGGGCTCTACAACGCGGTCAAGGATCGGATTGCGGGTGCATGCGAGTTCTGCGCCGGAGCCTTCGGAGTCAAGGACGCCGTCGTTGCTTGCGGAGTCAAGCTGGCAGGGGAATTTGAGGGACATCCGAGCTTCAAGAAGCTCGTGTCACAGGGCTATCAGGTCATCACGTTTTAGCCTCGTCTTGTGATGGGACGCGTATCCGATATGGCCCCAGGCATGTGCCAGTCTCACGTTCGAACATGGACCCGCGGTCGTGGGTGAGGGGAAAAGGAGGCTGCTGATGTTTCTCACGTCCAGATATCATGTCGTGGCGACGATGGGGGTGGTCCTGTTCCTGACCAGTTGTGCTGATACCGAGTTTGTCCTACGCCCACCCGCGCCGGAGAGGTTTCCTCCCGCAGTCACGCCGCCTCCTCGGATCACGGAGTCCGTCATTACCGTACCGATGCGGGTGGACCTTTCCGACTTTCTCAATGCCACCAACAATCCGAACCTCATTCCAAAGAAGTTTGACCATTCGGGCAGCGTCAGCAAACATCCGAAAGGCGGGGAGTACAAATACTATGCGGAACGGGATGACTTTTCGATCGAGCAGCCGGCCCACTCCGTCAGTAATACGGAGCCACGCCTGTCGATCGGAGACTGGTGGAAGGAAATCGAACTCTCGGGAGTCTCCCTCTTCGTGAGTGCGCCGCTCCGCTATAAGATTGGCGCGCGTTCACATGCGCAGGGTGCTGAATCATCGGCCCAGTGTGGTGATGGAAGTGGGTGGCCACGACGAGCCACACTCAATGGGAGTATTGCCATCGGGATGACCTCGGATTACGGAGTGTCGGCCTCCCTCCGCAGCGTGACGGTTCATCCCATCGAGCCCTGCCGGCTACGCATCTCCGATGTAGACCTGCAGCAGGCCGTCAACACGGCACTGTCAGATCAGGCAAAGGAAGGTTTCAACAGCGCCGTCTCGCGTCTTAACGCGCTGAGTCTCAAACCGCGCGCAGAAGATGTCTGGACGGCGCTCCGCAATCCCATCCAATTGGAGCCGGATATCTGGCTTCTGCTCAACCTCGACAAGGTGCGGCGTGCCGGATTCTCAAAAGATGGCCACGTGGTCAAAGATATCCTTCAGATCATCGCGCATCCGGTGATCGTTCATGGAGCTGAGCCACCAGCATCGTCCCCAGCACTTCCTCCGCTCGAGACAGAAGCGGTCTCTCCAGATTTTCGTGGTGTAGCTGATGTCCAGGACGCTTATACCGAGAAGCAACCCGTGTCTGAGAAATTTCATGTCTTGGCCGATATCCAAGTTGACTACGGCACACTTTCCCAGACGCTCTCGAAGCAGCTGAAAGGGAGACGGATTGAAACTAAGGGAAATGTCATCACGATAACCGGTGCAGGAATATTCGGTCTAGGCAATAACCAAGTGCTTCTACGCGTGGAGTTCACTGGAGATGCACGGGGCTACGTGTATTTGATCGGGAAGCCGGAAATCAACGTGATGACAGAGGCGGTCTATCTCAGTGGCCTTCGGTACGATCTCGGAACCACACATCTACTTCAGACAACGGCCCCAGCCTGGTTCAATGACGCGCCGCTCCGAGAAACTATTGCTCCAGAAATCGTGCTTGGGGTGACGCCGATGATCGATCGGATACGCGACTCTCTGAGAACCGGGTTGAATCGAACGCTGACCCCAACTGTTTCGATGCAGGGAACGGTCACGTCGATGCAAGGGATCACCGTGTCCGCCGATGTCGACGCGCTCTATATTCGAACGATGAGTAATGGAACCCTCAACGTGCTCGCGAGCAGCGAGCCCTAAATCGCTTATCCGGAGACCTCATGGCTGCTTTGGATCGTGACCAACGCACTCTATGGGTTTACCAAACAGATCGACACCATCGGGCACACGGTCAAGATCTTGGACACACAGTCTGCGATCTCGCTGCTTCGACGACCATCGGGCAAACGGTTGTCGGGGTGCCGGCTCAACTCATGGACGTCCCTGTGTCTTGAATTCAGTGCACACAGCGTATACCACTACTCTCGCCTGGTTGGTCCCCACCCACCTGTTCGTTATACGCTTGGTACGCCTTCCGGGCCCATTCTTCACCAGGACACCCCTGCATGGTCATGGCGACTTCGAGGCACTCGATCAATTCCCCTTGCGGGACGTCTTTGTGGCAAACCATCTTGACGTAGGCTCGGCTACAGGACTCGCATCGATTCGCGATGGAGAACGCCATGGCGAGGAGCGGTTTGTACTTCGCAACAACGGCGCCATTACGATAGGCCTCCTGTCGCATGCGCAGGAGGCCCCCGGTGACTTGCGGTCTCAACATTAGTGGCTTGATCCATTATGCTGTCTCCCTCCTCCCTCTCGCTTCCCACTTCGGCCACTCGCCTATTTTTCAAGCAGCCGCGCCGGCAAATTGGACAAGCGCCGCTGCCAACCCAAGGTAGAATGAATGATGGAACCAGCAGGCGGAATACTGGCATCAGATCCGTTCTCCCTCGTTGTGGCGGCCTACCTCGTCATGGCGATCGTCATGGCCCTGTTGTGGGCCGTGCAGCGGAAAACGAGGAACGCCGCCATCGGGGACGTCGGATGGTGCCTCGGGCTGATCGTCGTCGTGCTGGGCTATGCCACGCACGCTCCCAGCGGGATCGAGCGGAAACTCCTGACCGTGATGCTGGTGACACTCTATGCGGGACGACTCGGACTCTACATTTTCTTCAATCGCGTGAAGGGGAAACCGGAGGACGCTCGCTATCGCCGGATCCGGGAGGAATGGGGTGAGACCGAGCCTTCAAAAATGTTCTGGTACTTTCAGCTGCAAGCCCTCGCCTTGGCCGCCTTTTCGCTCCCGTTTTTGGTGTTGCTTTGGAATCCACGGCATCCGACCGCGGTGGTCGAGTTGGTCGGTTTGCTGATCTGGGGCGTGGCCGTGGCCGGCGAAGCGGCGGCTGACCGGCAACTCGCTCAGTTCCGTGCCGATCCGAGAAATCAAGGTCGAGTCTGTCGCGAGGGCCTGTGGAATTACTCCCGCCATCCGAACTATTTTTTTGAATGGCTGCACTGGTGCTCCTATGTCGTGATGATGTGGGGAGCACCCGGCTGGGTATTGACCTGGATCGGGCCGATCGGAATGGGGATCGCGCTGCTGAAGGTAACTGGCATTCCTCAAGCAGAAGAGCAGGCCCTTCTAAATCGAGGAGAAGAATATAAAGCCTATCAGGCTACGACCAATGCGTTTTTGCCATGGTTTCCTCGGACGAGGCTGGACACGTCTCCTCATTCCTCACGTAGCCCACCCAAAGAACAATAAACGGGATCACCGATCTCGAAGGCTCCGGTCAAGAGGGGACAGCACATCTCCGCTCCTTACTCTGTGAACGGGACGAGACGACGTCCCCCTCGCCGTGCTGGCTACATGACTCAGTCGCATCCCGGTTGGGAAGGGAAATGGTGCCAGAAAACACTTCTCACCCAGATTTGCCCATAAAGAATTCAGTACGTATAGCACATGTTGCTCTCGCTTGGCTCTGCTCCGCTCACATGTTCCTTATAGACTTGGTACGCCTTCAACGCCCACGATGGAAAGGTCGCGGCCACGGAAATGTCGTCATGATCGGTGAAGAGGTCAATTATAGGTAGCTCAAGCATTGATAGAACATAGGATAAGGGTAACGGCTCTTCATAATCATGACGCTCCGGATCTGTTTTCATGCACTTCTGGGCACATGATTCCTGTGAGAATGTGGCGCAAGGCCTGACAGCTGGACTTGATGCAATGGAGAAACAAATAACTTCGGGAACTGAGGCATCTGGACATCCTGGTTAACACGATGAACCCCGCAGCCAGAAAGGCGAAGGGCCTAAACGTCTGGAACTCCCTTTTCATTCCGATGTTACTTCAGGAGAGTGAGTGAGGCATCGGGGCAGACCAAACCCACGCCACAAGGCATAGAGGATGGGAATCACCAGCAACGTCAGCACCGTTGAGCTCACCATGCCACCGATCATCGGCGCGGCAATCCGCTTCATCACATCTGCCCCGGTGCCGGTCGTCCACATGATGGGGAGCAAACCGCCCATGATCGCCGCCACCGTCATCATCTTGGGCCGCACGCGCTGAACCGCTCCCTCCATAATGGCGTCGTGGAGATCCTGCGCCGTAGCCATACGACCTTCACGCACCAGCCGCTCATAGGCTTCGTCGAGATAGACGAGCATCACCACGCCCGTCTCCGCCGCTACGCCTGCCAACGCAATGATCCCCACCCACACAGCCACGCTGAGGTTGTAGTCCAAGTAATGGAGAAACCAGATGGCTCCGATCACGGCGAAGGGGACGGACAAGAGCACGATCAGCGATTTCGCAAGCGATCGGAAATTCAGATACAGAAGCAGCAGAATCATCGCCAGCGTCACGGGTACCACCAGCTTCAACCGCGCTTCGGCCCGCACCAGATGTTCGTATTGCCCAGTCCAGATCAGCCGATACCCAGGCGGGAGTGTGACCAGCTCCCGGACTGCTCGCTGAGCGTCTTGAACATAGCCGCGCAAATCTAGTCCGCTGACCGACACCGACACCAGGCCAGCGAGCGATCCCGCCTCATCCGCGATCGACGGCGGCCCTTGGTTGATCACCATCTCCGCGATTTGCCCGAGAGGGATCTGCGCACCGCCCGGCGTGGGAATCAGGACTCGTTTGAGCCGGTCCGGATCGTCGCGCAA
>FKKE01002510.1_pt3 | contig 15837 bp, 14 predicted proteins | sample 1106331 | NCBI WGS metagenome assembly FKKE01 (sample SAMEA3931202, study PRJEB13176) | freshwater metagenome | biome: Drinking water system; feature: drinking water; material: freshwater | place: China | collected 2013-02-06 | reverse complement strand
TCTGAGTTATCTCTAAGATCTCTGCCTCATTCGGTTGCTCTGGCTTTCCATGCTCGTCCCGTCGCTTTGGAAAAAGCATGCGCCAGCGGTAGGCTATCTCTTCAGCGCTCCATTTCAGTACACGATTTGGATAATTTCTAAGTATCTGGTGGTTGTGATTATCCATAATCGCATGGGCAAGCACCTCGATTGCAAATATCTTGGTAAGTTCCGCCATGCGACGCTCGACCCATCTTTTTCTATGGTCGTAGTTCTTTCCGGTTAAGGCATCGAAACCACAAAGGAACGCGCGCCTTACACAGCGGGACCAGCAGTGATACGTACCTCGTAATCGATAGTTTACAATTTCGGCTCTTGGCGAGGCCATCATTCCAATCTCCAACAACAATGCTTCCAATGGTGTTGTCGAACATTGAGTCGGAAAATTACCGATGCTAGTATGGGATTATTGGGTGTCTAGATCCCGATCCCGCGGATAGACTCGTCTAACTTGGCTTACCTATCCGGTTAGCTTCCCGAGCATAGCTGGGAGAGAATTAGCGAAGAAAAATCCATAAAAAACCACACCGAGAAGCACCACGACCGTTTCAAGTAGACTCGGACGAAGTTCGCGTGGAAGGAACCGGTGGTTGACAATGAGCGCGTGCACGCCCAGTACAACAAAGTTTAAAGCTGCTACGTTTGCGCCAACGACGATGAGGAACATCGGTTTGAGGCCCGAGAGGAGGAGGAACACGCCCCAGAAGCTGAAGAGCAGGAGCACTCCGTAGTAGACCGAGCGAATCTCGCCCCCGCGGAAACTTCGCACCCGTTTGCTCCCGCTCCAGAGGATATCGGTTACCATTCGAGTAAAGCAATCGGTGATTCCAAGTTGCGTGCTGTAGAGGACCCAGAAGCCGACGAGAAGTGTCACGAACCACATTGCCTCGCCACCGACGCGTGAGAGGTATTCGGCTTGGTAAGCTGCAATCCCGAATCCCTCGAGTTTTGTCCCTCGTGGGATAAACTCAAGCGAGAGGACTGCCGGGAGAACCATACCGACAAGACTCCCGACCGCCCAGAGGGCGTACTGGTCGAGCGCTGCGAACTTCTGCCAGGTGCGGAAGCGCGAAAAATTCTCCGCGGTCGGTCGAAATATCTTTCCGGTACCGGACATGGCGATTTTCTTTCCCCCAACGAATGTCGGGATGTAGCCAACAGCTTTCCCCATTCCAAAGCCTTTATCTCGAAACCAATTACTGAGCGTCCCGTTAATCACGCCACCAGCCCCAGCGTACGCGGCAAACGCCCCGAGCAATGCCCAATCGACACCCGGCGGAATGTCACCGAAATTCACTAACCCTCGACCCACCTGAAGCCAAGTGTCGCTCGAGGTAAAGACCACGGCGATAACGGCAAGAAAACTCACAGTCGCGATAATAAAGAACCATTGGGCATACTCCATTGTGCGCTCCACGCAGGAACCGGCGGAAACAATTCCAATAGTAGTCACGAAGCAGAGGACGGAGAAGAATTGAACAAGGGGCGCAGCACTATCGCCGGGAATCTCGCCAATGAGCGCAGCAACAATTGCTGTCGACGCAGCAAGCGCCCAACCTGGCCAGCCAAGTTGGAGGAAAGCGAGTACGGAATAAACAACTGCCCAGAAATTCTTTCCTGGCCACGTGCGCATGAAGCCGGTGTAGACCGGTTCTCCGGTATAGAGTGTGTAACGAATGAATTCCATATTCATTACCACTTGGAAGAGGATTGAAACGAGTGCGACCCAGAGTAACCCGCCACCGAATTGTGCGGTTACGGCGGGTCCCACCAGCCACTCGCCACTACCGATTGATATTCCAAGGAGAATCGCACCTGGCCCGATGAGTTTGAGCGTGCCCCGAACACTAAAGAATGGGGGAGTGGGGATTTCGTCGACGACCTCCCAGACGGGAAGCTTTCGAGACTCAGGAGAGACGCCCATAGAACACCTCGGTTTCACTGTCGCTTGGCGGAGTATTATTTGATAATATAAAAAATGGTCAAATAATTTCGGATTACCTAAATAATATGCGAACAGTTACGGATTATGTAAAATGCACCGCCGCGCCGGCGAGGTAATCGCCCAGGAGGGGGCCACGTCCCCGTACCCCCTCGATGAAACAGACCGGGCGATTATTAATCTGCTCTCGATCAACAGTCGGCTCCCGCTCGCCCTCATTGCGCGCACAATTGGTCGTAGCACCGAAGTGGTGAACTATCACTACACGCAACTCCGAAAGCACAACGTCATCACCGATACCTTTGCTGTAATCGATCCGCGACTTCTCGGAATTAAGCGCTACACCATCTACCTTCAGTTTCATGCACTCGCTCCAGACAAAATGCATTCAATTGTCTCGAGGTTCCTCGCGAATAAACATCTCTGTTGGTTAATCGAAAGTGGAGGGAAGTGGGAGCTGTTGTTGATGATCGAGACCCTTCATGAAGAGCGGCTCGATGAGCTTCTTGAGACGGTGATGTTCCCGATTCGAAAATATCTCAACGACTACACCGTCGGTCTCGTTCGAAACTTCATCCATCGTGGTCCACGTTATGTGCAGCTGGAGCACGACCGGAACTTGCTCAAAGAGGAAGCGAAATTCCCTTACTTTGAGGAACTTCATGCGCCGAAAACAATACTTCGCGAACTTGATGCGCGTGATATTCGGTTGTTGAAGGCGCTTCACGATGATGCGCGCGTAAGCCTGAGCGAGCTCGGCACGCTTGTCGGGCTTTCACCGGACGCAGTGAATTACCGTGTGAAGCAGCTCATACGTGGCGCGTTCATTAAGGGTTTCATCATTCGCCTCAACTACCACCTCCTCGGGTTTCAGTACACGTCGATCCTCGTTAAATTGCGAAACGTTTCTCGAAAGCGCCGTGATGAGTTTCTCAGCCATGTCTACAGCAACGAACGGTTCTACTCCACGGTCGAGCAGATCGGGGAGTGGGATATCTCCTTCTTGATGTATTTCATTAGTGCAAAGGACTTACGTGACTTCCTGATGGCAATGAAGGAGCGATTCAGTGATGTCATTCATTCCTATGAAACGGCACTCCACTTCGACCAACACTATTTCACCTATCTTTGCTCTGGGGTAATCGAGGAGTTGCTTGTCAAATATCCTCTTTGACTTTGACCTCGACTTCGACCTCGACTAAAGAAATCATTCGAAATAACGGGGTGGAATTTTTGTTTTCTCTGGTCGAGGTCGATGTCGAGGTCAAAGAGCAATGGTGAATTGCGTGAATTATTCCTCAGTGTCTGTGTCCAAGCTGGACTGGTGCTGAGGCCATCTGAGTACGTCGCATTAACTCAGCCAAGGTATGCGATGTGAGGAAGCTATTGATATGCTCATGGAGCTCACGCCAGAGTGGCCGAAGCCCGCAGGAGCTTGTCTCAGCGCACCGCTCTTCATCAAGCGGGCGAGTGTCACAGATTACTTCAAACGTTTCGCCTTCGCAGGCGACGAGCACATCACGAAGGGTGATTGTCTCAGGTGACCGAGTGAGCCGGTAGCCCCCTTGTGGGCCACGCACACTCTCAATCACGTTCCCCTTACGTAAGCGCTGCAAAATCTGTTGGGTGTAATGGAGGGCGATATGCTGAGAATCAGCGATCTCTTGGGCGCCAATGGGCGAAGCACCGTCGCGTTCGCGCTCGGCGATATACAGCGCACAGTGCACGCCATACTCTCCCCACTGAGTGATTCGCATAAGGGGGGATAATACCGTGCTGTTTGCGGGCAGGCAAATCGGCGGTACAAGGGGATGTCGGCTCCTCCCTCATCCCGCGAGCGTCTACGTGAACGTATACGTAAGACGTATACGTATACGTATTTTCGGTCACGTTCACGGTTACGTAGACGCTCGCCGGAGAGCAATGGGAATGAGTATTAGCGTTTGGCTAAAGACCCGGCGTGAAAAACAGCAAGTAGGTCCAGGGAAGTACCGCAAAGAAGAGATAAATGCAGTTAAGCGCGCCTAACGCCTTTTTCACCCAGGTCACGCGATGGGCGAGGCAGGTTAAGAAGATCACGATGAAAATTGCAAGTCCCTTGGTGATGGCAAGTGCTGGCGCGTGGCCATAGAGCTCCATCAGATTGCGGAGCAACGGATTGCCTTCTACGTGTAATCCGAATCGGCTGACGCCGATCGAAGTAAGAATACCGTCCATCGCTTGGAGTATCGCAAGCATGGTGCCGAGCATGATCACACTCCAAGCTGGAGTGACTGAGAAATCATCTTCTTGATTGAGCGCGATATGGGAATGAACTGGAAACTGAGGAAGTCGCCGAGCGGCGATTGCTAACTCTCCCTTTTCTGCTACCTGGGCCATGAAACCCCCTTCAAAGCACACGACAAAGCAATACCAACTACCCCCTCATCCGAGAAAACCGCAGGGGTGCTTCACGGAAACTCGTAAGTTGCTGGAATGGTTGGGGTTAGGAGTTGGCTCGTGTGTGGCCTCCCCGATGGCCGTGAACGTGGCCGTAAACGCGTCCCGTTGCCGTGAACGTCTACGTATACGTAGACGAATTTCGTTCACGTTCACGTTCACGAAATAGGATTCGCGTGGAGATCACTAGGGAGCGGAGCAACGCTCTCCGCTACACCCAGTCGTAATCAACGATTTAACGCGACGTTCTCCTTAGCCGGCTCTACCAGGTGGTAGTAGCTCTGGATCGCGATTCTTCCATCATCGACTCGCACGGTGCCAATGAGCGCGCCCATTTTCTTCAGTCGATTAATACCCTCTGGATCCATTAACTTCTTTGCTTCTTGATTCTGTGGTGCATACATCGAGAGTAAACCGCCCATGTTTTCGATAAGCGAGCCGATCTCGTTAAAGTTCAGGTAGAGGCTTCCCATCGAGATCTCAGATGCGAGGCTCTTATTCACCTTCTCTGGTAAGCTCACCTGAGTTCCCTTGAGATTGGTAATCGCTGCCTCCATGAACGGTTCCGACGAACTTACAAGTACCACATTGTTTACCGTCGCAACTGAGGCGGTGATACCCATCGGTGTAGCGAGTGTCTTCATCGGCACGTCACCGAGATTTTTCTCTGACCATGTTGGCGGTGACGGCGCATCTTGGCCTTGAGCCATACCAGCCATTGCCGTGAGGTTCATTACGAGCGAGCTCACCTTGTTCATTGTCTCGCTTGGCTTGTCGCCATCAAGGGCGATCAGTAAGTCAGGAAACGGAAGGAGCGCTTGACCGACGGGGGCAACTCGAGCACCGATCGCTATTCGCTTCAGGTCATCGAAGATCGCTAGTTGTTGAGCAATCATCGGGTCTGCCTGTTGAGCCTCCTGCTGTTTGAGCATCAGTTCCTTCACTCGCTTCACCGTTGGACCATCGATGCTGAGAAAGAGCAGTGAATTGGCTGGAACGAGTGTAGCAAATGATTGCGAAGCGGAGTTTCCGAGCGCCTCAAACCACGCTGCGTGCTCCGGAACGGACGCGTCGAATAATACGCGAACGTCATTGTACGGCGTATCAGTCATCGCGGTTACGAAGGAAGCTGCCTTAAACGGAAGTGCACGAAGTTTCGCAAGATCCGCAGCATTGCTTGGATTATCGGACGGGATCTGTTCGAGGACTTTTGCGATATCAATATACCCCATGCCGATCCGATTATTCGGTGGTGGGAATCCCTCGGTGCCCTTTTGAAACTCCTTGCTCTCAACGATCGCCGGGGAAGCGTTATATTTTTTCCCGATTACGTCCTCGACGATCCAAGGTGCAGTGGCAAGTACCCCTCGCGATCCCTCCCACGCGAGATACGCATAGGTCGCTGGAGGAGAAGTAGCTCCTGCGGTTGCTGGATCGGAAGGAGCAGGGTCATCTGCTCGAAGATTCCACTTAAATCCTTTTCCGCTACTAAACTGATGGTCTTCGATTGGCACCTGTGAGCTAACGAGTTCTGCTCGAAAGGTGTCCAGTTTTTTTGCGAGATCGACATCCTTCTTACTCTCGAAGTAGGCGCCAAATATTACTTCGTCTCCAGACACCTTCCCCGGGGTGATGAAGACGATAGTCTTTGCAAACACTGAATCCCAAGTGCGTCGATCGTTAAGATCGAATCCCGCCTTCCCGAGAGCCGAGCGGATACTCTCGAGCTTCGGATCAGTAGCAACGGGAAGCGCGTCCAAGGAGAAAGTATCGTTCCCGTACCAGGGCGATTCCCGAAAGCGTGTGTAGGCTGGCGACTCACTGTTCCACTCGAAGAACGCGTTCGTATTCGCCGGCAGGTTGTTCGCGAGCGATCCCTCGAGAGTGAGACCAGCTTGCTGCATTGGCGGTGGCTGTGTTTCATCGAGGAGGGCCGTCGTCTGTTCGCCCTTTTTCGAAACGAGCACTGCGCTGACGACGAGAATCGCGAGTAGGAGAATGATCCAAACAAACCGGGATGATGATGACTTGCCCGAGGCCATGACTTATCTTCCTTATTGCTGACTAGGTAAAGAGAGCGTTTTCTCTGTTGCTCCGGTGCTCTGCTGCTCTGTGCAATAAAAAAGCCTATGCAGCTGCTTCAAACGCTTCGCTTTGTAAACAGAGCAACGGAGCACCAGAGCAACAGAGACTAGATTGATGGAGAAAGCTTCCGAAGTCGTTTTTACTAGAAATCAATCCGATATTCAACGAGCGCATTTTGCTCGATGACATCGTAGCGGAACATCAGATTATCCCAGACTTTTAACCGCGGTTCGATGCCGTTATTAAGACTGGAATGGAGCTTAAACTCGAGGAGGCGTTTCCCTTTGCCAAAGTTCTCTGATTGCACTACTTGGAGTTTCCCACGACGAGTTGTTCCCACCTGGACCGTTGTGTAATCGCGATAGCGCTTCACTGCCCGCACCATTCGCTGGTAGAGATCCTGAAGCGGTGAAGTGGCGAGAAACTGCGTGATCATCTCCGAACATTGGAACAGGAGAACTCGCTCAGCAAATGATTTGAGCTCGTATTCATCGAGATTCTCCGCGGTCGCCCAATCATTCAGGTAGCGAAGATAGAGCATGCTCCGCGGGGAGGTAAAAATATTACCATCCTTTTCTGCACGGAGAATAAAGTCGTCAACTGAGTCGAGGCGCAGTTCGTCGTCGAGTGATGAGAAACTGCTAGACGTTGGGACGAGCCGCCCACTCTCTGTAGATTTTTTTCGAGGAGTTGGTGCAGGATGAACAACCCGATTCGCCCGAACGAGTGCGCGATCGTTAAACAGGACTCGACGGGCACCATCGTCGGCAAGACTTTCGCTTAAAAGGATGAAGTTGGTGAAGGCAACCAGAAAAAAACCAACGAGGAGTCCTTTCATCGCCTAAATCCGCCTCCAAACTGACGTTCCCGTCCTGCGAGCAACACACCTCACCTGGCTGGCGATTTTCAATCCGCAACAAACCTTTCCAGGTATACTCCAAGCACGTCTCGGCGCAACCTAAATAGTACCAGGCCGGGTGAGCTAGTACAATCATTTCGATGTGTGTGAATCGACACATGGGGCAAAAAGGTTTTCCAAGTAAAAGGATGCGCTCGATTATTGGAGGGAAATTATCCGGCCGAAACGACCTCGTCCTGCTTCGGTTGAAACAGGTAACGCATGTAGAGCAACGCGAAATAATCGTAAAGACCGTGAGCAATTATCGGGGCCCACAAACTGTTGGTGTATACCCGCATGAAACCGAAGTAGTACCCAAACACAAGATATATGGTCGCAATCAGGTAGTAACTGCGAAGCGCTGGCCCGAAATGGAGTACCGCAAAGAGAATGCTTGCGACATGAATTCCAAATTCGGTCTGAAGCACGCCGCGGAAAAACAACTCCTCGCCAATGCCTGCGGCAAAGGCGGTGCAGAACGCGCTCACGAAATCAAGTTCATCAGCAAGTGGTTTTACAATTTTTTCCTTGAAGTACTTACAGCCACTGAGGACTGAGAAACGTTCACAGAGTGGACCGAAGACGAGATAGTTAAAGACGAGGAGTGGTATTGTAAACAGGATGCCAAACTTCAGGTCCGAGAGACTCGGGGCCACGCTATAGGAGACATCCTGAGAGAACGCCCAGATACAGAACAGCAACGTGAGCGCTCCCTCGACAATCGAGCTTAGCGCGAGAATTTTTGTCTTATTGAGTTCCATCGCCCGGTAACATCGTGCAAACGCTCCTTGTCGCCCGATCGTCCCCTAGTCTCTCGACGAAGCGGCCACGGAGAAAATCGGATACCATCCGCGTGCCTGCTTCCTCAAGGGTTGCAACCCAGGCACCATCGACGCCAGACATTCGCGGTTCTTCTACCGTGCATCGAGCGCTGAGCAGTGGCTGCGGCTTTGAGCCGGATGCGATTTCGTCGAGGTGGAGCTTGAGTGTGAGCCGAAGCGTTTCATCTTCAGTGTCGGGGAAAGTGAGCTCTTGGACGAGTGCTCGAAGTCTCCAGAGCGCTGGTTTCATCTCGCCTGCGCGAGCGAGCTTTAGTTTCGGCAGGGTGGGGACGGATGAGCTAACCACGAGAACATTCTCTGCTTCGAGTCCTCGTGCAAGCCCATGCTGAATCATCCGTGCCATTTGACCATTCGTGTACGGGGGACTTGATTCGAAGCCATAGGAGAGTGCGAGCACTTCTCCGGCTCGAACAGTAGGTGGGCGCTCGAACTCCGGCGGCGCAAGCAGCACCAACCCAGTTCCGGTGGGTGGTGTCGAGTCGCTTTCGCCGAAACGTCTCTCGCTTTTCGCTTGAAGTCCCGGAACCAACCTCTCCAAGGCGCTCTTTAACGTCGACTGTAAGAGATGGGAGAGTTGAGGTGCATGACCATAACGACGATACTCGCTCTTCTCGCCCCGCTGTTCCAACTGTCGTTTTGGAACGGTACCATTGCCTTTGCGCTCAAGCACGGTAGCTTGGACCTGTGCTCGCGCTTTCAGTATACGCACAAAGAATGCATCAAACGCATTGACCCGTGCCTCTGAAACCTTGAGCTCGACAATGCTCTCGGGCTCGATGACGCGTAATACTTCCCCGAGACGTGTTCCGCTTGTGGTGTAGACGGCAAGGCCCTGTCCTTCGAGGAGCTCAACGGCGAGCTCACCAAGGAGTTGGTTTGCTGAATGTTGGAGAAACACCGTCGTGAGTGGGATCATACCGAAAAGATACTGATGTCCAAGCGACTCTACCGGATGAGAGAGTGGGGGAGGCGAATCGAGCGCGAGGAGTATTGACCCCGTGGGCCCGATCGGCGCTTCGCTTTGGAGCACTGCACGACCGAGCTTGGGGCTCAGTGACCGTGCCTGAAGTGTCGCGTAATGCTCCGGAAGGCCCATCTTCAGACACCCGGTGAGGGTAAAGCTCGCTAGCAGGCTCAGAGCAATAGCTCGGGATAGAAAAAACCGAGGAGAATGCAGCTGTTCGTTATTATTGGACTTCAAGATCTTCTCAATCGTGGCGTAAAGATGTTAGCGACAATTACCGTCAGAGTAATAACGTATAATAGAGGCTCTGGCCATCCATATGACGAAATCCATCGCTCAAATCGTTCAGGCGCATGAACAGGCCGCACTCGCCCGCCTGCCACTTGAGCCTGTGCGTACCGCGATCGCTGCTCATGACACGAAGCATGCCTTAGCGCTCCTTGACGCTGAAGTTGCCTCATCTCCAACTGACCTCATCGCGCGACTGTGGTGGGTACGGTGTCAGCTTGAAGCGAGTCGTGTTCCGCTCTCGGTGCTTACAGCGCCGCTTGAAGAAATGTTCCCGAGAGTTAAGGGAGAAGCCGACGCCCACGAACTCGGGGCAGTTTGCTTTCTCGCTGTTGCAGCAAAACTCCGCGAACGTGCACAGCTTCGACTCGCGATCAGCATGCTCGAACGTTCACTCCAACTGATCGATAACTCAAAGAGTTTCCCCGAAGACGAACAACGATCAATCCTCGCCTTTGTGATCGGGGTAGTAGAGGAAGAGATCTCGGCTTGCTCGAATCGCGCTGAAGTTCGCTCGCGGAAGCAGGCCGAGGAGAAGTCGGAATATCTTAAGCAATTGCAACGAAAGCTTACCGACTTACAGGCGAGGAAGCCAAAAACGGTTGTCCGTGAACCGGAGAAACCCGCACCATCGAAAGGGAAGGACCACCCATTTACCTCAAAAAGCATTCTCGGCTTGGCTGAACACGGAGCAAGCGCCGCGCAATCTTCACCGCTTCCGCAAAGCGTGCCGCTTCCGGAGAAATCAAACGGGGTGCGAGCTTCATCGTTCATGCTGCTCGCGCTTAGCGTTCTCCTCCTTGTTGGCGCTGGCTTCTTCTTTCGTGACCGACTCTTTGGCATGTCTCGCGCAGCACTCGTTTCGCGCCTTGCGATGAGACTTGAGCCAGGCCTTGGTCCCGAGGCGCGTAGTCCAACTACCGATGTGTCATCTGACTCGCGAACGCTCGTGATGTCTGCACAGACTGGAGCTCTCGCCGAGGTAAAACAGGAGCTTGAACGGCTTGAGATTCGCGAGGTCGCGCTCGAAAAGCAGCCCACTCGCGAACCAGTTGCGACAAAGCCGCCACAAGAAGTGAAAGCAAGCCCTCCTCCCCCAGCTGATGAGGTTGAGTATGACCCGCAACCGAGACCTGAGCTCCCACCACCCACCACTGGAGCCAGACCGGTTACCTCGGCGGGTGATTCGACCCACCGTGAGCCCGTAGGTCCACTCATTCGGGGACGAGATGGTCGAGTTTACGGCCCACCGGCGGCGCTCCCCGAGGGCGGGCCGAATGGGGGTGGACGTCTTGCAGGAGCGCGGGGGCTCGATGGTGAGCCTGTTCGTCCGCTCGAGGTGGAGGAGTTCTCGCCGCCCCGCCTCTTTCGCGTGATTGCAGCGACCCAAGTTCTCGACGCCCCGTCGCTACTCGCTCGGCCCGTTGACCGTCTCGACTCGGATGCAAAGATTCAAGTAATAGCCCGCCTCGGCCACTGGCTCGAGCTCGTTTCGGTCGGAGGGAAGAAGGGATATATTTACGCCCAAGACGCTGAGCAAGCGGGGGAGTAGCACCGAAGTTCTTAGCGCCCTGACTGTAAACCGAAACCGTGAACGTGGCCGTGACCGAAAATACGTAGACGTATACGTAGACGTGCACGTGAACGCGAATAGGCGGTCACGGCCACGTTCACGGTTTCGGCTACGTACCGGTAGAGGAGCGAACTACATTCCTCCCGACTTTCGAAATGGCGTCGTGAGCGCCAGCGGACGCTTGGTAAATAAATATCCAATTGGCCCGCTGATCGCATAGCCGGTTGAGATGAGCGCGATCGTCGCCGTGCTTTGATACCAGCCGAGCGCTACAACTGCAGCGATGAGAACAAGCATTAAGCGTGGGTTATTGCTTTCACCAAGTTTCAGATGTTTCAAGCTGAAGAAGGTAATGGTGCTCACCATCAGGAATGAGAGCATTAATGTGTACCCGGCCATGAGGTAGATAAGCGCGGGGGAATCGAGTGGTTGTGGTCGGAGGAAGACCCAGCAGGCAAGCGCTGCTGCTGCACCGGGAATCGGTAACCCCGAGAAATGTTTTCGGTACTCGGTCATTATATTAAATCGCGCGAGCCTCGTTGCGCCGCAGACGACTAAAGCAAAGGAGACAAGAATTCCGAACTGATCGATCTGCGAGGCGAATGCCCAAGAGTAGACGAGAACAGCCGGCGCAACACCGAAGGCGACCATATCGCTCAGTGAGTCGAATTCACGGCCGAATGCACTTGTTGCATTCAGCCGTCGGGCGATTCGTCCGTCTAGCCCATCAAGTACAATAGCAATGAGGATACATTTGGCTGCGTAATCGAACTTCCCCTGCAAGCTACTTAAAATTGCAAGGAACCCACAGAAAATGCCAATCACCGTGACGAAACTAGGGATCAGGAATGCTTTCCCCTGGAAGCGATCACGCATCCTTAGCAGCCGTAATCTCTTCTTTGCGACCCGCTCGGCTTTAATTTCTCGCTCCATAGACCCCCGTTTTTCAATTCTTCCTATTATCTACCTTGAAAACTTGTCTCAGTCTTCAAATCCCCTGTAGCTTTTTTCCCCTAGTTTCAGTATTGTAGCGCTTCTTATTGTAAACGAGGCGATTGTATTCCCGGATATTTTTGTAAGTTTTATCGGGACAGAAACTAACTCCCACAGAAGATGCTCGTCACCGCATCTATAACTACATAATCGTTTAGACGGAAAAAAGTACTCCTCGGAGCAAGGAACCGGCTGAAAAAGAATGGCTAGGATTACGGTTGAAGATTGTTTGACGCAAGAGACTAATCGATTCGCGCTCGTCCGTTTGGCTGCTCTTCGTGCCAAGCAGTTACTCGAAGGGAAGACCCCCGTGACCGATACGAAGGGGAACAAAGCTGTAGTTTCTGCACTTCGCGAAATTGCCGACGGTAAGGTCCGTTTCCGTAAGCGTGAGGAAGGAGATTCCGCGTCTAGCGATTCGGACTTTAGATATTCGGGCGATTCGACGACACTCGTCGGACTCACCGGTGGCAACACCCACTAGGGAATCTGCTCGCTGAGAGATTCCACGCTGTCTGATCGTGCTGAGGATCGTGCGGAGGCACGCGTGTTCCGGTGAAACTTCAAGACATTATCGCAGCCGTTCAAGAGTACCATCCGAGTCCTGATCTCGATATCATCCGACGAGCTTACGCCTTCGTTCGAAAGCATCATCAGGGTCAAACGCGAGCCTCGGGCGAACCATTCATCACTCACGTCACCGAGGTGGCATATCTTGCAACGAAGCTGCGCCTCGATGTCGCCTCGGTGGTCACAGCGCTGCTCCATGATGCTGTAGAAGATACCCACGCCAGCCTTGAAGAAATTGAAACCGAGTTTGGCCATGACATCAGCGAACTCGTCGACGGCGTCACCAAGCTGAGCAAGGTGAAATTCAGCTCCCGTGCCGAAGAGCAGGCGCGAAATTTTCGAAAGATGCTCCTCGCCATGTCGCGTGACATCCGCGTGCTCCTGGTGAAGCTCTGTGACCGCACACACAACATGCGCACCTTGAACTATCTCTCCGAGTCGAGGCGTCTCCGGATCGCCCAGGAGACAATGGACATCTATGCGCCGCTTGCACATCGGCTCGGTATTCACTGGATGAAGTCTGAACTCGAAGACCTGTCCTTTCGCCATCTGAAACCAGAAATCTACGCCAGTATTGAAGAGCAGGTGAATAAGCGAAAGAAGGAGCGCGAGAAGTATATCGAGGAGGTCGTGCGCTTAATTGTCCGTGAGTTAGAGCAGAACGGAATTTCAGGTGAAGTTTACGGCAGACCGAAGAACTTCTATTCGGTCTACCTGAAGATGACGAAGCAGAACCTCACCTTCGACGAAATTTATGACTTAATCGCGTTTCGCATTATGGTGCCGACAATGCGCGACTGTTACGCAGCGCTCGGTGTCGTGCACTCAGCTTGGAAGCCAATTCCAGGCCGATTCAAAGATTACGTGGCGATGCCGAAGCCGAATCGCTATCAATCGCTCCACACAACCGTAATCGGTCCCCACGGGATGCGAATCGAGATACAAATTCGAACGCCCGAGATGCACGAAGTTGCGGAGAAAGGTATCGCCGCCCACTGGGTTTACAAATCCGACGGCTCTGCTGAGCGACTTGTCGCGAGCGAAGGCTTTCATTTTAAGTGGCTCAAGGACCTCGTCGAATCAGAACGCATGCTCACTGATCCCGAAGAATTCATGTCGCTCGTTCGGGATGACTTGTTTCCCGATCAGGTATTCGTATTCTCGCCCAAGGGTGACGTGATCGCGCTCAGTTCCGGCGCAACGCCGATTGATTTTGCCTACCACATTCACTCCGACATCGGGCATCACTGTTCTGGCGCACGGGTGAACGGACAACAGGTAGGCCTCTCTCATCAGCTGAGTAATGGCGATACGGTTGAGATCATCACCTCTGCAGCACAGGCCCCGACCAAAGACTGGCTGGCGCTTGTCGCAACGACGAAGGCAAAACAGCGCATCCGAGGGTGGCTCCGCCAAGAGGAACGAAATCGCTCGGTTTCGCTCGGGAAAGAATTGCTGATGAAGGACCTCCGCAAGGTAAAGCTCAACTACAACCGGGTGGTGAAGGATGGCGATCTTGTCCGGATAACCGAGGAGCTTGGTCTGAAGGATCTCGATATGCTGCTCGCCGAGATTGGTTACGGGAAGCTCACGACCAATCAGGTTGTCCAGAAACTCCTCCCTAATGCAACCGATGTTGAAGAGAAGCTCGCGCGAGATGACACCGCACTACAGAAGATATTTCAGAAAGCGGCGAAAGCATTTCGTGATCGTTCGAGCGTTAAGGTCAACGGGGTCGAAGACATGGTGTTTCGCTTCGCGCGGTGTTGTGAGCCGCTCCCCGGTGATACTCTTGTCGGCTATGTCAGTCGTGGCCGGGGAGTTACGATTCACACGAAAGGCTGCCCGCAAACACTGAGTTTCGATCCACAACGCATCGTTCCAGTAACCTGGGACGAGAATGTAAAAACCATCCGCCGGGTAAAGCTCGTCGTTCATTCGATCGATCAGATCGGCATTCTCGCCTCGATGAGCCAAGCGATCTCAAGTGTTGGTGCAAATATTGTTAGTGCCCAGGTATCTGCGACGCCGGATGGTCGAGGGCTCAATGCTTTTGAAGTAAATGTTGAGAGCGCGACTCAGCTTGATGCAATTACCCGCGCGCTAGAGAAGGTGCATGGGGTGATACGAGTAGAGCGAATTCGGGATTATCGCCGGGGGCTTAAGCCGATTGGCGAGGAGTAGGAGATCTCGTTCTGGGTTGCTAGTCAAGGGTTAAGTTACGAGGATAAGCTCAAGCTCACGTCAAAGTTCAAGTAGAAGTCTAAGACTAAGTCGAAGACTAAGACGAAGCGCGATACTTCACCTTAGTCTTCGACTTAGACTTATCCTTGAGCTTCGACGTGAGCTTGAGCTTGAACTCTCCACTTCACCTTCGACAATGACCTATTCTCGGTGGCATCGACTGAAGATAGCTAGTCCCTCGCCGGTGTCGGAAAGCGATACTCGTCTCCAGATCCGACGCATAACACTGTAACCATCAATCGAAGGTGAACTCACCCAAGCGTATTGACGCCGATAGCAACACGTGACAGCAAACTACCCATGCTACGAAAATCTCGTCTATCTGATTGATCTTATTCTGATATCGTAATCGGTGTAGTTTATACTTGTTGGTTTACTGACGAGACCCACTGAGTTACTGTCGAGATGTGGTAAGGTATACTGAACACAAGTGGTACTTTTACTGTTATGGCTGCTATCCAGTAAGGTGCTGATCATGAGACTAGCTACTATTCTTTTCGCTCTCCTAATGTTTTTCGTACCGGTTGCGACCGCTAGCGACACTGAAACTACAACTGAATATACAACTGAGAACAATCTCAACTGGGTGCAAGATTTTTTGCAGAAGCACGTGGTCTCGCTCGAGCCAAAAGGCGTTTCAGCTTCTATAACGTCCGATGGCGAAATTGTCCGTGATAGCGCCACAAACCCAAGTTTCGATGTTACGGCTGGTAGTAAGTTCAGGGCACAACCTGACCATCACAGCTCACTAAACTTCGAAGTTTTAAAAGTCGATTCGGAGGGTGTAACGTTGAAATATGCATCGCAATTCGATCACCGATCTTTTGGTAAAGACAAGATAAGCATCGATACTGGAAAGATTAAACTTCCTTATCGGAGCAAAGTTGTTACGCAGCCATAACAAACGAAGGGAGCGGAGGAAAGGCCGCGAGAGGGAAATTGAAAATTTGTAATGTTGGA
>FKKE01006713.1_pt1 | contig 15853 bp, 14 predicted proteins | sample 1106331 | NCBI WGS metagenome assembly FKKE01 (sample SAMEA3931202, study PRJEB13176) | freshwater metagenome | biome: Drinking water system; feature: drinking water; material: freshwater | place: China | collected 2013-02-06 | reverse complement strand
CCGTCGCGGCGGTTCCCAGGACACTCGCCGGTCGATTCGCGGTCTGCAGGCTGAGGGTGTCCATTGGCTAGTCCGCGATGGAATAACGGGCGATGCAATACAAGGCCTTCACGGCGTCTTTGAAGCCGATCTTTTTCCCTTCCGAATAGTCTCGCCCGGAATAGGAAATCGGCATCTCATAAAAACGGCACTTTCGCCGCGCGAGCTTGGCCGTCAGTTCGGGCTCGACTCCGAATCGGTTCTGCGCGATCCGGATCGACTGCACCGCCTCCCTGCGAAACACCTTGTACCCCGTCTCCATGTCCGTGAGATTGAGGTTGGTGCACATGTTCGAGAGCAAGGTCAGCAGGCCGTTAGCCACACGGTGCCAGAACAGATGAACTCGAGTGACGTTGCCGACGAAGCGAGAGCCGTAGACGACATCGGCTCGCCCATCGACGATCGGCTGGATCAGCTTGACGTACTCTGCCGGGTCATACTCCAGATCGGCATCCTGCACGATGATCACATCCCCCGTCGCGTGCTGAAAGGCAGTCCTCAGCGCCGCGCCTTTTCCATAATTGCGATCATGATAGAGAATCGTGAGATCGGGATCCGATTCCAGACTCATGAGGATGTCGCGGGTCCCATCCGTGCTCCCGTCGTCCACGATGACGATTTCCTTCTGCAGGGACACGCGCCGGACACGCGCGATGATCTCGCGAATGGTGTTCCGCTCATTGAAGACCGGCATCACGACGGAGAGCGTGAATCCTGGCGGCAACGGGTAAATTCCGAGCTGGCGGAGCACCATATCCCCACACACCGCCCGCAGCTGCGCGACCAGCCCCACTTCCGACGGATGGTGGTCGGCCGCCGGCATGACCCGCGCAGCATTTCCCCCCGGTCGCCTCATCGGATGCCTCCCGCGCCGAGCCCCTCGGCCGACTTTCCGGAAACCATCTCGCCCCCGTTCGTGGCCGATCCTCCCTGCAAGACCTTGGCGTAGAATTCCACCGAGCGCCGGGCGATCTCCCGATCCGTGTAGGATTCTTCAACCGTCCGACGCGCGGCCGCGCCCAACCGCTCCCGCAACCCACGATCCTCAATCAACTGTTCGAGCGCTGCCACGAAATGGGCCACGCTGCCGTTCGTCGCCAAGAGGCCATTGTCGCCATGTCGGATCAGCTCCGGCATCCCGCCTTGATCGGAACTCACGATCGCGCAGCCCGCCGCCATCGCCTCCAGACAAGAATAGGGACAGTTTTCCCACAGACTGGGCGCCAGGAAGATGTCGGCCGCCCGCAGGCAGGCTCGGACATCACACAAATCGAGCTTGCCCACATAGTGCAGCGAGCCCTTGCATACCCTCCTCTGCATGTGGGGGAGCACCATCTTGGCCATGAAGTCAAAGAGGTCCTGCCCGGCGAAGACGAAGGCCACTTCATAGCGTTCCGTGATCGAAGCGACAATTTCAGGGCAGAGATGGATCCCCTTTCGCGGCTCCATGCGGCCGGAAAACAGAATGATCGGACGGTCTTGCGGCAGATTGAACTTGCGCCGGACATCGAACGATTCCGACTTATCAAACAACTCCAGGTCGATCCCGTTCGGAATCACCCGCACGGCTTCTCGAATCCCGAAGTGCATGCGCACTTCATCGGCGAGAAATCTGGAGCACGAAGACAGCGCACGAGCTCCCCGAATCGCCCATTCCTCGATGGCTGCACAGCAGAGCTTGTCGAGACGCCTGACGTCGTAATAATCCATGATGAGTTGTGCCGGAGAATGGAATTTGATAAGGGTCGGAATCGGCAGTGAGTGGTTGATCAGAAAACCCTCCGCGCCGCATTCGGGCATCTCCACCAGGTCGAACCGGTGTCGCCGGAGCAAGGCTTTGAGACCCACGTGCATGGACAAGCCGTTCTCCAACCTGTTCTTGGTCCACCAGAGCTGCGCTCGATCTAGACGGCCGATCGCGCGCATCAGCCAACCGTCTCGCCGAAAACGATGGACGGTGACGCCGTCATGGGTGGTCGTACGCAGGTTCGTGGGATGAATGGCCCCGGCCAACACATGCACCTCATGACCCAGCTTGGCCAGACCTCTGGCCTGGTAGTAGGTGTAGGTCCCAATGCCGCCGAACCCGGTCTCCGGCGGATACTCGAACGACAAGAGGGCGATCTTCATGCCGATATTTTCCTCACCTGCTTCCTCAACCGTTTATCCGGTCCACATTCTCTGTATGGCGTAGCGAAGGGCCCACACCGGATCACCGGCTACCAGCCGCCATGCCTGCGCGAATAGGGTGGGCGCCTGCTTCAGAAAGGACCCGAATGGATGGACGTGTCGACTCGCGGCGGCGTCAACCAGCAAATCGCTGATCGTGAGGGCGTGAAGCCGCACGAGCGGTTCATGGCGTCGGAGGACCGCGTGGTGGGCGTCACGTAGCGCTTGTCGAGAAACCGGCGGGCGATCCTCCCGCGTCACCGGATCGTGGATACACAGCGCCTCCGGAATGACGTCCCCCTCGAACCCCTGCCCCTGAAAGGTCAGCCAGAGGTTCCAATCCTGTAAAGCGGAGAGGTCATCGGCGTAGCCCCCGACCTTGTCCAGGTCTCCCCGGCGGATCATGGCTACGCTGCGACCGACCGTATTCTCAACGAAGAGGAGTGCTGTCGCCCCGAGAGGCTGAGGCAGCGACTGCGCATCGGAGCCACTCGGCCTTGGCTCCATATAGGTGGTGACGTAGGACAACGTCGGTCGCGCCAGCAGGACTTGTACGGCCCGTGACAGCATGTTGGGCATGAGTCGGCAATCAGCGTCCAACACCACAATGAATTCCCCGGTGGCCATGGTCAGTCCGCAATTGCGGAGGTCTCGCGAGTCTTCTGCCTTGCGATGCGCCACACGCAGGGCCGGGAATTCTTCTTGTAGCGCGGCCATCCAGGGGGTCGAGAGCGCTCCCGTCGGCCCGTCCGTGACGAGCACCACTTCGACATTTCCATGGTTGGACGCATAGGCCGATTGCACGACCCGGCGGATATGCCCCCCGCCGCAGCCGGCCAATACCAGCACGCTGACGCGAGGCTCCGGTGCGCGGCGATGCCGTGGCACACACCCGGCCTTCGATGGACTCTCCGCGATCACCCGATAGGTGTCGAGCGTGGCCTGGCATCGTCCTTGTCGGGCGGCTTCAAAGTCCGCCATCAGGCGCCGGCGGATGCCCGGCTCGTTCCGAATCTGGATAATCGCCTGCGCGATCGCGTCCGCAAGTCGGCTCACATCATTCACCGGCGTGACCGCTGCACGGAGGCGATAGTCCAGGATCAGCTCAGGGATGCCCCCCGCATTGCTGCAGACCAGCAGACACCCGGCTTGCGCCGCTTCAAGCACGACGTTCGGATAGTTGTCGCCCTTCGACGGCACCACGCAGATGTCCACCTCCGTGGCAAGCCAGTGGAGCAGGGCCGCTCTCGGCATTGCCGGCCGAATCGACCAATTTGGCACACCGTGCAGGATCCGCCGGAGTGACTGCGCCATGCTCCCGTCGCCAGGCAACCCGCCGGCATCGTTGCCGCAGAATACGAACTCGACCGGCTGTGAGACCCCCGCCGTCTGCGCCAGCCGCCGGATCGCTTTGGCCAAGATGTCCTGCCCCTTCCTCACTTCAAGCCGACTGACACAAGCCACAGTGACCGGCCGCTCTCCGCAAGGGGCATGGGCACTCTGTTCGGGCGCCGGCGGCGGCGAGACCAGAGGGTAACCATTTCGGAAAAAGAGCCGGTCTCCCACCCCTGCCTTCTCTCGGAGCGGCGTGAGCAGATACTCGGTGGGACTCAGCACGACATCGGCGTGGGCCTTCACATAGTCCTCGATGTAGCGACAATAGAGGTCGCCGCGCGTCACCACGCCTCCGCCCCGCCACGAGGCAACGTCCCCTGTCGACGAGTGAAGATGCACCACGAGTCTGGTATCGGCGAAGGCCCCTGTCGTTCGCTTCTGTCGCACGGTGAAGAATCCGGGCCCGCGCCAATCGGGGAATTCAATGAGATCATATCGATGACGCGCATGGAGTCGTCGAATCTCTTGCTGATATCGGTCCGCCCGGTTCAGGTCCGCCGACGGCCAGGCCCAAGCCGACCGTGTCTGTCTGGTGAGCGTGAGTAGACGAACTCCCCGTTCCTCAAAGTAGGTCTCAGCGCTCGACCAGTCTGGCCGCATGCTCAACGGCACGAAAGAGAGGTCCGTCAGAACATCCACTTCCCACTGTCCGCTCGTCCTCAACAAAGCGGCCGCCTCGGCCACATAGGTTCCAATGCCTCCGTTGACGTACAACGGAGACACCTCTGGATAGGCGAAGAGAATACGAGGCATCCTTCAATTTCCGCCAGACCGCTACAGATCCTTTCAGCACACACCACTAATCGATTCTATCGGTCAATTTCATGCAAGGATTGAGGCCACCGGCCCTTGCCAGAGGTCGGATACACACCCGATCTCCGGACGGCCGCGACGGGCTTCCCCGTGTGAGATCGCTCGCGCGGTTAGGCAGCGTTGTGACCGGATGTTCGGGAAGGCACTGCGGAACGTGAGCTGACCATTGAAGAGTGGCGAACAGGCCCACGTGACTGGGTGGTTCCGTTGGGGCTATGGAAACAGGCGGTCGCCAGTCCTCCCGCGATGGCTATCTGGGACAGCACCACGAGGCCGCAAGCGGTCATCCGCCGGCGCCCGCCCAACTTCTGAAAAGAAAAGTGAAGCAGATGCCGCCAAAATTCGATCCCCACCCGATGGCCCCCTTGTTGCCGCTGGGCACAGATCCGGTGAAATCGGCAGGCGCCTCGTCCATAGCCGAACTGCTGCCGCAAGAAGGTCTTGGGCGTCAGCCAGTGCCGATGGTGAACGACCGCCCGGACTTCGTAGATGAGGGGGTAGCCCTGCCAAGTCCACCTGGCGCAGAATTCCCGATCCTCCCCCGCCGCCGACGGAAAGGCGGGGTCGAATCCCCCGACCGCCTGGAAGTGAGCGCGGCTCACCGCAAGATTGTTGGAGGTAAAGAAGCGGAGGCACTCGGGGTGGCCCGCATGGTAGTCATACAAGGCATCGGTCAACAGCTGGCTGACCATTGAGTAGAGATTGTCGGGAAAGGCATTGAGCGTCCGCCCGCCGATCAGCGCCTGCGGCGTCTCCCGCAGCCGAGCCTCCATCGCGGTCAACCAACTCGGTGTCACGAGACAATCGTCATCCGTGAAGGCCAGGAAGGTTCCGCGGGCGGCCTGCGCGCCTGCATTGCGCGCGACGGCGGGGCCGGCATGTTCCTGCCTGATCCAGTCGACGCGGAGCTGCGCGCGAGATGACGCGACGTCGTCCGTCGGCGCGGCGCGGCTCCCGTCGTCGACCACGATCACCTCGAACCGATCCCGTGGATAGTCGAGCCGCGCGAGTGAGGCCAGACAGTCGGCGAGCCGGGCCGGACGTTCGTAGGTCGGCACGATGATCGTCCAGGTCGGGTCTGACAAGGCCATGCCCCTTGACGAGAATCCGCTCGGCCACGCTATTGCGCGCGCAGCCGGACGACGAGGTTGTAGATATAGCCGACGGCCCATCCGAGGATGGCGCCGGTGATCGTCCCATACGCCAACCCTACGAGGCTGCCCGCCCAGGTCACGGAGTACCCGATGAAGTAGTGGCTCAGCAGTTGAAGGTGCTGGCCGACCTGAGGTCCGCCTTTCAGGACCAGCACGATCGTCATCGCACACAATCCCAGACCGGTGACCATGCCCGACACCGCCGCCAGCACCCCTGCGTGCAACTTCGTGACGGCCCGTCCGAGCACTTCCGCTTCCGAGTTCGCCAGTGCCATGATGACCCCTCCCGGCGTGACCGCCCAGGCCCGCCTACACTCTGCTCAAAATATCCCGTTCCTCTTCCGCATCCGCGTGGCGGCGCACCCACCGGGCGTAGATGTGCAAACTCGCGTTGCGGACCGCCGCCGCCAACCACCCGACGGCAAATCCCATGGCGCCCAGCTCGATCGCGCCGATTCCGGCCCCCGCCCAACTAACCTCGAATCCCGGCAGAAAGTGGCCCAACAAGGCCAGGGTCGGCCCCGCGAACGGCCCGGATGTGAGCAACAGCCGGATGCTGGCCAGCCAGAGACTGAGCCCGCTGACGAGGCCGACGGCGATCCCCAACGCCAGGGCGTCCAGGCGCGCGAAGGCGACCACTAGCACCTCGTCCCCGCTGATGGGCGCCGACGGCACCGGCACGATCACCCGGGACGGCACTAACCGATCCCCGGAGACGCTGGGCTTTGGCTCGTGTTCCTCGTGGTAGACCTTTTCGGTGTTGACGGTCCACACGTCATGCCGCTCGCCGAGGAGATTGCGCGCCGCATAGAGCCCCGTCAGCATCGAGTGGTCCTGATTGTTATATCGGTGAAGGCCGTTTCGCCCGATCGTTTGCAGATTCTTGAAGGTGTCGAGGTACGTCCGGAGGGTCTTCACCTGTGCCTGATAGTCCTGGGCATAGACGGGGTAGGCTTTTTCGGCGCGGACCACCGTCCCGTCTTCGACCTCTCGCGGGTCGATCAGACCCAGTCGCGCGCACTCGCGAACGCCGACTTCGATCAGACGGGCATCGGGCCAGAGCCACTCTTCATCCTTGTCCCACAGGAAGTATTCCAGCCCGAGCGACGTCTTCGAAGCATCCGGCACCATGAAGGGACTCCAGTTCTTGTAATTCTGGATGCGCCCCAGCTTGACCTCCGGCGAATGGACGTAGAGCCAATTGTCGGGAAACACGTCCGGCCGGTTCACCATCACCACCACGGTGAGGTAATCGCGATACCGCAGCCGCGCCGCCGCCCGGAGCACCTCGAGCGGAGCCTCCGGGTCCAAAGCCCGAATCAGCTCACGCAAGGGCATGGTGGAGATGAACGAGTCCCCCTCTATTTCGACATGTTCTCCACGGTGCGTGCGCCCGACGACCGCTTCGACCCGTCCATCGCGATGGCGAATCCTGTCGACTCGAATCCCCCGCTGCGTGCGGCCGCCTTGCCTATTGACGAGATCCTCGCACCGTTCCCACATCATGCCGGGGCCGAACCGAGGGTAGTAAAACTCTTCGATCAAGGAAGTGATTTGCCCGCCGTAGCGCCCGCGGCTGGCTCCCAGAAGCGCGTTGCGCAAAGCTTCCAAGAGGGAAAGATTCTTGATCCGCTGCGCCGCCCAGTCGGCGGAAATTTCCGAGCAAGAAATGCCCCACACCTTCTCTGTATAGGTCTTGAAGAAAATCCGATAGAGCCGCCGCCCGAACCGGTTCGACACCCAATCCTCGAAACTCCGTTCGGGGAGCGTCGGAGCCAGTTTCGCCTGCGCGTAGCTGAAACAGACGAGCAGAGACTCCACCACTCCCAGCCCCGCCAAGGCATTGGACGCTTTCAGGGGATAGTCGAAGAAGCAGTCGTTGTAGAAGATGCGGGACACCCGCGGCCGCCGGAGAAATTCCTCTCCCAGCATCTCGTGCCACAGCTCATTGATCACCGGCACTTTGGAAAAGAACCGGTGCCCGCCGATGTCGAATCGGTAGCCCTTGTAGTTGACGGTGCGGGAGATGCCGCCGACCCGCTCGGCCTCTTCCAACACCGTCGGACGGAAGCCTCGCTTGGTCAATTCATAGGCCGCCGTCAGTCCGGCGGGACCGGCCCCGATGACGATGACCCGCTCCTGCTTCATCGACCGCTCTCCGGTCGCGGGACGCGAATGCCCGGCCAATTCGATTCCCCGCAGATCCCCAACACATGCCAGACCGTGCCGAGACCGAAGCCGAGACCGGAATAGAGGAAGTACAGCCAGTGCCACAACAGGCTGCCGCACATGAACCGGAATCCCCGCTTGCGGAAACAGAAAGCATAGAAAGGGGCATTAAGGACGCCCAGGAGCGCCGCCGCCATGAGCGCGGCCAGGAAGGCCACGGGCCACCAGAGTCCGACGAGGAGGCCGACCGCAAGGACCATCGCCGCCCCCACACTGACCCGCTCCCGCCTGCGCAGATTCAGATCATTGGTCAATCGGCCCCGGCTGAGGATCAGCAAGGTCCAGGGGATCGCGCGCTGGAAGAGATCCGTCCGAAGGATCGAGCCCGCCGTCCAGCGCTTGAGGTGTTTCACTTGAAGGGTCTTGCACAGGGCGAGCCGCGCGCCTGATTCTTTCAACCGATAGCCCAGTTCGATGTCTTCGACGGAGGGGGTTCGATACCGCTCGCTGAACCCGCCGCTCGCGGCAAACACCTCCTGGCGAATCGCCCCGCACGCGCCCCAAAAGGTCGACGCGTGTTCTTCGCCCTGTTGGTGGACATAGTGATGAAGAAGATTGCGGTACTGAGATAAAAACCCCTGATCGCCGGGGACATCGTCATACGAGCCCATCACGGCGTCGAGCGCGGGATCCTGCGCAAAGAACTGCGCCACGCGAGCTACGATGTCGCGAGGCACCACCACGTCGGCGTCGACGAACAAGAGGATCGCGCCACGCGCCATTTGGGCGCCGAGATTTCTTGCCAAGCCGGGCCCGCTCGGCGTGGGCACTCGGATGACCTTCGCGCCGAATGACGCCGCCAGATCGCCGGAGCCGTCGGTGTCGCCGTTAGCCACGACGATGATCTCCAGTGGCGGAGGCGAGAGCGCAACCAGCGCGGCCAGGCAGGCGCGAAACGGTTCGCCCCCGTTGTACACGGGCACGACGACGGAGATCGTATCGGCTTCCGGCGCCACGACGGCGACGGCCTGCGAAGTAGACATAGCGAGCAATGGGGCGGTGCCGCCCTCTCTTCGAGGGAGTCAGCACGCGCAGGCTTCACGCGCGGGCCGGCACATACCCTAGGCTCACTATCGGAAGCTAACCGGAACAAATTGAGCGGGACGCAGGGGAAACGGGGAAAACCCACCCCATCCGGCAGATGGCGCTCCTATCGAGCCGCGACCGACAGGCGTGAGCGACGGGGGGGTGGGAAAGGCCCGCGGGGAGGCGGGCTCGATACCATTTATATGGAACGCGGGCGGGCAGACGGCGGTTTCACGATGTCGGCGATGGGCCCTGGGCACCGCGGCCGCCGAGCAGACCGAGGCAGAGCAATCCGATGCCGATCCAGACTAGCTCGCGGACACGGCGGAGCAAGGCGAAGGTGAGCCCGGTCACATCCGAATAGCCGAACGCCTGCAACAAGAGGAGATTCCCCCCTTCCTGCGCGCCGAGACTGCCCGGGATGAAAAAGGTCCCGCCCTTGATGAATACCGAGAGAGCCCCGATGGCGATCGAGGAAGAGATACTGGCCGGCCCCCCGAGGTACCACAAGATCACATAGACTTCCAAGGCTTCGGCCATCCATCCGAACAGGAATAACAGTCCCGACAGGGCGAATGATCCGTGATGCTCCGTGTAAAAGGTGAGGATGGTTTGGTCGACCGACTTGAGCTTTTCTTCTCGTGATTCCAGGTACCCGATGCGAAGCCCGAGCCGGCGGAGCATCGACAGAAGCCATGTAAAGAGTCCGCGACGCTGCACAAAGACAAAGACGAGCACCCCGCACAGCAGCAATCCCAGGCCGATGACCGCCGCCGCCAAGGTCTTCCCGACCGAGCCGGCCCCGCCGAGCAGCCAGAGCGCCAACCCCAAGCCGAGCAGAATGAACAACACTTCGGCCAGCGACATGATCGTCTTGGCGATGACCACGGACGCGAGCCCCTCGACCATCGGCACCCGATACCGGCTCAGCAGGAACGCCTTCATCGGTTCGCCGCCCATATAGGCGGTCGGGGTCGTCATGTTGACCACCTCGCCGGCCGTGCGGATGGCGAAGAGCCGGGCGAACGACACCGCCTGCGCGTGATTGACGAGCGTGACTCGCCAGCCATAAGCCTCAATGGCATACATGAGGAGAGATGGAAGCAGGATGAAGAGGACGGTGAGCGGGCCTAAGGTCCCGATCGTCTCGACGATCCGGCCCGGCCCGACATGCCACACCAAACCGATGAGGGTCAGAAGACCGAGAACGAGAAGTCCCGCTCTAAGCACGGGGGGATGGGATGGAGGTTCGGCTGACCCAGGCCAACATGATCCAGAAGAGGTTGGCGCCGATCGCCGTCAACCAGAGAAACCAGGGCAAGAGTCCGACCACGGCAAAGGCGAGCAACGCGACGGAGAAATCACGGCTGGCCATATTTTTCAGGATGAATTCCACCCGAGCCGCTTGCTCGGGTGTCCGCCAGCCGTTGCGATCGCGGATCGCTTTCGCGCGAGTCACGAGCCAGAGTGACACGATATTGGCGGCGACCGCCGCCCCGCCCAGGGCCAGCGGAAGCCACGCCGCGCCGGCCTCGGCGCCGACCGCCTGCCGATAGGCTCCCCAGCCGATGCCGGCGAAGATGGCCATGTGCACGACATTGTCGCCGATCAGATCGAGCTGCTCGCCGGACGGGGACTCCGAAAACGTCAGCCGCGCCACTTCGCCGTCGCAACAATCGACGATGGCCGACAACTGAAAGAGCAGCGCCCCGATGAGGCCCGCCGCATAGCTACCCACCCCGAACAGCACGGCCGCCGCCAGCCCAATGGCGATCGAGACGAAGGTGACGGCATTCGGCGAAAGCTTGAGGGACAAGAAGGCGCGGGTGAGCCACGCGGAAATCTTGCGGTTCAAGTACGTATCGACGAACCCTTCGAACCGGCCCCGTAGCGAGCGGAACAAGACCCGTTCCGCCGCCGCCGCGCCCCGATGTCCCCGCACGGGATGGTACCACTCTCCCGAATCCGGCTGCGCTTCCACCACTTTCACCCGACCGGCCGGCGCGAGCCGCTCCAAGAGCTGTCTGATCGGCAGGGCGCCGGGGACAGAGGCCGCCGCCATGCCCAACATCGGCCCCGGCAGCACCAGCAAGTCGGCGGCGTGGGTGCCCCTCGCCGCCGAATCGGGCGAGAGCCCGTCCGACGGCTCCGCCACACCGGTCAGTCTTCCCCCATGCCAGGCCACGATAGGATTGCGCGTTTCCCCCCGCGGAGCACGAGCCTCCCGATGGACCACTAAGACCGCCGTTTCGCCGGCCCCGACCTCGCGGCGCAACCGCTCGATCAAACTGCGTCCGAACATGGCCGAAGGCCCGATCAACAAACAGGATCCCTTGATTTCGTCGGACAGCACGCCCCAGGTGTGCGGGTCGGTGATCGGGAACTCCCGAACCGGCATCCACCGCACCGCCAGCGTGATGCGCGGATCGTCACGGATCGACCGACGCAGCACGTCCTCCTGCTCGCCCGCCAGCACCAAGACTTTGGCGAACCCGGCGCGCTGCAGCGTCAGCACGGCGCGCTGGAAGACCGTCAGCCCGCCGACCTTCATCAGCGGCGTGATCTCGCACCGCCCCAGCGGGCCAGGCCCCCCGCCGAACAGACCCGTGGTGGCGAGCATCACCGCGTGGTCGAGAACTTTGGTCTCTGCGGCTTGTTGGAGGGTGCCGGCCATGGCTCCTCGTCTCAGGCTAGAGGCGATGGGCGGGAGGCGATAGGAAGCATGTCATGACGAGGGCCTCGCGCCTCTTTTAACTCAGCTTGGGCAGAATCTCCCGTTCCGCTCTGGCGACATCTTCGGGAAAATCGATTTCGATCCAGGGCAGCCCGCCGATCCGTTCGAATCCGACCTTGGCTTCGCCGAAAAAGTCGAGCAACGCGTCTTCGTACTCCATGTCCAGGAGCCCGCGATCCACGCAGCGTTGGAGGGAGGCCACGAGCGTCGGCTGGTCGGCGCCGCGCACCTTAAGAAACCCGACGCCCTCCCCGGCCAGATCATACGCCGACGGCATGCGCTTCGTCAGCGCCACGACCCGCCCCCCCCGCACCACCACCATGCACTCCTCGGTTTGCTGCTTCACCAATTCATCCATCAAGAGCGCGTTCGGCGAATCGGAGTGGACGAGCCGCCGCATCACCTCGCGATGATACAGCACGTCGGCATCCATGATGATCGTATCGCCGTCGAGTTCGCTCCGCGCCACCCAGAGGGACCCGATGCTGCCGCGCTGGAACTGTTCGTTCACCAGGTAGCGGAGTTCGACCCCGCCGAACTCCGTTCCCACGGCGGCGCGGATCATCTCCTGTTTGTAGCCCACCACGAGCGTCACGCGCGCAATGCCCAGCGACGCCAAAATTTCCAAATGCCGAACGAGGAGACTCTTCCCGCCGATCTCGATCAGACACTTGGGTCGATGTTGGGTGATCGGCCACAGGCGCTTCCCCACGCCGGCCGCGAGAATGACCGCTTTCATGCGCGAACCGTTGCCGCCTCCAACACGTCTTGAAACGCGCCCAGGAACCCTTCAAAATCTTGGAGTGTGAGCGCGCCCATGTTGGCCACGCGGAAGATCTTCTCGGCCAGAGGCCCCTGCCCCGCATAGATGACGTAGCCGCGCTCTTTCAGACGATCGTGCAGGACCGGATAGGACAGGCCCGCCGGCAAGTGATACGACGTGATCGTGTTCGACTGGAGATTGGCCGGCAGCAGTGGCTTGAGCCCCATCGCCGCGAGCCGCTTGCGGATCAGAGCCGACGCCTGCTTGTAACGCTGGATGCGGTTGGCCACGCCTTCCTCCAACAGTTCGTTCAGCGCCTCGTCGAAGGCATAGTAGAGCTGAACCGCCGGGGTAAAGGGAATGCTCCCCCGCTCCTGTTCATCGTAGTAGTACGGCAAGTGCAGATACATGGTGCGTTTCGGGTACGACCGCATCCGATCCAGAAACCCCTTTCGGATCAGCACGAATGAGACGCCGGGATAGCCTTGAATGCATTTCCCCGCCGTCCCGGCCACCAAGTAGAGCTTCGAGCCGGCGATGTCCAGCTCTTCACCGGCCAACCCGCTGACCGAGTCGACGAGCAAGACCCGATTTTGGCTGTCGCCGACTTCCGCCAGCTCTTTGACCTGATTGATCAGCCCGGTCGTCGTTTCGTGATGCACCAGCGCGACCGCCTGCACTTCGGGATGCTGGCGCAGCGCCAGGCGCAATTGTTCCGGATCGTGGCGGGATTGCCAGTCGCACTTGAGCTCCGGCACATTCAGCCGCTGGGGCATCGCCATCGCTGACAGACGCTCGCCGTACACGCCGTTGTTCAAGACTTGGAGTCGCTTGCCGGGCGGCAAGGATGAGAGCACGGCGGCTTCCACCGCCGCCGTCCCCGAGCCGGTCAAGAGCACCGCGGCGTACTCGGACTCCGCGCCGGGCACGAAGGCCTTGAGCAACTTCGCTCGGATGCCCTGGATCAGCTCGCCGCACTCGGACTCGCGGTGGCAAATGTCCGGCCGCAGCAAGGCCTGCCGCACGCGGCTGGACACATTCACCGGACCGGGATTGAGCAAGATCATGGTTGCTTTGGGCTAGGGGCAAGCGGCCAGGGGCTAGCGGCTGAGCCACTTCGCTCCCCATTGCCTCTCGCCTCTCGCCCCTCGCCAGCAATCACTCGATCGCCTTCTTGAAGCGCTGCGTCATCGCGGGCGGTTCGATCTCGACGCGTCCGACATCTTCAACCTGTTCATTCACCTTGATCAACAACATACTGGGGCCATCCTTGGCCAACATGTCTTTGAACTCGTAGACGATGTCCTCGCGTTCCCGCACGCGCTCCACATTCACATAGCCGGCCGCCTTGGCCACCTGCTCCAGTCGGACGACCCGCGAGAGCGTCGGCTGGTTGCCGGTGCTCCCGTAGACTTCGTTGTCGAGCACGACATGGATCAGATTTTTCGGGCGCAGGGCGCCGATCGTCGCCAAGGTCCCCATGCCCATGAGCACGTTGCCGTCCCCATCCAGCACGATGACCTTCTTGTCGGGCTTGTTGAGCGCCACGCCCAATCCGATGGCCGCCGCCATGCCCATCGACCCGATCATATAGAAGTGGGTGGATCGGTCGGCGATGGCGTAGGCCTCGCGCGAGGGAAAGCCGTTGCAGATGATCACGGGCTGATCCGACAGTTGTTCGAGAATCGCCGCAATGGCCCTGGCCCGGCTCTGGAGTGTGCCTTCTTCAGGTCTCATCGTTCTCGTCTCTCGTCTCTCGCCAGCCCGCCGAAGCCTCGGCGAAGGCGGGTCACGCGTCACGGATGCAAGGCTTTCACGATGCCTTTCTTCAGCACGAGCGCCACGGGGACGCGCTGTTTCATGAAGGTCTGCGCCGTCCATTTGAGATCCTCGGTCAGGGTGGCCTCCAAGATCACCTGATACGGAATCTTCATCGTCTCCAACAATTGGAGCGTCGTTTGTCCCATCACCAGGTGTTCGGGTGCATCCTTCCCCTGAAAGCCCCGCCACGAGATCAGGAGCAGGCAGGGCTGTTCGTAGAGCAGATTCAATGAGACCAGGGCGTTGAGGGAGGTGCCGAGTCCCGAATTCTGCATGAGCACGCACGGCACCTTGCCCGCCATGTACGCGCCGGCCGCCATGGCCACGGCTTCATCTTCCCGAACCGCCGGGGTATAGAGCCGTCGCTCCATCAAGGTGGCGATAATGCCCCCCAGAATAGAGTCCGGCACCCCGGTAAAGAAATTAAACCCGATGTCTTGCAGCGCTTGAACGAAATCGTCGCTCTCGATCATGGTAACCGCTTCCCGCCGACTCTCAGCCTCTTCGCATGAGAGGATGTTCAAAAAGGCTTTCCGACAAGGCCGCACTGATGTGAAGACCCGAAGCGTACCGGGGACCCGTTGCTCCGCCCGTTGCAACGGGTGAAGCGTACGTCGCAGGGTCTGAGCGAAGGAGAACGCAGTCGGAAACCTTTTTCAACATCCTCGCGTGAACCGGGGGATTATAGTGGGTCCCTAGTCCAGACACAAGAATCTCGCTCGGCTTGCCCCCTTGCGCGACCCCATGATAGCGTGGGATTCAAGATACGCGAGGCGCCATGACGCGACGACGCTCCCGGCCTTTTCACATCGCCTGCTGCGCCATCCTTTTCTCGCTCGTCTCCGGCCAGGCGCTGCTGGCCGGTCCCATGACGCGCGATCCGAAGGGCTACCTTGGATTCGCCTGGGGCGCCTCCCTCGCCGGCCATCCGAACTTTGTGCTGGCCGACAATGGCACCGTGATCAAGGGGTATGAGATCAAGGACCAGCCGCCGACCTTCGGCAATCAGCCGGTCGATCTCCTGCGGTTCATCGAATTGAACGGACGCTTCGCGCGCCTCACCGTACGCTACCACGGCAAGGACACGCACACCCAGGTCATGGACTATCTCCAGCGCGAGTATGGGCCCATCGACCGCACGCCGGGCGCCATCACCCGCGGCGCCGGCCAGCAATTCAATTGGCGCGGCACCGAGACCGAAATCAATGTGACCTACGACGCGACCCGCGAGCGCGGCTTCGTCTTCATCGACAGCGCGATCCTGGCGCCGCGCTTCAACGATCTCCTCACGGACTCATCGGAGTAGCATGACGCCGTCAGCAGATTTCCCCGTCGCCCGCCCCGGGCTCTGGCTTATCCTCCTCCTTATCGCGGTCGGCGCGGTCCTGCCGGCCGGCGCCGTGCCCATCGAACACGATCCCAACGGGTATAATGGAACGGCTTGGGGCAGCCCTTACTCGGCGCCGCTGGACTTTGTGAAGGCCGATGAAAACGGGAAGGTGCAGACCTTCGAATACCGAGGCTCGCGGCCGATGCTCGGTCCGGTCGCAGTCGAGTCCGTGAAAACTTTCACGATCGGGGGCCAGTTCGCGCGCGTCATGGCGCGCTATCGGGGTAAAGCGACGCACGCGGAGATGCTGACGCATCTTCAAGCTCTCTACGGTGCCATTGACCGCACGCCGGGCCTCATGACGCACGGGTCCGGCCAGC
>FKKE01003324.1_pt1 | contig 15925 bp, 18 predicted proteins | sample 1106331 | NCBI WGS metagenome assembly FKKE01 (sample SAMEA3931202, study PRJEB13176) | freshwater metagenome | biome: Drinking water system; feature: drinking water; material: freshwater | place: China | collected 2013-02-06 | reverse complement strand
TGGTGAGCATCGCGATCGTGGAACTGACGTAGATGGCCCCAGCATAGGTACCGGTTATGTCGCCTCCAAGCTGCCTGGCCCACTTGTACGCGCCTCCCGCGATTGGAATCTGGGAGGACAACTCCGCATACACGGTCGCCACCAGCAACTGCATCACTAAACAGAGTGCCAGCGCCGGAAACCAGCCGCCGCCCGTCACCACTGTCTGCACGGCGATAATGGCGTACAACCCTGCCACCGGTGACACGGTGGCGAAGCCAATGGTGAGACTGTTCCACAGGCTGAGGCTGCGATTGAGTGTCTCGTGAGGCCTTGTCGCGAGTGCAGGATAAACCGTACCCGAGCTTTCCTTCATGACCATGACAGATCCCTCCGCCTCGACAGCAGGGCCGATTGATCCGCTACGGAAGGATTTAGGGGATAGAAATGAAGTTGCATAACGAAGCCTCCTTCCCGATCGGGTTAAGTTCCGAAAGGGCCATGTACCTCAGTACATGATCTCCCGGGCTTTTATCCCTCCGTGGAGCCTCGTTATGCGAGACCGGAAACTCTCGGACCAGACACTTCCTCTAAAAGAAGCCGGAACCCTAGTTTCCCCTTTGGCCAAAACCTACGATCTTGCGACGGCAAAGTCAAGAAGATTGGGGGGGCGTAGCCGCCAGCGATTGTTCCGCCGGGATGTGGTTGGCATAATCCCATCTCCGGATCGTCAGGGGATGGCAGCGGGAATCTGCACACTAATCGCACCGGCAAGATCGCCTTCTTTGGCGCCTTCCCGAGGATAGCCTGAGATATCAAGCACGCCTTGAGGACTCCCGTGACAGTCGAGGCAATCTTGCGAATAATAGATCGGCGTGAGAACCCTCAGCGTCTTCCCACCGTCAACCCACTCGGCGACGGGGTTGGTCGAGGCTGGTTGCAAGGCCAGCCGTTTCAACACCAGTTCTTCATACGCATCGGGCGTGTTCTTCAAGTTCCTTGGATTCAGCGTGGTTTGCTTTATCTTGACCTGGGAGCGGTTTGAAAACTTGCGAGCAGCCTGGCTCCCGAATGTGGCCGGAATGAAATTCTTGTAACCAATACCTCGTTGATTGATCACGAATTGCGCATCGGCTACCACTTGTGTGCCGGACTCCAGCAAGATCGGCAGCAGTTCTTTGGCCCGTCCAGGGAGCTGGGCAGGGGGGTGTCTCAGATCGATCGATGTGAGACGGAAAAATTCATCGACCACTTGTTGTTCAAATGACTCCGGTGTGAAACCCTTGTCGCCCTTTCCGGGGTCATTGATCAGTGCTTGGTTTTGATCGACCACGAGACGCCCCGCCTTCAGCAGCATGGTCAAATACCGGGCGGTCTGTTCGTTTTCCTCGCGGGGCGTTTGCGACCAACTGAGATTCCACCACAGGAGCACGTGCACGAGGCTGAGGACAAGGATCAAGCAGACAGAACGGTTCAGACTCATGCCATTGTACGTCATCGTCCACCTGCCATGCGGCATTGGCCCTGGTCGTAGTGCTCTGGCACCGTGGATATCTCTAACGGCAAGCCTTCATTGGTTGCTCGCCTGGTCGGAGCGTAGTCTTCCTCGAACCAGCGCGTTCGCATCTGTGCCAGGCGTCCCGTCTCTTCCAATCGGTACAACAAGTTGTTGAGGAACCACTGCAAGCGCCTTTTCTCTTCGCTGGTGACGATAGAAAAGGATTCTCGGGAGAGGATCAAGGGGGATCCGTCCGGTCGGTCAAGAAGCTGCCAATCAGGCCAGACTCGCTTGGTCACATATTGGAGGATGGGGTGTTGGGTCAAAATGACATCGATGTGAGGGTCCTTCGTCTCCACCGCGGCGGGGAGCGAATCACAGACCAACAAGCGGATATTCCGGAGATTGGTTTCCGCGTAAAGATGAGGGGTCCGTCGATTTTGTACAGCGACCGTCAAGCCGGATAGCCCCTCTTGGATTGCCGCCAACGTATCGGCGTGTCCGGCCTGCTTGCGAAACTGCATTCGAATTTTTTCGGCTATTTCTGGATTGTGAGTCATGGCGCCAACCCCGCTGCCATGAAAATACGGAATGGATGACCACAGGCCTGAGGGGGTTCCGCCGGGAACGTTCCCGCTGAACGACGAGACAAAGATATCGAGATGCCCTTCATTCAACTCCATGAAGTGATCACGGAATCTAATCAAATGCAACGTGGGTACGATGGGGTGCTGTCCGCCGCAATGCACGGTCAGCGCGTCGGCCACCTCACGAATCAGCTCAACATCGAGGCCGGTTACTCGAACGCCTTCGTCAGTGTACACGGCCGGAAAGACAAAGGGACGGAACGGCTCGACGGAAATTCCAACACGAATCCGCCCATTGTCGCAAATCTTTGTGAGTTCATCGCGGGTTAGGGGGTAGAAGAGTTCGACTGCGTCAAAGATCAACCCGCAGCCAGACAGAAGCATCCCACTTATCACAAGCAAGAGCAGCATGCCGCCAGTGCCCGGCTTCCCTCGGCCGTGTGAGGCTTTCCCGAGACTGGCGTCCGCACCGCTGGTAGATTGCGCAATCGTCATCTTGTTTACAGTCGGAGGCCGATGGTGAAGAGCCATTGTTCCGATAAGTCGGACTTGCTCTTGAAGTCAATTTCAAACCGCGAATACTGGAATCCCATGTCTACGGACACTCCTCGCGCAACAGGGAACCGGACTCCGACTTGGCCTCCATAGAGATATCCAGGGGAGTTTGCATCTCGGCCGGGAAGCGTTCCTCCAAGCAGCGCGCCGACATAGGGAATCGCCTGGTCTTCCAATGGTCCAAAGAGGACATGCCGAACAATGCGGTTGATCGGTTTGCTTCGGGGAAAGTCTAACAGGTCAATGAAATTATTCCACCGGGGATTCACGTACAACGAGTGCTGATCGGTCGTAAAGGTCTGAGTGTGGTGGCTATAGTATTGATAGACGGTTCTCACCTCAAGCGCGCCGTACCGGAGGGCGGTCACGCCGGCCTGCACGGCAATCACTCGTGCTTGTGGCGCAAATGTGCGCTGATTAAACGACACGTCGATGTTGAACGGGCGAAGCGGGAGCCATTCTGGAGCTGCCTCGATGGCCGACGCGAAGGGGGGAGACCCCATTGCCGCCAATGCAGCGATGAAGAGGAACGTCGCGGATCTAAGGAATCGCCGGATGGGCAACCAACCTCCTGCCGCTCTGACCAACTCTGTTCCTCACGATGTTGGAGATGGTATAGCACCTGTATCTTCCAACAGCAAGGCAACCATCCTGAGCATGGGACAAGCGGCAGATGTTCCGAAAAGCGAAGGGAGCTATGAGCGTTGGTCGAACTTCGAGATCGTCCCGGCCCGCTTCGGCCGGAAGAAGTTCTGCAACAGTGCCTGACTTTCCTGTTCCAAGATCCCGCCTATCACGTCCACGCGATGGTTGAGGCGGCGGTCGGCGGGGATATCAAACAATGATCCACAGGCTCCGGCTTTTGGGTCCCAGGCGCCGAAGACCAGTCGCGCAATGCGGGATTGCACGATGGCGCCCGCGCACATGGGACAGGGTTCCAGAGTCACGTAGAGTGTCGTGTCGGTCAGCCGCCAGGAATTCCGCTGTGCGGCCGCCTTGCGGATGACGATGATCTCGGCGTGCGCCGTTGGGTCCTGCAAGGATTCCCGGAGGTTGTGCGCGGCGACCAGGACGTCGCCGTGATGCACGAGAATGGCGGCGATGGGAACTTCTCCCACCGCGGTGGCACGCGAGGCTTCCTCAAGGGCTAGCCGCATGAAATAGTGGTCCTGCTCGTGTTGCCGCATGGCCTCCTGACCGGAATGGCTGTTGCCGGCATGCTAGCACAGGGGAACAACCGGAGACAGGGCCGCGCGGGATACTCGGGGTGATTCGGCTAGGACAAGGGTTGGCTCAAGAGGTAGAGCGGTCCCGTTGGTTCGGGGCTCCCTCCGCTCGGTTCGAGGCTCACAGCAAATTTTCTTGCACTCTCGAAGCTGGTCAAGGGTTTGGCCAATATCTGCGAGGTGGCTCCAGTGCTAATCTGAAAGACCCCGACAGGAGAGGGTTTCTCGTGCATCGCCCACAGCTGATAGGTGGTGCCGTTGGGGTTGGCAGGGAGATTCAGCGCATAGAACCAGGCCCGCTTGGTTCGATCGTCATAGAATAATGTGCCTGATGCCTGCCGGCTCATTTCCGTTCCTGCCAAGGCAACGGCCTTGATGGTCGGCGTACGCAAGAGGGCGGCCAATTCATCCTGTGGCGTCGACCGTTGTCGAGTCTTCTGTTGAGCAAGTTGCGCGTGGACGCCGTCCAGTTCGGCTTCACGCTGAATTAATTGATCCTTCAGTTCTGCCATCGCCGCCAGATGACGCCGCAATTCCTCTTGTGTTTCAGCTAATGTGCGCTCGCGTTCGTTCAGCAGCTGTTGTTGGGCGACCAGTTTGGAGTTGCTGACAGCGAGTTGCTCTTGGAGTTGCGTCGATTTTACGGTGTCTTCGCCCATTCTCGTCGTGTAGTTCGTCCACGCCAGATAGACGATACCGGCAATGACGGCGACCGCGGCGAACGCCAACGTCAACCCAAGTGTCTCGGTTCGTGAGGAATTCTCCGGAGGGAATAGATGATTCATCCATTCTCCCGGTTCAAGGCTTGGTTTCCCCGTATGTTGATCGACCGGTTCTGTGGCGACGGTCATGGTGCGTGCGGCCATCATTTTGGCTTTGAAGCCGCGTGGAGGGGCCGTCATGTTCAGTCCAAACGGAAGCAGCACCGCGACCGATTGATATTCTTTGAGGGCAGAATGGCAGGGAACGCATCCCGACAGGAGATGGGCCTCAATCGCTTGCCGTTCGGCCCGTTCCAGGGTGCCGATGGCGTAGAGCGGAACCACATCCTCCAAGTCTTCGTGCGTCATGAACGTTCGCTCTGCACCCAATCATGGCGAAGGGATTCGCGCAGTTTGGCCATGCCAAGCTTGAGGCGAGTCTTGACTGCCTCCACCGGTTGACCGAGTCTGACCGAAATCTCCGTATGGGTCAGGCCTTCGTAGTAGGCAAGTTCAATCGCCTGTTGTTGCGCGTGCGGCAAGGTCGCCAAGATGGTGCTGACCTGGGTGCGCAATTCCTGATCGGCCTGTGCTTCGACCGGGGGCGGATTGTAGTCCTCAACGGGAGGCGTGGTCTGGCTGTTTACGGCCTGGACGAAGGGGGGGCGGGCGCGTGTACTGCGCATCCGTAACCGGTCGAGGGCGCGGCTGCGGGTGAGCGTAATCAGCCAGGCGATCGGTGTCCCACGGCTGACATCATACCGCACCACTTTACTCCAGATCTCGAGATAGACCTCTTGCAGCAATTCAGCAGCTTCTTCCCGTTGGCCGAGGATACGGAGCGCGATACTGAAGAGAAGCGTGCTCGAGAGATCGTACAGTTGGCTGAACGCCTGTTGTTCTCCCTTGGCTACGCGAGCCAAGAGGGTTGGGGCAATCGTCGAGGCGGCCTGTGCTGAGACGGGGGGCATGATCAAACGATTACCGGTCCTTGGCTGTCTGGGTTGCTGGTTGCTACGGGTACGGAAAACACGTCCACCACTATAACATCCTTTTCCGATTCTCCTAATAAAACGGGGAAAAGCACGAGGGTGGTGACAGGGACGATTGAGGACCTATCGCAGGGTGGTTGGGAGACACAGATCGATGTGGGACGGGTGAAAGAAAGGTAGCTGTCTGAGACGCAGCATGACCGGTGAGCTGGTCACAAGTACCTCGCTAACAGGTCGGCGGCATCTTCCGCCCCCGATGCCGACGGAGGAGGGGTAGAGGGAGCGGGAAGGCCACCGACAGCCCTGAGGGCAGGTTCCCACCTGCCTGCCGCGAAGTCTGCTCCCGCTAATTCCACGCCACGACCGTATCGATGTACATAGTCCACCAGCGGTTGCTCGTCAGCGAAATTATAGCGCCGGACGTAGACCAGGGGCGTATTCAATGCGACGGTTTCGACGAGAGTCCCGTAGCCAGGTTTTGACATGATGATGTCGACGGAAGCCAGCAACGTTTTGAAGGAGAAGGGCAACGAGTGTGTGGACACGAATCTCGTGCTGTTCGGTGGAACCGGCCCGTCGAACAGAAAACGATACCCCGTCAGCGTCTCCAACTCCGCGATTGGAAGTGAGACCAACGGAACTCCCCCAAATCCGATCAGCACGGCGCGCTCACCAGGCGAGAGGCGCAATCGGGCCAAGAGGGATTCGCGGGCGGAGGACGCTGGTTCACAAATCGGCCCGATGTCGACAAGCGGATCAAAGATGTCCAGGTGAGGGGAGGGTGTGATACGCAAGGCGAGGTCGGCCCGTGCATACGCCTCACGTATCGCCCGGACTAGTGGCTGGCCGTCGATGTCTGGCGGGGCAGGCAATCCAGAGAGAACGAGGTCCCAGGTAAAGTTCGCTAGGCCAACGGTGGGAATCCCTGCTTGGGCCCCCGCGGCGATGGCCAAGTACGGCGTATCGGCAAGAATCAGGTTCGGGCGCGCTTGACGCATGGCCTCGACCTCGGCCTGAATCCGGTTGCCCCAGGTGGCATGGAACCGGGCGTATTCCTTCCACGTGGCATCGACATCGATCGTCAAGGGCCCCTGTTGAATGCAGCCGATATCTTGTTGAACGGGGCTCAGTTCCCAGGGAATGATCAGGCGGTCCTGAAAGAAGGAGGCCGGGACGGTGGTGCGGAGGATTGTGCGGAGACCTGGAATCTTGCGGCCCAGCGCGTTGAGCACTGGCACAACTTGCGCGGCGTGTCCGAACCCGTGTCCTGAGATGGCGGCCCAGATCAGTTTCAAGTTAGAAAATCGTCACATCGAACGCCCACCATGCCGCGCCAGTGATCGAGGCGAGCGTTCTCAGGAGTTCAGCTGTTGGAATGGTCCGATTCCATCGGCGCGATGTTGTACAGGAGCTCTAAGTCGAAATCTTCAACCAGTTCGTTGAACGCGCGGGCACCCATGTCGGAACGGACTTCTGCCATGACGAGATCGATCGCGGGGGCGGCATGTTGCCCATACTGGGTGACGGCTGTTTCGATACGGTGCCTGGCCTCGTCGAGAGTCATAGACGGCTCCTTTAGCAATACACGCTGCCCATGCGGCAACGTCGCTGGACATGGCGGCACTATAGCATTGCCGATGTCAGATCGGCTAGGTGAGTGGATGGGCCTGGGTGGAGCGCACCTCGTGTACTCGATACCGTTCGCGCCGCGCCGTCTAGGGGGTTGGGTGCGTTGTCACGGGAACTGCAGCCGGCCTAGCTCCTGAGCGTCGGGCATTCACAGTAATGGTGCGGGTCGTGGAAGGAGGGAGCGGGGTATGGCTGGCCAGATACAGATCGGTGTCCCGCACCAGTTGTGTCATCAATTCTTGGAGGCAGGCTTCGGTTACTCGTCCCTTTAGTTCCGCGATGATCGTCGGGCTGGCGCCGAAGAGACCGTACTGCGCAGTCCCTGACGAGCGCGCTTCATACCGAGTGATCTGTCCATCCCACCGTTCCAGCTCTAAGCTTGCCTGCGCGGTATAGTCATAGTTCAGGTCGATGAACGGGGAGAGAAGGAACATGGAGGCGCCGATAACGATGCCTTTCAAGGCGGCTGCTCCAGGATGGGAGTTGATCGTTTCATCCATCGCAAGCCGGGCCGCCACCATTTTCACGCCAGTGGAATCGTAGGCCCCGCCCAACGGGACCAGTGTCGAAAAGAGGCTGGTTTCCTGCACGCTATTGAGAATCCGTCGTTCCAGTTCTGATGAAGGATTTTGACTCGAGCCGTTTTGCGATTGCCGGAACGTTTCGATCACGAAGGGGACCCGTTCATTGTCGGCAATGGACTGTGTGGAAGGTTCCTGACTGGCCGAGGCGGAAGGCATCACATCGATGGTATGTGCGCAGCCCAGCGCGGCAGCGACGATGAATCCGGAGACGACCGAGAAGGCGAGACGAAGGTGATAGCGCATCGTGGCGTCCTTTCCTTAAAAGTAGAAGGAGAACCCGCCGAAGGGCAGGCTCGCATTCAGCCCAAGATTCGGAAATGCCGTTCCCGCATTGGAAATATGATGGAAGCGGTAGCCGACATTGGCGGCGAGTTGCGGCGTCACAAACCAGGACAAGCCCACTCCACCTGTGAGAACAAAGTTGAATTCATTGGCCTGCTCGTCAATCTTCCCGCCGAGATCAGTCCAGAATGGACCGCCGGCAAATTCCATATATGGTCGGAGACGCCCCAAGGCGACGAAGGTGTACTTGATTCTTGGTGTGAAGCCGACGCCATGGGTCAGGAGCGGCTCGCGAAACTGGAGATAGACCATCTCGGCACCGAGAGAGACCTGCCCTCGGAACCAGCTGTCGCCGATGGGATCAGTCAGGGTCATCATCCATGACGGCATCAACGCCGGGCCATGCTGTTTGGTCGTGTGAAGTTCGGTCAAGCGGTGAGAGAACATATAGCCGGCGGTGAGTCCGACTTCCTGCGTGCCGACCGCGATCTGCGGCGAGCTTTCAGCAGCGGAGGCACTGGAAAGGGTCGCGAAAGGTTCGAATGCCAATACGACGATGAGTAGAATAATTACTTGCATGTGGTCTGCTCGGCGCTCTCCATAGAAGCGATTACCTCCCGACGGAGGTGGTTTTGGACACAGAGCTCGCATCCGGCCGCTTTGACTTGACCGACACAGCGCGGATTTGGCGTTCCTGTAGCGGAGCGTTGCTGGCGTAGTAGAACGGGGTGTCCTGGACCACTTGGTTCATCAAGGCTGTGAGAGAGGCCTCTGTTACATGGCCTTTCAACTCCTCGATCATGAGTGGGGTGGCGCTGAAGAGGTGATAATGCGCGGATCCGGAGGATTGCCCCTCATAGCGTTTGACCTGTCCGTCCCACCGTTCCAATTCCAGCGTCACACGTGTGGCATAGTCATAATCCATTTGGATGAAGGGGCTCAGAATGAACATGGATGCACCAAGCAGGAGTCCCTTCCAGGCCACTGCGCCCGTATGGGGATCGATGGATTCATCGAAGAGGAGGCGGGCGCGAACAAACTTATCGCCGGTGGCGGGCTCGGCGGCAGCCATATTTCCCAGACGCGAGAAGAGCCCGATCTCTCGTAGCCTGCCGAGTACGCGTTCTTCCGTGTCGGACGACAGATTCTGAGGCGATCCGTTCCTGGTCACACGCACGCTATCCATGATGAGCGGGACCTGTTCATGGCGCGCAATTTCTCTTGTGCTGCTTTCCTGGTTGTTGCTGGTCGAGGGCTTGAGCTCAATCGAATGGACGCAGCCAGCCATGGGTGTGATCAGGACCCCTCCGCAGATTCCAGCCAAGATCCAATGACGGGCACGTGTAATGGTGGTCATGTGATGCTCCTAAAAAAAGAGAGAAAATCCGGCGAATGGGAGACTGGCATTCAGTCCAACATTACGTTCGCCGGTATGGGCGTTGGAAATATGGTGAAACCGGTAGCCGATGTTGAGGGCGGCGTGATTGGTCAGGAAATAATTCAGCCCCACTCCACCCGACACGATAAAGTTGAACTGGGTGGACTGTTCGGGAATTTTCCCGCCCAGGTCGGTCCAAAACGGGCCTCCGGCAAACTCGATATAGGGCCGAAAGCGACCAAGTGCGACGAAGGTGTACTTGGCTCGTGGGTTGAATCCGATGCCATGGGTCAGAATGGGTTCTTCGAACTGAATATAGGCCATTTCGGCGCCGAGTGAGATCTGACCCCGATACCAGCCTTCACCGAGGGGCTCAGTCAGCGTCATCATCCAAGAGGGCATGAAGGCCGGCCCATGCTGCTCAGTCTTGCTTTTTCTGTCACTGAGGAGATGCGGGAAAAAATATCCGGCCGTGAGGCCAATTTCCTGCGTGCCAATCGTGATCTTTGGTGAGACATCGCCGGCTTGGACACTGGGCGTCAGTAGGATGACGATGAGGGTCAATACAATGAAGGTTCGCGCAATCAAGGCCATGCGGTCTCCAGGTAAATACCCTGTCGGCTTGTGTGAAGTAATACTTGATCAAACAGGCGTTCAGGTGTGACGACTCAAAGGTAACAGAGGTTTTAATACTGTCCAGCAATTTGGAAAGAGCGGTTTGTCGTAAATTGCGAGAATGCTGGACAAGGGGCAAAGGGGAAAGAACACATCGAGTCTGAGGCAGGGAGGGGGTCTGCTGAGGCTAGTGGGAGCTGATCAATTTGTTGAGGCGGGCCGAGTCAGCTTGGAACTCCGGTAGTCGGTATCGCTGGTCGAGCGCAACCACACGGTCCAAGCAGCGCCGCGCCGAGACGAGGTCGTTGCGAGTTTCATAGATTGTGGCCAGGAGACGGAGCACCGCGGCTTCAGCCGGTTCGTGCCCGAGCTTGATGTAGTGCTCAGAGGCATTGTTCAGACAGCGCTCGGCTTTGACGAGGTCGCCGTGTTCAAGATAGCACTTCCCCAATTGGCTGTAGGTGACGGCCAATCCTTCTTCATTGCCGACGACCCGGTGGTGATCGAGGGCACGAGTGAACGACATGACCGCCTGCTCCCACTGGCCGTCACGTGCTTCCTGCAACGCCAGGTTGTTGTACAGGATGCCGAGCGCGCGATCGTCGTTCAACGCATGCAGCAGATCCAAGGCTTCGAGATAATAGGGGCGGGCCTTCCTCGGATGATCCGCGCCGATATGGAGATTGCCGAGATTGACGAGCGTATGGGCGATGGCATGCTCGTTGCGCTCGGTTCGTTGGAGGACGAGGACTTCCTGGTAGCACTGTTCCGCGGTGGCGAAGTCTTCCATCAAGGCGCAGATGTTGCCCATGTTTCCCAGGGAGTTCGATAGCTCCCGCTGATTCCCGGCCGTTCGATCATCGGCGACCGCCGCCTCCCACGCTTCACGGGCGTGAACGAGGTCCCCGCGGTGGAGAAAAATCCTCGCGCGATGTTTGTGATCCTCGCTCATGAGGGTTCATCTCTCAGCGCATTCTAACTCAGTACTCACAACTCAACATGTAGCACTATTTTCTATCAGTCGCCCCCCTTTGGCGTGTCTCTCTTATATTCAACCTGAAGCTCATCTTGTTCCTCCAGCCCCAATCCAGCTCTGAATGAGCCGTACAATTCTGCCACGCATTCGAGGTCCCGAGGATGCTTGCCTTCATGAGAGGCCAGATAGGACTCAGATAATTTCAGTCCAGTTTCAAAGTGGCGCGCGATCGTTTCTTCCGTGACTTGTTGCCACGTAATGTAGATGCAAAAGGCTTGGAACGAATGAGCCTTGGGATACTGCAGGGCAAGCGCGAGCAAGCCTTCATAAGCCTCGCGTGCCGTGGTTCCGGCATTACCGGAGAATATATCTTCTAACTCAACGGCGCGGTCCCAGTCGGAGTCGAGCTCGGCCTCTGACTGGTGAAACGCTTGTTGAGCGGCCAGGGCTGGATCGAATCGCATGGGGATTCCTATCTCGCATCTCGTGTGGTGGTCGGAGGATACTGAGGCCGGAGGAGAAAGGTCAATGAGGAGGGCCGCGTTTACTTTTCTTCTTCCTGCTCTGTAGACTGCCTCCACCATCGCAATGAGTACCGAAAACCCACTGCCTTTTTCCGCGGACGCCTCCGCTTTGGATGATCCCGTCGAGCGGGTCATCCAGTATCACGTCAGGACCAAGCACCACTACAATCGATACGCCCGGTCGTTGGGGTTTCTCGATTGGGTGAATCAGCCCGATCCCTTTCGGCGATTCGAGGGGGCTGAGCTGATTCCGCTTTCGTTACTGGCTGCCGACGAAGACCCAGCGTCACCATTATATAGGGCCATCTACGAGCCCGGGGCTGTTACTTCCCAGCCGGTTACCCGACGAACGCTCTCCCGCTTCTTCGAATACGCCCTGGCCTTGTCGGCATGGAAGAAGGCAGGCGAGTCGGAATGGGCGTTGCGGGCCAATCCGTCTTCCGGCAATTTACATCCGACGGAAGGCTATATAGTCGTGCCGCAGATCCAGGGGTTGGATCTCATCCCTGGGCTCTATCATTACGCGCCAAAGGAGCATGGACTGGAACGCCGCGCAGAATTTCCTACCGAGCAACTTCTCAACCTCATGGTGCCGTTCCCTGCCGATGCCTTTCTCTTCGGCCTGACGTCGGTGCATTGGAGGGAGGCTTGGAAGTATGGCGAGCGGGCGTTTCGCTACTGCAATCACGACGTGGGTCACGCGATTGGGAGCGCACGGATTGCGGCGGCCACGCTCGGCTGGAACATGGTCTTGCTGGATAGTCTGGATCAACACACGGTGGCCGCATTATTGGGAACGAATCGGAACGAGGATTTTGCGGATGCCGAGCCCGAGCATCCGGATTGTCTCGCGGTGATCTGGCCTGATGAGAAGGTGAAACGTGAAATGTTAGACGTGAAACGCGAAGAGGCTATAGAGATTCCGCTGTATCTCAATTCAATGGTGGTGCGGGATATCGTTGGATGCCCCTGGCACGGGAGGGCCAATCGGTTGAGTGGTGAGCATGGGGCTGAGTGGGAGATTATCGATGAAGCGGCGGTGGCGAGTTGGAAAGTCTCTTGTGAGCACCATTCTGTGGCCGTCCGCTCTTTTGCGACATCTCGCGTTTCACCGTTCACGTCTCACGAGGGACTGCTGGCCGGCCAGATCATCAGACAGCGCCGGAGTGCTGTGTCGTTCGATGGCCGAACGGCGATCTCTGCTCAGACCTTCTTTCACATGCTGCACCGTGTTCTGCCGCAGGCCGATCAGGCACAATTGGATCGGCCGGTGCCCTGGGATGTGTGGCCATATGATCCGGCTATTCATCTGATGCTTTTTGTCCACCGGGTCGATGGGCTGACACCAGGCCTCTATTTCTTAGTCCGAGACCAGCGGAAGCTTTCTTTCATTCAGCAATCCATGAATCCCGAGATCAATTGGGTGCCGGTGCCCGGTTGCCCGGAGAATGTGCCGCTCTATTGGCTGCTGGAGGGCGATGCGCGACAGATGGCGGTGCAAGTCAGTTGCCGTCAGGACATCGCCGGCGATAGTGCCTTCTCCTTCGGTATGTTGGCGGAGTTTGAAGGGGGGGTGCGTACGCGCGGAGCCTGGTGGTATCCACGGCTCTTCTGGGAATCTGGACTGCTGGGCCAGGTGCTGTATCTGGAAGCCGAAGCGGCAGGTGTGCGTGCAACCGGAATCGGCTGTTTCTTCGACGATCCTGTGCACGACATTATTGCCGTCAGAGGACTGAGCTTTCAATCCCTCTATCACTTCACAATCGGCGGGCCGGTGGAAGATCGGCGGCTGCAGACGTTGCCGGCGTACCATCATCTGAAGCCGAGCTCGTGAATCGTTTGTCGAATGGTTTGGAACGAGATCCGAGCGACGAGATACGAAAGAAGGAATACACGATGTTCAAGATCAAAAAGAAAACGGAGAAGACCAAGCCTGTCGTGCTCTACAACATTGTGGAGGACTATTCCGAGTTCGATGCGCCGGGTAATGTCACGGTCTGTGCAATGACGCTGACGGAGGATCTTGCCGCACATGCCAAGGTCTTGGCCGAAAGTTACGATATTCCGCTGGAGAGGATGACGGCGGTGTTGGCGCAGGGGGGGATCTATGTGTATCCGCAGACGGGCGGGCTTCTGACGCGGGGGCTGTTTGCCTGCATTGTGGATCCAGCCAATGTGCAACCGAAGCAGACGTTCGTATTGGACCTGATGCAGTTTGCCGAGGCGGAGCAATTGGTTCGGGCGCAAGGGATTTCCATCGGTGAGGCGGCAACCCGGGTGTTTCGTCGGACCTTGCCGGAGGAACTGAAGGCCAAGCTGCAGCAAAAGAATCTGGGCCTGGATTTTCGCACGCTGGATCGATCAGTGGCGAAAGGAGGAGACATCAAGTATATCGACTTTCGCAAGGATTGGTCGCCGCATTTCAAGCGGCTCTGCATCATGCCGGACGGACGGCTGGTTGAAACAGGCGGGTTAAACGAGTTCGCTCAGCTGCACGGCATTTCGACAGTGCAAGCCAAGACGTTAGTTGAGCAGGGCGGGACCCTCGAGGTGCACGATGAAGTGCTGGCCTGCCAAATTGTGAATGGCCAGCCGGCAGTGGCGCGATTCAGCGCGGCGAATTACATCAAGGCTAAGGCGCTGGCGAAGGCCAAGGGCCTCCATCTCATGGATGCGCTGAGCGAAGTGGCTTACAACGATCCGGCAATGATGAGGGGATTGGCAAGAAAGGTGTTGGCCGATCGATCCTGATAGGAGTGAGACCGACTCAACGAAACATGTATGCCTCGCCGTGTGCACGCATCGGATGAGAAGCTCGTTGCTGAGGCGCAGGAGTGGGTTTACGGCGTTGCGAGTTCTTCTTGTACCGCTTGTATGAGCGCCGTGATGTCGAACGGTTTGGCAATGGTGCGGCGGGCGCCGAGGAGTTTGGCGACGTCCAGAAAATTACGGTCGCCCTGGGCCCCGGTCATCGCGATCACTTTGGCATCGACATACTCGCGTGTGAGCTGGAGCGTCGCTTCCAAACCGTCGGTCTCGGGCATGAGCAGATCCATGAGGACAAGATCGATCGGTTGTTTCTGATATTGTGCGAGCCCTTCGCGTCCATCTGGGGCCTCGATAACACGATGCCCCGCCTTTTCGAGTACCTCCCTCAGAAGCCCCCGAATGGATTGTTCGTCGTCGATGACGAGGATGGTTGCCATACGGTCCCCTCAACCAATGAGTGATCATACCTATCGAGATCTACGCTGTCTAGGGAGAAATGGACGGCATGGTTCTGATTACGGGAGATACGCGCCAACACAGCCTCTGGAATCTGGTGGCATGACTCCGTGGTGAGAAAGAATCTGCCTGGGTTCCCAGGTGCCGATGAGGGGAGGGAGAAAATCGTTGACCGACTTCGGCATGTTTGTTACAACCGGGTCACTGCTCGTCGTAATCGCTGTGCACCTCATAGGGAGCTGACGTCGTGGACAACATGCAGCAGTCTGTAGGGGGCTGGACCCGTCGAACGTTTCTGCGCGCGTCGCTGATAGGGGCCGCATTCGTGGGAGGAGGCCTGATCGTTCCGCCGGCCTTGTTCGCCCGTGATCTGCCGGAGGGGCGGCTGACATTCGTCAATCTCTGGACCGATGAACGGCTGGATGTGACCTATCGTAACGACGCAGGACTGTATGATTGGGAGGCGCTCGACGAGGTGAACCATATTCTGCGTTGCCATGTCACGGGAGAAGTGGCCGCCATGGACGTGCGGGTGATCGAGCATGTCAACCTGGTGCAGAAATCGCTGGGTAGCGATCGTGAGATTGAAATCGTCTCTGGGTTTCGGTCTCCGGAGTACAATGAGAGGCTCGTACGGGCTGGCCGACGGGCCGCGCGACATAGCCTGCACATGCAAGGTCAGGCTATCGACCTCCGGATTGCTGGTCTTCATCCCAAAGTCATCCAACAGGCCGCACTCGAATTGGGATACGGCGGTGTTGGGTATTATCCCCGCTCGAAGTTCGTGCACTTGGACTCGGGCCCCTTCCGCCACTGGTAGTGTTCGCCGCGACTCCTATTCGTAAAACGGAAGACGTGTCAGATTGGATGTTTCGTGCTTCGAGTTTTGTGCTGAGGATGATCGGTTCTTGTCCTGCGTCACTCGAAACCTGCACCCCGAAACGTGTGTCCCCTCCAGGCTGCGAGGTAGGATTCACGTACTCATGTGGGCGGCTCACGTTTCAAAAGTAACATGCCCAACGGCGGCAGCGTCAGCGTCAGCGAGTGTGGGAATCCGTGACAGGGACTTTCGACGGACTGCACGCCGCCACTGTTGCCGACGTTGCTTCCACCATAGTAGAAGGCGTCGGTGTTGAGGAGCTCACGGTACCATCCAGATGTGGTGACGCCAATG
>FKKE01000118.1_pt1 | contig 15968 bp, 13 predicted proteins | sample 1106331 | NCBI WGS metagenome assembly FKKE01 (sample SAMEA3931202, study PRJEB13176) | freshwater metagenome | biome: Drinking water system; feature: drinking water; material: freshwater | place: China | collected 2013-02-06 | reverse complement strand
CGAACGAGGCATTGGCTGACCTGCTGCGGGTTGATTTGGATGTACCACCAACCCCAGCAGGTGGACAGCGACGATTGGGCCCACTCGCGCATGACGCCAGCGGTAATGCAACACCGGATCGAGCCGGTTGGCCGAACGGGCGGAGGCCGAATGACGATGTCACCGATGTGGCGCTCCGCGTCGTGGCCGGCATCCTGACAAACCCAGCCGTCCCGAACCTGGGAGACGGTGTCAATTTCAACGTCGGAGCAGTCGGCAGCAACAAGACGGCCAATGGGATCGCGATGGAATTTCCTTTCCTTCCGACCCCATTCGACGGACGGGATCGTCGGCATATCGATCCCAAAGAAGCATTCTAGCCATGATCGAGGGGGTGCCGCGTTAAGACGCGGCACCCCGCATCGCAGACGGATGTTCACCCCATGAAACCAGGACAGACCACGGTAGCAACACCGTCTCACCTTGCGCAGGGATGGCTCACCTCGCTGGCCCTTCATGGATTCTTGCTGTGTGCGGTGATTGTATTCGCTCGTCAATCTCCGATCACCCTTTCGACGGAACGGTTTCAATGGGATGTCACACTCGTCCAATCCACACACATACCGAAGTCGTCCACTCCACCCACAAACGTTGCAATGCAGCCTAGCGAACAAATGCCGACTCCGTACTCAGCTGCAATACATCGATCACCTCGAGCTGCCACTCCTTACAGCAAGGCAGTGGGAACCGCTCAGCCCATGGTTGATCCCAAGAGCCTCAGTGAACCGCAACCGGAAACCAGTGCGTCAATGCACCAGGTCTCGCCTCAATCGGAGTCGACTCGCGCAAATCTGGCACCCCCAGTACCGCCAACTACAGATGAACCATCACAACCTATGGCCACGCAGACTGCCCCTCAGCCTGAAGAGTCCCTGCGGACTGACGCAACCACCCCGAGCTCCAGTACGATGCCTGACCCCATTCCATCCTCAGTCGATCCCTCTCCGTCGCAAAGTGCAGCGGTAACACCGGTTGAGACTGTTTCATTGCCACGGCCTGACTACGGCTGGCTTCAACAGGCAATCTTCAGACGATTGGAGGAACTCAAGCGGTCTTCCAATCCATTCCTCGATCACTCACAGCCGTTCAAGGTCATGGTCAAAGCCGTCGTGTCGAGAGAGGGGAACTTGTTGGACTCCATCATTGTAAAAAGCTCCGGTCTGGAACGTATCGATCAAGAAGCGATGGCCCTTGTGCAACGAGCTTTCCCGATGCAGTTCGACCGGACATTGGACCGGCAGCAGATCGTCATGCGAATTCCCATCACCTATTCGCGAGAGTAACTTCATGATTCGATCTAGGATGTTTCTAGTGCTCCTTGTGCTCGGATGGTCGACGATGAACCATCTCGATCCGGCCTATTCTGAACCCTACCGCCCGACAGATGACCGGCAGGTGCTCGAGCGACTCAGTTTCAAGCCATCTGATCCCGTCGCACGCGAACTTCACAATTTTCGCACCGACCTCAGACTCAATCCTCGCAACCTGGACTCTGCCGTACAATTGGCTACTCGTTACATCGAACAAGGCCGATCAGCAGGCGATCCCCGTTTCCTTGGGCAAGCCCAAGCCACGCTGGCCATCTGGTGGAACGAACCATCCCCTCCGCCGGCGGCCCTGCTGCTACGCGCTACGATCAGGCAAAATACCCATGACTTTGACCAGGCCATAGCTGATCTGGACCAGCTGCTGACCCTACAACCGACCAACGCCCAGGCTTGGCTGACCAAGGCCTCGATCCTCCAGGTACAAGCACGGTACGACGAAGCACGCCAGGCCTGTCAGCGCCTTGGCAGATTGGCGGCCCGCCACCTGCGCGTTGGATGTTTGAGCGATATCGGTGGGATGACCGGGCAATCGGCCAAGAGCAAAGAACTGCTGCGACAAACCCTGTCGGATTCCGCTCTCTCAGGCCACGAACGGATTTGGATTGCAACCATCTTGGCAGAAACAGCGACCCGCACCGGTGCCATAGAAGAGGCTGAGCAAGCCTTTGCCGAAGCTTTCAAGGTCGGCATCAAGGATCAATACTTGCTCGGAGCCTACGCGGATTTCCTTCTTGATCAGGGCCGCTATCGCGATGTGCTCGCTATGCTCCAACATGAAACCAAAGCCGATGGATTACTGTTGCGTCTTGCGCTTGCAGAACAGGCATTGAACATACCTTGGTTCCAGAACCATAAGGCCGAACTGGCGTCCAGATTTTCCGCCAGCCGCGAGCGAGGAACCGCCACGCATGTCAGAGAGGAAGCGCGGTTCACGCTCACCATACTGCACGATGCTCAACAAGCGTTGCCGTTAGCCCAGGCCAATTGGAACGTGCAGCGAGAACCGGCGGATGCCAGGATCCTCCTTCAGAGTGCCCTTGAGGCAAAGAACTCCACGGCAGCTCAACCGGTCATTGAGTGGCTGAATACCAACCATGTGGAAGATATTCAGTTACAACAACTTTCGAAACAGATTCAGGAGGCCACATGGTGACGCGCCTCTTGGTCCTCATTGCTACACTGCTGCTGAGTCTTCCTGCTTGGGCCCACAAGCCCAGTGACAGCTACCTTTCCCTCTCGGTTCAGACCGATCGTGTAGAGGGGCAATGGGACATCGCCCTCCGCGACCTCAATGATGCGATTGGGCTGGATGCGAATGGAAACGGCGAACTCACCTGGGGAGAGGTTCGAGGGAAGCATAGTGAGATTTCCGCCTATGCCTTGTCTCGCCTGACACTCACAGCTGATCAGCAAGCCTGTCCGGCTCAGATCGTGGACCATTTGATCGATCGCCATACGGATGGAGCCTATGCAGTCCTTCGCTTCCGTGCCTATTGCAGTAAGCTTGTCGAACAACTCGGGGTGGAGTACCGCCTCTTGTTCGATATTGACGCCCAACACAAGGGACTCTTGCGCCTGACACAAGGGGGACAGACCAGCACCGCCATCTTGAGCCAGGAATCCCCTTCCCAAGGATTCTCCGTGGCCGAGCGCTCACGCTGGAGCGAAAGCATTCAGTTCATTCACGAAGGCAGTTGGCACATCTGGCTTGGATTCGACCATGTTCTGTTCTTACTTGCCCTTTTGCTCCCGGCAGTCATGGTCCGAAGAGATGGTCGGTGGCAGGCGGCTGGCGAGTTTTCAGCCGTGTGCTGGAACGTGTTGAGTATCGTCACAGCCTTTACCGTGGCCCATTCGCTCACATTGAGCCTAGCTGCCCTCGAGATTATCCGATTACCATCCCGATTAGTCGAATCAACCATCGCGGCGTCGGTCGTACTCGCGGGCCTTGGCAATCTATATCCCACGATGATGACACGCCGTTGGATGGTAGCGTTTGGGTTCGGGCTGATTCATGGATTTGGATTTGCTGCGGTCCTCACTGATCTGGGACTGCCCCAAGACTCGCTGCTAGTGAGTCTAGTCAGTTTCAACGTCGGTGTGGAACTCGGCCAACTCGCCATCGTCGCGGCATTCTTACCATTGGCCTATCTCATCCGCCACTCCTGGTCCTATCCGAGATTGGTCCTCACCGGCGGGTCGCTGGCGGTGATCGCCATCGCACTCGTCTGGTTGACCGAACGGGCGTTCGATATTCAGTTGTTTTCTCTCTAGGGGCATTTCGTCTGGCTACCACAGTGCTGCCCCTTCCGCTGAAGGAATCTTCCATTAGAACAACAGCTTGTGGGATTCTATGGGCAATGGGACCCCCCCTTGACTTCGCAACTGCCAAATTTATCTAAAACCCGTTGCTGATACTTTACCAGATGGATTGGTATTGGGCCCAACACTGGCGGAGTACTGGCGGCAGAGACTGCCCCAACTTCCTGTTCGGCCTACTCCCAGTCCATTATTTTCAACTCTTAACCCATAACTAGACCTCTCATTGAGAGGAGGAGGGACTGTTATGACCAGCTATCTACCAAGTGTAATTTCCACAATCCGCACCGATTCGTTCGATCGTCAAGTTGATCGCCTCTTCAATGAGGCCTTAAGAGCCTTTGACGTCGGCGATCAGACATGGGCTCCGGCCTCGAATGCCTGGGAAGATGAGAACAGGTTCTGTGTTCAGCTCGCGCTGCCCGGATGGGAGCCAAAGGATATCACCCTAGAAGTCGATAACCAGATCCTTACCGTTAAGGGTGACCGGAATGCTGGACTTCAAGATTCCGTGAAGTTTCATCTGCGCGAGATTGCTGAGGAGCAGTTCACGAGGCGCTTCCGATTGCCGTCCTTTGTCGAGCAGGCTAAGGCGTCTGCCACTCACAAGCATGGCCTCTTGACGGTTACCTTCCCCAAGCGGGAAGAAGCCAAGTCTCGGCGCATCATGATCGACGAATCCTGAGTGACGGCCATTAGACCTTCGTCAGCGTGACCTAGCGCGGAGCCGCACTGAGTGTGGACACGAGTGCGGCTCCCTCTTGTTTCACCATTCAATCTCCAGAAGGACATGCTCTTAGGTTTTCGATCTACAAGACGACGAGTGCGTACGTATCGAGGATGAGTGAAGAGGCAATCGGTCCGCCTGACGACGCACGACCAGAGTTGTGAGCATGCAAGGAGAGAGGAACGACCATGAAGAAACTGCATTGGTTTATTGTAACTACCCTGCTGTGTGGCGGAACTCTATCCATCTTGCTCGGAAACGCGCTCTCGTCAGCCTCGAGTGTGTCGACGCCTCCATCATCAACGGCCGCGGCCCAGCTCACGACCACACCCACATCGGCGGAGACACTGTCTGAGCAGCTCTTTGTGCCGATTGCAAAGCGTGCCAAGGCATCTGTCGTCAATGTCTCGTCCGTCAAGAAAGCCAAACAGGATGGTCAGAGTTTCCAGAACCCATTTTTTGACGACCCATTCTTTCGACGGTTCTTTGGAGAAGAATTTGAGCGTCGGATGCCTGCTCCACGCGAATTTCAGCAGCAGGGCTTGGGCTCCGGTGTGATAGTGACCCAGGATGGTTACATCATTACGAACAATCACGTCGTAGAGGGAGCCGATGAACTGAACGTGTCCTTCCCGGACAAACGAACATTCAAAGCCAAGGTGATCGGGACCGACCCAAAGACCGATGTTGCCGTGATCAAAATCGATGCGTCAAACCTCCCAGCACTCCCATGGGGCGATGCGTCTCAACTAGAGGTCGGTGAAATGGTGTTGGCGGTCGGCAATCCATTCGGGCTGAGCCAAACCGTCACCATGGGCATTATCAGTGCGATCGGCCGTGCCAATGTCGGAATCGTGGACTATGAAGATTTTATCCAAACAGATGCAGCGATCAACCCTGGGAATTCCGGCGGCGCATTGGTGAACCTCAAAGGCGAATTGATCGGGATCAATACGGCAATTTTCTCTCGAAGCGGTGGGTACATGGGTATCGGGTTTGCCATCCCCAGCACAATGGCTAAGAGCGTCATGCAGAGCTTGATCAAACATGGCAAGGTGATCCGTGGATGGCTAGGCGTGTCGATTCAAGATGTCACGCCGGACCTGGCGAAGGAATTTGGCGCGACCGAGAACACAGGGGCGCTCGTTGGGGATGTCATGGAGGACAGTCCTGCGTCAAAAGCCAAGCTTGAGCGGGGGGACATCATCACGGCGTATAACGGAGTCTCTGTGCGAGACTCGAATCACCTTCGTGGATTGGTTGCCGAGACGTCGCCTGGAACGACGGCACGCCTGTCCGTATTGCGCGACAAGAAGCCCTTGGATCTCCCCATCACCATCGGTGAACTGCCGAAAGAGTTGGCCAAGGCCAGCCGAGATGGAAGCGGAAAAGGAGAACATGCCCTCGCCGGTGTTACGGTAGAGAATGCCCGTCAGTCTGGCCGCTCAAAGCCATCTTCCGGTGTTGTCGTCACGGATATTGAACCCGAAAGCCAGGCGGAACGAGCGGGACTGCAGAAAGGGGATGTCATCCGAGAAATCAACCGGAAGCCTGTGAAGGACATAAAGGATTTTGAACGTCTGACAAGCCAACTTTCTTCACGCTCATCGGTATTGATCTTAGTCAATAGGGGAAACAGTGCCATTTTCTTATCGATCGGTGGAGAACGCTGACAGAACGCATCACCATATTGGAGAGAGGACATGATCGAGGTAAGCCATCTGACACGTCGCTATGGCGATCTGACGGCCGTCGATGACGTGAGTTTTATGATCGGTCGTGGGGAAGTGGTCGGTCTCTTAGGACACAATGGTGCCGGAAAGACCACTATCATGAAGATGATGACTGGCTTCCTTGAGCCAAGCGGAGGCACGATTCGCATCGATCGGCTTGAGATCGGTAGAGACACCCCGGCTATTCAGACACGTCTTGGCTACCTTCCGGAAAATTGTCCAGTCTGGCCAGACATGACGGTGATTGACTACCTGGATTACCAGGCAGCACTCCACGGGGTGTCTCAAGAGTGTCGACCTCGTGCGATCGCACAGGCGATACGTCGTACCGCGCTCTCCGAGAAGGCGGCAAGGCCCATCCATACGCTCTCTCGCGGTTACCGCCAGCGTGTCGGCGTCGCCCAAGCTATCTTGCACGAACCGGACATCATCATTCTTGATGAGCCCACGAATGGTCTCGATCCTACTCAGATCCGTCACATGCGAGAACTCGTCCGTGAGTTAGCCACCAAAGCCACGGTCATCGTCTCCACCCATATTTTGCAGGAAGTGCAGGCCGTCTGCGAGCGCGTCCTGATTCTTCGCGCAGGACGGCTGGTCATCGACTCGCGACTAGAAGATCTACAGGCGAGTCAGGCCCTCCTCGTCACAGTGGAGGGTGATGCTCGTACAGTGCTCGAGTCCGTGGAAGGTGTCTCGACGGTCACGGAGCTGAGTGCCGACGAAACACGACGGCAGTATCGATTGGATGCCCCTCCGGCGGTCGCCCCACGGGTGGCTGCAACGTTGGCCCAGGCGAGACTGGCGGTACATGAATTGAGGGCGGAACGCCACGATCTTGAAACGGTTTTCGCCCGCGTGAATGAGGAGGCTGGACATGCGTGAATTCCTCCCTACCATCCACCACGTAACGAGGAAGGAGTTCCGTGGTTTTTACGCGACACCGGCGGCCTATCTGTTCGTCGGCGCTTTCCTGACGCTGGTCCTTTTCATGTTCTTTTGGTTAGAGACATTCTTTGCCCGAAACATCGCGGACGTGCGTCCCCTATTTGAATGGCTCCCGTTATTGCTGATCTTCCTCGTGGCGGCGTTGACTATGCGGAGCTGGGCAGAAGAACGTGTGTCCGGTACGCTCGAAAGCCTCCTGACCGCCCCAGTCCGTCCGCTTGAACTGGTCTTGGGAAAGTTCTTCGCTTCCTTGTTGCTGGTGTCCATCGCACTGTTATTGACTCTTCCCCTGCCGGTGACGGTTTCACTGCTCGGCCCCCTGGATTGGGGACCGGTCATCGGGGGCTATGTGGCGACACTGTTCCTCGCGGCAGGCTATGTGGCGATCGGTTTGTACATGAGCGTCCGCACTGATAACTCAATCGTCGCCCTGATACTTACCTCGGTCGTCTGTGGACTGTTTTACTTGATCGGCGCGGAGACCATTACCACGTTGTTTGGACACGAAGTGGGCAGTTGGCTTGCCTTACTCGGTACCGGCACGCGCTTCGAGGCTATCAGCCGAGGGGTCCTTGACCTACGTGACCTCTACTATTACTGCTCGATCGTAGGGGTCTTCCTGACGCTCAACGTCTTCTCGCTCGAACAAATCCGATGGGCGGGGAACCCCGTCAGCCGGAGACATCGCCATTGGGCCTTGATAGCCGGACTGACTGCGGCGAATTTCATCGCAGGGAACCTCTGGCTCGGCTCGATCACGCACGCGCGGATCGACCTGACGCAAGGACGTCTCTATTCCCTTTCTCAATCGACTCAACTGCAACTGACCCAACTGCGTGAGCCACTGGTCATTCGTGGCTATTTTTCCGCCAAAACCCATCCATTATTGGCGCCGCTTGTACCACGCCTCAAAGATATCCTCCAGGAATATGTCGTGGCCTCCGGTGGCCAGGCTCGAGTGGAAGTCGTGGATCCCACTCGTGACCGAGAGGCCGAAGAAGAGGCGGCATCCCGGTATGGCATTCGTCCTGTTCCTTTCCAGACTGCAGATCGATACCAGGCTGCAGTGGTGAGTTCCTACTTTGACCTCGTCATCGCCTATGGAGATCAATATGAAAAGCTAGGCTTCCAGGATCTCATCGAGGTGAAGGCCTATAGCGAAGACCAGGTGGACGTTGTCCTGAAAGATCCTGAGTACGCCATTACTCGCGCGATCCGCAAGGTGACTAGTGCCTACCAAGCTGGTGGCAATGTATTCGAGAATTTGACTCGCCCTGTGACGTTCAAGGGGTACATCTCACCTGAAAAGCTCCTTCCGAAGGCGCTTCGCGACCTACGTGCGGACCTGGAGGCTGTCTTGAAGGAACTTGGCAAAGCAGCTGGTGAGCGGTTCGCAGTCCGATTTGTGGATCCAGACACCGAGGGTGGTCAGCTCGCTGAGGAGCTGAGGCAAAAGTATGGATTCCGCCCGCAAATCCTCAGCCCCCTCGATCCCAAACCATTCTGGTTTTATATGGTCCTGGAGGGGGATGGCGAAGCAGTGCAGATCCCGTTGCCCACGACATTGAGCAAGGAGGAACTCAAACGTGCCGTAGAGGCAGCGCTCCATCGCTTGACGACTGGTGTGCTCAAAACCGTTGTCATCGTGAAACCTCAGCCGACCGGTCCGGACAGTCAGCGATATTCTGAACTGGAGAAGACCCTCGCCGAAAACGTGCGACTCAAGGAAGCCGACCTGAAGAACGGTCGAGTCCCGGCAGAAGCCGACCTGCTCCTGGTACTCGCACCCGATCAGCTCGACGACAAACAGCGCTTTGCCATCGATCAGTTCCTCATGCAAGGCGGCAGCGTGATCATCACCACTTCTCCCTTCGAGGTTCACATCAGCAGAACCCTGACGGCGACCAAGAAGACCTCCGGGCTTCAAGAATGGCTTGCTCATCAAGGGATCACGATTGGGGAGACCATGGTGCTCGACCCGCACAACGCGGCCCTGCCGATTCCAGTGGAACGCCAACTCGGTGGGATCTCCGTACGCGAGATCCGGATGCTCCCCTATCCGCACTTCCCTGACCTGCGAAACGATGGACTCAGTCGTAACTCTCCGATCACCTCATCCCTCGGCCAGTTGACACTCAACTGGGCCTCACCGGTCACGGTGGATGCGATCAAGAATACAGGGCGAACGGTGACGGAGCTTGTGCGAAGCTCCGCGAAGAGCTGGACATCGGAGAACTCAAGCGTCCTTCCCGACTATTTAAGCTATCCCAACACCGGATTCCCTGTAGGTGACGAACCAGGGAGATCCCTGATGGCTGTGGCAATTGAAGGGAAGTTCGAGTCCTTTTACCAAGGGAAAGAATCTCCGCTCATCCAAAAGAGCGAGAAGGCCGGTTCGGACAAAGAGGCTGCTGCACAGGGTACGGGGGTGATCACCCATTCGCCGGACTCGGCACGCCTGATCCTGGTGTCCAGCAATACCTTTGCATCGGACATGGCGACGGAGCTGGTCTCTCAAGGACTGAGTACCCGCTACACAAAGCCACTGGCATTTATCCAAAATGCCGTTGACTGGTCATTGGAAGATCGAAGTTTATTAGCCTTGCGGGGTCGTACTCAGCTGGCTCGTACCCTTGATCCTCTGCCAGATGGACAACAACAACTATGGGAGTCGCTAAATTACGGCCTTGCGCTGATCGGCCTCTTGACGGTCTGGATCTGGCGTCGCCGTGTGGCTGTAGCCGACCACAAACGATACCAACAAATTCTCATGGAGGTTTGATTCATGCCGAAGCGCATTCGGTGGCTTGGAATACTCTTAGCCGTTCAGCTCTTGATGGCTGGAGGGTTCAATCTCTCCACACTCTGGCCGCTGACACAGCCAGGAGCGACACCGTTGGTGGTAGTTTCTCAAGACCACATCAATCGCCTTGTGCTTGAAGGACCAGACCATAGCAAAGTTACACTGGTAAAAGAGGGGGCAACCTGGACCCTGCCAGATCTGGGACAATTTCCTGCCGACTCGAATCGAGTGAACAGCGTCTTGGAAAAGATTACCAGCTCAAAGACTAGCCCCCCTGTTGCCATAACGTCTGGGGCCAAGACGAGGTTTAAAGTCGATGATGAAGCCTTCGAGCGACGCATCACATTGGCCGAGCACGACAAGCCATTGGCTACATTGTACGTGGGCTCCTCGCCCGGCCTTCGCCGCAGCTACGTTCGGGTCGGCGGGAATGATGCGATCTTCGCGCTTGAGTTGGCCGCCTATGATCTGCCGGTGCAACTTGCCGACTGGGAAGACAAGACGGTCCTCCGCTTGGAGAAGAACGACATCACCGCTCTCGAGATCGCAGGTCTTCGTATTGAACAGACCGCACAGCCCACTTCTTCACCTTCCAGCATGCAGAAAGACATTCAACCTCACCCAGCGATGACACCCCCCACATGGGAAGTGAAGGGACTTGAAGCAGGGCGGCATCTTGAACTGAAGTCCGATGCGGTCGATAAATTGGCTCGGGTACTCGCCGATCTCAGCTTTGAGAAGGTGCTAGGCCGGAACCTTAGTCCAGAGTATGGACTTGAAAAACCGTTACTCAAGATCATGCTGTCGAGGAAAACAGGCGACACCCTGACATATCTCTTGGGAAAGAATCCCAAGAACGATGATTATACGCTGAAGGTATCCAATCGTCCGGAATATTTCCGATTACCCTCCTATCGAGCGACTGCGCTGCTGGAGGCGGCTGACCGCAAGCAATTGCTGAATACAGCATCTGGCACTCCTACACCAACGAAGAGCTGATCTCGATGGATCGATCGACGTTGGGAAGGTCGATAGCGAATAGTTGGTTTGGGACGGTCGCTAGACGCCGACTCACGACAAGAAATCTTGTGGCCCGGCCCCCATTCCCTGTGCAATGTTGACGCGGCTGTTGGGGTTGCGCCGGCTTCTCTAACCAGACGCGCTCCGGCAGTTTTTCGGGAGCTTCACATACCGACAGACCACCGACCACTGATACGGGTTTTCTTGTTGGCCATGGGGCTGACTCTGCAGGGGCCCATGTTGGGGATCTGGATTCGATGGTCCTCTGTCGGCATGGCAAACGGCAGGCAGTCAGAATCACCACCATCATGCGAATCCCGCCGGGCCCTTGCATCATCCGTTGGTGGGCTAACTGAGCAACCAGCGTCGGTTCGACTCACAGATGGCTGCGGACCCAACCCACGATGTCCTGCGCGCCGAGAGCCCCTGATCGTCGGTCCACTTCATGTCCTCCACGAAGCACGATCATGGTTGGGATACTCTGAATGCTAAAGCGGGCACCAAGCGCCTGTTCCTCCTCCGTATTCACCTTGGCCAGACGAACACCTGGTTCAAGAATCTTGGCCGCCTGCTCATACGCCGGTGCCATCATGCGACAGGGTCCGCACCATGGCGCCCAGAAATCCACGACCAACAGGATATCGTTTCGTGTCGCATGTACGTCGAAATCCGCCGTAGTCAGTGCGATCGGGTGTCCGGTGAACAACGGCATATGGCACTGACCACACTTGGGACCTTCCCTGAGACGAGTTCCGGGCACGCGATTGATGCCTCGGCAATGGTGACAGACGATGTGCACCCGCTCACTCATTTGGATCCAATCCGGCCCGCTTCAACCGATCTCGGAGCCGTTCAATCTCGGTCAGCAGATCGAGCATGACCGCCACCGCTTCGGTGCTCACCGAAAAATCCTGTTGCAGACGGGCAGCTCGCCGAGCAGAGGTAAGGTCCGTCGCGCAAAATCGCCAGCCTGATTGTTCCTTACCCTCTGGCTCCAGGATCCCCACTGCGATCAGTTCGGCAATCCATGACACTTCGGCCCGGCAGGCTCTCGCCAATTCCTCTGCCGTAAGTACGCCCTCGTCGCCGATGACCCAGCCTGTCAGGATCTCTTTCTCCATGACCACACCTCCTCACACACCAAGAGCTCGTCTCGGGTTGAAGGCCAGTTCCTGAGCCATCGTCCGATAGAGTTGTTGAGCCCGCTCCGTCTCCGCTGCTGGCACGACTATGTCCAGGATAAGGTAGAGATCACCCGACGGCTCGCCGGGAATCCCCCGGCCCTTGAGCCGAAGCTTCTGCCCGCTCTGTGAGCCTGCAGGAATCTTGACCTCGACCACGCCCGTCGGCGTCGGCGCTTTCACCGTCGCGCCAAGAGCCGCCTCCCACGGAGCGATCGGCAGGGTCAGGGAGAGATCATGACCTTCCACGCGGTAGACCGAATGGGGATCGAAATGAACTTCTAGATAGAGATCTCCTGAAGGTGCTCCACCTGAGCCCGGCGCACCCTGACCAGCCAGACGGATCAGTTGGCTATCGCGAATGCCTTTTGGAATCCGCACGTTGAGTGTATGTTCCCGCAGCACCACGCGTCCCTGCGAATCAAGCTGGGGCGCACGCAGCGTAATAGTTCTGGTCGCCCCATGAAATGCGTCTTCCAGCGGGACGACAATCTTCGCATGACGATCCTCGCCGTGACCACGGTTGACATCGGCTTGACGAGCAAAATTGCCGAAGAGGCTGGAAAAAAAGTCGCTGAACTCGGCGGCGTCTGCCGTGGAGGATCTGCCGGGGGCGAATTCGAATCCGGCCCCCCAATCGGGCGGAGGCGTAAACTCCTGTCCCGCCCGCCAGCGGGTCCCGAGCTGATCATAGGCAGCACGCTTTTCCGTATCCTGCAGGACTTCGTAGGCCTCACCAATTTCTTTAAAGTGCGCTTCCGCTCCGGCCTCCTTGCTGACATCCGGATGATACTTGCGCGCCAGCTTGCGATACGCGCGTTTGATGTCATCGGCCGTCGCCGTGCGTTCAACTCCCAGGATCTTGTAGTAGTCTTTGAATTCCATAGCGCTTCGTTTCTGACTGTTCAGTCGATGATGTCTGGTAATGCTGACACTTGTGCGATAGCGAACCTAGCCCTAAACTTCCCTCTGTCACCTCCGGGCAGATTGTTTTGGCCTCGGCGTCTATTATAGCCTTCAGCTCCGCTCCTGTAATCACCTCACGATCGATCAAGAGCTTTGCCCCTTGTTGCAGAACCGTTTTCTTCTCCTCCAGAACCCGTCTTACCCGTCCGTCCTGTTCGTCAATGATCCGCCGCACTTCACAATCGCTTTCGCGAGCGGTCTCTTCGGTGTAGTCCCCTTTCTCAGATACAATAGGAAATTGCAGGAATTGGGGCTACGTTCTTGCTCTAGCGTGATGGTGATGGTGATGGTGATGGTATCAAATGCGAACGTTGTAACGGCTTAGTCATAGCCGTGTCGTTTGCGGGCGGCAGTGATGACGCACATGGTGCCTGGAAATATGACGGATTGAAGTGTATGAAGTATGTGGCGGTCAACCATCGTCTGGCCAGTATCGGGCCTACCCAAGACCAGCCCTCAACGGCGATTCGCTGGCAGTGATCGCTCTCGCCTGGTTCACGGAACGGACCTTCTTGTTTTTGGCTGCTTCCTCAATAACCGGCAGATCAGGCTAAAGCTCAGTGTGTACAGTTGAATGATGGCTGCCATCAGGGAGGAACAGAGGCTGCGAGTATACAATTCGCCGATTGTTTTTAGATGGAAATATCTGTACGTTGCCGTGCGTGAATGACTCACAAGATACTTCACAGACAGATCGCTCCCTTGGGAAAGGTATCTGGATCGTCTTAGCGTTGATCCTGATCGTATTTGGTGTGTACTCTTTTTGGATCGCGCCCCTGATTCCCGATGGTAAATATGACCCGCTTAGTGGACTTTTCTCCGGCCTTGCCTTTTGGGGCGTCATATACGCAATCCTTCTCCAAAAATCTGAACTTGCTCTCCAACGCAGAGAGCTCGAACTTACTCGCAGAGAGGTTCGAGGACAGAAGGAACAACTCGAAGCACAAAATCTCACACTGAGGCAACAGCGGTTTGAGAACACATTTTTCTCACTCCTGGACCTCTACGGAAATATCGTTAACTCCATGACAACGGCATCTCATCAGGGTTTCCCTCTCAAGGGTCGGGAATGTTTTACCTATATGGCTACCGAGCTCAAAAGGCAGTATATGTTTTTGCAGGAAGCACATAAGGATTGGCAGCCCCGTGCCTTGTGCGATAAAGCATGGAGCGAGGTTGTTAGCTCTCGGCACCACCTCATGAGTCATTACTTCAGAACCTTGCTTAACATCTTCCAATTCATTGATATGAGCGATATTTGCGATAAGCAGACATACTACAATTTCATAAGAGCCCAGCTATCCAGTCCGGAATTAACCCTCTTGTTCTATACCACCATAAATCCATACGGTACCGAGCAGTTCAAACCCTTAATACAAAAATACGGAGTTCTAGATACAATGGCTGAATCCACTTTGATAGACCCTGCACATAAAGAATTGTTCGATTGATTGCCCCATCCCTTCTTGGCCAACACTGTGGAAAAATTGTGGCAGAACTATCCTGTCCCATCGGTTTCAATGGGTTCCTTCTCCGCCTCCTCTGCAAGTGATTGAGATTGAAACGATGAGGTACTATCAGGCCCTATAGTCTCTGACCTCGGTGGGGCTTCAAATCTCGCCGGCTCCGTCTTCCAGGCAGACAGCTGTCTCGAGCTCTATTCCCCCTGAATCGGAACATACATCACGTTGCCCTGGCGGTTGACGAGCAAGAGGGCCAAGTCAGTGGGCTTCAAGGGCTCAGCGAATCGTTGGAGTGCCGAAAAGGTAGCTACATGCTGCCGGTTCAGCTCTAAGACCACATCGCCCGGCTGAAGACCGGAGGCTTCGGCGAGACTGCCTTCTTCGATATCCGTAACAACCACGCCGCTGTTCACCGGAAGATCCATCTGGCGTGCCAATGGAGCCGTGACGTCATCGAAAACTACGCCTGCAAGCGGGTGCACGGTTGAAGCGCTCGAGGACGCCGCCTGAGTCTTCTTCGGTCGTTCGCGGGGCGCTTCCTGAATGACCAGATCGGCTTGATACTGCTTGCCTTCCCGGATGAGATCCAACCGATGTTTGCTCCCGATCGACGCTTGCGCCACCAGGTTCCGTAACTGGCCGCTATCCATAATCTCCCGCCCGTCGAAGCGCACAACGACATCGCCGCGTTTCAAGCCGGCTCGTTCGGCAGATCCCTTGGTATGCACATCCGTCACAATCGCGCCTTTGACGTCCGGGAGGCGAAAGATCTTCCCCAAGGAGGGGCTGACATCCTGTGTCGAGGCACCCAGAAAGCCTCGTACCACGCGGCCCGTCTTAATGAGACTCTGCATGGCAGCCCGGGCCATATTGCTGGGAATGGCAAACCCGACCCCGACACTGCCGCCGGTGGGACTCGCAATCGCCGTATTGATCCCGACCAGCTCACCATTCGTATTCACCAGGGCTCCGCCAGAATTGCCCGGGTTGATCGGCGCATCCGTCTGGATGAAGTCTTCGAAATCCGCCACACCGACGTCGGCCCGCCCAACCGCACTCACAATGCCAAACGTGACAGTCCGACTCAATCCCAAGGGGTTCCCGATCGCGAGCACAAAATCACCGACGGCCAGTTGGCTCGAATCCCCCCAGGCCGCGGTCGGGAGATTCGACGCATGAATCTTCACCACCGCCACATCAGTCTTTGGATCCGTCGCAACCACTTTCCCTTTGTATTGGCGACGATCGGCTAAAATCACTTCGACATCGACGGCATCAGCCACCACATGGTTGTTCGTCACGATGTAGCCGTCCGGCGTCACAATCACGCCAGACCCTTGCCCGTACTGCCGGCGTGCCGGTGGCTCTTTGAACAGACCGAACGGCAAGGCCTCGTCGCTGAACGACTGATCACGCACCATGACGGTGGAGGCAATACTGA
>FKKE01000879.1_pt1 | contig 15996 bp, 11 predicted proteins | sample 1106331 | NCBI WGS metagenome assembly FKKE01 (sample SAMEA3931202, study PRJEB13176) | freshwater metagenome | biome: Drinking water system; feature: drinking water; material: freshwater | place: China | collected 2013-02-06 | reverse complement strand
GTTCGCCGAACTGGCAATAACGATTCCGTCGCTGGCATTCCCAAGATCAATCGTGCCGGTGGGGTCGGTCCCGATAAAGTTGCTCGTAATGACATTGCCGCTGCTGTTGCCGTCCAACCAGATGCCGGCACTGGTGAACCGATTGATCGCGAGACCTTTGATCGTGCTGCCGCTCCCTCCACTCACCACGAGCAGCCCAATCGTGCCTGCTCCCGCGCTGGTTCCGTTCAGCTCGATTAACGGCGTGCCGGCATAGCCGGGCTGGGTCGTTCCATCGATGATGAGCGCGTCGGTGATGGCCGGCAAGGCAGTGAGCGGCGCAATGGTCTTCACGCCCGCGCCGGAGATCATGAAGGAAATGGTATCAAGCCCAGGTTGGGTATTCGCATTCAGAATGGCTTGACGCAGGGAGCCGGCCCCGGAATCATTCGCATTGGTGACTGTGGTGGCAGTGATGATATTGATGGTTCCAGTGACGAAACTAGAAGAGGAAACACTATCGCTAACCCTATAACTCACTGTACGTGCAAGCATACTCGGCGTTGCGCTAGTGTTAAAGTATGTGACGGCGCGTAACGCAGTTTGATAGCTCGACGCACTCGCCACGCCGGTCAGCGTTAAGGTGCCGGTGGCTGCATTAAAAGATCCGGCAATGCCTAATTGGTTGTTAAAACCCAGGATGTCCTGGCCATTCACATAGTTGCCCGTGATTTGGACAGTGGCACCAACCAAAGACGAATCCACGTCCGAGACCTGGATGATCGTGTTAATCGCAGTCGCAGCCTGATTGACCGCATAGTTGATAGTGGTGGAATTAAACAACTGCGGCGCGTCGTTCACGGCCCCAACCGTAATCGTGCTCGTGAGGACATTGGAGTTCCCCAGGCCGTCGTTGACTTGATAGCTCACCGTCCGGGTTAACGTGTTGGGAGCCTCGCTCGTATTGCGATAGGTCACGGCCCGCAGGGCCGCCTGCCACTGCGCCAGTGTCGCCGTGGCCCCGGCGGACGTTAGGGTCAGCACGCCCGTCGTCGCATTAAAGCTGCCGGCGATATTACCCATCGTCGCCGGCACGTTGGTGAAACCCAACACATCCTGGCCGTTTACATAGTTTGCTGTGAGGCTCACCGTTCCGCTGGCCAGAGTCGTATTGTCCGCATCGCTCACGGTGACGACCGTGTTGATCGCCAAGCCAGGCTGATTCTCGATGAAATTCAGCGTGCTACCATTGACCAAAACAGGCGGGGGAATGATTGTGATCGTGCTGGCCAGCACATTCGAAAGGTTGTTTGTGACTCCGCCATCGTTGACCTGGTAGGACACCGTCCGTGTAGCCGTGCTCGTACTCCCGGTGAAAAACGTGACAGACCGTAAGGCAGTTTGGTAATTCGCCACCGTGCTGGTGCCTGCGAGCGTCAGCGTACCAGCGCCCGCGCTGAAACTCCCCGTAATCCCGAGTTGGTTCGTAAAACCCACGACATCCTGGCCACTCTGATAATTCCCGGTAATCTGGACGGTGGCACCGGTGAAATTCGTAGAGTCCTGATCCATCACGGTGAGGATGGTATTGATCGGCGTCGCGGTTTGCCCGGGGGGATACACGAGCGCGCTGGAATTGGCCATCTGCGGCGCGATAAACGTGGCCCACAGCTCCCTCCCCACTCCACTGTTGGTCGCCGAAAAGAACAATCTCCCATTCACATTGGTCAGGCCATCTGGGACTGAGTCGGCACTCCCGGAGGCGATATCTGCAACCAGTACCGTCCCCACTGACATGCCATCACTCATCCACAGTTCGACACCACTCGTAAGTGCAAAGGCGGAAAAGAACAGCGTCCCGTTCACGTTTGTCAGGTCCGCTGGGCTTGAGGGGTTGACTCCTGGAACAATGTCTTTCACCAGCACCGTGCCCGCCGCGGTCCCGTCGCTCTTCCACAGCTCCACGCCGTTCACCCCATCGTTGGCGCTAAAAAAGAGTGTCCCGTTCACGTTTACCATGTTCGCTGGACTCGACGCCGCTATGCCAGGTCGAATGTCCTTTACGAGCACCGTGCCCGCCGCGGTCCCGTCGCTCTTCCACAGCTCTGCACCGTTCACCCCATCATTGGCGCTAAAAAAGAGGGTCCCGTTCACATCTGTCAGGTTTGTGGCAGATGAGCCGCTGAGGCCTGGCCTGATATCCTTGACAAGCGCTATGACTGTTCCTGCCCCATTACTTTTCCACAGCTCCGCTCCATTCACGCCGTCATTCGCCGTAAAATACAGTTGTCCGCCAACATTGGTGAGATTAGCGGGATTGGAGCTGTTCGGATTCCCCCCCGTTGTTCCCGTCCAAATATCATGGGAAACGATAAGTGCGGCGCCGTTGGCTCGATGCCGTAGCTCTGCACCAATTGTGGGGCTAAAGGCATTGAAGAACAGTATCGAACCCACGGCTGTCAGACTCGATGGGTTCGACGAAGGCGCGCCGGGGTTGAGATCTCCCAAACTCGAAGTCGTCACAGCCGTCCCCTGGCTCTCCCACACCTCCCGGCCTGCTACGCCGTCATCGGCCGTGAAAAGCAGTCGCCCGTTCACATTCGTCAGGTCACTTGGAGATGAATGGGCGCCGCCAGGGTTAATGTTCTCCACGAGCACGGTCCCCGCCGCGGTTCCGTTGCTCTTCCACAGCTCTGCGCCGTTCACCCCATCGTTAGCGCTAAAAAAGAGGGTCCCGTTCACATTCGTCAGATTTGCTGGACCTGAACCGAAGATACCAGTGCTAATGTCCTTCACAAGCACCGTCCCCACATCAGTTCCGTCACTTTTCCAGAGTTCGGAACCGCTTGCGATGGTAGAGGCAGCAAAGTACAAAGTCCCATTCACGTTCGTCAGATTCGCTGGGAACGAGGAGAGGACGGAGCCAGCAGCGATGTCCTTGACCACTCCCACCGCAACACTGGCCGCTTCCGTAAAGAGAGGAACATCCGAAGACGATTGGACAGCCACTGCCGCGGGCGCCGCCTCAAGGGATTCAGCAGGCAAAACTTCCATTGCCGGCGCGGCGCTCAGGAGCAGACGGGGCTCCATGGCTTCGAAGACGAAGCGTGAGGCGTCAGGGGTGAGGGGTGACCCGTGATCCGTGATGCGTGATCCGTGCTGAGACCGGAAGGGGAAAGTCTGAGGTTGGAGGATGGAGGCTGGAGGTATGTGATCAGAACCCAATCCGGCCTCAAACCTCAAACCTCGGACCTCACGCCTCTGCGTGACGCGCTTCGCACGGCGGAGAAGCGCGGCGAGGCGGCGGCGGGCATGGCGGGAGCCGGGCCGATGGGCGCGCGTAACGTGTTGCCACCAGTCGTGAAGGACGGCCCTATAGGACGCCTGAAGCATGGAGTCCTCCCCGGCTCGACTATCATGCCAGAGCCGGAGGCCCGTCGCTGTGACTTACTTCACACCCAGCCAGACTAGCCGGATAGGCGCCCCTTACACGACTTCCTTTTGGCTTGTCAATGGGAAATCCCTCAGGCTACTCCGATGGGGGTAGGGGGACTCACCAGAGGCTCTCGGCTTTCGGCTCTCAGCTCTCTGTCTTGGGCTTCACCTCGTGACGCGTCACTGGTTTCTGGGCCATTCACCATCAGCCAGTCACTCTTCAGGCCATCACTGCCGGAACCCTCGGTCCACCCGCGCGAGATTCCCGTTGACATGTCCCGCACGCTCTTTTAATAGTAGGACCCTATGCACAACGCGACCAAACTCCGTGCGCTCCTGAACAAGCCGGGCATCATCAAGACCGTCGGCGCCCATGACGCGCTGAGCGCGAAGCTCATCGAACGCGCCGGCTTCGACGCGATCTGGGCCAGCGGCTTCGCCATCTCCGCTTCGCTCAAGTGCATTCCTGACGCGAGCTTCATCGACTCCAGCGAGCAGTTGGCGGTGGAGCGCCACATCGCCGAGGCCGTCTCGATCCCGATCATCGCCGATTGCGACACAGGCTACGGCAACGCGCTGAACGTGAAGCGGACCGTGAACGACCGCGAGCGCGCCGGCGTCGCGGCCATCTGCATCGAAGATAACGTCTACCCCAAGCGCTGCAGTTTCTATGCGGGGGTCCGCCGCGAGCTGATCCCGGTCGATGAGCATTGCGGCAAGATCAAGGCGGCCAAGGCGGCCCAGACGGTCCCGGACTTCGTGGTAATCGCCCGGACGGAAGCCTTGATCGCCGGCTGGGGACAGGACGAGGCGCTGAAGCGCGCGGAGGCCTACGCCGAGGCCGGCGCCGACGCCGTGCTGATCCATTCCAAGTCCTCGACCTTTGACGAATTGCGCACGGTGGCCAAGGCCTGGTCGGGCCGCGTGCCGCTGGTCGTGGTGCCGACAATCTTCGATCAGGTCACGGCCGCGGAGCTGGAGGACGCCGGCTTCAAGATCGTGATCTACGCCAATCAAATGGTCCGCGCGAGTATCCGCGCCATGCGGGATGCGCTGGCCGTGATCCATCGCGACACGCGGCCGGGCTCCGTCAACGACCAGATCGTGAAGCTGAAGGAAGTCTACGACATCGTGGGTGTGCCCCAGATGGAGGAAGACGAGAAGAAGTTCCTCCCGGTCGGCGGGGAAAAGATCACCGCCGTCATCGCCGCCGCGGGGTTCGAGAAGCATCTGCTGCCGCTGATCGAGGACAAGCCCAAGTGCCTCTTGGACATCAAGGGCAAGACCATCTTGGAACGTCAGGTGGCCGCCCTCAACGACTGCAATATCAAAGAAATCGCGCTCGTGCGCGGCTACAAGAAGGAATCGATCACGCTTCCGAACATCCGCTACTACGACAACGACCGCTATGAAGAGACGGGCGAGCTCTACTCGCTCTTTTGCGCCGAGCGCGAGCTGGGCGGCCGCACCCTCGTCCTCTACGGCGACATCATCTTCGACCAGGGCATCCTGGAAAAGCTCCTCAAGAGTCCGGCGGATATCACGCTCGTGGTCGATCTCGCCTGGAAGGAACAGCAGCGGCGCGGAGGACCCGCCGGCCATCTGAAGCCGGACCTGGTAAGCCTAACCGACCCGCCTGGCCAGAGCTACTTGTCGCGGTTCGTCCTGCCGGAGGACGAACATCGGGTAGCCAAAATCGGCCGGCATGTGCCCCATGAGGAGGCCCAGGGCGAATTCATCGGCCTCGCCATGTTCTCGGAGACCGGGGCGAAAGCGGCGCGAGAGGTCTACGCCGAGTTGAAGACGAAATCTCAGGGACGCCCGGTCCATGAAGCGCCGAGTCTCCAGCAGGCCTCCCTGACCGATCTGTTCCAGATCCTGATCGATCGCGGCCACGCTGTCCAGGCCGTCCCCATTTATAAGGGCTGGATCGAAGTCGATTCGTTCGAAGAGTACCAGCAGGCCTGGGCCAAGCTGCAGCGGTAGAACCCAGGTACGCTCACCGAAAGACCATTCGTGACCAGGTCCCGCTGAGCGTCGACTCCCCGCTCCTTGGTTTGCGTGTGCCCGTCTCCTCAATAAAGGTTACGCCTCTGTCTCGGAGAGAGACAGTCCGTACCGCTTCATCTTCTTGATCAATCCTTGCCGGCTCAGCCCCAGCAGTTTTGCGGTCTGCACCTGATTGGAGCGGCAGGTCGCCAGCGCCTCCCGAATCATTTTCTTTTCAAGATCCTCGACCGCCTGCTTGAAAGACCGCACCTTTGACGACACCTCGATCGCCTTGCCGGGTCCTTCTTTGATCGCCTCATCGAGGTCGTCTTCCCCGATCGTCACTTTTCTGGTCATGGCCACCAGCCGTTTGACCTCGTTTTCGAGTTCGCGGATGTTGCCGGGCCAGTCATACTCCGTCAGGCGCCGAACGGCGCCCGCCGAAAATTTCTTCATCTCTTTTTCCATCGCCCGGCACGACACCTCAAGGAAGTGATTGGCCAGGAGCGCAATATCGTCGCGCCGCTCCCGCAGCGACGGCACGTGGATCGTGACGACTTTTAGCCGATAGTAGAGATCAGGGCGGAACCGCCCCTGTTTGATGGCGTCCCCCAGATCGACGTTCGTCACGGCGATCACCCGCACATCGATCGGAATGGCCGGACGCCCACCGACGCGATGGATGACGCGCTCTTGGAGGGCGCGCAGGAGTTTGGCTTGCACGCCGAGCGCGAGATCGCCGATCTCATCCAGCAGCAACGTGCCTTGATTCGCCTCCTCGAATTTGCCGATCCGCCGATCGACCCCTGTGGCCACCCCCTTCTCGATGCCGAAGAGTTCGCTCTCGACCAACGCCTCCGGGAGAGCCGTGCAATTGACGGCCACAAACGGGTGGACGCTCCTCGGGCTGTTATAGTGGAGGGCCTTCGCGATCAACTCCTTGCCGGTGCCGCTCTCCCCCGTCATCAGCACGTCGACCGGGCTGTCGCGCAACTGATCGATCAGCCGGACGATCGCTTGGATCCCCGGGCTCTGGCCGATAATCCGCCGAGTGGAAAACTTCTCCTCCACTTCCCGCCGTAACTGGCGATTTTCAGCCTGCAGGGTCTCGTGCTGTCGGCGGAGGTCCTGCACGACGGTCGCCGTCTCTACCGCCCCCACGGCTTGCGCGGCTAAGGCCTGCGCCGCCGCCTCGTCAGCCCGCGTGAAGAGTCCCTTGGTCTTATTCAAGAACTGGAGGGTCCCGATCACGTCCCCGTTGAGGCTCCGCAGCGGCACCGCGAGCACCGTGCGGGTCTTGAATCGTGTGCGCCGGTCCACGGCGTCATGAAACCGCGCATCCTGTTGCGCATCTTCCACGTTGATGACCTGCCCCGACATGGCGCAAGCCCCCGCAATCCCCAGTCGGGCGTCCATCCGAATGACCTCTCCATCGAGCGTCACCTCCGACCACAGCTCGCCCCGCTCGGGATCGAGCAAGAAAACCGTAGCCCGCTCCGCGCCCAGCAGCCGCGCGCCCTCTCGCGTGATGAGTTCAAACAGCGCACTCAGCCGGTGCTCGGCGCTCATCGTGCGAGAGATGGCCAATACCTCTTCCAAGGTGGCGACGCGGCCACGGCCTGCCGATGATGGTGCACCCTGCCCCATAGGGTCCTCCTGTCGATAACCGAGCATGTGAACGAAGCGTACAACTTTGAAACGTCGTTGACAATCCTCACGTCGCCTCGCCGCACGCCTGTCGCATGCCGGATCTCCCATTAGCTTCTCAACCCATTGAAATCTTGATGGTTCTCTGTCGATTGGCCGCATGCCAACGTGATCACCCTCTTGGCACTTCCTTTGCTCAACCCAATGGGCAAGAGGCTTAAAAGCAAAGGGGTGACACCATGATGGCCATACCATTCGCTCTCATCGCCTGGGGATTCCTGATCTGGGGGATCGTCGATGTGGCGCTCTTCCTCATGAAAGAGCCTTGGTAGCTTCGGCAGCCTGATCGACCAGGTCGACGAGGCCGTGAGCAGCAGCACTCACGTTGGGGGACGCGAGAGCCTGGTGGCACAGCAGGACCAACTGATCGGAGCGAAAGGAGCATGTCGCCATGTTGAGAGCACAGACACGGATGATCGAAGGCAGAGTCAGGCGTGAGGGGCATATTGAACCGATGGCTGGATTCTCCGCCGCCACCACCAGAGATGACGCCTTCGGGCCTTGGGTGAGGCGCGGGATTCGGAGGAGCTGCGACGCCAAGCGCGTTCTCTTTCGAAAGGGAGAACCGGCCGAGGGACTCTACCTCCTGATCAAAGGCCACGTAAAATTGACGTCGACCTCCAAGACCGATGGGAAGGAACTGGTCCATGCCATTCTGGGCCCGGGCGATGTCTTCGGCGAAGGGGCCATCGAAGAATCGGCGACCCGGACCACGACCGCTATCGCGCTGGAGCCTTGCGAACTGTTTTTTCTCTCTCGATATGACGCCCTCTCCTCATTACGAGAGAACGCGGGCTTCGTGCTCAAGATCTTCTCCGCAATGGCGCACCGATTCCTGGCCGCGACGACCCTGATTGAGGACCTCGCTTTTTCTAACTTGCCGATCCGTCTGGCGAAGGCCCTGCTCTCGCTTGGTCGAACCCTCGGACACCCAGTCGCCGACGGTCTGCGGATCGACTGTCGGCTGACCCAGCAAGATCTGGCCAGCATGGTCGGCGCGTCGCGTGAGAGTATCAATAAGTTGTTGTCGGCGTGGAGGAGCCATGGTCTCCTCTCCATGACGGGACGATGTTTGGTGCTGACTCGGCCGGATGAGTTGCTGATGACCGCCCAAACTGCTACAGGCAGTTCTTGAGCGCATCGGGCACTGGTCAGTGGGCCTCGTCACGCCCCTGCGCCGGGCTTTGGATGGAGCCTTCCTCATGCCCACACTCCCTGTGGGGACCCGGGATCGCGGAACTTGCCTCTTGCCTGTGACACCCCCGATACCCCTACGGTGCCAGGCCGCAATCAGCTGACATTCAGCGCTGATCGTTAATGGGCCAAAAGATTGTCCCCGGCCCAGGGTCGTGCTAGCATGGGTGAGTAATTACTCACTAACCGATGCGTCAAGCCACGCGGCAAGCCAAGAAACAGTCCCCTCGGGCCAACGGCCGGGAGCGGCAGGCCAGCATCATCGCCGCCGCGGCGGCGCTGTTCGCCTCCAAGGGATTCAAGGGCACCACCACCAGGGAGATCGCCCGGGTGGCCGGCATCAGCGAGGCCCTCCTCTTCAAGCACTTCCCCACCAAACGGGCCCTCTACGGGGCCATCCTCGCGGAGAAGGCGTCGCTCTCCGAGTTGTTGGCCGCCGTGGACGACGCCGCGCGGAAGCGGGACGACGAGCGGGTGTTCACGATGATCGCCAGCCATCGCATTCGCAAAGCCTCGGATCCGACGATGCTGCGGCTCCTGTTGTTCAGCGCGCTGGAGGGGCACGAACTCTCGGACATGTTCTTCCGCAATCAGCACCGGGTGTTCTACGAGTACTTGGCCGGCTACATCGAGCGACGCATGCGGGAAGGCGCCTTCCGCCGGATCGATCCGCTCTTGGCCGCCCGCGCCTTTGTGGGCTTGGTCGTGCACCATCGCTTGCTTCATGAAATTTTCAACGTCCCGATCAAACTGGAACCGGAAGACAGCGTGGCCAATTACGTCGCGTTGTTTTTGAACGGCATTCGGCAGGATCAATCGAGACTCAAGGCACGGACCGCCTTCGACGCATGAACCGCATCAAACGACATCCGATTCTCACGCTGGCCGCCACGCTGGTCGTCGTCCTCGTCGGACTCGTGGCCTTTCGCCTGACGAGCATCGGCGCCAAGCAGGATCAGCGCAAGCATCGCGTCATCACGGTCGGCGTCGCCTCGCCTATCCGCCAGGATCTGGATATCCGGCTGTCCTATACCGCCGACATCCAGCCCTATCAGCTCGTGAACATCTTTTCCCGCGTCGATGGACACATCGCCAAGCTGCACGTGGACAAGGGCGACTGGGTGAACGCCAATCAATTGCTCGTCGAGATCGACCATACGGACTACGTGCATGCGGTGAACCAAGCCCGCGCCAACCTGGCCGCGGCCAAGGCCAACGTGGCCCGCCAGGAAGCGACCTTGAAGAACACGAAGCTCACGTTCGACCGGATGCAGGCGCTCATCAAAGACCAGTTCGTGTCTCAACAGGACCTGGACAACGCGCAGGTGAACTTCGAATCGGCGGCCGCGCAGTTGGACTCCTTCCAGGCCCAGGTCAAGCAGATGGAAGTCGCGCTCGCGCAGGCGGAGACGAACCTGGCCTATTCCTACATCCGCGCGCCCTTCGCCGGCTACATTGCCGAGCGCAATCTCGATCCCGGCGCCTACGTGAACGCCTCGAGCGGCAGCACCTCCACGATGTCCCGCGGCATCGTAGGCCTCCATCAGATCGAGCCGGTGCGGATTCTGATCGAAGTGGTGGAGAAGGACGTGCCGCTGGTCAGGATGGGACAGCGGGCGGAGATCCGGGCGGAGGCCTACCCGGACCGCGTATTCGAGGGAACCGTCACCCGCATCGTCCAGGCGCTCAATCGCGCGACGCGCACGATGACGGTCGAAGTGGACCTTCCCAATAAGGACAAGGCCTTGAAGGGCGGCATGTTCGCGCGGGTGGATCTCCTGGTGGGGACCCATCCCAACGCGGTGCAAATTCCGGTGGACGCCCTCACGCGCCTCGAAGACCTGCAATACGTCTATGTGGTCAAGGAGGGGAAGGCCGTGCAAGTCCCCGTGGAGGTGGGCCAGCGCACCGAACATCGCATCGAAATCACCAAGGGACTCGACGGCACGGAACAAGTCGTCGTTTCCGGGAAGGATCTCATCAGCCACGGCACCTCGGTCCAGACCCGCCCACTCTAAGTGCTGAGTGATGGGTGCTGAGTTAAACACTGCACAAGTAGGCCGCCAAAGACCGAGGGCTTAATTCAGATTAAAACGAAGATGAATTTGCACTCAGCACTCAGTCCTCAGCACTCAGTACTTCCGTTATGTGGCTGACCCTCCTCGCACTTCGCAATCGCGTCGGCATCTTAATGCTCTCCCTGGCGATGGTCGTCCTGGGCTGGACCTCGCTCGACCGCCTGCCCGTGGACCTCTTCCCGAACATCCAGGTGCCTGTCGCCTTCGTCGGGGTCATCTATAAAGGCGCCCCGCCGCTCGACATCGAGCAGAGTGTCGTCTATCCGATCGAAAAGGCCGTCAGCTCCGCCTCCAACGTGGAGCACGTGGAATCCTTCGCCAAACACGGCATCGGCGCGATTCAGATCTGGTTCAACTGGGGCGCGGACATCAACGTCGGCCAGATGGAGGTGATGCAGCGCGTCACCCAGATCCAGGCCAATCTGCCCCCCGGCATCCTGCAGCCCTTCATCGTCAAGTTCGATGTCTCGAACATCCCGGTGGCGCTCGTCACGGTCTCCGGCGGGAATCTCGACGAGCGCGCGCTCTACGACCTGGCCTATAACACCATCGCGCCGCAAATCGAACAGATTCAAAACGTGGCCGCCGCCACGGTGGAAGGCGGGAAAATCCGGCAGATCAATATCAATCTCGACCCGGCGCTCCTGCAGGCCCGCGGCCTGTCGATCCTGGACGTCGTCAAGTCCGTGAAGGCCGCCAATTTGATCCTGCCCTCGGGCGATCTGAAGTCGGGCAACCTCGACTACAACGTCTTCACCAACAATCAGTTCAAGACCGTCGAGCCGCTCAACGACGTGATCGTGAAGGTCAACCCCCTGGGCAACCCGGTCCGCGTCCGCGACCTGGGCACCGTCACCGACTCCTCCGACATTCAGACCAACATCGTCCGCACCGACGGCCAGCGGTCCGTCTATCTGCGCGTCAACAAACAGCCCACCGCCAACACGGTGGAAGTCGTCGATGCGCTGCGCCGGCAGTTGCCGAAGATGATCGGCATCCCCGCCGGGGTCAAGTTGGGCGTCTCCTTCGACCAATCGATCTACATTCGGCAGTCCATCCAGAATCTCATGGAGCAGGCCCTGCACGGCTCACTGCTGGCGGCCGCGATCATTCTGGTGTTTCTGCGCAATCTCACCAGCACGCTGATCATTTCCGTCGCCATTCCGCTGTCGATTCTGGTCACGTTCATCGTGCTCTACTTCACGGGGCAAACCTTGAATATCTTCACCTTGGGCGGCTTGGCCCTGGGCGTCGGCCGACTGGTCGACGACTCGATCGTCGAACTCGAGAACATTCAACGGCACCTCAATACCGGCCAATCCCGTTGGGAAGCCATTCTCCAAGCCGCTCGCGAGGTGGCCATGCCGATCTTTGCCTCCACGGTCACGACGGTGGTGGTCTTCCTGCCGATCTTCTTCGTGGTCGGCATCGGCAAGTTGTTGCTGATCCCGCTCACGCTCACGATCGCCATCTCGCTCTTCACGTCGTTCTTCGTGTCGCGCACCGTCACCCCGGCGCTCTGCTACAAGTACTTGAAGCCGGAAGCGGAGGCGCACCGCCGACTACCTCCCTGGTGGCAAGGGTTCATGGACTGGAGCCGGATCCGGTACGAACGGCTGGACGCCGGCTACCAACGCTCGCTCGAATGGGTGCTCGCCCATCGCCGGCTTTTTGTCGGCGTCGTGCTCGTCTTGTTCCTGAGCTCCTTCGGCCTCCTGGCGCTGCTCGGCAGCGAGTTCATTCCGGTGACGGACGAAAGCCAATTCCGCATCGTCGTCCGCGCCCCCGTCGGGCAGCGGGTTGAAAAGACCGAACAGCAGGTCGCCCAGATCGAGCGCGTCTTGCGCGACAATATTTCGCCGGACGAGCTGGAAACGATCGTCTCGAGCACCGGCGTCCTCACTCAGGGCCGGTCGTCGCTGTTCAATCCGAACACCGGCCCCCACACCTCCGTCGTGCAGGTCTATTTGGTGCCGCCGGACAAGCGCCGGCCCAACCACCTGACCTGGACCGTCCTCGGCCACGAGTTCACAATCCCGTTCGGCAAGCGGACGCAGGTTCAAATCATGAACGAAGTGCGTCCCAAGGTCCTGGGACTCTTTCCGGGCGTCGCCATGTTCTTCGATCCGGGCGGGATCGTGAAGCGTATTACGAGCTTCGGGTCTCAAAAAGCGGTCGACGTGGAAATCTACGGGTACGATCTCGAGAAGGCGCGGGGGGTGATCCGGGAGGTCGAGGCCGTCATGCATCAGACCACCGGCCTGGCCGACATCGAGGTCAGCCGCGAAGAGAACTATCCCGAGCTCGACATCACGGTGGACCGGGAAAAGGCCGCATTGCTCGGCATCAGCGAAACGGACGTGGCCAACGCCGTGCTCTTTTCCTTGAACGGCAACGGCCAGACCGACCCGATCATCTTCACCGACCCGCAGAACGGCAACGAGTATTACATCAGCGCCTGGCTGGCCGAAGAACATCGCCAGGACCTCTCCGCGCTGGACAAGATTCTGTTGACCAACCGGCAGGGCGAACCGGTGCTCCTGAAAAACGTGGCCTCCGTCCAGTTCAACGCCGGGCCGGTGAAGATCGACCGCAAGTATTTCCAGCGGATCATCCACATCACGGCCAATCCGGTGAACCGAGACCTGGGCTCGATCGCGACGGACCTGGAATCCCGCTTCGCGGACCTCCAGCTCCCGCCCGGCTTCAGCATCCGACTGGCCGGGCAAATCCAGCAGCAGCGGGAAACGTTCGAGGGGCTGACGTTCGCCACCGTCCTGGCCGTCGTCCTCGTCTATATGGTCATGGCGGCGCAGTTCAAATCGCTGATCGATCCCTTCATCATCATGTTCGCGATTCCCATGGGACTGCCGGGGGTCGTGCTGATGCTGTTCCTGACCAACACGACGCTCTCCACCACCTCGTTCATGGGCGTGATCATGATGCTGGGCATCGTGGTGTCGAACGGGGTGTTGCTGGTGGACTACACTAACGTCCTGCGGAGGCGCGGGACCGCACTGCGGGAGGCCGTCATCCTAGCCTCCCGGACCAGGCTGCGCCCGATCCTCATGACCTCCCTCGCGACGGTCGTCGGCTTGCTGCCGATGGCGCTGGGGCTCGGCACCGGCGGCGAGACCAATGCCCCGCTGGCCCGCGCGGTGATCGGCGGCCTGTCGGTCTCGACGGGACTGACCCTCTTCCTGGTGCCGACCCTCTATCTGGCGTTGGAAGAACGATTTCCGCGAAAGGAGGAGCTTGAGCCGCCGGCCACGAACGCGACCGACGTTCTTACGGCCTGAGGGTCGGAAAGATCGATTTCAACTGAAGCGCCAACCCCATGTCACCGATCATAGTGACGCGTCCGGACAGCGCCGCCGTCATCCCGTTCAGTTTGCCGCTCATGATCAAGAGGCAGTCTTCGGCCGTCATCGAGAGGGTCACGTCCGGCGCCTGGTGCAGGCCTTCATGGATGGAACAGGCGCGATCCCGCACGATCACGTGGTAGGCCCCGCCCTCTGCGCCGGAGAGGTTGAATTGGTAGGTAGCCGAGAGGCCGGGAACCGCCTCCGCATTGAAGTGGCTTGGCAAGCTTACGAATAGGTCGTGGATCGTCCGAGACATCAGGGCTCGGCAGTGTAAAGAAGTGACGCCCGTTCGTCAAAGGGACTCACCTCGCCCCGACGACAAGCGCCTACCCAATCGATCCCACCTCCTGCCCTGACATTTGACAATGGCAAAAGGGCTCAGCCACAATCCACGCATGTCGACGCCCAACCCGCAGACGACCACTTCGACCGCCGATCCGCTGGAGTCTGTTCCGGATCGTCTCTGCACCTGGTGCAAGGTGCCCATGCGGAAACGGCTGGTCGGCGGCCAAGCCTTCATCCACTACACCTGCCCCAAGTGCGTGTTCCAGCACGCGACGAAGTGCCAGCCGGCCTAGAAGCCTGTCCGACATTGACCTTTCTATGGGTCAAGCGAACGGCAATGTCGGACAGGCTCCTAGCGGCTCACAGTTGACGGAAGCGGCAAGAAGGCGGAAAGGCGCGGAGGACCGTCGTCGGCTGTTCAAGCGCCCGCGGGCAACCCCGACCGGTTGGCGCGGTCAGTGATGGCCATTCTGATCTTCATAGGGCCGCAACGCGCTCAAGATGGATCGGGTCCGCTCCAGCAGAACCGCGTTGGCGGGCGTATCCGGTGTCTGCTTGAGAAAGGTCCGAAATTCCTGGGCGGCCTCCTTCGGCTTCGACTTCGCCATCATGGCCACGCCGAGATTGTAGTGCGCCAAGGAAAGCCCGGGCTTCTGCCGCAGCGCCTCGTGAAACTCGGTGATCGCCTCGTCGACGTCGTGGGTATCCATCAGAGCCAGGCCCAGATCCAACCGCTGTCGGCATCCTTGGGATTCAGCGCAAGCGCTTGGCGATATTCTTTGATGGCCTCCACGAGATGGCCCTTCGCCCGCAAAGCATCACCCAGGTTATTGTGCGTGGGTCCGTGGTTCGGGCGAAGATCGAGCGCCGCCCGGTAGGCCGCCACCGCCCCGTCCAGATCGTGCTGTTCCTGCAGTGCAACGCCGAGATTGTGAAGGAGCCTGGCGTCTTTCGGCGCGAGTCGCTGCGCCTCCTGGAAGGCGGCCACAGCGCCGTCGGTGTCGTGCTTCGCCGCCAGCGCCTGCCCGAGCCCGTGCTGGGCCAATCCGTGTTTCGGCTGTTGCGAGAGAAGGCCGCGGTAGACACTCACCGCTCCATCATGGTCGCCTGCCTCCAGGAGGGACTGGACCAGCCGGACCTGCGTCTGCACATCATCCGGCTTCATCCGCACCGCCTCCCGATAGGCCGCAATGGCGCCGTTCAGATCACCGACGCCTTGCAATCGCATGCCCCGGTTGTAGTGGGCCACGGCCATGTCGCCGGTCTGGGTCGGCTCTTTTTCAGTCGCCGACCCAGCCGCGCACAACGCAACCGGCCCCCAGAAGACGACCGTGAACACGATTCCCAGCCTCGCCCATTGCGTCCATCGATCTCGATTGATCATCACATCGTGCTCCCTTCCCACAAGCCTGAATCAGCCTACCGTCTGAATGGAATCTTGTCTAGGAAAGGCGGCATTCGATTTGTCGATCGTTTCTCGTCGCTCGTTGTTCGGAAGAGAAGGGGAGCGTCTCTCCCGCTCTCGGCATTTCGATCGACGAGCCACGTACCCGCTAGTAGCTGATCGTCTCGACGGAAGGAGGTACCAAAGCCGGCGGTTCGACCAGGAAGTCGATGTGGCCGAGTACCCGGCCGTCGTCGGTTTCCACATCTACTCGCCACTCGCCGGGTGCGAGCTTCGCCTTGACGGTATACCCTCGATAGCCGCCGTCCCGCCCTCCGCTGATCGCCAGTCCGATACGATCGGTCGTCGTCACGCGGGAACTTCCGGGGGCCCGGTGGTACCAGCGGTGATAGATCGTGGTCTTCAGATCGACGGGCGCAAAGACGGCGGTAAAGCAAAAGGCCGGCCCCTCTCCGTGGAACCGATCGTCGCTCCGTTTCCACAACTGGTACCAGGCCGCGCGCTCGAATCCCAACTGAAAGGCCTCAGCCTGCCGCGTGACGCTGTGGTAGATCCCGCC
>FKKE01000487.1_pt4 | contig 16049 bp, 13 predicted proteins | sample 1106331 | NCBI WGS metagenome assembly FKKE01 (sample SAMEA3931202, study PRJEB13176) | freshwater metagenome | biome: Drinking water system; feature: drinking water; material: freshwater | place: China | collected 2013-02-06 | reverse complement strand
GCGGCGAGGCAATTCAAGCGTCTCGGTTGTTGATCGACATTTGAACTTTGGGCGGGGAAAACTGCAACTTTAGGACACCCACTAAATCTTTCAGCGAGACGCGGAGTCCTAAGCTATTGAAATTAGAACAATTATCACTGAAATTTTGGTGGGTGTCCTAAAAATTTATTTGTAGCCACGCGGTGCGACCGCATAGCAAGGACCCACCCGCTCCCTCTCTGGCCCCCAATCCTCCACTATCAGACATCAAGTACGCCTTTACCGAGGACTGAATGGTCACAAATATTCTAAGACGTGGCATACAGAGACACGGAGGCGAAGAGAGGAATGCTTAATACCGAAAAGTCTCATGACCCTCGCGTACTTGCTGGTAAATATCCGCCAGTCTCCGCGCGGCTACCGTTGGGGAAAAATGTTGTTCGAAGGATTCGAGAGCAGGAAGACGTGGTCGCTCCGCAGGGGCTTGGCTTAATGCCCGCTCAATGGCAATTGCGAAACGCTCTGGGGTGGGCGAGCCAACGAGTAGAGCAGGGAAATCTGGGACGAGCGCCAAGACTTCGCTAATGCCGGGCAAGTTTCGGGCGACAATCGGTGTGCATTCAGAGATCGCCTCAAGTAATACCGTCGGCATTCCTTCGCTATCAGAGGTAATGAGGAGCAGGTCGGCGTGGCGGATGAAATCGCGCGCATCAGTGCGAAACCCGAGGAAATGAACCCGCTCACTCACTCCTTTTGCTTGAGCAAGGGATTGGAGAGCTGTGCGCTCGTCTCCGTCACCGATGAGATAGAGATGTGCCGCACTACCGCCAATCTTCCCGAGCGCCTCAATCGCAAGATCAACACGCTTCACCGAAACCAATCGGCCGACCATTACGAGAGCTGGGCGCGAAGTGAAGAACTGTTTGTTCAATATTATCTGTTCGGTGCTCGCCCGCGTCGTTTCACTTTTCACCACGTTATGAACAATCTCAAGTTTTTTTAACCGACTGAAGCCAAGCTCGCTTGCAACTGACGCAGAAACAGTAATACATCGCGCGGCAAAAAACCGCGCGATGAAGCGATGGGCGAGGCTATAACATGCCATGCGAGCAGCCTTCACTCCCTGATACTGTTCGCCGACACCGTGAAAAGTTGTAATGAGTGGTCGACAAAGATATCGGGCAAGAATGAATCCGAGGATCGCTTCTTTGTACCCGTGACTTACAATTACCTCGGGGGGGTTCTTTCGATATCGCAACAAACTCGTCTGGAGTAGTTTTAGAATTCCAGCACGCTCATCCAAGCAGACGCAAGGAATGCCTACTTCTTGGTAACGAGCCGCCGCAGCTCCGTCATTGAGCAACAGGAGTTCTACCGCATGACCGTGATCACGTAGCGTGGAGAGCTGGAGCAGCACCTGCGCCTCAGCTCCGCCCCAGAGATCGCCCGAGAGAATATGGAGTATCACGGCCGCTTCGCCTCTATTTCCCTAACGACTTCATGACTAATTGAAATCTTTGACCGGGGTTGCGTTCGCGCGTATCTATGGCTGCGAGGTTATCTTTACTTTAACAGTTTTTTCAATTGAAAGCTAAGCCACAGAAACGTTACCGCCGGGTGCTTCGAGATCTGCTCTCGATTTTGTTTTCTCTGGCACTGATCGTTTGGCTACTTCGCTCGGTTGAGCGTGACGTGCTGTTTGCGAAGTTAACAGCAGCAAACCCCTACTACTTACTCGCTGCGATTGGGGTGATGTTCTTTGGCTATGTCCTCCGAGCCGGACGTTGGCCTTTCTTCTTCCGCAGCCAGCCGCCGCGTTGGGTTGATTCATTCCGTTGCGTAATGATCGGATTCTTTATGAACAATATCCTCCCTGCACGGATGGGGGAGTTCGTTCGCGCGCATTTGGGGGGTCGAGCGACAAAACAGAGTCGAGCGATGGTGCTCGCAACTATTGCCGCGGAACGATTAGCGGATGGGATGATGCTCAGTGTCCTTTTTGTAGTGCTCTTCACCTGGTATTCGCCGCCCGGACAACTCGAAAATGGAAGACAACTCTACTACGTTGCTTATTTCTTCGGTGGAATCTGTGTCCTCACCACCGTCGTGCTGTTATGTCGACGATTCATTTTTGGTGCCCTTGAGCGAGTGAATTACATCTTCCCCGGCCACCTCTCGAGTTACACCTTGCTCCGGATTCGCCGGTTCATCGAGGGATTGGAGCCGATACTCCACCCCGGACGATTTCTCCTCATTACTCTCTCCTCGTTCGTCATCTGGTCAGTGGAGTTATACGTCTACTATTTGGTAACGAAAGCGTTCGATCACCCGCTCAATTTGGGAGGACTCAGCCTCTTCCTCGCCGCAGTAAACTTCAGTTCGCTCATTCCCGCGGCTCCCGGTGGCATTGGCGTGATCGAGACTTTTGCCACAGTGGCACTTGAACACATTGGAATTGAACGCGAGGCGGCGCTTGCGATGGTGCTCGTTCAACACTTCATTCAGATCATCGTCGTGGGCATTCCCGGAGGCGTGCTCTTCCTCCGACTTGGAGCGAAGATTCCTCCGGCGGATGCACTTGCAGATGAGGAGGAGTTCGTTGAAACTGACCGCGGCTTCATTGATGTGAGTCGGCCAGTTCAAGTTGGAGATGCTCCGCCTCCAGCGGGTGGCGATGTGCAAGAGCTTGTTCCGTTTGATGTGGAGAATCTCAAGCCGGAGGAACAGATCGAGTACAGTGTCATCATCCCCGCCTTCAACGAGGAACATCGACTCCCACGGACGTTACTCTCGGTTCTTGAATATTTCGAGTCAAAGAAATGTTCCTTTGAAATTCTCGTTGTTGACGATGGGAGCGTCGACCGCACCGCGAAGGTGATACGACAGTTCGAACGTCTCTCTCCGCGGGTTCGTCTGCTAATCGTGCCTCGTAACCGGGGCAAGGGTTACGCAGTGCGACTCGGAATGATGAATGCACGGGGAAATCTCCTCCTCTTTAACGACGCAGATGGAGCCACTCCAATTGAGGAGTTGGAGCGGCTTGAAGGGGCGATCCGTGCGGGCGCTCAGGTTGCTATCGGCTCGCGAGCTATAATGTCTCGTGACACGACGGTCGCTACAGTATGGTACCGAAAACTCATTGGTCGGGTCTTTAACGGAATCGTAAATTTTGTCATCCTTCCGGGGATCGCCGATACACAGTGTGGTTTCAAGCTCTTTGCACGAGATGTGGGGCGCTATATTTTCTCCCAGCAACGAGCGGACCGTTACTCGTTTGACGTTGAAATTCTCTTCCTTGCTCGAAAGGCGGGGTACACCATCGCAGAAGTCCCCGTGAACTGGACGAATGTCACCGGTTCAAAAGTGAATTTAGCGCGGGACTCGCTTCACATGTTTGTTGATATTATGAAGTTTAAGCTACGCGATACGTTCGGCGGTTATGACGCAGCGCCTGGTGGCAAGCGGTAAAGTTGACTGAAAAATCCTAATCCTAATCCTTTTCCTCCTCTTGCACCTGCACTTGCTCTAAAACCTATTCCTTCCCTACTCGTCCTGGAGCTAGGGAAAAAAGATTTGGTGCAGGTGCAAGAGGAAGATGAGGATGAGGATGAAGAAGAGGGCTACACTAGGTTAGCCACCCGATCCGACGGTTCAATCCGAGCTTCGCGAAGGGCCTTTCCGTAGCACGACTGACAGTAGACCAGTGCCGTCGTTCCAGGCTTGAATGAACTCTCCATGCTTTTTCGACAACACGCACACGAAGTTTCCCAAATCATTCTTGGGTAACGGAGATCGAGCCGGTGGCGGTGCCGCTCATCGGGGTGGTAACGCGGGAGAGGTAAGTGAAATTTACGATAGAACTCGAGCTCCTGGGGTTGAACCCGGAAAGTTTTCCCTGACGCTTTGCATTCTAACTCCCAATTGAGGATCTCATCCGGCAGATCGCGAATGCTCCCAGCGATATTCGTTGTCGGCAATACTCGAGGTGAGCTCTCGGTATCGCGGAAATCTTCAAGCTCAACGCGGCGATCGCAAGGAAACGGCTCATCGTATTCGGACAGTGACGATGTTCGCTCGTACCATTTGTAATCTTCCTCAAATGCGCGTTCAGGTGAGAGCGGATAGTAATCGAAAGCCACCGTTTCATTGTAGGCAAACGGCGAAATGCTCCCTGGGAAAAACGAGCCCCATTCTCCTGTCCCACGCATATGTTCAATTATTCGCGGCATGAGCGCTTGATATTCATCGCGTGAGTATTGCCGATTCAGGATGCAGTAAGAATTGCCCTTCAGTCCACAACAGCCGAAGCAGTGATTCGAGTTTGCATAGCACTCATAGGAGTAGAGCAGATCTGATGAGTGAACGGCGGTAACAGTAAAGCGAACATCTTGCACATCGACGAGTGCGATAGAATTGTAGCAGTTCTTTGAGTCGCCAAAACCATAGCAATCCATCGAATTCTCGCAGTTCTCGCCGAACGCGCAGTAACGAAGATTGCGTGACTCATGCATATCGTAGATTTCAACCGAGTCTTCGCAGTCGAAAACGTTACAACCTGAAACATTCTTGCAGTTACGTGAGATAATGTTTTGAACCGGGAAATTGTTAAAAAATTCACGACACCGTCGTCGCCATTCTTCGACAGCATGGAAGTTGTCGAGACTCGCTTTTTCGAGAAATGCTAAATATTCCTCTCTGGTATACTGTTTATTAAATATACAGTAGGAGCAATTCACCAAGTTCTTACAACCGAAACAGAAGGAGCAATTGGTGCAGTCCTCCAAGAAGTACGATCGAGAACAATTCTCAATCCGATTGCTATAGAAGCACTCGTTACATTTCTCCGCGTCAGTTACCTCATAGCAGTACTCTGAATTATGGGTGTAGGTAACGTCGACGCAGTGCTGAGAGCGCATCGTATAGTAGGTGTACATCAGACTCTCTGGACCATAGAGCGCAATGTGCGCGAGGTAGTTATCTCGGCCATCGTAAATTCGATTACAGTATTCTGAATTCTTCGTGTTGACGTTGATCAGTGCTACGAGCGGTGTAGAGCGAAGTAATTCAGCGAACTGATCGAAGAACGGCCTCGAAAAATCGAAACTTCGACCAAACTCAAGGGGATTCCACGGACCAGACCAAAAACAGCTCTCGCAGTAAACACGGTAGGGAGTGTTCGGTCGGTACATCGAGATAACGCGCTTACGGCAGAGGTTGCAATTTCGTTCATAGAGTGCACGTTCATTGCGCCAAACGAGCCGGGCTTGCTGACGACATTGAGGACAGAGTGTTGGCGGAGGAATAAGGAATTGATTCCCGTTAAATTTTGGCGAAATGAATTCAGAGAAGCTCAATTCCTCACTGGAAATGAGAAAGGCTTTCCTACATTTCTTACAGGTTTGATTCATGGTGAAAGAATGAGAACTTCGAGTTGTTCCGAGTCCGAACACTCTTAGCACATTTGTTTATAAATTGGAAAAATAGCGAAAATTGTTGAGATTTTTCGGCGCGGCCGCCCTTCCTTGTAGAACGCTACCGAAGAAGCATTTTCTGCTTCAACTGCTAACCTGCCCAGAACCGAGCCATTTCCGAGATGTGCGACTCGGCTCTGGGTTATTTGCCATTACGGCCATTACCACCAACTACCGATCGCGGGTTGGTAGCATCCTTGCGAGATACCACGGTACGACTCCTTCCTTTTCCTTTTTCTTTCCATCGAGTTGACTTCACAACAAAAGCAAACACGATCGCTCCCGCGACGCAGGTTTTCCAACTAGGCCTGACACCGGTCCAGAGGTAGTAGAGGGCGCCGGTGAATACCAACTCCATTGCGAGGTGCCACTGCGCCGGTACCGCTGGAACGGACTTGACGAAGTGAGGGATTGCGGCGAACGCTAGTCCTGAGAGCAAGCCGACGAGAATCACGATACTCATCCCGCCAGCTCCAGAAATCCCTTGATTGTAACTGAGCAAGTCACTTCTACCCGTGAACAGGTAGAAGAATATGACGAAGAACCCTATCCCCGTTACAATCATGTTCCCTTTAATCACCGATTGGAGTCCACCGGTGTCTCGGTTCTCCATCATCTTCAGGTAGCAGATGAAGACGCCGAAAACGAACCCGGAAATGAGCCCGAGCACGTTACCGGGAACCTTGTTCCAACCATCGGAGATGAACAGTAAGACTTCTCCGCAAACGACACCAACAAGCAATAGCGTGTGCCAGCGATCCCATGGGCGTCCACGGGTCGTTCGCGTACGCCCTGTGAGCATCTCCCAGACGCATCGAAACTCGCGCGCTGAAAGCAGATCGGTCCATATCGGGAAAGCAAAGACCGCGATAGCAACGCTCACCGGCGATCCGAGGAGCACTCCGCCCACGAACGAAACTGAATGGATTACGTAGGCAATCGCCGCCTGCCATTGGAGAAGATCATCTATTTTGATCTTTTTTTTCTCCCCTTCGGAAAGCAGCAACGTAACGAGGAGGACCGGGAGCGCAAATAACGCCCGGACACCACTCAGCGCCCAGAGATCCCAGTGCACAACGGCGATGAGTATGGTGTTTACCGCTAACACGAAAGCTGCGCCAAGGAGGCCCAGCTTTCCCTTTTCTTCGCTGGACATTCCAAGCATAGCTTCTCACCCCTCTCTTGAGGTAAAACCGAGCCAAATCCTTTAACAAAGGGCGACCACCGCCCTTCCACAAACCGCGACACAGCCTGTGAAAGGCGAGGGACTCGCTTCTACTCCGATTCAGTTGTCAGTGAGGGTAATGAAGAACCACAAGGCAAAACCTGAACCTAAGGAATATGAGTGAATTTGTCAAATTACTGTCGTGATTGAAGAAGGCTCGAGTAGTGCTGCTCAAACTCAGCCAAGATTCGCTCTGGGCGAAAGAGCTCCGCTACGAGTTGTTTGGCAGATGCCCCAAGCGCCACACGAAGCTCTCGATTGCTGAGCAGCTTGAGCATTGCTGAAGCAAGCTCACTTGGTTGTCGAGGCGCGATAAGTAACCCGGTCTCTTCAGGTTTCACTACCTCGGGCACACCGCCAACTCTTGTCGAAATGACCGGAAGGCCACTCGCCATCGCTTCAAGGAGTGATACGGGCATCGCCTCTGAAAGGGAGCTCAGGACAAAGCCATCACTTGCCTGAAGCAGTAATGACACATCGCGGCGAAAACCAAGGAATCGGAGCTGGTCCACAATACCAAGCTCTCGAACAAGCGTCTCAAGTTTGTCACGTTGTGCCCCATCGCCAACAATCCAGAGATAATGAGGTGATAAGTTGAGCTCCCGTGCTTGCACGACCGCCTGGTGGAAGCCACGGAGCAGTGTCTCCTGATCCTTCACTGGGCGAAGATTTGCCAGATGAATCCACACCCACTCGTCAGCACCGACACCAAAATCAGTTCGAATACCCTCGCGTTCGGCATTCGGAAGAGTTCGTGGCAGCGAAATAGGATTATAAATCTGTTTCACGCGCGCAGTGGGAACTCCCATTGCAATTAAGGTGTCCTTAGAAAATTGCGAAACTGCACTAAAGTGCGAACCAAGATACGATGGCAGCTTGACTTTGAGGCGGAGGAATCGTTTCCGATTCGGGTGATGGATATCGCCATGTTCAGTAGCAAGGTGAGGCACTCCTGCAACCCGTGCCGCCATAGCAGCATAGAAATTAGAGTCGAGAAGGTGCGAGTGGAGTACGTCCGCGCGAGACTGTTGCACCAAGCGCGCAAGACGAAAGGGGAGGGTGAAATCACACGCTCTCCCGCTCTCGAGATGAACATGAGAAATGCCTGCTTCCCGAAGCTGCTCGGTGAGCCATCCAGTTCGGAGCGTCACCACGGTAACTTTATGGCCTCGTGCCGAAAGCCCACAGGCGAGACGAAGCACGATCTGCTCTGCACCCCCGGGACCACCACTTTCGATAAATTGTAAGATATTCATCGGCTCAATTGCCACGGCGAAATCTCCTTGGGAGCGAGCGGAAGATCTCGTCCCTCAAGTACACGAGGAGTTCAAAGAAGAAAGGCGCCGGGTCTGCTCGTCGAAAAGTTTCGAAAGTCGTTCTTTTGCTGCTTAAAAACTGAAGTGAATTTCGCCGAAAGATGCTAGCGAACGCTTGGATTGGAGAATGACGGAGAAGACTGAGTGCGTGGTCGACAGTCCCGAGGGACCAACGGAGTCGCAAGCCTCGGACGTAAGGCGAAAGTTCGCGCTTGAAACTATCGAGTTCCGGACCCCGTAACGGAGTTCTGCTCTGAAACAGTTCGAGGAGGAATCGTGGGAAATCGGCTCCCGCGTCTATTGCAAGCTGGAGTGACCCCCAGAAGCGAGGATTGATCTCCATCAGAAAGAGAGTCCCACCCACCGTCTCCTTAAATTCAACCATCGCGACCCCGGTCCACCGGAGATGCTCAAGAAGCTTCATCGAAGCTTTCAGTGCCTCTTCAGGTGGCTCGATGCTCTCAGAGAGCACGCTCACGCCCCCACTCGGCGGTTTCTCAAGCAAACGTCGATGAGAAAAATAGGTAAGTTGTTCACCATTGAGAGCGAGAATAAATACTCCGAGGCCGTGTCCCTCGATTCTCTCCTGGAGCAGGTAGGGTAACTGATGACCGAATTTTGCCCAATCTCTACGGAGGGTCTCACGCACAGCTTCGACCGAATTCAGATAGTAAACTTTCCCGCGTAACACCTCCTCCTGTTCCTCGACGATGAGCTCTGAAGACAGTGGTTTAAGAACTGCTGGAAACGTAAAACCAGCGAGTTCCGGGAGGTTCAGATCGGATTCGCTTCGGAGCAACAACGTTCGTGGAGTTTTCACTCCGAGCTCGTTTGCAAGCCGAATCAGCCGATCCTTATCGGCTACGCGCTCGAATGTGTCACGCGAAACAAAGGGGAGAATAGTTTTTGTGCGAAGTTCATCCTCAACGCTCAAAGCGAGCTCGAGCGAAATATTAGTTACCGGTAAAAGGAAGTCAGGGCGAAGCCGATCAACTAATCGAAGAAGCCAGTCACGGTAGGCCGCTGACTGAGCGAATGGATTAGGCGAGCAGAAACTAAATCGCGCGGAACGACTGACGGCCGCAAGTGACCGCTTCGTTGGCGCTGCGACAGAAACATCGAGCTTTGCCCGGCCGAGCGAGCGCACTACCGCGAGTGCCGCTCGAGTGTTCCCATCGAGTACGAGCACCCGTTTCCCAGCAAGTGCGCCCTCCGGACTCATGGTAAGCCCCGGGTAATGTATGGACCGAGGGAATTGGCGATGGGGAGCGGTAATCGTCGCCAGCACTGGACGAGAAGGCGAAATCTCCGTCCGTGTGGATCTATCTCGGGGATATTTCCGTGCTGGAGAAGATACTGCCAGTGTAAAGTCCGCACCCTCCCGCCCCACTGTTCCTTAAAACGATGCTGCGTCGTTCCCTCTGTTGACCGTCCGAAGTCGAAATAGTGATACCCATCCGCACAAGCGACTCTTAGCGCCTCCCAGTAGAGGAGCATGTTACTTGAGAGATGATTATACTTGCGAAGCGAGGAAGCCCAAGGAATTTCCACCCGGTGATTGAGTCCAAGAGTAATGCCAGCTGCAATTGGAGTTGCTCCGTGCCACGCCGTAAAAATACGGAGCCGATCTTTATACGCAGCTTTCGATTGAGCAAAAAGCGCGTACGGATATACCGGCGTCCCTAAGTCCCGCATATGCTCCGAGAAAACTCGGTAGAACACACGGAGTGATTCGTCGTCGCTTAAGTCTTTGCCAGAGACTTTGAGCTCAACCCCAGATTTCATTGGTTTTCGAATCTGGCTCCGGAGTTTTGCTGGAAACGATGAGAAGAGCTCATCAGCATCACGACGAAGCGGAAGCTCAACGGCAATTTTGTGTTGTCGGCCGATAAGCGCTGGAGACACTTGAATTTCATCGCGGTGTCGAAGCTCCACATAGCGAACGTCGAGCGAGCGTGCGAGCTCGCTTGCTTGTTGAATGAGCGGCGCTCGCGCAATCTCTTCGGCGGCGAGCCCCCCAGCATTGAGATATGGGAGAGAGATAAGCGCATGCCCGAACAATTTGCTCTTCACCTCGAAGAGTGGGAGCACGCCTTTTATGTCACCGGTAGATGCCGTTGCGACAAGGTAATACGGTTTGTGACCGAACGCTGCAGCAAGTACCTCTCGCCACTCCCACGACCAGGCATGATGGTCACATTCAGAGGCGCCGAGAAAATTGCGCCAGTGCGACGCGGACGTCTCCTCAGCGACGACTACTTCGATTGACACTGGTTGCTCCGGCGTAATTCTTTCCTACACGACTCAGCAACGTCTCGCATTGGTCCAAAGTGAAACTGGTGAAGAACCTGCGAAACAATTTCTGGCATTCGTCTCGTCCCCCCGTAGTGACGCAATCGAATTTGCCACGGCACGCCTAAGATGTTCGCACGAAAGGTATCGAGCTCCCAGGGATGGAAATATGCATGGAAGGCGAGCTGTTCGCTGCTATTCACTGCGGAAAGCGCTCGCTTCACGAGCGCAAGCGGAAGGAAGCGCCAGTACGCACCCCCTGCAATCGGGAACCGTAGTTCATGTCCGAAGCAACTTACAGCTCGTGTTGCAAGCGGGATGATGAGGATGTCGTCATCATCGGTTCTCACGAGAAAAGGGGTTCGCGGCTGATGCCGGTTTCCGTAGCGGTGATGTCGAATCGGGAATAAGCTTGAGTCGTAGCGATAACCGGCTTCAATGAGCTTCTCATATGCCCAGCGATTACTCTCACGTATAGAAAAATTCGGTGCGCGATAGCCATCAACACGGCTTCCGGAGATGTCTTCTAACAGCCGCTTCGTCCGATAGATATCACGGAAGAATGCCGCTTCGTTCTGGGTGTAGGCGAGTCGATGTCCATATCCATGCGACGCGATTTCATGACCAGCTGCGGTGATTGAACGGATAACATTCGGCCATCGTCGTGCAACGCTGCCGAGCACAAAGAAAGTTGAAGTCACCTTCGCTTCGGCAAATAGCTCAAGTGTGCGAGCTACGGTGATCTCTAACCGAGATGGCATCTGATGCCAATGTCTCGGCCCTACCCACGGCTCGAGATTTGTGGCATGAAAGTATTCCTCGACATCGACTGAAATTGTGTTTTGCATCGTGAGGCACAGTTTTGCATCGAGACAGCCATCGTGAGAGACAGTGTGATGATTTCCTGCCTGCAAAAACTCCCACCGGTCGCTGGTTTCCCCTCAGTAAAATCTATCTGGAGAGCATGGCACAAGCTCACCCAAAGTCAACATTTAGTAGAGGATGCGCTCAAGGCTGAGTTTGGCCGCGAGCTATTCTTCGCAGCAAGTGGCAAGGCCGCACTCTATCATCTTTTCCGGGCGCTTCGTGTGGAGACCGGTAAGGACGCAGTCGGTGTTGCTGAATATACCTGTCCTGATATTGCCGCCGCTGCAATTCGCGCGGGGATGAAAGTGATACTCCTCCCGCTTGAACCGAAGACTCTCGAGATCGATCTTCAAAATGTTACGGAGGAACAGATTCAAAAATGCGCGGCGGTGGTACTCTCAAACCTCTATGGGTTACTCGATTCTCGGGAGCTGTGGTCCTCTCGTTATCCTGGCCTTCATCTCATCGATGATGCTTCGCAGGCACTGCTCAGTTCACAAAAAGCGGAGAGCGAATATGGTATCGTCAGCTTCGGACGTGGGAAAGCGATCTGTGCGGTTGGGGGCGGAGCGATTACTGGAACGCGAGAAGCGCTCAGTCGTCTACAACTTCCTCACGCGGCACTCGAGGATCGACGAGCGCTCGTGGTACGCCATTACCTGACTGCGACCAGCGGGCGTATCTTTGAGCGTCCCGCACTTTTCTCCATCCCTGCGAGTATCCCCGCACTCCACCTAGGCGAGACGCAGGTACAATTGGACTTTTCGCTGGAGCAGATGTCCACGGCACAAGGAGTCTGTGCGCTCGCGAGTTTACATGAGCGCATTTCAGAGAGAGAGCAAATGGTGAAAAAGGCACAGCAGTGGCACGAACGCCTCGCTGGGTTAAAAATTGGCGAGCCGTTTATCGCGCGTGGATTCAGGTTTGACCACTCAATTGTTCCGCTCCGCTATCCGATTATTTTGCCGACCGAGCGCCATCGCGATGCGCTCCTTGCTCATCCGCGGAGTGCGAGACTCGGAGTATCGCGATCCTATCCTACTCCACTTGATGAATTTCCTAGTTTGCGACCGATGCTTAGTGGGCGGAGCACAAACGCTGCTCGCGATGTTTCCGGAAGACTACTTACGCTACCGGTGCATAGGTTCGTTACTGAGGATACGATGGAGCAAACGATACGGTTGTTTCAAACGGCGCTCACATGATTTACGAGATGACAGAATTTATCTTCTCCTTTTCAATTGCTGCGATCGTCTACGCTTACTTCGGCTACCCAGTGGTTCTGTGCATCGTCGCGTTTTGGAAGCGGTGCCTAAAATTTACCGCGTCCGGCGAGCCTTCCGAACGGGGCATTCCGTCAGTAACAGTAATCATTACGGTTCGAAATGAGGAGCGGGTGATTCGTGACAAACTCCTCAACACGCTTGCGCTCAAATATCCGCCTGGCGCTGAAAGCAACCAATTCGAGATCATTGTTGCATCCGATGCGTCTGACGACCAAACGACTGAGATCGTTCGCGAGTATTCAGCAACGGGAGTGAAGTTGGTGGCACTTGCGGCTCGTGGAGGCAAGGAACGAGCTCAGGCAGAGGCACTAGGTCATGCGACAGGAGAAATTATTGTCTTTACCGATGCGCGCAGTAGTCTCCCACCCGAGGCACTCAGTCGACTCGTCGCCTATTTTTCCGACCCGCGTGTTGGTGCAGTGAGCAGCGTTGATCGGGTGACAACTTCTGCTTCGGGTTCAAGTGGGGAAGGACTGTATGTTATTTATGAAATGTGGTTGAGGCGACTTGAATCGGCTTGCCATTCGCTGATTGGCCTGAGTGGCTCTTGTTTTGCGGTCCGTAAGGTAGTGTGTTCACCGTTTCTTACGAACGTTCCGAGCGATTTTCAGTTTCTGATTAATGCGAGAAAGCAAGGCTTCATTGGGATTCATGCGGAAGATGCAACCTGTTCGTATGAGAGTGTTAAAACCGAAGAGGCGGAATTCACCCGAAAAGTTCGGACCGTGCTTCGAGGAATCCACACGTTGTTCTCGTACAAGGAGATGCTCAATCCTTTTCGCTTCGGGTTTTTCTCGATTCAGCTCCTCAGTCACAAACTGTGTCGTTGGCTCGTCCCGTTCTTTATTCTCCTTGCCGGTGGGAGTCTGTTCATTTTGAGTCGAAGCTCATTCGGTTACACGGCTCTTTTTTTTATCGGAATTGTATTCTTCTTGCTCGCAGCCATCGGGTACTTTCGACCAGCGCTTCGCCGTAACCTGCTGCTTAAGGTCCCGTTGTTTTTTACCGTAAGCAATCTTGCAATCCTTTCTGCCTGGATAAAATATCTCTCAGGCGAGCGAACGGTTAAATGGGATCCATCGCAGCGATAGCTGTGATAGTGATGAGTGAAGAGGGGCGGCAGGATGGGGAGTGCTTTCGTGAGCATTACAGCGTGGTGTGGTGCGGGGGAGGGCGTTGCGTAGGAAACTCGTTTGCTCCTCTCATTGCAAACGAGGTTCTGGAGCAACGCGGTGCGACCAGCTCATGAAAGCACTCCCCATCCTGCCGCCCCCAATTGGCTTGTTATCTGATAAGCCCTAAACTTTTCGAACGTTCCTCGTTTAATCAACTAAAACACCACAGACCAGTGGCTGATTTCCAAGGTTGATCGCTTCGTTGAGCTGAACTATTATTCACTCGTAAAGAGGAGCGCCTTATGAATTCTCGAATTGCAGCGACCGATGCGAGAACGTACTGGACCATCGACGACATTCGCTCCAAGATCGAACGTTCTACAGTCGTAGTGTTCTCTAAAGGAAATCAAATAACACCACGTTGTGGTTTCTCGAAAGACGCATTCCAAGCGATTAAACAGTGTGGCTGCCCGTTTGAGGTCGTCGATGTCTGCGCAGATAAGTCTATCCTTGCTGCGCTTCGGGCTTACGGCGAACGTCACAGCCTTCCTCTTGTCTTTGCTAACGGTGCACTCGTAAGTTCCTCAGAGAATTTGGAGCAGATGCTTCGGACAGGAACATTTCAACAGAAAATCTCCGAAGCACTAGACACGCACTAATTCCTTCCTCCTCCTAATCCTTTGCCTCATCCTGCACCTGCTCTTGCACCAAAAAATCCTATAGCCATTTACGCCCGTTCTGCATCATAAATGGGGGTAGTTTTCGCGGAACCAAATCGCGGCAAGCGGAGCGAGCGTGTTACTCAACATACCTACAGAAGAATTTCTCGAGTCCGAGCTCGATACACGCTCATTCTTTACCAACGTGCTCCTGATCGAAGACGACGAGAGCCACGCGAAGCTCATCACTCGGATTCTCCAAAAACTCGTTGGCGAAATTCGTCGCGTAAGCACCGGCGAGGAAGCCTTACGTGCGTTGGAAGAGAGTCTGCCGGAACTCGTCCTTGCCGATCTCCAACTCCCTGATATGTCCGGCGTCGAATTGCTTCGAACAGTTCGTAACGTTCGTCCACATCTTCCCGTCGTGGTGATGACGAGTTCAAGTAATCTTGAAGATGCCGTGACAGCGATGCGCGAGGGAGCATGGGATTACATGGTGAAGCAGTTCTCGGAGGATCTTCGAGAGAGGTTTCAGATCGTTATCCGGCGAACTGCAGCACGACAACTCCAACAGGTCCGCGAGCTGAAACTTCGTGCGGAACGTGATGCATTTTGGGCTGCGGTTCGAGCCGCTCAAGATGGGCTTGGGATACTTGATGATAGCGGCGGCGTTGTTTTCTCGAACGAGGCATTCGATCAATTTCTCCTCCTAGTCGCGAAAGGAAATTTACAGACAAAAAATGTCCCTCAGCTGCTCGCTGAGATTGACCGCGGAGTGGGCGAAGGAGTGATGCTCCAACTGGCGGAACGGCGTGGGGACTCGCTCTGGCGTTCGGAGCTCCGCGTGGCGCCAAAAACGGGAGAGCAAGCGAAAGAACACACCGACGGGAATGCGAGATACTTTGAGCTTACTCTCACTCGTGTGCAACTTGGCGGAGCTTCACAGCAGGCACCGTTTTCGGTCGATGCTTTTCGGCTTCGACGTTACGTCCTCTGGGTTCATGATATTACCAATAAAAAAGCACAGGAGCGCTTTCAGCGCGATCTCCTCTCTACGACTTCGCACGACCTCAAAGGGCCGCTTGGCGCGATCGTAACATCTGCGGAGCTACTCAGTGAGCGCTCAAACTTCGACGAATCGAAGAAACAAGAACTCATCACCCGAATCGCTTCATGCGCTCGAAGTGCAATTTCGCTGATCGATGAGCTCCTCAGCGCACGGCGGATTCAAGACGGGCTCCTCGTGGTGAAGCCGCGGTGGTACGACGTCAATGACGTTCTCGAGGACATTGTACTTGATTACTTTCCACTGGCCAAAGCGAAGTCGATCTCCTTTGGCGCAAAAATTTGCCCGACGGGACTCAAAGTTTTTGCGGACAAGATTGGACTCCATCGTGTCCTGGGAAACTTGGTGAGTAACGCAATCAAATTTACACCTAACGGAGGGCAGGTTGAGCTCAGTGCCCTTCACGTTGATACCGAACTTCGCATCTCGGTCCGAGACACTGGTCCTGGAATTGAATCAGAGGCAAGGCACCGTCTCTTCCAACGATTTGCGCGATTAGACAAGCATCAAGAGGTCGATGGAACAGGCCTCGGGCTGTTTGTGACGAAGAACATCGTCGATGCACACAATGGAAGGATTGAGCTTCAGAGCGAAATGGGCGCTGGAACAATCTTCACCGTTTGCTTCCCTGATGAGATACAAGCCGTAGCAGTGAGCCCCTCCTTGGCGACGACTTCTTATTGACTAAAGAAAATTACTTTCTCTGCTGCTCCGGTGCTCTGTCGCTCTGTGCAATATAAATAGCCTGTGTAGCTGCTTCAAACGCTTCATTT
>FKKE01002133.1_pt2 | contig 16117 bp, 13 predicted proteins | sample 1106331 | NCBI WGS metagenome assembly FKKE01 (sample SAMEA3931202, study PRJEB13176) | freshwater metagenome | biome: Drinking water system; feature: drinking water; material: freshwater | place: China | collected 2013-02-06 | reverse complement strand
GGCGCTGCTGCGCCGGCACCTCGATGCCGGCGCAGCAGCCCGTCGAGCCAGAACGCGTGTCCGCCGCAGACTCCCGATCATCGTGGAGACCGACTCGCTGGACCAAGTCCGCGCCGCCCTGACGGGCAGGCCCGATGTGATCTTGCTGGACAACATGTCCCCGCAGTTGGTCAGAAAGGCCATCGGTCTGATCGAAGGTCGCGCGCTGGTCGAGGTCTCCGGCGGCATTACGCTCACGAATGTCCGGCGCATGGCCAAGGCCGGCGCAGACCGTATCTCGATCGGCGCGCTCACGCATTCGGCTCCCGCGGCGGACTTGAGCATGGAGATGAGTCCCCTTTCTCAGCGCGGCTGACGCCGCAAGAGCGAGCTCATGCCCGACCCACTCATACCGCTGGTTCGTGATGCCATCCTGGCCTCGCTGACCACACGAACGATGGGCCGCACCCTTCGCCTGCTCGATGAGACCACCTCAACCAACACCCAGGCGCTTGAAGCCGCGCAATCAGGCGCTCCTGACGGAACGGTCATCATCGCAGAGCGACAAACGGCCGGCCGCGGCCGCCTGGCCCGCACATGGGAATCACCGGCCGGCTGTAACCTGTATGTGTCCGTCATCGTCCGGCAGTTGCCGCCGATGGATCGCCTCGGCTGGCTTCCGCTGATCACCGCCTCGGCCATGGCGGCGGCCATCCGCTCGCTCACCGGCTTGCCGCCTGCATTGAAATGGCCCAATGACGTGATGCTCGGTGGAAAGAAAGTCGGCGGCGTCCTCTGCGAGAGCCAGGCTCTGGGGACGGACGCGGCCTGCGTCGTGGTCGGAATCGGCCTCAACGTGAATTGGCGGGAGAGCGACATGCCCCCGGAGATTCGTCCGCTCGCCACGAGCCTGGCCGCGCAGAGCCGCAAGCCGGCGGACCGCGTTCGGCTGTTGGCCATCCTGCTCCTTGAACTCGAAAGGCGAATCGATCGCTGGCGCAACGGGGAGCTATCTAGCCTGGCCGATGAATATCGAACGCACTGTGGTACCATCGGACAGGCCGTTCGCGTTGAACTGGGAACCGGCAAACAGGTGGAAGGGATGGTGACAGCCATTGAGTCGGATGGAGCCCTACGAATCGCCGCCCATAGAGGCTCGACTAGCGGAGATCACATCGTCCGGTCCGGCGATGTCGTGCACCTGCGACCACAGCGAAGCGAGCATGCGCAGGCATAAGGCCACACATCGGTCGAAGCGACACAAAGCATTATGCTGCTGACCTGCGACATCGGTAACTCAACCATTGCGGTGGGGCTGTTCGATCGGGATCGGCTCACGACCCAGTGGCGCCTGTCGAGCGATCTGTCGAAAACCGAGGATGAGTATCGCGTCAGCCTCGGCGATCTACTCCGAACGGCTGGCCTCACATGGACGGACATGACCGGATCGATTCTCTGCAGCGTCGTCCCGGCGTTGACCCCCCGCCTCCAACACCTGCTCGAATCGGCTACCGCACGACCGCCGCTCACGGTCACCCATGCACTCGATGTGGGGCTGGTTCTCGACCACTATCCGCGTCCGGACGAGATCGGCGCCGACCGCCTGGTCAATGCCTCGGCGGCCTTCGCGCTCTATCGGCGGAGCGTCCTCGTCGTCGACATGGGGACCGCGACGACCTTCGATGTCGTGAGTGCAGCCGGCGAGTTTCTGGGCGGGGCCATCGCGCCCGGGCTCGCCATCAGCGCCGATGCCCTCACCGCCCGAACCGCGAAGCTGCCCCGCGTGGATCTGGTGCGTCCAAAATCGGCCATCGGCCAGAACACGATCGCCAGCATCCAGTCGGGCCTCATCTACGGCTATGCGGGACTGGTGGACGGACTCGTCCAGCGCATCCAGCAAGAGCTGCCTGCCCCGGCGGCCGTGATCGCCACGGGGGGTCTGAGTGCCCTCGTGATGCCGGCCTGCCAAACGATCCGGCATCATCACCCCCATCTCACCTTGGAGGGCTTAGCCCGAATCTACCGGCAGTACGGGCCCTGAACCCGTTCAGCGCCTGAGCACAAGACTAAGACATGGAAGCCCACAGAATTATGTGGTTTTCCCATTTTAGAGCCATTGACTTCCCCCCTGTGGTGGCTATCTGCCGCTCCAGACAACGTGTCTCATGAAAAAAGACAAAGAAAAATCAAACAATTCCAGCAACTTAGGAGAATCTTCCACTGAGAATCCTGCCGAGAGCGCAGGGGAAGGCGAATCCAAGGCGGAGTCGGCTCAACTCGAGGAACTTCAAAAGAGCCTGACGGCCAAGACGGAAGAGGCTAAAGGGCTCCAAGACAAGTATCTGAGGCTCGCAGCGGAATTCGAGAATTACAAACGGCTCAGCCTTCGTGAGCAGCGGGAGTCTTCCCTCTTCGCGAACGAGCGTATTCTGAAAGATCTTTTGCCGATCATCGATAACCTGGAGCGCGCCGTTCGAGTCGCAAAGGAATTGCCGAGCGGCAACGGGCTGCTCCAAGGTGTCGAGCTGACGCTGAAGCAATTTGCGGAGACGCTGGCAAAGTACGGCGTCACCGTCGTGCCGAGCATCGGAGAACCCTTCGACCCAGCTCACCATCAGGCCGTCACCCGCCTGGAGTCGGCCACGCAGCCCGAAAATACGGTGGTGGAGGAATATCAAAAGGGCTACCGCTTGCACGAACGTATTCTCCGCGCGGCCATGGTGGCCGTCGCCGCGCCAGGGTCGGGCGGAGGCGCCACCGAGCCGTCCACGGAGATGACCGGCGCCTGACGACGCGAGAGCCACGCGCCATCGTGGTCCGACGCAAATGCGACACAATGCACAAATGATTGAGCTCGCACGGAATCGACGTTAGAGGAGGAAGGAGCACACCATGGGGAAAGTCATCGGCATCGACCTCGGCACGACCAACTCCTGCGTGGCCATCATGAGCGGGGGAGACCCTGTCGTGATCGCCAACGCGGAGGGGAGCCGAACCACGCCCTCGGTCGTCGGATTGACCGAGAAGGGCGAGCGACTCGTCGGGCAGATCGCCAAACGCCAGGCGATCACCAATCCGGAAAATACGATCTTCTCGGTGAAGCGGTTGATGGGCCGGAAATTCACCGCCCGGGAAGTGCAGGAAGCCAAGAAACGGCTCCCCTATCAGGTCGTGGAAGCCTCCAACGGCGACGCGCACGTCGAGATCCGCGGCAAACGCTACAGTCCGCCGGAAGTCTCCGCCATGATCCTTCAAAAGATGAAGCAGACGGCGGAGGACTACCTCGGCGAAAAAGTGACGGAAGCGGTCGTCACCGTGCCGGCCTATTTCGATGACAGCCAACGCCAAGCCACGAAGGACGCCGGCCAGATTGCGGGCCTCAATGTGCTCCGGATCATCAACGAGCCGACCGCCGCGTCCTTGGCCTATGGCCTGGATAAAAAGAAAGACGAGCGGATCGCCGTGTACGATTTGGGCGGCGGGACCTTCGACATTTCCGTGCTGGAGATCGGGGACGGCGTGTTCGAGGTGAAGTCGACGAACGGCGACACCTATCTCGGCGGCGACGACTTCGACCTCCGCATCATCGATTGGCTGGTCGACGAATTCAAGCGCGATCAGGGCATCGACCTCCGCAAGGACCGGATGGCGCTGCAACGGCTCAAGGAGGCCGCGGAACGGGCAAAGATCGAGCTCTCCTCGTCCCAGGAAACCGAGATTAATCTGCCGTTCATCACGGCCGATGCCAGCGGCCCGAAGCACATGGTGACGAAGCTCTCGCGCGCCAAACTCGAACAGTTGGTCGACGATCTGATCCAGCGGACCATCGAGCCCTGCAAGAAAGCGCTGACCGATGCCAGCATCACGGCGAAAGACATCCATGAAGTCGTCCTCGTCGGCGGCATGACCCGGATGCCGAAGGTCATCCAGGCCGTGAAGGACTTCTTCGGCAAGGAACCCCATCGAGGGGTGAACCCGGACGAGGTCGTGGCGGTGGGCGCCGCCATTCAAGGCGGCGTGCTCAAGGGCGAGGTCAAGGACGTGCTCCTTTTGGACGTCACCCCCCTGTCCCTGGGTATCGAAACGCTCGGCGGCGTCTTTACCAAACTCATCGAGCGGAATACGACGATCCCCTCGAAGAAGGGCCAGATCTTTTCGACCGCGGCCGACAACCAGACGGCCGTGACCATCCGGGTGTTCCAAGGCGAGCGCGAAATGGCCAATGACAACAAGCTGTTAGGCCAGTTCGACCTGGTCGGCATCCCTCCGGCTCCCCGGGGCATGCCGCAGATCGAGGTGACCTTCGACATCGACGCCAACGGGATCGTCCACGTCTCGGCCAAGGACATGGCCACCCAGAAGGAGCAGTCCATCAAGATTACGGCCTCCAGCGGTCTCAGCAAAGACGAGGTCGACCGCCTGGTCAAGGATGCTCAGGCGCATACCGAAGAAGATAAGAAGCGCCGCCGTGTAGCCGAGGCCCGAAACCAGGCCGACAGCCTGGTCTATGCCACGGAAAAGAATCTGCAGGAACACGGCGACAAGATCGACCCGGCCGACAAGACGAAGATCCAAGACGCCGTGGCGGCTCTCCGCAAGGCCATGGAGGGCAACGAGCCCGACGCCATCGAGTCGGCGACGCAGGCTCTGACGACGGCCTCGCACAAGCTGGCCGAAGAGATGTATAAAAAGGCCTCGGCTTCTTCCGCAGGCGCGGCGTCAGGCGGAGCCCAGCCGGGCGGGGATGGCGCGAGCAAGCCGGACGAGAAAGTCGTCGACGCCGAATTTGAGGAAGTGGATAAGGACAAGAAGTGACCAAGAGCCGGCGGCTTTCGGCTGTCAGCTTGGGAGCGCCACAAATCAAGGATGAACCAGTCGGCATCGAATGTTCTCAGCGCTTCACGCAACTGATCGCTGAAAGCTGATCGCCGAAAGCCTTTTCTACCGCCATGTCCCCAGTGGGAAAACGAGATTACTACGAGGTCCTCGGCGTCGAACGGAACGTCTCCGAGGATGAACTGAAGAAGGCCTACCGCAAGCTGGCCCGCCAGTACCACCCCGATCTTCAGACGGGGGAGGCGCAGAAGAAACACGCCGAGGAAAAGTTCAAAGAAATGAACGAGGCCTATGAGGTCCTCAGCGACGCGGAGAAGCGCCGCCGGTATGACACCTTCGGCCATGCCGATCAACAGGGCATGGGCGGGGGAGGATTCGAAGGGTTCGACTTCGGCCGTGGCGGGTTCGGCGACGTCTTCAACGACATCTTCGACGATTTCTTCGGCGGAGGCGGCCGTAGCGGGCGGAGCCGGGCGGAGCGTGGCTCAGACCTTCAATACAACCTCGAATTGGACTTTGAGGAAGCGGTCTTCGGGAAGGAAGTCAAACTCAAGATTCCGCGTTGGGAGACCTGCCAGGACTGTAAAGGCTCCGGAGCCAAGTCCTCCAGCGCGCTGAAAATGTGCCCGAGCTGCAAAGGAAGCGGCCAGCTGCGATTCCAGCAGGGGTTTTTCAGCGTGAGTCGCCCTTGCAATCAATGCGAAGGCAGCGGACAAATCATTTCCGAACCTTGTACCGGCTGCCGCGGACGCCGCCGAGTACATAAAGAACGCACGTTATCCGTCAATATTCCGGCTGGGATCGAGTCGGGGATGCGGTTGCGCCTGGCCAACGAAGGCGAACATGGCGCGAACGGCGGCCCGCCGGGCGATCTCTACGTCGCCGTGGGCATCAAGCCGCATCAGATTTTCTCGCGCGTCGGCAACGATATTCACTGCGATCTCCCGGTCAATTTTGTGACCGCGGCGCTCGGGGGCAAGGTTGAGGTTCCCACGCTGAAGGGACCGACGGTCATCAAGGTGCCGGCGGGTACACAACCGGACAAGGCCTTGCGCATCCGGGGGCTGGGCGTCCCCAGCTTGAAGGGCGGCGAACCCGGCGATCAGATCATCAACGTCAAACTCCGCATCCCCACGAAACTGACCGCCAAGCAGAAGGAGCTGCTCACCGAATTCGCCAAGGAAAGCGGCATGAGCTGGGATGCCGATGGCGACGGCTTCTTCGACAAGATGAAGACTTTCTTCGAATAGCCGTTCCTCCGCTTTTCTCCGACTTTCCCCCGCCCGTTTGCTCCTGTATAGTTCCCCACATGCCTTACACCTGACGCCTCACGAGTTTTTGCATGCCCGTCTTCTTCATTACTCCCGCCCAGGTCCACGACCGTACCATCACCCTGTCCGGTCCGCTCCTGACCCATCTGCACGGCAGTCTCCGTATCCACACGGGAGAGCAGATTCGTCTGACGGAGGCACGGCAGCGCCGTCTGCTCGTGCGGGTGACGCAGGTCGATCGACGGATGCTTCAGGGACAGATCCTGGCCGAGGAACCGGCGCCCGCGCCCCGCGTCCCACGGATCGCCCTGGGTCAGGCCCTGCTCAAAGGCGATCACATGGATTGGGTCATGCAGAAAGCCACGGAATTGGGCGTCGGGACTATCGTGCCCATCGTGTCAGACCATACAGTGGTCCGCCCTCGGGCGGCTCGCCTCGGCACGCAGACCGAGCGCTGGCGGCGCATCGCGCTGGAAGCCGCGCAGCAATCGGAGCGGTGGGACGTGCCGGAGGTGGCTCAGCCGACCGAATTGTCACAATTCCTGGCCGCCTATGCCCACGAAGCCTGCCGCCTGATCCTCTTGGAGCGGACAGGAAGTCAGTCGCTTCGGAGTATCCCGTTGCCGGAGTCGGCGGACGATCGGATCATCCTGCTCATCGGCCCGGAGGGCGGCTGGCGGGAATCAGAAGGAACTGCGGCATTCACACGGGGCTACAGACCGATCGGGTTGGGCTCCCGCATTCTCCGCGCGGAAACGGCCGCGCTGGCGGCATTGAGCGTCTTGCAGAGCCGGTTGGGAGAGCTGGGGTAGGCTAGGGGAAAGGAAAGTTGGGGCTGAGGTCAAGGATGGGACTGGATCTGTTCCTCTCTCAACCGCAACCTCAGCCTGAACCTTCCTGCTCATGGTTGAGTCGTGATTTTGAGAATCGTGCCCTTATCGCCGCAGGCCCAGCCATGCGTCGCATCGGGGAAACTCAAGCCGTAGAGCACGGCCTTGGCGGCCGTGGCCTGCTCCTTCCATGTCACGCCCGCGTCTCTCGTCTCATACACCGCGCCCCGTTCACCGACCATCCAGCCGGTCTGGGGATCCGTGAATCGAATGCGCAGCAAGTCCGTCGGCCGCACACACCCTTGCAAACAGGGCAGCGTGCGATCGACCCAGCGTTGGCCGCCGTCGATCGTATGAAACATCGCGCCGGCATTGCCGACGGCCCACCCTTCTTTGGCATTGCCGAAGGCCAACCCGAAAAAGGTCGCGCCGCTGTTGGTGGGACGAGCCGTCCAACTCTTGCCGCCGTCCTCGGTGACGAGGATGGTACCGAGCGCCCCTACGGCCGCGCCATGATCTCGATCGATGAACTGCACCGCATAGAGCGCGGCGTCCGACCCCGAAATCTGGTCCGACCAATGACTCCCGCCATCGACGGTGTGCAGAATCGTCCCGCCCGCGCCGACCACCCAGCCTTCCAACGGCGACACGAACGAGGCCCCGTACAGCGTAGCCTGCGAACCGCTGATTTGCGGAGTCCACTTCGCACCGCCATCCGTAGTGGCCAGAATCGTGCCGTTGGCTCCAATGATCCAGCCGCGCAGCGGTTCCGAAAAAACGAGGCCGGTCAGGAGCGCGCGCGTGCCGCTCGACACCGCCTTCCAATGTTTGCCGCCATCCGTGGTTTTCAGAAACTGCCCCCCGGCCCCGACCACCCATCCTTGGTCGGCATTGTGGAAATGCACGGCCATCAAGGTGCTCTCCGTCCCGCTTTTCTGAAGCGATGAGGACAGCCGGGCGGCGAGGGCTTCAGGGAGACTCGGCAATCCGATCGAAAGAATCAGTGCAGCAAGCCGCAAGACTGAGAGAAACACGCGGCGACAAGATTGAAAAGAGGAGCGCGCGGGCAAGCTGTCGTGCAACGATCCCGCGACGCCGTTCATCGGGACAGGCGGGCTACTGGTTGGTCGAGGCATCGGGCCTGTTTTGATCCCAGTAGCTTCGATTGGGAAGACCCTGCGGGAGAACCGTGAAGATCCCCGCCTCGGCGGTTTCCCACTTTTTCGGCGTGCAGCAACTCCCATCCGGAAGCAGATCCCAGGAGCCGCGGCGAACGACCAGCGGGCCCGACGAGAGGTCCGGGAAAAACTCGTTGGGTCGGCCCATGCCGAAGAGATGCCGATGGGGCACTTTCACGCGAATCTCCGTGTCGGTCCAGGACTCCACAATCACGCCCACGTTGTTGAACAGCACTTCGCTGCGGGAGATGTTCTCGCCCAGGACCGCCGACGCCGCGGGATCATGCCGCTCTTGCAGCAGTTCCTGCCTGGTGACTTCGGTGGTCTTGAGGAAGGTCCCGAATCCCGATCCCTTGATGGTGACGATTTCATCCAACCCCGCCTTGTCCGGACTGTAGGAGTCCACTTTCATCGGGGTCACGAAGAAGTCGCCGGCGACGGTGGACACGATGCCGCGTTCGGCGCAACAGGTCCCGTCCGGTTGGGGCTTGGTCCCGCCCCGCTTGACGACCACGGGACCGCTCTTGGCGCTGAACGGCACCCAGACGTCGATCCGGTCGTTGTGCCAGCGATAGATGATGCCCGGCACGCCGCCGAATTCCACCGCATTGTCGCCTTTGTTGAAGTCGATAAAGGCATAGGGCGTCGATCCACTCTCCGAATAGAACCCGAAGTTCTCGCCATTGATACGGACGAGGGTCCCGATCGGAGCCGTCGCCGGCGACAGGGAGGTGGCTTTCGGCGTCACGACGGTGAACTGTTCGATCTGACGCGATTGCCCCCCATGCTTGAGCACGAGCGGTCCACTCGTCGCCCCCAGCGGAACATGCGCCACGACCGTCGTATCAGTCCATTGCGCGATCGTCATCGGCTGGTCGCCAAGGAGGAGCGCGTCGTCAGCCCTCCGTTCCGCGCCGAATCCGTTTCCAAACAGCACCACTTTGGTACCGACAGGCCCGCCGACTGGATCCACTCGCACCATCGGAATGAGCTTGAGGGACACGGCGTTGCTCACCGTATATTCGACCGGGGCGCAGCAGGAGCCGTCCGTCAGCGGATCGGAGGAGGCCAAGCGAACGACCACATCGCCGCCCGTGGCATTGGCCGGCACTTCCACCTCGATCAGGTCGTCGCGCCAGCGGCGAATCTTCGCCGTAACGCCGCCGACCTTGACGTCATTGACTCCAAACATGGTGTTCGGATCTTTGGGCCCGGCCGTGTTCCCGAAATGGGTGCCGACCACTTGGAGAACCGCACCGGGCTCGGCGTCCTCAGGCATGAGGGTCTTAATCGTCGGCTTCAAGACCGTGAACGTCCCGGCCTTCACCACCTTCTTACCCATAATGATGCTGACCGGTCCGGAGCTCACCTTGTGCGGCACCTTGACGGTGATGCCGTCGGCTTCCCACCGCTGTACCAACGCAGGTACGCCGTTGAAGAGCACGCGATTCTGGCGAGCCGACTTGTAGGCGCCGAAACCCGTTCCACCGATCATCACGGTCGCACCGGGGGGCGAGGTATTCGGCGTCAGCGAGATCTCAGCCGTCGGCGCAGCCCCGGCATTGATCACAGAGAGCCACACCGCGACGACGAGCGGATATCGGAGTTTCATAGTCATACCCCTTAACAAGCCACCAACAATCCGGGAATCTGACCGGAACTTCCAGCGGGAAACCCGACGAGAGCCCGACCGAGGATGCCAGTGGAATTGCCTTAAAAAAATCGGAGCCTGTGAATCTATCAAGCGGGAATTCTGACTGTCAAGGCGAGAACCCGAGCGAGGAGACCGTGGAAGAACGAACGCGACGATTCCACTTCCACGATTATTTCAATTTCGACCGGCGCATTCATCGGCAACTCCGCGGCCCCGAGGGCCACGCGCGAATGACGCCCGGCATCGCCGAACACCGTCACCAGGAGATCCGAGGCGCCGTTGATCACCGCCGGATGCTGCACGAATCCTTCGTGCGACGCCACATGCCCCACCACGCGCAGCACCCGCTTCACGCGATCGAGCGAGCCCAACTCCTGTTTCATATTGGCCAGGGCGTTGAGCGTGGCAATCTTGGCGGCTTCATAGCCCTGCTCGATCGTTAAGTCCCTGCCCAACTTGCCCTCGGCGAGCAGCTTGCCGTCGCGCGTGGGAATGACCCCGCTGAGGAAGAGCAGCGCCCCGGCCCGTACCGCCGGCACATAGTTCGCCACCGGTTTGGGCGCCGGCGGCAACGTCAACCCCAGTTCTTTGAGTCGCGCCTCAGCCCCCATGCCTTCTCCCGCCTCGATTCATCGGAATCTGTCGATTTGTTGATCTGTCGATTGATCGGAATGTGCTGATCTGCCGGCTGAAGAGCATGACCCAGCTTCCATCAAATCAACAGATCATCAGATTCGGTCCAATTCTGAACATGTCGATCTGTTGATCTGTTGACTGAAGAGCACGGCCGACCATTCATCAAGTCATCAAGTCAACAATCAACAAATCGTCAGATCATCAGATCAACAAATCATCAGATACTTTCTTGTCACACTTCCCGCGCGACTCAGCCCACACGGAGGGCGTCGAGGAAGCTGTCACCCGATGGCAAGGCGTCGGCGCCGAGCGCATCGGCGATGGTTTGCCCGACATCCGCCAAGGTCTTTCTGGTCCCCAAGTTCACCCCGTTCGCCAACCTCGGTCCGTACGCAAGCAGCGGCACACATTGACGCGCCGTGGTCGACCCGGTCGTTCCCAACTCCCGCCCATGGTCCGCCGTGACGAGCAGCAGATCTCCGCTTTTCAACGCATTCAGCAGATCCGGCAGGCGCCTATCGACTTCTTCGAGCTGTTTGGCCGCCTCCGTGGGATCGCCCTCCCCCGTGCTCCCAAAGAACTGGCCGTTGAAGGAGGCCGCCAGAAGTCCGCGCGGGACGCCGCTTAAGGCGCGAACGGTTTCTTCCATCGTATTGGCGGCATCCGATGTCGGAATGGCGCGGGTCAATCCGCGACCGACGAAGAGATCCTCCATCCGCCCGATGCCGGCGACGGGATGGCCCCCTTGCTTGACCGCATCCAGGACGGTCTGACCCGGCGGCTCGACGACGAACTCCCTGACACCGGGAACGGGGACGAACTTACCGACGTCCCCGGAAAACGACCGTGCGACCACGCGAAGGATCTGTTGCCCGCTCTTGCACACCTTGCGGAGCGCCCGGGCCATCCGCGCGAGTTCCTCCCCCGATGCGATCCGCTCATGAACGGCGAGGTAACAGTCCGCATCGGACCCAAGGTACAGAATCGGCCAACCGGTACGGAGATGCGCCTCGCCGAATTCCTGGAGCATGTCGACGTCCGCGCCCGGCTTGTTCCCCAAGACGCTCCGCCCAATCGCGTCCTGAAAGGCTTTGATGGTGTGGTCGCCGAACGCGCGGGGGGTTCTGTCGGCCGGAGCCCGCCAGATGAGGCCGGACAATTCCCAATGGCCCAAGAGCCCGTTGGTTCTGGTCGACTGCGGAGCGAGCTTGCCGAAGCAGGCGGAGGGTTGGCCGGTGCGTTGCACGCCCGAAAAGGTGCCGACATGCCCGAGTCCCAGCTCACGCAGATTGGGGAGTCGGAGAGTCGGCGCCGCCTGACAGAGTTGCGCGAGCGTGTTCGGCGCCTGGACACCGGCGGGCGCAGGTGCCGGGGGCGAGCCGACCCCGATTCCGTCCAGGATGAGAAGAATGACGCGCGTCACGCCCACCGGTTACTCACTCCCCGCCTGTGCCTCGATGCAGCGGCATTGAAATCCTCGACAGCGTCAATAGACGTGCCGACCGGACGCCGCCGGTTGATGGGCCGATGAGACCTCGGCGGGGCGGCCGGATCGCCATTCTTGCGCAATCTGCACGCCGGCGCTCGTCCCGATTCGGTCGGCCCCCGCCTCGATCATCGCCAAGGCCGTCTTCAAATCACGAATGCCGCCCGACGCCTTCACCTTGGCCCGGCCGGCCACCGCCTCTTTCATCAGGCGCACATCCTCCACCGTCGCGCCGGCCGCGGCAAATCCCGTCGACGTTTTTACAAAATCCATCCCCGCCTCCACGGCGAGGCGGCAGGCCAGGATTTTTTCCTCGCGCGTCAGGCAGCAGGTTTCCAGAATCACCTTGTGCCCCGCGCCGGGCGTCGCCCGCACGACGGCTTCGAGGTCGCGCCGCACGGCATCCAGGTCACCGGACTTCAGACGGCCGATGTTCAACACCATATCGAGTTCGCGCGCGCCGCCGGCCTGCGCTTCCACGGCCTGCGCCACCTTGATGGATGTCGACTCCGAGCCGAGCGGGAACCCGATCGGAATCCCCACGCGCACGTCGGTCTCCGCCAGCACGGCGACCGCCTCCGCCAGAAAGCAGGGCGGCACGAAGACCACCGTGAAGCCGAATCGGCAGGCTTCCTCGCAAACCCGGCGCACCTCGAACACCGTCGTGTCCGGCCGAAGGATCGTATGATCGATCCGCGCCGGAAGATCGGGAATCATCGTCTGAGGTATCACGGGGTGAGCCTCTTTGCTCACGACACTTTCCGATGTGGCCGGCGTTGGAACTTGTCGACCGCCCGTTCGTGTTCGGCCAAGGTGCTTGAAAAGTGGTGGGTGCCGTCGTTGCGGGACACAAAATACAGATACTTCGTGGACGCCGGAAACAGCGTCGCCTGGATCGCATCGATCCCGGGACTGGCGATCGGCCCCGGCGGTAACCCTCGCACCCGATAGGTATTGTAGGGACTCGACGACGACAGATCTTTCTTTCGGATGTTTCCGTCAAAGTGTTTCAGGCCGTAGATCACCGTGGGATCGCTTTGAAGGGGGATTTGGTGTCGCAGTCGATTGTGGAAGACCGAGGAGACGAACGGCCGTTCCTCGCCCGCTCCCGTCTCCTTTTCGACGACGGAGGCCAAGGTCAGCACCTCATGCAAACTCAGCCGCAACTCGGCGGCCCGGCCCTGGAGGTCGGCGGTGAACGCTCGACGGAGTCCTTCGACCATGGCGGTCAGAATGTCCTTTGAGGAGACACGCCGCGCGAATCGGTACGTGTCGGGAAAGAGATAGCCTTCCAGACTGTCGACGGTCAGCCCCAGGCTCTGAATGAAGGCCCGATCATGCGCGAGGTGCTCCAATTCCTCCGCCCGCCCCAACCCTTTCTGTTCGAAGGTCTGCGCAATCTGCGCGATTGTGAACCCCTCCGGAATGGTGACGGAATGGAGCAACACGCGGCCCTGGTGCAGCTCAGCCAGTATCTCGCTCGGCTTCATGCCGGCGTGCAGCGCGTATTCCCCCGATCGCACAACCTGGCGGGAGCGGCTGAGTTTTTCGAGCAGAATCAGGCTCCAGCGACTCGCGATCAGCCCCTGTTGCTCCAGGATCACCGCCACCTGACGCAACGACGCCCCGTCCGGAATCTCAACGACGGTGATGGGAGGGACGCCCCCGTCCTGCGACGCGGCCAAGGGCCGATCCAGCAGCCAGGGGGCCGCGGCCATCCCGGCATAGCCGGCGAAGCCGATGAGGGCGATGCCGAGCGCAAGAGAGCGCCACCGAGTCATGGTTCCTCGGCAGAGAAGGGCTGGTCGGATGGGACTTCGGGCAGGACGGCATCCCCCACGGGCATACTACCCTGATCCGGCGATTGGCTGCGGAGATAGCTCTGCAACAAGATTGCCGCAGCGACCCGGTCCACCACGCCTCGCCGTTTTTTCCGGCTGACGTTGGCCTGAATCAGCAATTCCTCGGCCGACTTCGTGGTCAAGCGCTCGTCCCAGGCCACGACCGGCACCGTCAAGGACTGTTCGAGCTGCCGGATGAACTGCTGGACGCCCTTGGCTTCGGGTCCCACTTCGCCGTTCAAGCGGATCGGCAACCCCATGACGACTTCGCGCACCTCATGCTCCTGCACGAGACGCTGGATGTGCGCCACGTCCTGCGCCAGCGTCCGCCGCTCGAACGTTTCCAGCGGCCGCGCCGTCCAACCGAGCTCATCGCTCAAGGCCACGCCGATCCGCTTCGTCCCCGGATCCAGCGCCATGATGCGTGTGGCTGCCATTGGTTCGTCGCCCGTTGATTGTCTCTCGTCGTTGGACGGCTCTTCCGTTTTACGTCTTGGCCACGGCACGCTCGACCAATTCAAAAGCCTTCGCCAACGCTGCATTTAATCGTTCAGGGTTCTTTCCGCCCGCCTGGGCCATTTCAGGGCGCCCGCCACCTGTGCCATCGACCTCTGCGGCCATCTCTTTGATGAGCTCATTCGCTTTAAGCTTTGAGAGCAATGCTTGGTCTCCCTTCACCGCGACAAACAAGGATACTTTGCCGTCGGAGACACCGCCGAGCGCAAGGACGCACGTCGAAACTTTCTCTCGAAGCTGATCCGCCAACGCCCGCAGCCCGGCCATGTCAATGCCGTCGGCGCGCTGCACATGGACCTTGATGCCGTGGATCGTGCGGACCTGCGCCTCTTCCTTCGCCCCGCTGACCAGCTTCAACTTCACGGCTTCCAGCTCGCGCTCCTTCTCCTTGAGCTGGGCCACCAGCTTGCGGGCCTTGCCGACGAGATCGGCGGGACCGACCTTGAGAATCTCGCTCAGTTCGCGAATCTCTTGCTCAAGCCGCCGCACATGCGACATGGCGCCCGTGCCGGTGACCGCCTCGATGCGCCGCACGCCCGCCGCGACGCCGGTTTCCGACACCAGCCGGAACAAGCCGATCTCCCCCGTGGCCCGACAGTGGGTCCCACCGCACAGTTCTTTGCTGAACGTATCGACCGTCACCACGCGCACCCGGTCCCCGTATTTATCGCCGAAAAAGGCCAAGGCTCCGCCAGCGACGGCCTCCTGAACGCCCATTTCCGCCGTCTGGACCGGATCGTTCCGCTGGACGCGCGCGTTGACCAGCGACTCCACGTCTTCCACGTCGCGGGACGACAGCGGCTTGAAATGGGCGAAGTCGAACCGCAGCCGATGGGGCGCGACCAAGGATCCATATTGTTTCACGTGCGGGCCCAACACTTCCCGCAAGGCGGCATGGAGTAAGTGGGTCGCCGTATGATTCTTGGCCGCATCCTGCCTGGCTACCGGATTCACGACGGCATGGAGCCGGTGTCCCTGACGGACGAGACCCTGGCGGACCACGCCCTTGTGCACGACGACGGAGGGCATCGGCTTCGCGGTCTCGCGAACATCAATGCGGCCTTCCGGTCCCTGAAGAAATCCCTGATCGCCGACTTGGCCGCCGCCTTCGGGATAGAACGGCGTGACGTCGAGCAGCAGCTCGACGTCCTGCCCCTCTTTGGCCTCATCGACCAGGCGGTCGCCGATGAGAATCGCCTGCACCGCTCCGTCCGCCTCCAGCCGGTTATAGCCGACAAATCGCGAAGGGCCCACGCGCCCCGCCACGTCACCCAATACAGGACTGACGGTCACCGTCTCGAAGGCCGCCGACTTCCTGGCCCGCTCCCGCTGCTCCTCCAGGGCGCGCTGGAATCCCGACTCGTCAAGCTGCATCCCCTGCTCGCGGCAGGCTTCGCCGATCAGATCGAGCGGAAATCCATAGGTGTCATACAACTTGAACACGGCCTCCCCGCCCAGAGAGGTCTGATGCGCGGCCTTGGCCTTCCGCACCAGTTCCGTGAGAATCGGCAAGCCCTGGTCCAGCGTGGAGATGAACCGCTCCTCTTCGCCCTGTGTCACCTCGGCGACCGTGGGCGCCGCGGCCTTCAACTCCGTGTAGGCGCCACCCATGAGCGCCACCACCGACGCGGTCAAATCTCCGAGAAAGGGCTCCGTCATCCCCAACAAACGGCCGTGTCGAGCGGCCCGCCGAAGAATGCGCCGGAGCACGTAGCCCCGCCCCTCGTTCGACGGCAGCACGCCGTCCGTAATCAAGAACGTGATCGCGCGCAAGTGATCGGCCACCACGCGCATAGACCGGTCCGCGGTCGCCTCGGCGCCATACCGGTGCCCCACGCGGTTGCCGATCGCCGCCAGCAGCGGCGTAAAGAGATCGCTGTCGTAGTTGCT
>FKKE01006723.1_pt1 | contig 16124 bp, 13 predicted proteins | sample 1106331 | NCBI WGS metagenome assembly FKKE01 (sample SAMEA3931202, study PRJEB13176) | freshwater metagenome | biome: Drinking water system; feature: drinking water; material: freshwater | place: China | collected 2013-02-06 | reverse complement strand
TTTTCATCATGAATTAATTTGATCCAATACCTGCCAGGTTTAAGAAAAATTCAATTGAGTCGGTCGGGTAATTTTCTTTAAATATCCTGAAAGATAATTTACCCATTACTTCAAGCCTATCCCGTTGTTGCCATGCTTTCTCCAATGCATTATCAATTTCTATAGGATCAGCTTTTGATACCACCCAACCATTCATATCATCTTTAACCCATAAGGGCATATCGCCAACATCGCTTACGATCACGGGTCTTGAAACTGCTAACGCTTCCGTTACGGCTATCGGCATGGCATCAAAATGAGTGATCTGTAATAGTACATGTGAATTGGTCAATGCTTCATAAACATTTTTTGTAAAACCTTTTAAAAATATTTTTGATGAAAGCTGTTTTTGGCTGATAAGGTTTTCAAGAAATGCATGGTCTTTTCCCTTACCATAAAGATGCAGCTCAAAATTCCTGTTTTGCCATTTATCGCTGGCAAAAGTTTCTACCAACACATCCTGTGCTTTTCTTTTTGTATCAAGCTCAGCAAGCATTGTAAATATTAATTTATTGACAACAGGTAAAGTAAAAGGAGTTTCATTTACAGGTTGCGGAAAAGTAATTGGGTTAAAAAGAACTTCCTGCCGCGGTACATCAATATCAATACTTTTTTTTATGGCAGGAAAAATACGGGCTGCAGCCCCAATGTTCTTTGTCGCTTTGGTCACCCAGCGGGTAAACAGTTTTCTTTTTGTTTCAGGCAAATGATCCGTTTCATCATAATTATGAAACAGCAAAGAATAATCAGTCAATTGTTTGTACAATGTTTTAAACGCTCCATGTACAACATCTTTCCAGCCACCTTGATTAATAATCACTTTTTCATAATTAGTAAAAGGCACTTGTTGCAATTTTCTTTTCAATTTTAGTTTTCCCAATATATTTTTAGTTTCATTCCTTCCAGGCAAAAGAAATATTTCACAACCTGATTTTTTTAATGCATCTAATTTTTCTTCTTTTCCCGGCCAATCAAAACAGCATACGCCAACTTTATAACCATTTTTTGCAAGACGAATTGCCGAATGAAACCATATCTCCTCACTGCCGCCCCAGGCTGCGCTATTCATTAATGAAAGAAAAAAAACTGATCTCATGATTTACCAGGCTTATAGGCAACGATGATATAATTAAGGGTAAAAACCTCATCTCTGAATTTTTTATCGAGCCAAATGGTAAAATGATTTCTTAATTGCGTTAAACGCAATTCCATAAAAAGTATCTTCTTTAGCTTAATAAAAAATCCTTTTTTGGTTGAAAAACTATGATAAAGCATATTTGTCCTCAGCTGATAGATAGCGGCCCACTTACCGCCATTTGGTTTAATATGGTCAACAACTAATCCGGCTTCTTCAAAAAGAGTTTTTAATGCATGTTTTGTAAAACGAAAATAATCATGCGGCTCTTCATGCAGCTCCCATGCAAATGGCACTGTTAATACAATATGTCCCCCCGGTTTCAATACCCTGTTTATTTCTTTCATCATGCCATGATGATCGTACACATGCTCAAGCACCTGTGTACATAAAATTGAATCAAATGTATTATCATCAAAATCCAGGTCGGTGGCCTGGCAGATCACATCCACTTTATTTTTATCACTCTGCACCGCATCACAACCAATTTGTTTTTCAGTTAATGGTTTATAAATTGTTTCATAAGGCTTATTGCCGCAACCCAGATCCAAAAAATTTCCACGGGCAAATTTTTCCAATGCTTCTTTTATATCATTGATGAGAAAATACAAATGAATGTAGTGGGGATCTTTTGTTCGGATATGCCAGTCATTTAAACGGGGAAGATCTTTTTGGCGTGACATTTATAGTATTTAGTGTGGGTTTCGGACAAATGTCGTGATTTTAAATAAAATTCGATATTTGATCATATTAAAGATCGTTTCAATGTCCAGGTTCTCAATTTTAAAAAAGCATTTATCATTTGGCGAAGCCATTTCATTTTACATTAAAATGAAAACCGGAAACTGGACCAATTTCAAATTAAAAAAACTGCAACATCCTTTTGCGATCAGGGATAATCCTTTTGATTTTGCTACGCTTGAAGAAGTGTTGCTGAAAGAAGATTATGATATTGATCTTCCTTTTGAGCCGTTGACAATTATTGATGGCGGCGCCAATATTGGATTGACCTCTGTTTTTTTTGCCAACAAATATCCTTCTTCGCAAATAGTATCAATAGAGCCGGAGGGGGGTAATTTTGAAATGCTAAAGAAAAACACACGTCAGTATCCAAATATCTCTTTACTAAATGCCGGGATCTGGAACCGAAAAGCAGATCTTGCAATTGTTGATAATGGGGAAGGAAACAATTCTTTTACAGTAGAAGAAATGACAGAGCCAACTGAAAATTCTATTATAGCCATTTCGATCGCTGATATTATGCATGAAAAGAAATGGAAAACGATAGATATTCTAAAACTCGATATTGAAGGTTCGGAAAAAAATGTTTTTGAAAAGAATTATGAAAGCTGGCTGCCTTTTGTGAGAGTATTGATCGTTGAATTGCATGATAGAATGGTTAGTGGTTGTTCTGAAACTTTGTTTAAAGCAGTAAACAATTATAATTTTTCGGGTGAGCTAAAGGGAGAGAATCATGTTTTCTTTAATAAAAGTTGATCACCCGCCCCAACCTTCTCTATCCAAACTTCTGTATTGAATAGCTTCAGCTAAATGTTCAGGTTTTATTTTTTCACTTGCATCCAGGTCGGCAATTGTTCTTGATACTTTTAATATCCTGTCATAAGCTCTTGCAGAAAGATTGAGCTTTTCCATTGCATTCTTCAATAGATTTTGCCCAACAGTATCGATCACACAAATTTCTTTCAACATCTTGCTGCTCATTTGTGCATTGCAATAAACACCGGGATTGTTTTTATACCGCTCCGCCTGCAATTCCCTTGCATTAATCACCCGGTCACGAATTGAATTTGAACTCTCTGAAGATTTAACTGATGACAGTTCATTAAAAGGAACCGGAGTCACTTCCACATGCAGATCGATACGATCAAGCAAGGGGCCTGATATTTTATTTAAATATTTCTGTACAGCACCCGGCGGACAAGTACATTCTTTTTCAGGATGATTAAAAAAACCACAAGGACAGGGATTCATAGATGCGATAAGCATGAATGATGCAGGAAAATCCAATGCGATCTTTGCTCTTGATATTGTCACTCTTCTTTCTTCCATTGGTTGACGCATTACTTCCAGTACTGTTCTTTTGAATTCGGGCAATTCATCCAAAAACAAAACGCCATTATGTGCCAAAGAGATTTCCCCGGGTTGAGGATTGCCTCCGCCACCAACCAATGCCACATCAGAAATTGTATGATGCGGTGAACGGAATGGTCTTTTGGAAACCAACGTTGAATTCTCCGGAAGCTTACCTGCTACAGAGTGAATTTTTGTTGTTTCCAACGCTTCATGCAATGATAGCGGCGGAAGTATCGTCGGTAATCTTTTTGCCAGCATTGTTTTTCCGGCTCCCGGTGGGCCTATCAATATTGCATTATGCCCGCCGGCGGCAGCTATCTCCAATGCTCTTTTAATATTTTCCTGGCCTTTTACATCGGCAAAATCTATTTCATAATCATATTGTGAATTAAAGAATTCTTCTCTTGTATTTACAAAAACAGGTTCAAGCCCTTTTTCGCCGTTGGCAAAAAAGTTAATGACTTCTTCGATGGTTTCCACACCATACACATCAATGTTATTTACGATCGCTGCTTCTCTTGCATTGGCTTTAGGGACAATCACACCTTTAAAATTTTCTTTTCTAGCCTGTATAGCAATTGGCAATGATCCTTTAATAGATCGTATTTCACCATCAAGACTTAGCTCACCCATGATCACATATTTATCAATAGCTTCATGATTTGACATTAGTTCAGAAGCAGCGAGGATGCCAATAGCGATAGGAAGATCGAATGCCGTTCCACTTTTTTTAATATCGGCTGGCGCCATATTCACCACCACTTTAGTTCTTGGCATCTGAAAGCCGAGGGATTTCATAGTGCTTTCAATTCTTTGCAAACTTTCTTTTACAGCATTATCCGGCAAGCCGACAATGACAATTCCAATACCAGTACTCATCCAGTTCACTTCAATAGTGATGGTAATTGCTTCTACACCATAAACAGCGCTGCCAAATACTTTTACAAGCATGATCCGATAGTTATCGGAATGAAGATAGAGAAATATCTTTTGGTATCAATTACACTAAAGTGGTACAGGAAATATTACAATTTAAACCCGGCTACAACAACTTTTTGAAACCTGGTGGCAGGGGTCCTGTTTATCTATTTTGTTGTATTCCTTGGACAACCCACAGCAAAATATCCCTTTTCCCGCCAATAAGCAGTCAGACGCCCGGGCTTTGCTTCAACCAGGTAAAAACTATGAGTCTCACTATCGAAATAAAGAGTAAGTATTTGTTCTGCCAATGCCCATTTAAAAGAAAATTCCTGCCCCAATTCTTCCCAGGTTCCTGTTTTATCTTTTTTAAATTCTATTGTTGCCAGTAGCTCAGGGAATCGCCATTTACCAATGAAACCTTTTTCTATTTCAGCCAGAGTTTGTTCTTTAGGCAGATCTAACAAAAATGAATCGGTATATTTTTTATGTTCTTTATTAAGAGCAAGGGTAATTCGTTTCAGTTCATTTGTATCTCTTGTTTCAATATGGGCAAGATCTAAAAGATAATCTGATTGTAATTTCTGTCCTTTTGTTTTTGGAGCGGGGTCATAGGGATACATCAGTGCTTCCTGGTTAAGCTTAACGGCAGAATCGAGAAATAGTTCAGTTATTCTTTTTGCCTCAGTATACCTGGCAAGCTTTAAATTCAAAAAAGCTTTGAATTGCATGTTGGTATTCTGTTCGCTTTTCAGATCCTGTAAGTTATTGATCAAAACTTCAAGACGATGTGTAAAGTCTTTTCTGAACCGGATTTGGTCAAGGCTATCGCTGGCACAGTAAGAGTCCTGAAAACCCTGCAAAAATGCGGCTTCATAATCCTTGAGTACTTTCCATGAAGCATAGGTTTGCTTTGCCTTGTTCTTGGCGGGGTTATTAAAAATGAAAAATGCTGCAGATGCACCCACTAATGAAACAATTACGCCGGGTAAAACAAGCTTGATTGGCGTAATAAAATGGTCCGCTTTCAGGGAAAACTTTGCCATGGTGGTGGTTGTTTGCTTAAAAATAGTAAGAAATATAAAATGGTAAAGCTACTTTTCTTTGACAATAAAATTTGCCAATAATACAGTACCTGGATCTGCGATAACATCCAAAGGTTTTTGATCTGACTTTATTTTGAAAGATGAGCTAAGGTTTTTTACAAATACTTTTTCTAACCGGGTTTGGCCGGCTGCATATTTTATTTGGAAAGTCAATGGAAAATGAAATTCATTTTTTTGTAATTGTTTTACATCAAACAAAATTGTTTTTCCGGTAGCATCATAATTCCATTTTATTGCAAGCTCCGGCTGTTCCGGGCTATACAGCCATTGATCAAAGAATTGTTTAAGATCTTTTCCCGAAATTTCTTCAAACACTTTTTGCAGATCTCTTGTACCAGCAATGCTTCCGGCATAGGTTGCATAATATTTTCTTATTGATCTCCAGAATACGGAATCACCCAGCTCTGAACGCAGCATATGCAATACCCATCCGCCTTTTTGATAAGAATTTGCATTGAGCAGATTCATATAATCTTTTTCATCAGTATCCACAACCGGATTATCATTTCTTTCTGAGTACCCGATCACCTGTTGCCTGTCGTCAAGCAACATTTTTATTGCAGTATCTTTTCCATATTTATTTTCAAAATATAGAATAGTGAAATAGGTGGCGAAGCCTTCGCTTAACCATAGATGCCCAAAACTTTTTTCAGTAGCCATATTGCCAAACCATTGGTGAGCTATTTCATGTACAAGCAAACCTTCACTTTTCCTGGTACCGGTTACTGATCCTTCAGAATAAAAAATTGTATTTGCATTTTCAAGACCGCCGAATGTTGTTTTTGATTGAACATTCGCCAGTTTTTTATAACCATAAGGGCCAACATTATTGATAAAAAACGGAAGAATATTTTTTGCCATTGCATAATCATAAAAGCCTTTGTCCCTGTCTTCAGGGTATACCCAGCTATAAACCGGTATCTTGTCATTTACAAATCCAGCTAACTGTACAGCAAAATCAGCAACGCCGATCACCATTACTTTGGTAGAGATCGGGGTATCTTCTTTCCAATGTGTACGTCTAAAGCCATTGCCAATAGTGGTTTCTTCTACTTGAATCCCGTTTGCAACAACCTGGTAATGTTCGGGGGCTGTCACGATAAATTCTACGGTTGCTTTATCAGCAGGATCATCATGACAGGGGATCCAATTGTGTCCCCGGTTTGGCCAATTGTCAGCAAAAAAACTACGGCGGCCATATTTTGTTTTTGAAATAATCAGGCCATCGGTAGGGATTCCTGAATAAACCAAAATAAAAGTTGTTGTATCACCTGCTTTTAATTTTTGCGATAGGATAATTCCTACTTCATCTTCTTTATGTAAATAGCTTTTGATATTATTCCCCAGCAGCTTTTCCAGTTTCATCCCTTTACCCGAATTGTCCAGATCATGCAGATCAAAACTTAATTCATCAATTGTTTGTAACGACCTTATTTTAATTTCTGCAACCCCATGAATTGTATCATGAATATCATTCAAACCAATATTGAATTTATAATGTAAAACATCAATATTGCTTTGAGTAAAACCCAAAGACTGACAACAAAAAATAAAAAGAGAAAGAAAAACTATTCGCATAAAAATTTTCCTGTTTTATAGTTTCTCCAGCATATCCACCACTTTTTCCCTTTTCAGGATGAGATATCCCAGCCTATCGTTGCTTATGCCCTCTTTTAACTGATAGCTGAATTCAAGCTGGTCTTCTTTTGCCGTGGTTTCAAAATACCGGAAGCTGATATTCGGATATTGCTGCAATTCTTGTCCGATCTCGTAAAGATGTGTTGATAAAATGAACAAAGAGTTTTTTATTTTGATCAAACCTTTGATCACTGTTAAAGAACATTTCATGGCATCCTGTACATTGGTTCCTTTAAAAAGCTCATCGATCAGCACCAGCCATTTTTTTCCATTGGTGATCTTTTCAACCGTATTCTTTACCCTTTGTACCTCATTATAAAAATAACTTTCACCTTTTGCAATATTATCAATGACATTGATATTCGTAAGCAATCCATCAAACAATGTCAATGACATTTGCTTTGCCGGTACGCCCATGCCAAGATGAGCAAGAAACACGGCAGAACCCACGGCTTTTATCAAAGTGCTTTTGCCTGCCATATTTGCGCCGGTTAGAAAAAGAAAATTATGATCGGGATCTAATTCAAGATCATAGGACACGGGTTGTTTTAATAAAAGATGATAAAGACCTTTTGCATTGATAGTTGGTTTTTCTGATTCAATGAATTCAGGAAAATGAAGATCAAAAGTTTTCATGGCTGTTGCCATTGAATACCAGGCATCGAGTCGCCCGAAAATTTCAAGCAATTCAACCGTATCAGTTTTAAAACGGTTGCGGATATGATAACCAAAATATAGGCTTTCGGCAGGAGAGAAACCTTCACCGGGTTTTGATGAAGATATTTTTGCTAGCGGTATTTCCCGTAAAAGTTGTTCTGCTCTTTCAATATAAATTTTAAAAAACGAGGGCAGGTCTTGCTGGCTAAAAAGGGTTACCAGTTTTTTTATTCCCCTAAAAAAATCGGCGCAATGACTAACGGAATATTTTACCATCCTGAAATCTTCTATATGCAGGGTTTTATACATCCAGGCATTGAATGCATTCGGTTCAGGAGGAATAGGATCAAGATTGTAATCAAGATATTTTTCTACAACCAGCAAGGTTCCATTTGTGATATCAGAAGGCCAATCATCAAGATGTTCATTCAGGGTTCTGATTATCTTTTGTGTGCCAAGGATTTTTTTCAGATCATGATGCGGCTCGGAAAAAAAATGACGAAGCCATTCTTTTCCATAAACCGTTTTTGTAAAATTCAGTTTATGAAAAATAGAAAACTCTTCTTCCTGGTGAAAGACGGAGATATCGGTGTATGTAGTGGCGTCAAGATGCATGAAAAGAAAGTTCCAAAATACAAATTACAAGCATCAAATAAATAACAATAAAAAAATATTAACTGCCATCTCTTTTTTTAAGGATAGCTGTAAATATCAATTTTAATTCTATTGATTCCTGTCTTAATGATCGTTTTTCTTCTTCCATTTCTACTGAGCCGTTCGTAACGATAAGTCGAAGCCAATAGGCTGCTTCTTTGGATTCTTTTCTGCAGATTTTAATTTTCATTTTAAAATCTTTCTCCCCTAAATTCTCATTGGCTTCAATGTAGTTTGCACCAGGAGAACTGCCGGCCTTTATCAATTGGGACCCATACTCATTATTCGCAACATTCTTTGGTAGCTTCAATACAAAATCACGAATGCGTTCTGCAAATAGAGCAGTTCGTTCTTCAAGATCATATATTTTAATTTTTTCTTCCAATTGTGGTTTATTTGGAATTTGTTATTTGTATTTTGGTGCTTATCTATTGAACTGTAATCTCATTCCCGTAATCGATTCATCCCAGTTCCCATTTCCATACACCATTCTTCCGTTTATAAACGTATGTGTGATGCTGGCAGGAAATCCGAATCCTTCCAGTGGGCTCCATCCGCATTTATATAAAATGTTTTCTTCAGAAACAGTAGTTGTTTTATTTAAGTCAACTAAAACAAGATCGGCAAAATACCCTTCACGGATATAACCTCTTTCTTTTATTTGGAAACAATCAGCAACTGCATGACTCATTTTTTCTGCAATTTTTTCCAGACTTATTTTTCCCTGTTTGTAATAATGCAACATCAATAATATTGAATGCTGGACCAATGGCAAACCCGCATGAGCTTTTTCATAAGGCTCTTCTTTTTCCTGCAATGTATGCGGGGCATGGTCTGTTGCTATCACATCAAGCCTATCATCTAACAGTGCTTTCCACAAGCCTTCACGATTATGCGGCGCTTTGATAGCAGGGTTGCATTTTATTTTATTTCCCAGTTTTGCATAATCATCGCTGGTAAAATGAAGATGATGCACACAAACTTCGGCGGTGATCCTTTTTTGTTTCAAAGGAATCATATTGGTAAAAAGCATCAATTCCTTTTCTGTGGAGATGTGAAGTATATGCAATCGTGTATTGTATTTTTTTGCGATCTGGATTGCAAGCAATGAAGACTCATAACAGGCATCTTCATTTCGTATCAGCGGATGGTCGGCAGCGGTTAGTCCTGTCTTTAGTTTTTTTATTTTTTCTGAATTTTCTTTAATGATGCGTTCGTCTTCGCAATGCGTAGCGATCAATACTTCACTTTCCCGGAATATCGTATCCAACGTATTGGGACTATCAACAAGCATATTTCCTGTGGAAGAGCCCATGAATATTTTTATGCCGCAAATATCTTTTCGCTTATCATTTGTTTTTAAAACTTCATCAGCATTATTGTTGCTGGTGCCCATGAAAAATGAATAATTGGCCAGGGAAGATTTGGAAGCGATCGCATATTTTTCTTCCAGCAACTCCTGCGTCAGGGCATTGGGAATTGTATTGGGCATTTCCATATAGCTGGTAACACCGCCTGCTACGGCTGCTTTTGCCTCCGTATAAATTGTTGCTTTATGCGTTAAGCCGGGTTCACGAAAATGAACCTGGTCATCAATTGCACCGGGAAAAAGATATTTTCCTTCGCCATTTAATTCCTTTACCCCGGAATTGTATTGGGAAATTTGGGAAAGAATTTTTTCTATTCTTCCATTCTTTATCAATACATCGGCTGAAATTATTCTCCCTTCATTTACAATCTGTACATTCTTAATCAGGTAATTTTGCATATCTTGTTATCAAATTTATCGCTGAAAAACCAATACCGATGCAATTTAAACAATCTTACCCCCGTCCCCTAAACGGGTGTTTGCATGCCTTATTCCTTTTTTTATTTTTTACTATTACCACATCTGCACAGAATACTTATTTAAACCCGGGTGCTAAGGAAAATATTTTAATTGAAAGATTAGAGATACTTGGCCAGAATGATTCTATTTTGAATTTTTCAAAAACAAGACCATGGAACCGGCTGCAAATTACCAGGGGTGCATTGGCTTTTAAACAAGTACATCCAAATGTAATATTATCAAAAACCGATGAATACAATCTGAATGGTCTTTACCTCAATAATATTGAATACCTGCCTGAAGAGCAACGCATTTCTATAAAAAGTAAAAAACCCCTGGGCAGATTTTACCGGACACCCGCTAATCTTTACGAAGTACACGTAAAAGATTTTGACCTGATCATTAATCCCGTTATCCAGTTTCAATACATGAAAGAAAGCGACAATGATGAAAGTCTTTTTCTGAATTCAAGAGGAGTGGCCATTCGTGGCCGTATTGCAAATAAAATTGGTTTTGCCGCTTCTATTATCGATAACCAGGAAAGAGATCCCCTGTATGTGCAGAATTGGGAAGATAAATACCAGTCGGTACCCGGAGCCGGTTATTATAAAAATTTTAAAGGAACAGGTTTTGATTATTTTGATGCCAGGGGGTATTTCACATTTAATGTTACCAAATACATTGATGTAGCTTTTGGTTATGATCGTAATTTTATTGGAAATGGTCATCGGAGCTTGTTCTTAAGTGATTTTAGCAACAATACCTTGTTCTTAAAACTGAATACACGGATATGGAAGATCAATTACCAGAACTTATTTATGGAGCTGCAGCAAACTGAACCCCGGGGTCCTGATCGGTTGCTAAGAAAAAAATATGCCGTGTTCCATCACCTGGATGTGAATGTAACAAAGAAATTAAATATTGGTTTGTTTGAAGGAGTGATGTTTGGCCGGAGCAATCGTTTTGAGTTTGGTTATCTCAATCCCGTTATCTTTTATCGTTCTGTTGAGCAGCAAAACGGGAGTTTTGATAATTCTGTTGCCGGTATAGATTTTAAATTAAACACACTGAGGCAAGTTCAGCTTTACGGGCAATTCCTTTTGGATGAATTCAATTTAAAAGAAATAAAAAATGGTGATGGCTGGTGGGCAAACAAGTGGGGATTACAGTTAGGGGCTAAGTACATCAATGCATTTGGAATAAAAAATCTTGACCTGCAATTGGAACATAATCGTGTAAGACCATTTACTTATTCTCATCGTGATTCAATTGCAAACTATACACACTATAACCAGCCATTAGCTCATCCGCTGGGTGCTAATTTTAGTGAAATGACCGGCATACTCCGGTACCAGCCTGCGCCAAAATGGACCATTCTTGCCAGGGCAATGTATTGGAAACAGGGATTGGATACCGGTGGCCGCAGTTTTGGTGGTAATATCTTTTTACCCAATGTGCCGCCACACCGCCAGGGAGATTATGGTTATACAATCGTATCAGGCATAGAATCAAAAACAACATTCATCTCTTTACTGCTTTCGTATGAATTAATTGAGAATTTGTTCATCGAAGGATCGGTTATCAACCGGAAATTTGATGTAGCTTTTAATTCATCAATGTCAACATCAACTACTGTTGTTTCATTTGGCATACGATGGAATATGCACCGTAGGGTTTTTGAATTTTAAAAGTTTACAAAAATGCAATACCGGAAGCGGCAGCCTGCTGCAACCATATATTCATTTCTCCTATCTTTATCAAAACAAGGATATTTATGCAGCGGTTTTCTTTGATAGTTCTGGCTTTTATCATTTCAATAGCATCTATAGCACAAGCTGGTGAAAATATACAAAGACCAAAACTCGTTGTGGGAATTGTAGTCGACCAGATGCGATGGGATTTTTTGTATCGTTATTATGATCGCTATGCTGCCAATGGTGGTTTTAAGCGAATGCTTAACCAGGGTTTTAGTTGCGAAAACACTTTTATTCCCTTTACTCCAACTGTAACAGCTCCGGGACATACATCAATTTATACAGGCACAGTACCGGCTGTGCATGGTATAGCCGGGAATATTTGGTGGGATAATGCACAAAAAAGAGATGTTTATTGCACTGAAGATAAAACCGTAAAAACGGTTGGCAGTGATAATAATCTTGGATTGCAAAGTCCGCGAAATTTACTGGTAACAACCATATGCGATGAATTACGGCTTGCCACAAATTTCCAAAGTAAAGTGATCGGTATAGCAATAAAAGATCGGGGTGCAATTGTAACTGCCGGTCATAGTGCTAATGCAGCGTATTGGTACGATAGCCAAACCGGCAACTGGATCACTTCAACATATTATATGAATGATCTGCCGCAATGGGTAAAAGATCTGAATGCGAAAAAATTGGTTGATAAATATTATGACAATGATTGGCATACATTATATCCTTTGCATACTTATATGCAAAGCACAGCGGATGAAAAAGCATATGAAAACAAGATGTTCGGTACAAAGTTGCCTTATGATCTGAAAAAATTCAAAGCAAAAAACTATTCAGCAATTGCCACCACACCTTATGGCAATTCAATTACCATTGATATGGCGAAAGCTGCTATTGAAGGAGAAACACTGGGCGCAGATGCGATCACAGATTTTCTGGCGGTAAGCTTTTCATCAACTGACTATATTGGTCATTCCTTTGGTCCTAATTCCATAGAACAGGAAGATGATTTTTTAAGATTGGACAAAGAGCTTGGTGAATTTTTGAATTATCTTGATAATAAAATAGGAAAGGGGGAATACACGGTTTTTCTTTCTGCTGATCATGGTGTAGCTCATGTGCCGGCATTTATGGCAGAAAATAAATTACCTGCAGGAAAATTTACTGAAGGTGCTATGCTTGAGCAGCTGAATCAACTTTTAAAAGACACATTCGGGATTGATAAGCTGGTTCTCAATATCTCCAACTATCAGCTTATTTTAAATAATGAGATCATTAAAGCCGATAAAAAACTGAACAGGAAAGATGTTATTGATGTTAGTGTTGATTTTCTTTCAAAACAAGAATCTGTTCTGAGAGCTTTTGATCTGAATCGAATCGGAGATGTAGCGTTGCCATCCAGAATAAGAATGATGATCGAAAATGGTTATTACCCACCAAGGGGAGGGGATGTGCAGATAATTTTCAAATCAAATTATATGGAAAATTATTCTCCTACGGGTACTACGCATGGTATGTGGAATCCTTATGATTCGCATATTCCCATGCTTTGGTATGGGTGGGGGATCAAACAGGGTAAAACTAACAGGGAAACGTATATGACTGATATTGCGCCAACACTGGCTGCCTTGCTGCATATCCAAATGCCAAGTGGCTCTATCGGAAATGTAATTACTGAGGTTATGAAATAAGAAGATTCAAATTGAAAAAAGATTTTAAATTTATATAGTAAGCACCTTTTTTCACTACAAGCTATTATTATGAAAAAGTTTTCTTCATTTTTATTGATCGCTGCAACGATTTCCCTGACATCAGCAGCACAAAAAGTTGATAAGGTAAAATTCTTTGCAGAGGAATCCATCGTAAATACAACGATAGAGATGGATCTTAAAGACCTGCTTGCAAAAAAAGCAAAAGAGAGATTTCTCCCCGGTACTATAACAATGATAATTGATGGAAAACCGGTTACCGAAAAGATCAAAGCTTCTGCAAGAGGAAATTTCAGAAGAGAAACTTGTTATATGCCAGGCTTAAAATTGGATTTTAAAACCGCTGACAGCAATTCAAGTCTTTCCAAATTCAAAGAATTAAAATTGTCAAATGGCTGCAGCCCCGGTGATGACCCGGGCCAACTGGTGATCAAAGAATATCTGGCATATAAAATTTATAATCTTCTTACCGATATGAGCCTGAGGGTAAGATTGATGAGTATTAATTATAAAGATGTTTCAGGCAAACGCAAACCCTACACTCAATTTGGGTTTTTGATAGAAGATGTAGATGACATGGCAAAAAGAAATAATATGGTTGAAGTGGAAGGTACCCAATATTACACTGAACAAACCAACCGTGATCAAATGACATTAGTTACTTTGTTTGAATACCTGATCGGTAATACAGATTGGTCGGTACCGGCATATCATAATATCAAATTAATAGGACCCAGGGATCAGCCTTCTGTAAGACCTTATGTTGTTGCATACGATTTTGATATTTGCGGCTTTGTAGATCCTCCTTATGCTACAATTGATGAACAGCTGCAGGATAAAATCGGCAGTGTACGGGAAAGATTGAACCGCGGTTTTCCAAGAACCATGGAGGAATTAAAGCTCGCTGTAAAACTTTTTAATGAAAGAAAAGATAAGATCATTGGCCTTATAAAAAACAACGAGTATCTAAGTGCAAGAAACAAAGCAAATTCGGTTGACTATGTAGAAGACTTCTATAAAACCATAAATGATGACAGGGAATTAAAAAGAGTATTTGTTGATGGGGGAAGAACTGCGTCAGTAAGCAAGCAACAACCGGCGATTGGTAATTAGCAGTGAATAATCAATAACTTTCGGAAAAGCTAAACAAAGAAATTACGATCTAAGTTTCCCTTTGCGCATAAGGGTTTTATCCTTCCAGGTGAATGGAGAACACGATCATTCTTGACTGGATGCGATCGATCACATTTGAGTATTTCAGGTTCTCATCACGGCCATGAATGTTACGAAGCCCATTACTGATCTTTACTTCCGGAGAAAGAATAAAACTGGGGAAATAGAAATTAAAACCCATTCCAATCTCAATTCCATAATCTGCTTTTTCAAGTTTTACAAGATCTTCTGCCCGCCGGGCACGGGCATTGGCTGCAAGGTCAAGCTGGGTAAATGCCCCACCCAACACATACACACGAAAATTACCAATCCGATCACTGTTAAATTTTAATTGAAAAGGAAACGAAAAGATAACGGATTCAATTTTCTTTGTGGGTTCAAATCCATCAATCGGGTCTTTATATTTCAATTTATAAGTAATGCTTCTGTCAGTGAACATCAATTGAGGATTAAATCTGGCTTCAAGCCGTCCTGTTAATCTTGCTGTAGCATTTAATCCTAATTGAAATCCGGCAGCATTTAATGGAAGTACTTCCAATACTGTATCATATTGTAAAAAACGGGGATGATGTTCAAATTGAAAACGTGAAATGTTAGCGCCAAGTGTTATTCCAAAATAATAAGGTTTTGTTTCATGTTCAAGTTGATACAACTCCACTTTTTGTGAATGGGCCGGGGTGCAAATGAGGGAAACAAATGCAAATAAGGTAATGATCTTTATAACTTTCTTCCGCTGTATATGCAACATATTCCAAAGCTTAACGGTTTACATTCGGTATTGGAAAAACCAACACTGTCTAAAATGGCGGTAAAATCTTTTCGGTCAGGAAAGGCGTTTGACGATCTGTTCAGGTAGCGGTATGCATCTTTATTTTGCCTGAACCAGCGGGCCACTTCCGGCGCCACTATTCCCATATACAGGTTATATAGGTTTTTAAATCCCCGGTTTGGTTTTGAAAATTCAAGTATCACGAGCTTGCCACCAGGTTTCAAGACCCTGAGCATTTCGGAAAGTCCATTTTCCAGTTTTTCAAAATTCCTTACCCCAAAAGCCACCATCACCGCATCAAACGAATTATCAGGAAAACTTATTGCCTCTCCATCCCCTTTTAGCAGTTCGATTTTATTCACAAGCCCTTCTTTTTCAATCTTTTTTCTTCCAAGTTCCAACATCTCAGCAGATAAATCAATTCCGGTGATCTTGTCGGGATTCAATAGCTTATTGGCAAGAATAGCCATGTCAGCCGTACCGGTAGCCATATCGAGGATGGTTTTGGGTGAAATACTTTTCAGGAGGCTAATCGTTTTTTTCCGCCATTTCATATCAATACCTGCGGAAAACAATCGGTTCATCAGGTCATAACGGGCAGCAATGCCATCAAACATTTCTTCTACCTGTTGCTTCTTGGCTTTTTGTGAAGCAAAAGGTTTTATTTCATCATGAGGAAATTGGGAATTCAT
>FKKE01001098.1_pt2 | contig 16159 bp, 22 predicted proteins | sample 1106331 | NCBI WGS metagenome assembly FKKE01 (sample SAMEA3931202, study PRJEB13176) | freshwater metagenome | biome: Drinking water system; feature: drinking water; material: freshwater | place: China | collected 2013-02-06 | reverse complement strand
GCCCGCACGACGGCCTGCACCACCTCCCGGAGCGTCTTCACCGCCAGGATGTCGGGCAGGGCGCCGAGAAAGCGCTGGAGCGTGCCGCCGCGCTTCCAGGCTTGGGCGAAGTCCTCGGTCTTGACCTTGCTGGTGCGTCGGGCGAGCGGATAGGTTTTCAGCCGCGAGACATCGATGGGCGCGGGGAGTTCGCGGGGGAACGTGGCGGCTTGCGACTTCCTAGAGGGCTTTGGCAAAGAAGTCTTCCTCCACCAGCTCGCAGAGCACGTGGCCGAGCGTGATGTGGGATTCCTGGATGCGGGCCGTGACGCTCGAGGGCACGACGAAGGGATGATCGACAAGCCCCGCCAGCTTGCCGCCCTTCCCGCCCGTCCAGCCGATGGTGATCAAATTGAGTTCGCGGGCGGCTTCGGCCGCGCGCAAGACGTTTGGAGAATTGCCGCTGGTGCTGATGGCAATGGCGATATCGCCCTTTTGTCCCAACCCGCGCACCTGTCGGGCAAAGATCTCGGCATATTCCCAGTCGTTGGCGATGCAGGTGATCGCCGCCTGGTCCGCCCCCAGCGCGATCGCCGGCAAGGGGGCCCGATTGCGGTGATAGCGGCCCACGAACTCCGCCGCGATGTGCGACGCGTCGGTCGCGCTGCCGCCGTTGCCAAACAGCAAGACCTTGTGCCCCTCACGAAAGGCTTGCGCGATCAGTTTCGCGACCGTGACGATGCGATCCGCATGTTCGCGGACGAATTTCAGTTTGACTTCGGCGCTCTCGTTGAACGCCTGGATGGCATGGTCCTTCATGTACGTGATTCTAGGGAACCCCCCCTACCCTGTCAAACAGAACCCTATTCAGTGACGAGTGATGGGTGACGAGTCAGGACGACTGCGCGAAAGGCGAGACGGGCGTGAAAGGAGAGAAACGAACAGGCGGCATTGACTCAGGGGCCTGCGTCTCCGCGAGTGCGTCCGGCCGATTCCCGTGTGTCCAGCGTTTCTCGCTCGTCTCGCAGCTTGCCGATCACGCTTCACGCGCCAGGCCCATTTGCGCACCTGGGACCCCGATGCTAAGATCCGCCGCCGATGGGCATGGATGCCTCGGCCAAAGCGCTCCTGATCGCCTTCACCCGCGAGACCGCGGCCGCCATCTACGCGATCAACCGGCTGAAGCCGGAGAACCTCTGCTTCTTTCTGGCGGAGCCCGCCAAAGCGCTCGTCGAATCCGCCATTCAGCCGCATGTCACCCAAATGCCGCGCCGGTGGGATTGGATCGTGACGCCCAATCCCGAGAGTTTCGCCGACTCGTATCGTCCACTCGCCCAGGCGATCCCCGACTTGATGCGGACCTGGGAGGTCGCGCCGGGCGAACTAGCCTTGAACTTGAGCGATGCGACGCCGGCCATGGCTGCGGCTCTTATGATGGTCGGCAGCGGCTGGTCGTCCCGTCTCATCGGGCTCGGGCCGGACGGCAGCGAGTCCGCCAAGGAGTCCGATCGCCTCACCATCGATGGCCAGGGTCGCACCTGGCTCCAAAGCAATCCCTGGGATGAGATGGCCGGCACGGCCCGGCGCGACGGCTGCGACCTCTTCAACTCGGGGTCGTTCGATGCGTCGGCCTCGCTGTTTCGGATGATCGAGCTGCGCGTGAGCGGGGGCCAGAAGCCGCTCCACCATGCGTTGGCCGACCTGGCCGAGGGCTACGGCGCCTGGGACCGGTTTCACTACCGGCAGGCCTGGGAGAAGCTCAAAGGCGCCTACAAGGCCTTGGAGATGGCGTCGCTCTGGGGCGGACCGGCCAATCTCAAATCCGTTCTGCCCGGCATCAAGGCCAATATGGGATTTCTCGAAAAGCTGGTGCTGGATCCCCACGAGATCAAAGAACTGCTGGCGCTCGATCTCTTGGCCCATGCCAAGCGGCGGGCGGACCATGACCACGATCCGGAGCGGGCGATTGTCGCCCTCCTCCGCGCGCTGGAAGCCTTCGCCCAATACGCCCTCTTCAAACAGCACCAGATCAAGAGTTGGGACGTGCGGGTGGAGGCCCTGCCCCAGGCGCTCCAGGAAACCTGCCGCACGTGCCACTTGAGCGATCTGGACGGCAAGTACAAGTTGCCGTTGCACGAGCAGTTCCGCGCACTGGCCGGGCTCGGCAATCCCATGGGCCAAGCCTTCTTAGCGCAGTGGGCCAAGATGAAACCTCTGTTGGATTTCGCTCACCAGGCCGTCCTCGGCCACGGCTTCGAGCCGGTGAAGGCCGAACGGGTGTCGCAACTGTACGAGATTGTCGTCAAAATTACCGGCGTCCCCGAGACGTCGCTGCCGAGGTTTCCGAATCTGCATTTGTAGCAAGCGCGGGAAAGGCGAGACTGGCGAGACGTGCGGGAAAGGCCCTTCTCGTTCAACTTACCGTCACGCATTTCCAGCTTTTCTCGCTCGTCTCGCGCGAGGCCACCGTCATGGAAATTCGCATTTACTACGAAGACACCGACTGCGGCGGGGTGGTCTACTACGCCAACTACTTGAAGTATTTCGAGCGGGCACGAACACACTATCTGGAAGAGCGAGGCATCTCTGTCGCGGGACTACTGAAGGCCGGCACCCAATTTGTGGTGATCCACGCCGAGGTCGACTATCGCTCGCCGGGCCGCTATGGCGACACCCTGAGGATTGAAACCACGCTGGGGCAGGAAGGGCGAACCGGTCTGAAGTTCTCGCACACGATTCGTGATCGCGTGACGCAACGCCTCGTAGTCGAAGGATCGGCCATCCTGATTACGACGAACCTCGACGGGAAGCCCAAGCGACTCGATCCATTACTCGTGAAAACGCTTACAGGCTAGTGGAACACTCGTTTTGTGCCGCAGGACGTTCAAAAGGCCACTATCTCACCCGCCCTCCCCGGCGCGCCAAAACGCGCCTTTCCGCGAGCGCGGCCGCAGAGTCTTCCGTTCATCGTTCAGCGCTCATCATTCAGCGTTTCCCTGGAGCAGCCTTTTTCAACATCGTGCAGGAAGGATCACCGAAAGGAAGACACCATGCCTGAGAAATTCGGCACCTGGCTCGCGATTACCGCCGTAGGGATCGGCTTCATCGTGCTCGCCTGGCTGCTCTTTTCAGAAGGCCCGGGGGACAAGAAGAAGTAGGGCCGCGTGCATCAGGCCGCGTGGTCGGCGGCGCCCGCCTTCCCGCCCCGCCTTGTCACGCCGATCTTTCGACTGCGATACCCGTCATAGTCCGGCACCAGCCGCGAGTATTCATCCTGCATCAGCGGCGAGGAAATCATGAAGTCCGCCGAGGCCCGGTTGCAGGCGATCGGAATGTTCCAGACCACGGCCATCCGCAGCAGCGCCTTCACGTCGGGATCGTGCGGCATCGGCTCCAACGGGTCCCAGAAAAAGATCAGAAAGTCGATCTCGTTGTCGACGATCTTGGCGCCGATCTGTTGATCCCCGCCCAGCGGCCCGCTCTGCAGGCGGGTGATCTTGAAGCCAAGCTCGCTTTCGAGAATTTCGCCGGTCGTGCCGGTGGCCGAGACCTTGTGGCGCGCCAGTAAGTCGCGGTTGTACTTCGCCCATTCGAGCAGGTCCCGCTTCTTATTGTCATGCGCAACCAAGGCAATCCGCTTGACCTCTTCCATGGGAATCTTCTTATACGACATCGTGTGACTCCTTCATCGATGGATAGCCTGGAAAGTATAGCATGCGCACGGAGACAGCCCGCCCGGCCGCTTCAGTTCTGTGTGACAGGCACGTTAACTGTGTCAAGCGATGCGGACCGGCCGCGCGAGACCGGAATGGTGCAGACGGTCTCGATGGGAACCGCCATGTCGCAGTGGAGCCCCACGGCCTTACAGCCGTGGCCCCTCCCATTTGATTACTTCGGCGGAACCCGCCGAAGTATGTCCGCCGTCGCCAAGGCTTCGGCGGACACCCGCTCCGCCTTCCTCGTCCGACGCCAAAGGCTTTGGCCGACGGCGTCCACGGCCCCCTAGCCGTGTCTTCCTGCAAAGGCGGGTGACGCGCGGGAACTTACGGCGTCCGCGCGCGCGACGCCGCAAAGGGTGCAGTCAGCAGGGACTCACCATTCTTGTAGGCGATCCGCTCGGCCACATCGGCCGGCAACTCCGCGAGCCACCCTCGCGTCGGCGTCACCAGCTTTTCTATGCCCACCCACCGGCTCGGTGCGCCGGTATCCGTGCCGACCATGAAGCGATCGGGGTACTCGAGAAACAGATCACGCCACGCCGGCGTCAGATGTCCCTCCACGGTCAGGTCGCTGCGGGAGGATACCTCGGCCCAGAGATGGGGATGCCGATCCAGCAGCGACCTGACCCGCTCGATCGGTTCGAAGCCGCCATGCGCCCAGAGGAGACGCGCGGCCGGGTCCTGGGCAAAGATCCGCTCGATCGAATCGGCATCGCCATGCACATGGAGCATGAGGCCCCGTTCTTTGGCAAGTTGTACCATCCGCCGGACCACCGGCAGGTCTGCTTGCTCGCCCTTGATATGAAACTCGCCGATCGCCACATAGCGGTACCGCGCCAGCCGCGCTTCGACATGGGGGATGATCGACTCGTCCGTGGTCCAAGTTTTGGCGTCTTCAATCGTGCGATAGGGCCGCAGCTCAGGGACAATCAAATCCGGCGCTTCGGCGACGAGCATCTGCGTCCCGTCATCGCTGGAGCTGGACACCAAGGCCCGCACCGCCCCGGCCTTTCGGAGCAGCGCAACCGCCTCCGGCGGCGGAACCTTCTCCCATGTATCGTGGTTGTAATGGATGTGCGCGTCAAAGAGCGGCAACTCGCGCTCATGGCCGCAGCCGGTGGCCAGAACCAGCAGAGCGATCCCGCTGGCAACGAGGATACCCCCGCCGAAAGTCCTGTGCGTTCTGATCACCGTCACGATGGCCACTCTCTCAGCCCTTCCCAGTCAGCGCCACCACCAGAGCCAGGGACCGATCCGTTCCCAAAATCGATCACCGTAGCGGACCGCCAACCATCCACACAGCATCACCGGCACCAGCAGCAGCCAGACACTTGCCCCTTCGACGCTACACCAGGACAGGCCCGCCGAGAGGCCGATGCAGAGCCTCAACAGCGCGCCGAACCCGAATCGAACGCGCTTCTCCATGGCCTCAGGTGGCAACTCGCGCAGCGGGCCTTCCGCATCGGGCATGCAAATCAGATTTTCGGTCGAATCGTCAGGCAGTCCTGGTGGCACGAGAATCGGAAGCGCCCAGCGCCGTCCGCGAATTGCCTTCGCACATAGTCTTCCACGGACTTCTTCGCCGGAGGCTGTGAGATGGGCAACAGGTTCAGCATGAACTCCGCTACGGTGCAGGCGGAGGCGAGGTCCACCGTCTCGACGTGCGCGGGAACTGTCTCGATTGCGACGTCGTACCGTCTGCCGCTCGCGGCGCGGAACTCCTTGGCCAGCTCCGAGAGATTGAACCGTTGTCCGACGAAATGCTCCAACATTCGCATACAGTCCGTCTGATGATTCTGCACCATCACGACCAGCATGCCGCCCGGCCCCACCCACGAGGCCATCTGCTCCAGATGGGCCAGCCACTCCGCGCGTGGAATGTAGTAGAGCACATGCGAGCACAGCACGAAGTCGCCCAACGAGCCACAGGTCGCGTCGAGAATCCGGCTCGGTCGCACGTCGGACGCAGGACAGTGCCGCCGAAGTTCTTCGCAGAGATGCGGATTGGGTTCGATGGCGATCGTCTGCTGGAATCGATCGAGGAACCAGGCCGTCACTTTGCCGTTTCCCGCGCCCACATCGATAAACACCCGTCGCGCCGGGAGCGCCTGCACTCGATGATCGAGCCATTCCTTCGCCTTGGCCTTCTGGTCCGTATGATCCAGAAACACCTGGAAGGCTCGATGATAGTCTGCGCTGCTGGAATCAAAGACCTTGATCGGTCCGTCGGCGGTCATGATCGAATCTTCCGCTCAATCGTATCCATAGAGCCAGTATGTCGTCTTGTCGGCCACGTTTTTCACCGAATGACAAGCCCCTTTCGGAATGAAGACTTCGTCTCCCGGTTGTGCGATAAACTCTTCCCCCTGAATCGTCAGCTTGAGTGTCCCATCGAGAACCATCACGAGTTCATTCGTCGCGTGAACAAAGTCGTTCCACTCACGCCCGGGCGGATCGGTGAACACATCACAGGAGTAGCCCCGCCGGCTCCACGACTGAGCCACCTCGTCGCGATTCAGAGGAGCTGAGAATTTCTGACGGGCGAGATAGGGCATTGATCCAAATCTTCGAGCGCTCAGACGCTGTCAGCCGCTGGGTCCATCCGATCGGACATTTCTATCGACGCAGCCGTTCCCAACAACCACGCGGATCGACAATGATGAGCGGAGATTGAGATGCGACGGCCAAGAGGTCCTGGTCTCCCGTAACCAGGAGATCGGCATGGCCCTCGATGGCCGACGCCAGCACCCATCGGTCATCGGGATCGGAAACGGGAAGCGAGGACGGCGTCGCGGGTTTAGGGACGATGGTGGCGTCGCGCAACTCCGCCTCGACGACGGCCGTCAGCTCCGGTGACGCGCGGAACCGATCCCGCAATACGCGGCGAAGCTCGACCAGATTCACCTCGCCGGTCAGCAACTCATGGTCGGCCAGGATGTATCGGAGAAGATCGGCGCAGATGCCGCGCGCCGTGTAGGCGCTGACCAACACATTGGTATCCAGGAAGACTTTCACGAAACGATGCGGAACACGTCCTCATCGGTGAGAATGCCCTTCGCCTCGGCAAGGGGAAGGAGCGCGCGGCGCGACCGCTCGAACCGCAGGAGGGCGATCTGACGCCTCACCGCGTCGCGAACGATATCGCTGCGGCTGCGGCCCAGTTGGCGGCTCAGGCGATCGAGTTCGCGCTGGATCTTGGCGTCGAGACGGATCGTCACCGTGGATGCTTTCATGTGTTACCGTGTAACACATCCACAGTGAGCGCGCAAGGTTTGGCCCCTGTTGACGGTGGGAGCCTTGAGGCCGGCCCGAGAGCGACATTCGGCCGTTCTTGGTTGCAACAGCCGGAGTGCCACCCCCAAGGCAGAAACGACTCCCGGTACCTTTTCCATTTCCAGTGAAAAGGTAATAAGGACACCCCCGCCCAACGCCCGCGCCACATCACCATTGCGCGACCCACTGAGCACCATGAATCCGATCACCAGTGCCACCGCAGGAAGCGCCAAGGATATCGGCCTGAAGAGCGGCGATGCCGGTTGATTATCGATCATGGGCAAAAACGACTATTGTCAAACTGGCGACTCGAACTATCCACTGACCTCTATCCGAATGAGCCTTGGCCGAAACAACTCCTGGTCCCTTTTTCTTCCTATGTGCCTTCTCTAGGAAAATGTGCAGTATTGATCTGCGGATATGCGGGCTGTGAGCCGTGGACTCGGTATCTCCAGGTAACAAAATGAAGAAAATTCACCAGACTCAAGACATCTTTCGGTCTCACTCTCGTCGTGTTTTCATTCTTCTCGAATATAGCAACCACTTTGCCTTCATCTATTAGTGACTTCAACCTAGAGGACAGTGTTGCCTCGAGGACGCAAATCACACCAAGACCAGGGCTTCTTTGATAATCCCGTATGGAGCCTTCGGCATCAGCGACTATTCTCTTAGCGGCAACATCTGCCAAGAAGCTCTCCAAGTCTGCCTCAACGCCACTATAGTTGCTCCTCTTCACTTCAATAACTCCGAAAGCGCTGCTTTTCGGCACAAGCCCAAAACCCTGCACATCAAACAAGGCCGGAGCGGGGAATGGCGCCCAAACGATGATATCAATTTGTCGCAAAGGTGTTGGCACTGGGTGGTCAAGCACGGCGCCCGTTGACACCCGCATAGGGTGGACGATCCGATGAATCAGACCACGTACGGAAGCCTCGGTGTACTTTCCAAGAAGATCGGTATTCGCTGTGACACCCTTGATTTCAAGAATTGGCCTCAGTTCGTTCACGAGCTGGCTAGCAACCGTGTCTAGATATTCTCTGATCTCCATGATCTCGCAACCTATTCGAGTATGCCCGCTCTATCCTATCTGCACAGCCTTAGCACATCGTTGCTTGAAAGAGTCACACACCCAACGCAGGCCTCGCGCACACTCCTTACCGTGCCGCTCGGAACATGGGCGTGATCGTCGGAGAACTGCCCGCTCGAATCTCTCCCACCACTTCGAATCCGAAACGTTTGTAGAGCGGAATGTTTGCCGGACTCGTCGACTCAAGGTAGGCCGCGACATGGCCCCGATCGCAGACTTCAAGACCGCGTGCGAGCAGGGCGGAGCCGTACCCCTTGCCTTGGAATCTTGGCTCCACACCCATGGCAGGCAGATACCAATGTGCAACCTTCGGATGAGATGACCCGACCTGTTCGAGTACGGCGAACACCTCTTCCTGTCGTTCAGAGGCCACCCCTTCCTGGATGACAGCCCCGACGGCCTGTTCGTCGGGCCCCACGCCGGGAGGCATCCAGAGCGCCGCGGCGGCGAAGTCTTCGGAGCGAAACGCCGAGCCGTGGTCGAAGGCGCGCCCCGCGAAGTACTTGAGCAGCAGCGGGAAGTACTCGAGATACTGCTTGCCGTCTGGAAATATCCAACGAATGAAGGGATCCGAGACGAACGCGGTCACAAGCGCGGCGATCGACCTTTCATAATCAGATCGTGACGCGTGTGTAATTGATGGGACAGACATGGTGTCTCCTGGCCAATTTACGAGACCTGCCCCCAGGGTTTGAGCATCACGCTGCAAACTCAACCCGAATTTTTCGCCCAAGCCGCGCTTCAAGCGTAATGAGCATTTCGAGATTGAATTTTTCCCATTTCCCGCGCACGAGGTCCGACACACGCGATTGCGCGATGCCAAGTCGCTTGGCCGCCTGCGACTGGGTGAGCTTGTGCTTCTCGATATAGAGGCGCAGATCGCTCATGAGGTTGGCACGCATGTGAAGCACCGCGGCTTCAGCCGGGTCAAAGCCGAGATCCACAAAGACATTCCCGCTGGACTTGGTGATCTTCTGTTTCATCATCGATCTCCGAGTTGACGATAGCGGACGCGCGCAAGTTCGAAATAATCTAAGAGGTCAGACCCCGTTTGGACCCTTCGCTCTCGGCCTCTCCAGGACTCATGACGAGGCCTCTACTCTTAAGGTACTTGACAAAGGGCTCATTCAACTTCAACCGACCGTCTTGGATATCTTGGCCGATAAGTCCCACCACGAGAGTAATTGCATCTCCGTAAACTGCAGTAGCATCGTTCTCGATAGAACCGTGGTCCTTCGACCAAAAGTGCAGGTACTTCCGCCGTACCTCTCGAATATGGTCGAAACAGATTCTCGTGGCATCGTCGATTAAGCCTAGGGTGCGGAGGATTGCAACCCGGCGTTCTTGTCCAAGCCTCTCAAAGGTAGAGCCAAACAGTGCTTTCTGGTCCTCATCCGTCGCCTTCCGACCGCCTACGACAAACTCTGCCATCTCGAATTGGAGGATGGCGAGCATCTCAGCAGCTGTTCCACACATGGATATCGTTCCGAGTAGATTGCCGAGCATGAAGCTCACCTTAGCGTGTTTCAGCGGCCAGACGAGCTTATCGAGGATGCGCCCGTCAGCAGGCGCAAACACCAGTCGGCAATCCAGTTTGGTCAGTTCATTATAACGGGCGACAAACGATGGAAGGCTTACGTCGGTACCAGGCTTAGCCAGGTAGCCAGCCAGCGATTCAAAAGTCGGTGGCTGCTTACTCGGCGATAGTTCGGGCTGTTCAGCTTCGATGAATCGAAGTGGATTTACCCACCCTATGATGAGTTGGCTATCGCTCACGATGTTGCCACGCTAGCTGCCTAGCCTCACGATGCTTTGAACACTAGGATGAAACTCGTCGATCACGCTGTCAAGGCAGCGGCCTCAGATCGCGTGCCTCCGAACCATACGCCATAGGCCATACGCTATCAGCTCCTAGCGCTCTGGTCGCTTCGCGTATCCTTCCACTGCCAGGATCTGCGCGACGTTGCGGCGGTTGACGAACACGTCGGCGAGGGTGCGGCCGTAATCGTCCGTCGGGCCGGAGACTATGGTGGCGGGGCCTTCCTGAAACAGCGATCGCAGGCGATCGGCGGCTTCGACCCCTCCGGACTCGGACAGTTCCGGTGTGTCGATCCCGCGAATCCGGATGCGTTCGCTGCCGTAGGCGAAGGTATCGCCGTCGATGACGTACACTTTGTTGAGGTCGAGCGTGCGGGTTCCCGTCTGTCGGGTACGGGTGACATAGGATCGCAGCCGCCGCGTCCGCCCTTGGCGGTCCGACGACAGTCCGACGCGCGGCAAGAGGTGCGACCGGCGGATGCCGGCGTTCGCCCGCGAGAGCCCTGGCGGGCGGAACGTCGGCACGTCGCCGCTCTTGGCCCCTCGCGGCTGCCCCTGTGTCGGGAGTGGGATGGCTCCAAGTCCCACCACGACGATCATCACCCCTAACCAGAACTTGCCTACCCCGTGCCTGCTCATTGATCGCATACCGTCCTCCTCGGTGAATGCCATGCCGAGTGGCTCAGCAAGAACCGTGCAAGGCCGATCCGGGGCCGCTTGCCGCCCGTCGGCTCGGTTGACTTTGCCGAGAACGGCATGCTGGAATGGGTTCGTCGCAGACGACGTGCGGGCTCGCGGCGATTGGCTATAGGCAATGGGCCTAGAATCTAGAACCTATAGCCTCTAGCCCAGAGCCCATCGCCCAAGGAGGCTCAAGGATCATGGACATGTTTGGCAAAGTGGGCCTGGTGGAGATTCCGGTGCTAATCGCGCCGGATCAAAAGAACTGGCTCGATAAGATGATCAAAGAAGGGCGGATCGCGGTGCCGCCGGGCGGGACGCTGGAAAAGGGCTCGCTCTATTCGATGTTCATCCGGATGCTGCTCCACAATGCGATGGAGGAGCAGAAGCGGCAGGAAGCGCTGGAAGCGGATGACGAGGATGAATAGCGAAGCGCGTATGGCCTATGGCTGATGGCGTATGGCCGGAGCGGATTGCGTGCAGAATTTGATACCGAGTGTATCTTTTCCGTGGCTCGATTAGGGTCTTCAGTGGTCAGTTATCAGTTTTCGGTTTCTTTCGGGTACTGAGGCATTCTGACAACTGATAACTGAGAACCCTCCCTCTACAAGTTCCTCATCGCTTTGCTCGCCGCATCGACGGTCTTCTTCACATCCGCGCTCGTGTGGGCCAGGGAGAGGAAGGCCGCCTCGAACTGCGACGGCGCCAGGTAGACGCCCTGCTCCAGCATGCGCTGGAAAAACGTCGCGTACTTCTTCGTGTCCGACTGCTTGGCCGTGGCGTAGTCGACCACCGGTCCGTTGGCGAAGAACGTCGTCAGCATGGAGCCGACGCGGGTCTGCGTCACCGACAGGTTGGCCTTCTTGGCCGCTTCCCCGATCCCCTGCGCCAATTCGGCCGAGAGTTTCTCCAACGTCTTATAGACACCGGGCGCCTTGAGTCGCTTCAGCGTCTCGATGCCCGCCGTCACCGCCAAGGGATTGCCCGACAGCGTCCCCGCCTGATAGACGGGCCCGGCCGGCGCAATCATCTGCATGATCTCCCGCCTGCCGCCGTACGCGCCGACCGGCAAGCCGCCGCCGATGATCTTCCCCAGGCAGGTCAGGTCCGGCCGGATGCCGTACAACTCTTGCGCGCCGCCGTAATGGACGCGGAAGCCGGTGATCACTTCGTCGAAGATCAACAAGATGCCATAGGCCTTCGTGAGCCCCTGCAACGTCGGCAGGAAGTCGCTGCCCGGCGGCACCACGCCCATGTTGCCCGCCACCGGCTCCACGATCACGCAGGCCAACTCGCGATGGTGCTGCTCCAGCAGGGCCTTGAGCGCCTTGATGTCGTTGTAGGGGGCCGTGAGCGTGTGCTTGGCAAAATCCGCCGGCACACCTGGCGAGTCCGGCAGTCCCAGCGTGGCCACGCCGGAGCCCGCCTTGGCCAGCAGGTAGTCGCTGTGGCCGTGATAGCAGCCGTCGAACTTGAGAATGCCGTCGCGTTTCGTGAAGGCGCGGGCGACACGAACCGCGCTCATGATAGCCTCGGTGCCCGAACTCACCAGGCGCACCTGCTCCATCGTCGGGACGGCTTCCGAGATCATCTTGGCGAGCCGCACTTCCAACTCCGTCGGCGCGCCGTAACTGGTCCCCCGAGCCGCCGCCTGCGTGATCGCCCTGATGACGGGCGCCGGCGCATGGCCCAAGATCATCGGCCCCCAGGAAAGCACATAGTCGATGAACGCATTGCCGTCCGCGTCGTAGAGCTTTGCGCCTTTGGCCCGCTTGATGAACAGCGGCTGTCCGCCCACGGAACGGAAGGCCCGAACCGGGCTGTTCACGCCGCCCGGGATATACTGCTGCGCCTCGGTAAAGAGCTTCTGACTCGTCGCCGTCTTCATGCCCGCCGCCTCTTCGGTTTCGATTGAGACGCCGGCTTGCCCACCGCGCTCTTCCACGCCGGCAGGCCCCAGCGCCGCTTCGTTTTGCCTGTCTCAGTCACCACCATCACCGTATGAAAGGGAATCGCCTCCTGCTCGGACTGCTTCGCCGCCCAGACGGCGCCCGTCGCTTGCAAAATGTCGACGAGGTTCTTGAAATCGTCGGCGTCCTCGCTCGTACTGAGCACGCGCTCCGCGTTCGTGACGACGACCACGTGCCCCGACGCCTCGATGCCCTCCAGGTCCGACAGGCACTCCTCGAAGGCATCCCAGTTCTCGCCAAAGTACGAGGGAAAGGCAAGGGCCCGCGCAAATTCTTTCATGAGCCCGGCCTTCGTGCGGCAACGGGCCCCGGCCACGATCGTGTGACGATACCCGGCCGGCACCGTCAGCCGTTGCGCCCACCGTTCGCCGGGCCGGAGGACCAGCAAGTGAACATAGGGCGGCTTGGTCGTTTCGAGATGGTTGGTGGCTGACATCGTGACTAATTCACCGGGACAAACGAGCGATAGTGGTCTTTAGTGTAGTAGGCGCGGCCGCTCTTCTTCTCGATCACGAGACGCTCGGGGCCTCGGTTCTGCCCGGGCACTTTGGGATTCACGTCATATTCGCGATACTGCCCTCGCGGCAATCGGCGTTCGCGGTTCTGGAACGGCCGGCCGCCGACATAGCCCGGCGGCGGGTTCCCTTGCAGGCGCTGGATCTCGCCCAGCACCTCATAGACCTTATCCGGCACCTCCGCCGAGGGCTCGGCCTGTACGGCCCCCTTAGCAAGGAACGCCGGTTCGGCCGGCGGCGGCGCGGCTGCCGCGTTGTCCAGTCCGCCGGCGCCGGCGAGCGCCAGCACGACGAGCGCAGAGGCCAACAGCAGCCAGCCGGTTGATCGGATGGCCGCCCTGTTCCCGCTGGACATCTTCATACGAAAAAAAGAGACGGCACCGTAGCATGCGGCTCTTCTGAAACGCAATCGCTCGCGCGCGTCCCTTTGCCATCCGGAGAAGCTCTGTTAAGATGCCTTGCATAGGCCGTGAGGCGATGAGGCAAGGGGCTATTGGGGACTTCCCCAGGGGAGCGTCCTGAGGCTTCGGACTCCGTGCCCTGCGCCTCGGACCCCGAACCTGCACGTCTGCGTGATGCGCAAAGCCAAAATCGTCTGCACGATCGGACCGGCCAGCCAGGATGCCGCGGTGCTGGACCGGCTGATGGCCGCGGGCATGGACGTGGCGCGCCTGAATTTCTCCCACGGCACGCATGACTCCCACGCCCGGACCATCAAGACCCTGCGGGACGTCGCCGGACGGCGGCAGGCCGCCCTCGCCATCCTGCAAGATTTACAGGGTCCACGCATTCGCGTCGGGGCCTTGGGACCGGAGGGGATCACCCTCGCCGTCGGTCAACGGGTCTGCCTGACCGGCGGGGCGGCGACCTCGCCGAGTCGGTCGCCCATCGCCGCCATCCCCGTTACCTACCCGCAGCTGGCCAAAGATGTCGTCGCCGGCGCCCGCATCCTGATCAACGACGGGCTGATCGAATTGCGCGCGGAGGCCACGGCCGGCGATCTGGTGGAATGTACCGTGGTGGCCGGCGGGCTCGTCACCTCGCACAAGGGCCTCAATCTGCCCGGCACGACGATCAGCGCGGCCACGCTCACCGAGAAAGACCGGCACGACCTCAAGTTCGGCATTGCGCAGGGCGTGGATTACGTCGCGCTGTCCTTCGTGCGGAGCCCCCGGGATCTTGTCGCGCTCAAGCAGCTCATCCTCGACTCTGGCGGCGACGTGCCGGTGATCGCGAAGATCGAACGGCCGGAGGCCATCGCCTGCTTGGACGCGCTGCTGGACCAAGCCGACGGCCTGATGGTGGCGCGCGGCGATCTCGGCGTCGAAATGGGCCCCGAAGCCGTGCCGGTGCTCCAGAAGCGCATCATCATGGAGGCGAATCGGCGGCGGCGATTGGTGATCACCGCCACGCAGATGCTCGAATCCATGACCGAACATCCGACGCCCACGCGCGCCGAGGCCTCGGACGTCGCCAACGCCGTGTTCGACGGCACGGACGCCGTCATGCTCTCCGCGGAGACGGCCTCCGGCCGCTATCCGGTCGACGCCGTGACGGTGATGGATCGGATCGTGCGCGCCGCGGAGGCCGGCAAGCCCGCCGACATCGTTCGACGGTCGGACACGCTGCCCGGGCAGGTGCCGATTCCTGAGGCCATGTGCGTCGCGGCCACGTCCGCTGCGCTGGCAACCGGCGCCAAGGCCATCGTGGCCTTCAGTGAATCGGGCACGACCGCGCGCTTGCTGTCCAAGCTGAGACCCGCGGCCAATTTGATCGCCTTCACTCCGTATGAGCGCGTGCGGCAGCGTATGGCCCTCTATTGGGGCATCCTGCCGCAGATCATGGGCCGCGTGGAGCAGACCGAGGCCCGCGTCACCGAAGTGGAGCGCCGATTGACCGACGCCGGCCTGGCCGCGACCGGCCAACGCGTGGTGATCCTCTCCGGCACCATCGCCGGCCAGCGCGGCGGGACGAACTCGATGAAGCTGCACGAGATTGCGTAAGAGAAATGCAAAGTTCAAAGTTAAAAAATAATAATGAAGAACGCCGGGCGATTCTTGGGTTCATGTTTCTTTTTTCATTGGTCTGTGTGCCGCTTGCGGCCCTGGCGCTGATCGGCGAGGTCAAGAAAGACCCGACGGACATGCTGAAGCAGTACATCACGCTGGATGAGCGGGGCGCGCGGCTGGACGCGATCTCCTTCGAGACGCTGAAGCCCTACATCGATTGGAAGGAAGAGCCCGCCTGGGGCCACACCGTCGTCATCGCTCAGGCCACCGTGATCGACGACGTCAAACAATGGGAAATTCGGGGGCCCATCGACGTCTTCATCCCGGTGGAGTTCAAGATCGTCGGATCGGTCTATTGGGATTCCGTGACCTTTCTCTCGGAACCGCGCACGGAAGTGGTCAAGTTTCATGTGAAGGGCATCAAGGATCGGTGGCGGATCGTCGATCCGATCCTGCCGCCCCACGTCGGCGTGAAACACGTGCTCAATCGGGTGCGTCTCGCGCTGGCGGATGAGAAGGACCAGACTCGCCAGGCCACGCTGACCGCCTTGAAGGAGGATCTGCAAAAGCTCAAATGAAGACCGGACGACAAGCCGCCCCGCACGAAGTCGATCTGCTCATTTTCGATCTCGACGGCACGCTCATCGAATCCAAATGGGATATCGCCGCCGCCGTCAATCTGACGCTCGGCGAATTGGGCTTGCCCTTGCGGACCCAGGAGGAAATCTTCGGCTACGTGGGCGACGGCGTGAAGAAGCTGTTGCGCCTGGCCGTTGGCGAAGGCTATCAAGCCAGCTTCGACGACGCCCTGCGGGTCTTTCGCGGCCACTATCTGGCCCACTGTCTGGACCGCACGCGCTATTTTCCCGGCATCGAGCCGATGCTGGCCCACTTCGCGCACAAGAAGAAGGCGGTCGCCACCAACAAGTCGCTGGAATATACCCTGCGCATCCTCGAAGGGCTGGGCAACCAGCACTTCGCGCATGTCGTCGGCGGCGACAACGGCTTCGGCCTGAAGCCGGAACCCGGCATGCTGCTCCACGTGATGGAGGCGCTCGGCGTGACGCCGGAGCGCGCCGTGCTGGTCGGCGACAGCACCAACGACATC